>Ga0070762_10000021_pt1 | contig 42347 bp, 30 predicted proteins | sample HubBroMetageREF2_FD_66726 | JGI IMG/M metagenome (GOLD analysis project Ga0070762, IMG submission 66726) | Reference soil microbial communities from the Hubbard Brook experimental Forest, New Hampshire, USA - Hubbard Brook CCASE Soil... | ecosystem: Environmental > Terrestrial > Soil >...
GCCGGGGCGCAGGCCGCGCCCGCGCGTTACAACGACGTCGTTGCCAAGCTCCATCGTTATACCGGCCTCTCCGAAAAATACATTCGTAGCTCGGACCTTCGCATTCCCTACGATCGTTTTGAGAACGAACTTTTGCGCGAGTCCGGGCGCACCGTCGGGCGTATCGATTCGCGCTTCGAGACCTACGTGCTCGACAGGCCGGAGGTCTCGCCCGACTGGGATGCCACCGATGCGGCGATCGACTCGGTCTTCACGTCGATGTCGAACTACTATCTGCGAGCGGTCCTGCACTACAACACGCCGCTGCTCTACCGTGCGAACATCTACGATTTAATTTATGCCGACGGCCAAAGTTGGGATTTCAAGCACGGCCTCAACACTCAGATCCTCAACGTAACGCCCGACCTGGCGCAGACGATGACGTACAATCCGAGCCTAAAGGTTTTTTCCGCGAACGGGTATTTCGATTTCGCGACACCCTTCTTCGCAACGGTCTACGCACTCGATCATCTCTATCTCGCGCCGGCAATCCAGCGAAATATCACTTACGGCTTTTACGACTCGGGGCATATGGTCTATCTTCATCCCGAGGCGCTCGGGCGCTTCCACGACGATCTAGAGCGCTGGTACGCGGAGGCGCTGCGAAATGTTTAGCATCGTAACGACGTTGGCCGCTGCCGTGGTGGCGGCTGCGGCTGCCGCCGCCGCACCCGCAGCCGGAACCCCCGATTCGGTAACGCAGCACGTCATCGCGCTCGCGGGAAAGAGCTATGCCTATACGGCACGCGCCGGAACGATTGCGCTGCAAAACGACAAGGATCAGCCAACGGCGCAGATCTTCTATACGGCATTCACCCTCGATGGCACGGACCCGCGAACCAGACCGGTCACGTTTCTCTATAACGGCGGCCCGGGAAGTTCGACGATTTGGCTGCGCATGGGCTCGTTCGGCCCGATGCGGGTGCAAGTCGGCGACGGAGTTCCGACGCCCGGCGCGCCGTTCAATCTCGTTGAGAACCAGTATTCGTTGCTCGATCGCACGGATTTGGTCTTCATCGACGCGCCCGGAACCGGTTTCAGCCGAATCGTCGGCGCGGGAACGCCGAAGGACTTTTACGGCGTCGATCCCGACGTGGCGGCGTTCGGCCAGTTCATCAACCGCTACCTTACGACGTTTGGACGCTGGAACTCGCCGAAGTTTCTCTTTGGAGAGTCCTACGGTACGCCGCGCTCGGCGATGCTCGTCAACTACCTGCAGCAGCGGCAAGGCATCGGCATCAACGGCGTCGTGCTGCTCTCGTCGGTTCTCGATTTCGGCCTCGACTGGGACGTGAATTTCACACCCACGGCAATCGGCGGCGGTGATTGGGCGTTTCCGCTCTACCTTCCGACGGAGGCCGCAGCCGCCTGGTACCATCACGCCTTGCCGGGTCCGCAAACGACGCTGGCCGAACTGTTGCCGCGCGTCGAAACGTTCGCAATGAACGAGTACCTCAACGCGCTGGCGCAAGGCGCGAGCCTTTCGCCGGCAACGTACGACGACGTGGTTTCGAAGTTGCATGACTATACCGGGCTACCGGTGCGTTACATACGCGAATCGAACTTACGCATTCCGTACTGGCGCTACGCGACCGAGCTCTTCCGCGACAGCGGCGTCATGCTGGGCCGCTACGATGCGCGCTACACCTCGTATATGCTCGATCGTTTGCAAGAGCGGCCCGACTTCGATCCCGTCGACTCGGCCATCGACGCGGCGTTCGTCGCGAGCGGAAACGCCTATCTGCGCCAGGCGTTAGGCTATCGAACGGGCTTGATCTATCTGCCGGAGATCAACGTTTTCCGCCAATGGGATTGGAAACACAACGGCGCGCTGCCGGCCAATACCGCCCAAGACTTGGCAAGCGCGATGGCCTATAATCCAAACCTGCGCGTCTTCTCGGGCAACGGTTACTACGATTTTGCGACACCGTTCTGGGCGACGGTCTACACGCTCAACCACTTGACCCTCTCGCCGCAGCTGCAGAGTCACATCAGCTACGGATTCTATGAGTCGGGTCACATGGTCTATCTTCACACGCCGGCGTTGGCGCAATTTCACGACGACCTCGAGCGCTGGTACGTCCAAACGCTGCAGGCCGGGCGCTAGAGCTCTCCTGACGAGCGCTACCGGCCGATCGCCGCGATTGCGTGAAAGCGCGCAAGCGTCTGGCGATAGATGAGGTCGAGCTTCGCGTAGCCGAGACGCATATCGGGCGTCGGCGCCGCGTCGGCGCTTTCCACAGCGTTTTCGAGATAATCGAGTTGGTTTTCGAGGAACAAGAAGCTGGTAAAATCGTGCGAGTACGCGCCCATCGAGTCGTCGGGATTGTCGGATGGTTCTTCGCCGATAACGTCGCGGCGTAATGCCTGGTCTCGAGCGGGGGAGAGGCGCGAGCTGTTGCCGATCGTTCGCGCCTTCGCGCGCGACACGGCTATTTCGGATCGCAGCGCGATGAGGCGTTCAGCCAGCTCGTACTGCGCGACGAGGTCCGTGTCGGTCGCGGCGATGCGCGGATCGCGCAGCACGCGCGCGGCGCGATCGTACGTCTTCCCGTCGACGCTCAAACGCACGGTGTAGCTCCCCGGCGGCAGCAACGGCCCTTTTGAATCGGTTTGATGGAAATCCCAGACGAACCGGTGCGCGCCGGCCGACGTCTCGGGCACGGGGTGTTGCTCGATCCAGTGCGTCGTGAAGTCGACCGATTTGGGATCGACCGATTTTGCCGGCTCGGCGCTCGACCAGCGGCGAACGACGCGTCCCTCGGAGCTGAGAATCTCGATCGAAACCGGGGTACTCGCGTCACGCGGTAGATAATAGTCGATGTAAAGGCCGGAGGGCGGGTTGTCGACCTGCGGCTCGTCGAGCGGCAGAGGCGTTCCCTCCTGATTGCCTTCATGGATGCGATACGCAACTGCGGGCACGAACAGATAATCGCCGCCGGCAGCGCGCGCGGCAGTCATCTGCCGCAACGACGCGACGTCGTCCATCACCCAGAAGGAACGCCCGTGCGTCGCGAGCACGAGATCGTTGCCGTGGATGGCAATGTCGCGAATCGACGTCACCGGAAGGTTAAGCTGCAGCGGCTGCCAGTTCGCACCGTCGTCGAACGAGACGTAGACGCCGCGCTCGGTGCAGGCGTAGAGCAGTCCGCGCTGCTTTGTGTCCTCGCGAACGGCGTTGACGAACGAGCCGTTCGGAATGCCGTTGACGATGGGCGTCCATGTCGTGCCGCCGTCGGCCGTGCGATAGATGTACGGCGCGTAGTCATCTAGGCGGTGTCGATCGACGGCGGCGTACGCCGTCGAGCCATCGAAGTGGGAGGCCTCAATGATGCCGACCTTGCTCCACGACGTCAGCTGCGGCGGCGTCACGTTTTGCCAGCGAACCGCGGGCGCACTCTCGGTAGCGTTACGGCTCACCCAGATGTAACCGTCGTCGGTGCCGGCCCAGACGAGGTTCGCGATGATCGGCGAAGGCGCGATCGCATAGACGACGCCGTGGCGCCGCACGTTATTGGTGTCGGCCAACGTTGCCGCATCGAGATTCGCCGGCGTGCCTTCGTTCGCGCGCGAAAGGTCCGGACTGACGATCTGCCAGCTGTCGCCGCCGTTGCGCGAACGAAAGACGTTCTGGTGCCCCATGTAGAGCGATTTGCGATCGGCTGGCGAGAACGATAGCGGCGCCGTCCACGTGTTGCGCCAGAGCGTCGAGGGATAGGCGATCACCGGATCCACGTTCTGCTCCCAGCCCGTCGCGGGAACTTCTTTCGTCGCGCCGGGGCCGCCGGCTCCTCCGGCGCTGCCGTAGACCAATCCTGGATGCTTGGGATCGGGCGCGAGATAACCGTTCTCGCCGCCGACGTCGAGCGGCCGAAAATCTTGCTGCGAGAGCGTTCCGTACTTACTCCATACCGCTTGCATGTCGGCTCCCGAGTCTTGTTGGGCGCCGTAGGCGGAATACGGAAACGCGTTGTCCGTAGCGACGTGATAAAACTGCGCCGTCGGCTGGTTGTACCACGAGCTCCACGTCTTCGCATCGTTCACGCTAACGACAACGCCTTGGTCGCTGCCGAGAATCATACGTTTGGAATCGGTGGGATCGACCCACAGCGTGTGAAAATCGTCGCCGGTCGGATCGCCGAGAATTGCGTCGAAGCTCTTGCCTCCGTTGCTCGAGCGATAGACGGAGGTATCCATTACGTACACGACGTCTGGATCGTGAGGATCGGCCGTAATACCGCTAAAATACCAGCCCCGCTGCCAGATCCGCTGCTCGCTATTCTCGTGCGTCCAAGTTGCGCCGGCGTCGTCGGAGCGATAGATTCCGCCTAAGCCGGCGCTGCTGTCGACATTTGCATACACACGGCGCGGCGCGGCGGGCGAGATGGACAATCCGATGCGCCCTACGTTCGCCGGGAGGCCCTGCGTTAGTTTCGTCCAGGTGCGTCCGCCGTCGACCGATTTATAAAGGCCGCTGCCGGGGCCGTTCGAAGGCGGATAGACGTTCCAAGGCGGGCGACGGGTCTGCCACAGAGCTGCGTACACGACGTTGGGGTCGCCCGGCTCCATGGCGAGCGCCGTCGCACCAGTATCGGCGTCTTTATAGAGAATTTTGTTCCAGCTCCGGCCGCCGTCGATCGTCTTAAAGACGCCGCGTTCCGCGTTGGGACCGTACGGATGGCCCAACGCCGCGACATAAGCGATATCGGGATCGCGCGGATCGACGACGATCGCCCCGATTTGTTTGGTGTCGGCTAGGCCGAGATGCGACCAACTTCTGCCACCGTCGGTCGACTTATACATTCCATCGCCGTAGGCGATGTCGGAGCGCATGTCGGCTTCACCCGAGCCGACATAAATGATTCGCGGGTTGCTCGGTGATACCGCAATCGCGCCGATCGAGCCGATGTCTTGAGCGTCGAAAATCGGCCTCCACGTTCGCCCGGTGTCGTCGCTCTCCCAAACGCCGCCGTCAACCGCCCCAAAGTAAAAGTGATTCGGTTCGCCGGGGACGCCGGTTACCGCAAGAGCGCGGCCGCCGCGAAACGGCCCGATGAGCCGCCAGTGCAGGCTACCGAAATACGACGGATTGAGGAAGACCGCGGCAAGAACCAACGACAGCAAGCGCACCATAGACGCCTACCATCCGCCACCGCTGTCGCCACCTCCCCCGCCGAAATCGCTGCCGCCGCCCGAATCGCCGAAACCGCCGCCACTCCAGTCGCCGCTGCTCGCGGCGCCGGGATCGGCCTGTCCCGCATCACTCTGCCAGCCGGCGGAGTCGGTACCGGCCCAGCCTCCGCCGGCATCCGGCGCGATCTGACCGGCCTCGGTCGGCGCGATCGAGCCGCCTCCGCCCCGGAAAAGCTCGTTGCCGAGCCACGCCCCGCCCAAGCCCCCGAGCAAACCACTCCAGAAGCTGCCGCCGCCGCCGAAGCCGCCATAACCATAACCAGGCCCCGGACCGTACCCGGCAGCGGGCGCGCTACCCGGCTGCGCGGCCCCGGGCGGGGCTGCCCCGCCGCCGGAGTAACGCGAGGCGGCAGCGCCCCGCATGAGGGATCGCAAGATCAAGAATCCGCCTACGGCAATGATGACCCACCAGAACATTGGTACGTGGCCTCCTCGCGACGCTGGAAGTGTTCCCTGGTACGGGGCGCTCGCCGGACCGGATGCGGGCTGACGAATACCACCGGCGTGCGCGCGATAGATGCCCAGCAGTGCGCCCACCGCGCCGGTGATCCCGGCATCGTAGTTCGCGCTGCGAAACTGATCTTCCATTGCCGAGCGAATCTCGCGCACTACGTTGGGAGAAAACCAGCCGGCCTCGGCTCCGGCGCGATCGGGCAGGATGATGTCGCGCCGATCGTCGCGCGCGATGAAGATCAAAACGCCATTTATCGCCTGCTGTGAAAAGGCGCTCTCCGCCGCGCTTTGCAGGCTTGCGCCGCCCAGCGACGGCGTAGTGATAACGACGATTCCCTTTCCGGTTGCAGCGTTAAAGTTTGCGATTCGCTCGTTGAGCTGCGCGACCGTTCCCGCAGAGAACATGCCGGCTTGGTCTTGCACGAAATCGCTCGCGGCAGCCGGCAGCGCGGTGGCTAGTAAGAACGCGGCGGTAGCGGCTGCAACGATGCCGGGGCTGCCGGCTGGAAATTTCATGACCGGTCCTACCCAAGCTCGAACGGCGAAGTTTCGTCGCCGTGGGGGAACTCGCGACCCCGTCGCCGAGCATCGCATTCTATGGAGGAGACGGTTGGTGCCTCGAGCTCCTTACGGACCGGATCGCTAACTTTCGTCGAGGTGCTCGCAACCTCGATCGCTCTGATCGGGCCGAGCATGACGCCGATCTTGATCGCGCCGTATATGTTCGCCAATGCGGGCAACGGGACGTGGCTGGCCTATCTTTTCGGCGCGGGCATGCTCGTTGTGGTTGCCCTCAACCTGAATCAATTCGCTCGCCGCTTCACCGGCGCGGGTTCGATGTACGAGTATGCGGCGGAAAATCTTGGTCCCACCTTAGGCGCCCTCGCCGGATGGAGCCTGCTCTGGGCGTACGTCTTCGTGGCGGCGGCCGTCGTCGGCGCGATGGCGCTCTTTGTCGGCTTGCTGCTGCACGATGCCGGCATTCTCGCCGCGAGCACGCCGGCGGTATACGTGGCGATCGCCGTCGTTCTCGGTGCGGTTTGCTGGCAAGCCGCCTACCGCGGCGTGCAGGTTTCGGCAATCGTCATGCTGGTGCTCGAAGCGATCTCGGTATTGATCATCCTGCTGCTCGTCGGCATCGTTCTGTTCCGTCACGGCCCCGGACTCGACCCGAACCAACTGAAAGTCAAAGGCGGCGTCCCCAATTGGGGTCTCGCGGTTATGACCGCCGTTTTCAGTCTAGTCGGCTTCGAGAGCGCGACGGCATTCGGTGCCGAAGCCAAGCGGCCGCTGGTCGCGATTCCGCGGGCGGTGATTGCGAGCGTCGTCTTTGCAAGCGCGTTTTTCATCATCGCCACCTACGCTGAAATCGTCGGATTAGAGCACGCAGCAAAACCGCTGGACCAGCAAACGTTTCCGCTGGGAACCCTCGTCGGTCTCTATCATATCGGATACTTACGCGTTCCGATTGCAATCGGCGCCCTTTGTAGCGCGTTCTCGGTTTGTTTAGCATGCATCACGACCGCCGGGCGGATCGGCTATGCCGTTGCGAAGGCTGGCCTCTTCCCGCGGGCACTTGGCGCGATCGAGCCCCGGCACAACACGCCCCACGTTGCCGTAACGCTGATTACCATCGTCGTGGTTTCTATTGCGGCGGCGTCGCTGGCAGCCGGCGTCTTGCCCATCGACGTTTTCAATAACTGCGGAACGCTGAGCGCGTTCGGATTCATCGTCATCTACGCGGCGATCTCAATTGCCGCGTGTCTGTACGTCAAACGTATCGGTGCGATGCGCTGGATCGACGTCGCGATTTCCGCGCTGGCGGTGGGACTGCTCGGCGTACCCGCGGTCTCGCTCATCTATTCGGTTCCGGCGCCGCCGCAGCGCTGGTTCGGTTACTACTTTGTCGGATTTATGATTATCGGGTGGCTGTGGTTTTCTCGCGCTGCGTCAGTGAGCGCGCAGCGAAGAAGAGACAATGATCAGCCCTCCGGCGACGCTAAGCGCGAAGAAGACGATAAAAACCCACACGCCTAGACGCTTGAGGAACTCGCGCCGGGCGCGAGCCGCTTTGGTAAGATGGGTCGGCCGTCGCCGTTTCACGACGCGCTGCTCGCAGCATTGGGGGACCCCGGCTCTGCCGGGGGGCGCGCAGCGTCAGCGGAGCGCCTGTTGGAATTCTCGGGGCCCCCGCTGCTGCTTGCAGCATTGGGGAGCGACCAGAGCCGTTCCAGGTTGTAGAACTCTCGCTGCTCAGGCGTGAAGACGTGGACGATCACGTTACCGAGATCGATAAGGATCCACGATCCGTCGGCATAGCCTTCAACGCGTGAAACGCCGTAACCGCCGAGGCGCGCCGCCTCCGTTACGGCATCGGCGATGGCGCGCGTTTGTATTCTCGATCGTCCGGTTACGATCGCGAAGGTGTCGGCCAAAATGGTCCGGCCGCTTACGTCGAGTGCCGTGAAACCCTCCGCTTTCTTGTCGAGCGCGCTCTCGCGAACGACGTCGATCAACTCGCCGATGCGCGCACCTCCGGTGGAACTCCGTCTGCGACCGTCAGTCCGAAGGTCGCAGCCGCCGCTAGCGTTGCTGGAGCGCTCGCAACGCCTTTGCGGGCATTGTGGCGGATGGTCAAAAGGAGCACTGCCCGCATCGCTCCGGCGAGATCGCCCAGTGCGAGCCTCCAAAGATCGGCGCGCTCGGGAAAAGAGCGGCTCGGTTCGAGGGAATCGGCGAGATAGACGATGCAGTCCAGCGGCGACATCTCGCACGCGGCGGTCGTGTGTTTCTCGATGGCCGATAGCACGTGCGGATCGCGGACCCCAAATCGCTCGCTCGCAATCGCGGCACCGAGCTTCGCGTGCAAGAGCATTGGATGCCGGCGCTCGGCAACGTCGATCGGAAGGCCACGGGCTTCGCATTCGGCGACGAGCCGCTCGGGCGAATAGAGACGGGCGAGATCGTGAAGCAGCCCCGCCAGGCGTGCCTTTCGCGGATCGGCGCCGTGCCGCTGCGCGAGGAGGTCAGCACAACGTGCGACCCGCACACTGTGCGCGTATCGGTGCCGTTGTCCCAACTCTTCTTCAACCCGACGTAGCAGTTGTGCAAACGAGGGCATCAATCCCCTAAGCCGGCGCGCAGGGCACCTAGCCTGTTGCGATAGAGCTCGCTCTTGAGGCTTCCGGCCCACATAATCAGCGCGCTCTCATTATCGTCGCTGTAGTATCCGGCGCGCATCGTCACGGTCGTGAAACCATACTTCCGGTAGAGCCGTTGCGCGACCGTGTTGCTCTCGCGAACCTCGAGCGTCATCCATCCGGCGCCGCGATCGATCGCTTCGTCGATCAGCCGCAGGAGCAGTACTTCGCCGAATCGCCGGCCGCGGTAATCAGGATCGACCGCCAGCGTCGTGACGTGCGAGTCCTCTAAGATCACCCAAATGCCGCCGTAGGCGACGACGCGCTCCTCGAAAGATCCGACGAAATAATGCGCCAATTTATTCGTGCTTAGCTCGTTGTAAAAAGCGTCGTTCGGCCAGACCGTGGAAAAGCAGGCGCGCTCGATGCGCGTGACCGCGGCGACGTCGGGCGTCGTCATCGATGCGATCGAGAAGCGATCGGGCCGGTGCGCAGGCCGCTGAAGCTCCATCTTCACGCGAGCGGCGCCTAGAGTTTCGGAGCCTTGGCGGCGGGAAGCTCGCCGTAATCGGCGCGGACTTCGTGTAGGCTCCCTGAAGGCGCGCGCGAGCAGGCCGCCAGGGCTGCTGCTGCGGCTGCGGGCGTGACTACCGGATTGACGGAGCGCACCAGAGTACCGCGTTCGGCGAGTGCGTCCAGCACGTCCTTCGACGCGCCCACGACGTCGAGCGATTTGAGTTCAACGCGGGGCGGCGGCAACAGCTCGTTGAGTACCTCTGCGATTCTTCCCGAGGCACGCTTAGTTTCGTCCTCGCAACGATACCGTGCCGAGATGACGCCTGGCCGGCCGACGACGACGGTAAGACAGCGTTCGAAACTGCTGCCGAACTCGAGGAGATCGAACGATGAGATGGGGACGAGCGGGAGTTTCCAAGCGGCCGCGAGTGCTTTGGCAAAAGCGATCGCGATGCGCAACCCCGTAAAGCCGCCAGGCCCGACGCCGACGGCGAGACGATCGAGTCTTCCGGCCGGCATCGCGGCTTCGCCCAGGGCCTTCTGCAGTAGGACGAGACCGTGCTCGAGTGCGACGTTCCCGCTCTCCTGCGCGCTGGCGGCCACTCGATTTTCGCTAGCGACCGCGGCGGAGAAGCCGCCCAGCGCCCCGTCCAGGGCAAGAACGTTCAATCCGGTTCGCGAAGAGAAAGAGTGCGAGGATTGTCGCCGGCGCCTTCCATTTCTATCTCGTAGCGGCGCGGCGGGAGAATATCGGGCGCGTTGCGCCACCACTCGACGAGCACGACCGAGTGGCCGTGGAGCGCTTCTTCAAGGCCGAGCTCGACGACTTCGCGTGGATCGTCGATCCGAAAGAGATCGATGTGGTCGATGGGTGGATCACCATCGTAGCGGTGCCAAAACGTGAAGGTTGGGCTGAGGGTTTGATCGGAACCATGTAGCGTCTGCACGATTGCTCGCACCAGCGTGGTCTTGCCGGAACCGAGCGGTCCCGAAAGTGCGACGACGTCGCCGGGCTGCAGGCGTCTTGCAAACGCCGCGGCAAATGCGTAGGTCGCCTCTTCGGAGTGAAGAGTTAGAGTGGAGTGGGGCCCGGAGCCGAGTCGAAGGGCATTATTCATGAATACAGGTAAGTATTGAACAACGATACCGTAACGCAGGTCAATGTCGAAGATGAGATGCGAGAGAGCTATCTCTCGTACGCGATGTCGGTCATTGCCTCACGAGCCCTCCCCGACGTTCGCGACGGCCTCAAGCCGGTTCAGCGTCGGATTCTCTACGCCATGCGCGAGATCGGGCTCGACCCCAGCAAGCAGCACCGCAAGTGCGCCGGCATCATCGGCGAGGTGCTCAAGAGCTATCATCCTCACGGCGACAGCTCGGTTTACGATGCCCTGGTGCGCATGGCGCAAGATTTTACGCTGCGGTATCCGCTGGTCGACGGCCACGGAAACTTCGGGTCGATCGACCCCGATCCGCCGGCTGCCTACCGCTATACCGAGGCGCGTTTAGCGCGGACGGCGCTCGATGTCCTCGCCGACATCGACAAAGAGACGGTCCCCTTCGTTGCAAACTTCGACAATCAAGGCGTCGAGCCAAATGTGTTGCCGGGGCGTTTGCCGCAGCTCTTGATCAACGGCTCCAGCGGAATCGCGGTCGGCATGGCGACGAACATTCCGCCGCACAACCTCAACGAGATTTCCGACGCGATCGCCGCGTTGATCGACGATCCTCAAACGAGCGACGACGCTCTCTGCGACATCGTCAAAGGGCCGGATTTCCCAACCGGCGGAACGATCTTGGGCCAGGAGGCGATCCGCGAGGCCTACAAGACCGGTCGCGGCTCGATTGCGATTCGCGGCAAGGCCGAGATCGTCGAGGAGCGCGGGAAATACAAGATCGTCATCACCGAAATCCCTTACCAAGTCTACAAGAGCCGCATCCTGGAGGCCGTTTCCGAGGCGTATTCCGAGAAGCGCATCGTGGGCATCTCGCGGATGGACGACGAGTCGAATCGCAAGGGCATGCGCGTGGTCATCGAGCTATCGAAGAACGCGACTCCCAAGATCGTCCTCAATCAGCTCTTCAAACACACGCCGCTGCAGGCGAGCTTCGGCTTCAACATGCTGGCTCTCGTGCCGGTCGGTGCGCCTCGTGCCGACGGATCCGTGGCGATCGAACCGCAGGTGCTCAGCCTCAAGCAGCTCCTCGAGCACTTCATCGCGCACCGCAAGGACGTGATCGTCAAGCGGACCGCCTACGATCTTCGCAAGGCCCAAGAGCGCGCGCACCTTCTCGAAGGCTACCGCATCGCGCTCGACAATATCGACGAAGTCATCGAGATCGTTCGCGGAAGCCAAACGACCGACGAGGCCAAGCAGCGGTTATCGGCACGCTTCGAGCTGGACGAGATTCAAGCGCAAGCGATCGTCGATATGCGACTGCGGACGCTCGTTGGTCTCGAGCGGCAGAAGATCGAGCAAGAATACGCCGAGCTGATCAAGTCGATTGCGGAGCTGGAAGACATCCTGGGCAGCCCGCGCCGCGTCGCGCAGATCGTCAAGAGCGAGGCGCTCGACGTAAAGAAACGCTTTGGCGACGAGCGGCGCACCGCCATCGAGCCGGCAGAAGACGAAATCTCGATCGAGCAGATCACTCCGAACATCGACGTCGTCGTCACGTATACGGTCGGTGGTTACATCAAGCGCGTCACCTTGGATACTTTTAGAACGCAGAGCCGCGGCGGACGCGGCGTGACCGGCATCTCGAATCTCAAGCGCGAGGACGTCGTCCGCAATTTCTTCATCACCAAGACGCACGACCACGTCCTCTTCTTTACCAACAAAGGCCGCGTCTATCGCTTGCGGGGGTACGAGATCCCCGACACCACGCGGCAAGCTCGCGGCACTGCGCTCGTCAATCTGTTGACGCTTCCGCCCGGCGAAGAGGTGACCGCGGCATTTCCGATCGACCGGTTCGAGGGTGAGCAGTATCTCGTCATGGTCACCAAGCACGGCGTCATCAAGAAGACGAAGCTCGAAGAGTTCGCAAACGTTCGGCGCAACGGTCTCTTGGCGATCAATCTCGATGCGAGCGACGATCTCTTGGCGGTCGACCTTTCCAATGGCTCCCGCGATATCATCCTGGCATCGTCGCGGGGCATGGCCGTGCACTTCAACGAGAAGAATGTGCGGCCGATGGGCAGGCCGGCGCGAGGAGTCAAGGCGATGACCATCGACGAGGGCGACACGATCGTCGCGATGGATGTCGTGGAAGACGAGCGCAGGGAAGTCTTGCTCGTGACGTCGCTCGCCTTTGGCAAACGGACGCCCATCGAAGAGTATCGCCACACGTCGCGTGGCGGCAAGGGCGTGAAGGCGTTCGCGCGCCAGCGCGACGACATCGGACAGGTCATCGACCAGATTCTCGTCGCGCCCGACGACCAGGTTCTGATGATCACATCCGGCAACCAGGTTATTCGCCTTAAGGTTCGCGACATCCGCAAGACCGGGCGCGACGCCAAGGGCGTGCGCCTGCAACGACTCGGCGGGGGTGAGGAAGTCATCGCTATTACCAACCTTGGGAAACAGGCCGCGCAGATTACCGAGATCACCGGCGAGCCGCAACAGCCCGAGCTCTAGGAGTGTTAGGAAAGATATGAGCGCATTACCAGAGGTTACGCAAACCAACTTTGAGACCGAAGTGCTGCAGAGCGGCCAGCCCGTTCTCGTAGATTTCTGGGCACCGTGGTGCGGGCCGTGCCGCATGCTTGGGCCAATCGTAGAAAAAGTCGCAGCCGCAAACGCCGGCAAAGCGAAGTTCGTCAAGCTCAATACGGACGAGCACCCCTCCATCGCCGGACAGTACCAAGTCTCGGGCATCCCCTGCTTGATTCTCTTCAAAGGTGGTCAGCCGGTCGATCGCATCGTCGGCTACGTTCCTGAGAGTACGGTGACCTCGATGCTCGGCAAGCATGTAGCCTAACGACAAGTACTCACAGGGTTTTTTGATTTGGCCAAATCGGGAACCCGAATCCCCGCAATGCATCGGATTTTGAAAGATGAAAGCATTGCGGGGTACGAGGCGGAGCTGGGACGAGAACGGATCAGACGCGCGGCCGAGGAGGTAATCGGCCGCGCGCGGCTTTCTGGTGACGGACAGGGATACGATGCAATCGTGGCTACGCTGCGCGAACGGCTGGACGATTTGCGAGGCGCGTCGCCGACGCCCGTGATCAATGCCACGGGCATCCTCCTTCATACGAATCTTGGGCGGGCGCCATTGAGTGCCGATGCGGTAACGGCGGTTGCGAGCTTCGGTGGCGGTTATTCAAATCTCGAGTACGATCTCGAAACCGGCGAGCGGGGCTCGCGCCACGCGGCCATCGGGGAGGCGTTGCGCACGATTACGGGTGCGCAAGACGCGCTCGTCGTCAACAACTGCGCCGCAGCGGTGTTCCTCGTGCTCGATACGTTTGCGAAGGGCCGCGAGGTTATCGTGGCTCGCAGTCAGCTCGTGGAGATCGGCGGCGGGTTTCGCGTGCCCGAAGTGCTCGAACGCAGCGGCGCTAAGCTGGTCGAGGTTGGAACGACCAACCGCGTTTACATTGAAGACTTCGAGCGGGCACTCTCGCCGCGAACGGCTCTGCTGCTCCGCATGCATGCATCAAATTATCGCATCGAGGGTTTCGCGCACGATCCGAGCGCGCGGGATTTGGTGATGCTTGGGCGGCGTGCCGGAGTCCCCGTTGTCGAAGATCTGGGCGGCGGCGCGCTCTGCGACCTTGCGGAGTACGGCACCGCGCACGAGCGCACGGTGCAAGAGACGATCGGTGACGGCGTAGCGCTCGTGACGTTCTCGGGGGACAAGCTGATCGGCGGCCCGCAAGCCGGCATCGTCGCCGGCCGCGCGAACCTCATTGCTAGGATTCGTAATAATCCGCTCCTGCGCGCGCTGCGCGTCGGCAAGCTGACGATTGCGGCCCTCGGCGCAACGCTGCGGTGCTACCGCGATCGCGCCGCGCGCGAGCGTTTGCCGCTCTATCGAAAGCTCGCCGCAACGCTCGACGAGCTAAGCGAACGCGCGAAGGCGTATGTAGGAGCGCTGCCCTGCGCATCGGCCGGCGAGAGCGTAGCGTATCTAGGCGGCGGCGCGCTTCCCCAGGCGAGCATCGCTTCAATCGCGATTGCCGTTCCGTCGGAGCGGCCGCAGCAACTCGCGGCGAGGCTGAGGGCGGAAGAACCGCCGATCGTCACGCGTATCGAGCGCGGCCGTCTGCTCCTCGACCTGCGCACGATCGCTCCCGAGGAGGATCGGTTCGTCATCGCGAGCCTGTTGAGCGCTTACGTACCCCTTTAACTCCGGCGATCTGCGAACCAGCCGGACGGCGCCACGTCGAGGTTCACGTTGATTTGTTTGACTTCCGTGTAAGCGTCGTAGCCGTAGGTGCCGAGTTCCCGTCCGATCCCCGATTGTTTGTAGCCACCCCAGGGCGCCTCATTGTAGGTCGGATGATAGGTGTTGATCCACGTGATCCCCGCGCGGAGCTTGCGAATTACGCGATGTGCCTTGGCGATATCCCCAGTAAAAACTGCCCCCGCGAGACCGTAGACCGTGTCGTTGGCGATGGCGATGGCCTCCGCTTCGTCGTCGAACGTTTGTATCACGAGCACCGGTCCGAAGATTTCTTCCTTTACGATGCGCATGTTCGGGGAGGTACCGTCGAAAATCGTCGGCGCAATGAAGTTTCCGGTGGCAAGGGGACCCCCCAGACGCTCTCCGCCGCAGAGAAGCTTCGCTCCCTCTTCGATACCGGTTGCGATGTACGCCTCGACTCGTTCGCGATGTAACGGCGAGACGATCGGGCCCATCTCCGTTTGGGGATCGAACCCGTCGCCGACGCGGATGTTCTGCGCGCGTTCGACGAGTCGCTCGACGAAACGATCGCGCAGGGATCGCTCGACGACCAGTCGCGAGCCGGCCGAGCAGACTTGCCCGGCGTTGGCGAAGATGCCGAAGAGCGCGTAGTCCACCGCCGTTTCGAAGTCGGCGTCGGCGAAGACGATATTGGGCGACTTGCCGCCGAGCTCCAGCGAAATCTTCTTGAGGTTCGAAGTGGCGGCTTGCATGATGCTTCGGCCGGTCTTCGTGCCGCCGGTGAAGGCAATTTTGTCGACGAGCATGCTGGATGCGATAGCATGGCCGACCGTGGCGCCGGGTCCCGTCACGACGTTGATCACGCCGGGCGGGAACCCGAGTCCGTCAAAAATCGTCGCCAAGGCGATCGTCGAGAGCGGCGTCAGCTCCGACGGCTTGAGGATGCAGACATTGCCTGCAGCCAAGGCCGGCGCAAGCTTCCACGCCGCCATGAGCAGCGGGTAGTTCCACGGAACGATCTGTCCGCAGACGCCAATCGGCTCGCGAACGGTAAAGGTCTGCGATGGCGCCGGCACGTCGAAGGTTTGCCCGTGCGGCTTCGTCGCCAGACCGGCGTAGTAGCGAAAGCAGCCGGCCGCATCAATGGCATCGTACTGCGTTTCGCGCAGAGGTTTGCCGTTGTTGAGGGTGTCGATGCGCGAGAGCTCGTCGCGACGGGCGTCGATTGCATCGGCGACGGCAAAGAGCAGAGCCGCGCGATCGGTGGCGTTCGTAGCGCCCCACGGCCCCTCGTCAAAGGCTTTGCGCGCCGCGACGATTGCGGCTTCAACGTCGGACTCGGTCGCCTCGGCGATGGTGGCAGTCGGCGCTCCGTTTGCCGGGTTGTAGAGCTCGCGCGTTCCGCCTTGGCCGGCGAGGCTCCACTCGCCGCCGACGAATAGGGGAATGATGCCGCCGATGCGCGGAAGATTCCGAAGAATTTCTCCAGAACTGGATTCGATGTCTGACGTAGCTTGCATGGAACGATACTCCTACTTCTCGTAACCCGTTCGACCCGGCCGAAGGAGATACTGTTGAGCCCTCGTTTCCTCGGAGCGCCGTTCACAGCTGCGGCCCTCGTCGCGTGCAACGGGATGAGTACGGGCGTTGCTCCCGCCCCGCCGCCGATGCGAGTGGCATCGGCAGCAAGCCGCCAGCAGGCATCGGTTGGGACGATCGAGGTACTTTGGACCTTTACAAACGGAACCGACGGCGCAGATCCGCTTGGAGGCGTCATTGCCGACGCTGAGGGAAACCTCTACGGCAGCGCGAGCTCCGGCGCACACGATGACTTTGACGGGACCGTTTTCGAGCTGACGCCATCGGGAACGGGCTACCACGAGCGGACGCTGGTGAGGTTCAAAGGCCCCGACGGTGACAGCCCGAGCGGCAGTTTAGTAATGGATGCAGGCGGACAGCTCTTTGGAACGACCGTTTGGGGAGGCCGCTACAAGTACGGCACGGCGTTTTCCGTCACGACCCAAGGCCGAATCCAGCAGCGTGTTCTTTGGAGCTTCGGCGGCAGCTCGAGTGACGGCGCGGTTCCCGACAGCGGATTGGCGATCGACGCGCACCGGGCGCTTTACGGAGTGACGGAGGTCGGCGGCACCTTGGGCTACGGAACCGTCTTCAAGTTGACTCCGGCGGGACGGGAATACCGCGAGAGCACCATTTGGAACTTCGGTGCGGGCTTTGACGGTAAGTATCCGGATGGCCGGCTGACGCTGGGACCGCGCGGCGTGATCTACGGAACTGCAGGCGGAGGCGGAAACGGATGCGGCCATGGGTGCGGCATCGTCTTCGAACTGATTCCTGCGAAGTCAGGTTTTTCCGAGAAGATCCTATGGAACTTCAGAGGCGATCCCAGCGACGGCTCGGGGCCGGGTTCGGGTTTGAGTTTCGATTCGGTCGGCGACATCTACGGTACGACCTATTTCGGTGGCGCCACGTCGTGCGCCGATGGATACGGGTGCGGAACGATCTTCAAACTGACGCCGTCGTCTGCCGCCTACACCGAGAAGGTCGTTTGGAATTTCGGAAAGGGTTCGGACGGCGATTACCCGTTGAGTAGCGTCCTCATCGGTCCTCACGGCAAGCTCTTTGGAGCTACGCAGCAGGGCGGCACCCACCTCGGTGGGATCCTTTACGAGTTGGCGCGCAAGCGCCGTGGCTACAGTGAGCGCATCCTTTGGAACTTCGACCGCGGACCCTATGGGTACGATCCCGAAGGCAACCTCATCATGGATGGCGAGCATAGAATCTACGGCACGGCCTACGCCGGCGGCTCAACCGGAGACGGTACCGTATTTAGATTCACGCTCTGATCGACTATCCAAGGCGGCTAAGCTTTCTTTGAGCGCCCCGCAGACATAATCGGCTTCTTCCTCGCGAATCGTCAGCGGCGGCTCGATGCGGATCACCTTCGCGTTGACCAGCGTGCCGGAGACGAGCACGCCGCGGTCGAGCATTTGCTTTCCAAGCTCGAAGCCGGTTGCGTGATTGTGGAATTCGAGCGCGATCAAGAGCCCTTTGCCGCGCACATCCGCGACGAGCGCTTCGTGTCCGGCAACGGCAGTACGAATTCCGGCGAGCAAGTGCTCTCCCAGTCGCGCCGCACGTTGAGGCAGCTGCTCCTCGATCAGCACGTTGATAGTGGCCAGCGCCGCCGCGCAGGCTAGGGGGTTCCCGCCGAAGGTAGACGTGTGGAGAAACGGGTTATCGAAGAGCCGCGAAAAAATCTCGCGCCGCCCGATAACCGCGCCCGCGGGTACGACGCCCCCGCCGAAGGCTTTGGCCAAGCACATGAGATCGGGCGCCACGCCGTAATGCTCGCAGCAAAACATCTTGCCGGTGCGCCCCATGCCGGTCTGCACTTCGTCGAGAATGAAGAGCGCGCCAAACTCGTCACAAAGCGCGCGCACGCCCGGCAAGTAATTGTCGTCGGGGATGTTTACGCCGCCCTCGCCTTGGATCGGCTCCAAAAGGACCGCGCCGACGTCCTCGCCGACTGCGCGGCACGACGTCATCATGTCGCGCAACGCGAAAAGATCGTTGAATGGCACGTGTTCGATGTTCGGCAGCATCGGTCCAAACGGACGCCGAAACTCCGCTTTGGCGCTTGCGGAGAGCGCACCGTAGCTCTTGCCATGAAAGCCTTTGGTGGCCGCGACGATCGTCTGTTTAGCAGGATTGAAGGCCCGCGCGAGTTTGAGCGCGCCTTCCACTGCTTCCGTGCCGCTGTTGCAAAAAAAGCTGAAGTCCAGCCCAGGGGGCACGAGCATCGACAGCGTCTTCGCGAGCATCGCGCGAAGCGGATCGAGCAGATCTTGGCTGTGTAGGGGCTGGCGCCGCAGCTGATCGCTGACCGCTTTAACGACTTTTGGATGGCGGTGACCGACGTTGAAGATGCCGAAGCCGCCAAGGCAGTCCAGATACGTGCGCCCGGCCACATCACGGTAGGAGTTCGGCCCCGCATCGGACCACTCGACGACCGCGCCGGCCTCGCGTGCATCGGTCGCTTTCCGGTACTCGAGAAATCCGGGATTGACGTGGTCGCGAAAAGCGTCGACCGTTTCGCGCGTGACCCACGATGCTTCTGATGGAGATATATCCGCCTTCGCGATCAGCGCCAGAATGCGCTCCGTGTACTCGTAGACGGCTCGTTCTCGCTCTCCACCGGCGGTCGTCATTGCGCGAAGACCTGCGCGGTGGCCGCCCCGAGGATCGCCAAGCCTTCGTCGAGTTCGGCGTCGCTGACGACGAGCGGAACGAGTATCCGAATAACGTCGCGCTGTCCCGCCAGTAAGAGCAGAAGTCCGCGCCGGCGAGCCTCTTCGACGATCGCTTCGGCGCCGCGCGAAAGCTCCATCGCCATCATCGCTCCCAGTCCACGAACGTCCTCGATTTCTTTAAATTGCGACTGCATGGTGCGCAGCGCGGCATCGATGCGGGCACCGATCGCGCGCGCCCGCGCAAAAAAACTATCATCCATGATTTCCAGGATCGCGAGCGCTGCCGCGCAAGCGACTGGGTTGCCGGCGAACGTACCGCCGAGGCCGCCGGGCTCGGGCGCATCCATGATCTCGGCCCGCCCGACCACCGCCGCCAGTGGAAGCCCTCCGCCCAGCGATTTCGCGACCGTGATGATGTCGGGCTCGAGCTCGTAATGCTCGCACGCAAAGAGTCGCCCGGTGCGGCCAAATCCGGTTTGGATCTCATCGGCAACCAGAACGATGCCGCGCTCGCGCGCGATGCGCGCAAGCTCTTTGAGGAACGGTGCGGGCGCGGGCACGAAGCCGCCTTCACCGAGGACCGGTTCGATGATGATGGCGGCGACCCGATCGGGCGAGACCACACCTTCGAAGAGCTCGTTGAGCGCCAACAGCGCATCGTGCGTCGAAATGCCGTGCCGCTCGAATGGAAACGGCGCGTGATAAACCTCGCTGCAAAAGGGACCGAAATGCTGCTTGTACGGCGCATTCTTGCCGGTCATGGTTAGCGCCAGCAGCGTGCGTCCGTGATAGCCGTGAGTAAAGGCGATGACGGCCGGTCGGCGCGTATACTCGCGCGCAATCTTGATCGCGTTCTCGGTCGCTTCGGCGCCGGTCGACAACAGCAGCGTCTTTTTGGGAGCCATGCCGGGGGCTCGCCGGTTGAGTTCTTCGGCCACGCGAAGGTACGGCTCGTACATCGCGACTTGAAAGCACGTGTGAGTGAAACGGGCAGCCTGTTCGGCGATCGCCGCGACGACTTTGGGATGCGTATGGCCGGCGTTGAGCGTGCCGATTCCGCCGACAAAGTCGAGGTAGCGACGGCCATCGCGATCCCACAGCAAAGCGCCGGCCGCGCGCTCCACCCAGATCGGATGGGCGGTCGCGACGCCGCGCGCGACGTTGTCGTGACGGCGCTCCTCGAGCGATAACTGCGTAACGGTGTTCAAAGCTTCATGTGTCGTTTCTGGAGGTGGCGAGGAAGTTACATTCGGCGCATGTAAAGGCGCTCTTCTTTAGAGGCCCTGGTTGGCCGTCGAGGAGGCACGTGCTCAAGCGAATCGTTGCGCTCGTCATCCTGGTTGCCATGCCTATTGGAGCGAGAGCCGGAACGACGGGTACCTTGCGTGGCCGGGTGGTCGACGCGGCAACCAGCGCGCCCGTCGCCGGGGCGATCGTCACCGTCGTTTCGCCCTCGCAAACCGCACAAGCCGTTTGCGACTCTGCCGGCGCGTTCTCGTTCATATCGCTGCAGCCCGACACCTATACGGTCAACGCGTCGAAGCCCGGGTACGACCCGCAATCCCAGCCAGGTATCACGATCGTGGCCGACCAGTCGGCGACCGTCGCGCTCACCCTGCAAAAGACGCTGAAGACGATCGGGCGAACGACCTCACGTTCGGTCCAGTCGTTGGTGCACTCGGGCGTAACGAGCGACGTCTTTTCGATCAACTCCGCCGGGCAGAAGGCGGCCTCGACGCTCTCGGGTTCCGGCTCGTTAACGCAAGCTTACGGCGCGATCGCCAGCGCCCCCGGCGTCAACATTCCCTCGAATCAGCAAGGCTGGTACCAGAGCGTCTACATTCGGGGCGGCGACGTGGATCAAGTCGCGTATGAATTCGACGGCATATCGACGACGCGCCAGTCGGATCTCGCGCCGATTGCAACGCTGACGTCGCTGGGAAATCAGGAAGTTCAGGTCTATACCGGTGGCACGCCGGCGACCTCAAACTCCTCGGGGCTTGCCGGTTACATCAATCAAGTGATCAAGACGGGAACGTTTCCCGGCTACGCGAGCGTCGACGCCGGCATCGGCGGGCCGGCCTTCTACCATCAAGCCACCGTCGAAGTCGCCGGAGCGACACCCGATCGCATGTTCTCGTATTACGTGGGGTTGTCGGGGACGAATCAAACGTTTCGCTATGGAGACCAATTCGGCGGTGTCAGCGAGCCGCTCTATTTCTATCCGCTCCAAGTTCCGACCAACAACAACGTGTATAATATCCTGGACGGCTCGGGGGGAAAAGCGCCGAACTATGGCTTTATCGCGCAGCCGGGATATAGTTACGCCCAAGCGGCAGACTTCGATCGAGAGAACGTGATCAATCTGCATATCGGCATCCCGCACCGCGACTCGGGGCTGCGCGACGACGTGCAGTTGCTTTACGTGACGGGCGGTATTGCCGCGCAGTTTTATAGCTCGGCAAACGACATCGGCTATACGCCGCTCGTCGGCAAAAAGACCGGCATCGGCTATCCGATGCCATATCTGGATTCGCTGTACTATGGCGGCTCGCTGATGCAAGCCCCGGACCCCAAGGACGTCGTGACGGGCTTCTTTCCAAGCAGCCCAGTCGACCGCGCTCCCGGATCGCCCGTCGGTCCCAGCGACCGCGACGGCAACTATAATGGGTACTCCATCGAAAAACTGCAATACCAAAAGAACTTCGATTCCCACTCGTATCTACGCGCGCTCGTCTACGGCGCGTATTCGGACTGGTTCATCAACGGGCCGAACAGCGCGCAGCTCGTCTTCGGTTCGGATCCTGCGGATTATGAGGTGCTCGAGCACGGTTACGGTACGACCGCCATCTACTCCAATCAACTCTCCTCGAAACATCTGATCACGGCCGAGGCGTCGTACCTGACGCAAAAGCTCCAAACGTACAACGCGGGATTTTCCTCGACCGATCCCGCTACGACGAGCCTCGCGCCGACCGGACTCGGCACGATTCTTTCGAGTTATGGCACACCCAACGGCAAGTGCTTTAACTACCACACGGGACAGCCGTGGAGTTGTTTCGACGTGGGAAGCCAGGGCGGGTGCTTGTCGCCGAGTGGCTGCTATCCGGGTGAGGGCTCGTATCATTTCAACTTGACGCCCGGGTACGCGCCTTCCGGCTCGCCGGCGGCCCGGGCCGGCGCTCGCTGGATGATGACCGAGAACGGCGAGAGCGCGCAGGTCGACAACGTGACGCCGCGGTTCGGTTCGGCGGCGTTGACGGACGTGTGGGAACCCAACGATCGAATCGTCGTCAATATTGGCGCGCGCTTCGACCGTTTCGCCTACGATACCAACAACTTGGAAAATGGCTATCCGGCGCGCCAGTTCTGGTTCGACGCCTATAACGACGAGCATTGCGGCGCCCCCGGCCAAGCGCCGCAATGGACGTGGAATTCCCAAAAGGGCGATTTCGGCGGCTGCGCGCCCGGTTTCGAAGCGATGAGCGTTCCCGGCGCCGGTCTCTACAACGTTGGCGCGGGCACACAGGTTGCCAACGTTTTCGAACCGCGCGCCTCTTTTACGTACACGATCGACCCCGACACCGTCATTCGCGGATCGGCGGGCAAGTACGCGCGCGCCGAAGGCTCGTCGTACTACCAATACAACACCTATCAGCAGAATCTGGCGTCGTTCATCTCCCAGTTCTATCCGTACGGGTACCACACGCCCGACCACGACATCTATCCGGATACGTCGGACAACTTCGACCTTTCACTCGAGAAGCACGTGCGCGGCACAAAGCTCTCGTATAAGGTGACGCCCTTCTATCGGGATACGAGCAACCAGCTCCAATTTCAGGCGATCAATCCGGTGGAGGGAACGTTAGCGGGCCTCAACGTCGGGACGCAGCGTTCGTACGGGGCCGAGTTTTCGCTGCAATACGGCGATTTCAACCGGGACGGTCTCTCGGAGATGCTCTCCTATACGCACACGGAGAACCAAATCCGTTTCAATCCGATCAACGGCGTGAGCGTCATCGACGCGCTCAACGCACAGATCGAGCTCTACAACTCGTACACGTCGGCCTGTGCCGGTGTGACGAAAAATTCGGCGAACTGGCAGGCCTGCGGAGACGGTACCGATTCCGGCAATGCGGCGCCGATTTTGCGGAACACGCAATCCGGCACGAAAAACCAAGGCACGTTAAAAATTCCTAACCCTTACTACCGCAGCGCCTTGCAGCCGCTCTTCAATACCGGCGCGTGGTACACGCCGTACGATGTAATTCCAAGTGCGTTCAATGCCGCCAACGGGTATGAAGTGCCCGACGTCGCCTCGTTGATCGTAAACTATCGCCATGGGCGGTACGCGCTTACGCCCTCGCTGCATTATGAGAACGGCTCCAACTACGGATCGCCGCTGGTGTGGCCCGGATACGTGCCGCAATCGTGCTCGTCGCAGCCCAGCAAGACGCCGTCGACGCCGGGAGTCAGTTGTCCGGGCGGCGCGATCGGCGCCATCTTCCTTCCCGATCCGTATAGCGGGCATTTCGACAATCTCGGCGCCTTCATGCAGCCGTCACAGCTCTCGCTTAACCTGCAAACCAGTTACGATTTGACGCCGAACGTAACGCTGACGCTGCAAGCCGTCAATCTCTACAATCATTGCTTCCAGCGCGCCTTTGCCTGGGATAACTCGGTGACGTGCGTCTACTCGAATCTCCCCTCCAATATTCTTGCGCCGTCGGGAAACTTCGTCAAGAACCCACCCGCGCAACTGCGCTATCCCTATGGAACGTTCTACAACATTACCGAGGTCGGCATCTCGTCGGTGCTGCAGCCGTTTGGTTTCTTTGCCGACTTGAACGTTAAGCTGTAGTGCCGTCCGAGTGAGTAGCCGGTGAAACGGCGCGACTTCGTCGTAAAGCTGGGAGTCGCCGCGCTGGGAGCATCGGGGGTCCCGGAGTTTGCGGCTTGCGGGACCTCCGCGGCGCGCGGCCGCGAGCGCGTTGCGATCGTGGGGGCGGGAATTGCGGGGTTGGTGACGGCGCTTCGACTGCGCGATGCCGGAATCGATGCCATCGTCTACGATTCTGCTTCGCGCGTTGGCGGCAGAATGCACTCGGAACGGCGCTACTGGGCAGAAGGCCAGCATACCGAGTGGTGCGGAGCGATGGTCGACTCGCTTCATCTCAACATTCGCAGCCTCGCTCGACGATTCAATCTGCGGCTGCTCGATACGTACGCAGCTCGGCCGCCCGGTGCGCGCGATACGTGCTTTCTCGACGGACGCTATTACCCAATGACCGAGGCAGACCGGGACTTCGCCAAGATCTACCCGATATTGCAGGCGCAGCTGGCTCGGGTCGATCCGCTGACGACCTACGCCACGGCAACGCCGACTGCTCGCCGGCTCGACGCGATGAGCATGCGCGAATGGATCGAGCAGTACGTTCCAAGCGGGTTGGACGGACAGCTTGGACGGTTGATCGCGCAATCGTACCGCAACGAGTACGGTCGCGAAATCGAGGAGCTCAGCGCGCTCAATCTCGTGATGCAGCTGGGCCAGCAACGCTGGTACGCCCAAAATCACGAGCTGAACGTACTCGGGTACTCCGACCAGCGTTACATTTTAGCCGACGGGAGCCAGGCGCTTCCCGAGGCAATTGCCGCATCGCTTCCGGCCGGCAGCGTTCGCCTCGATCGGCGCCTTCTCGGCATTCGGCGCGGCGGCAGCGCGGCGTACGCGCTCCGATTCGATCATCTCGGATCGAACCAAACGGTCTGGGCCGACCGGGTCGTGCTGGCACTTCCGTTTATTGCACTGCGCGCTCTCGACTACTCAGGTGCGAACTTCGATTCCGCGAAGATCAACGCCATCGACAACCTCGGCTACGGCTATCACACGAAGCTGCATTTGCAGTTCGACACGCGCGCGTGGATGCGGGCTTCGCACCCCTGGCCCGAGCCGACGACGGGACAGATCTGGACGACGCTGCGGGTGCAAAGCGCGCTCGATTTTTCTCTGGGACAGCGCGGCTTCGATGGCTTGATCGAAGCCTTCACCGCGGCGGCGCCGGCCATGCTCGACACGCCGTCCATGCCGTACGCGCGCATCGAGGATTCGGCCGCGGTGGGCCATCACGCGCGCAAGTTCTTCGAACAACTCGATCGGATCTGGCCGGGTGTCGCCGCGGCCTGGAACGGCAAAGCGACCTTCGGCAACGCGCAAGCCGATCCGAACATCCTCGCCAGCTACTCGTGCTGGCTCGTCGGTCAATGCACGACGATTGCGGGGCACGAAGCACGCCGGCAAGGGCGCGTGCATTTTGCCGGCGAGCATACCTCGGTCGCGTACCAAGGATTTATGGAAGGCGGCGCGGAGTCCGGTTTCCGCGCGGCCGGCGAGATTCTGGCGGATTACCGCATCCGGGCGCGTTACCCGACAGCTTCCTAATGCACGTCGTTGGAACGGCGGGACATGTCGATCATGGAAAATCTGCGCTCGTTGAGGCGCTGACCGGAACGAATCCCGATCGCTGGGAGCAAGAGCGAAGGCGAGGCATGACGCTCGATCTTGGCTTCGCTCATCTGCGTTTCGGCGACGGAGCCGAAGGGGGCATCGTCGATGTGCCGGGGCACGAGCGCTTCCTCCACAATATGCTGGCGGGCGCGGCCGGGATGGAACTCTTGCTGCTCGTGGTAGACGCCGGCGAAGGAGTCATGCCGCAGACGCTCGAGCATCTCGCCATTGCGCAGTTTCTCGACGTGCAGCGCATTATTGTCGTTGCGAGCAAGATCGATCTGATAGAGCCCGCGCAGCGCGAAGGTGCGTACCGGCGTATCGAGCAACAGCTGCGTGGAACCATTGCGGCGGGCGTGCCCATTTTGCCGGTCTCCGCTCTGAGCGGAGAGAATATTGATTCGTTGCGGCGGCTGTTACAGCGAGAGCTTGCGGAGATGCCGGCGCGCAATTGCGCCGCGCCGGTCTATCTGCCGGTCGATCGCGTGTTCACCTTACCTGGTCTCGGAACGATCGTAACGGGCACGCTCATCCAAGGCACGATCGAGACCGGCGATGCGCTCAAAGTCGAGCCCGGCGGTGCATTGGCGCAGATTCGCAGCATCGGCGTTTTCGGCTCGGTTCGAAATCGAGTTGAGGCAGGCTCGCGGGTCGCACTAAATCTTTCGGGCATCGACCGCCATGGGATCGCTCGAGGTCAGGCCGTCGTCGGCCAAGAGTTCTCTGCGGCCAAAAGCTTCGCGGTGCGTTTCACTCCGCTCGAAGACGCATTGCCGCTGTTACGCCGTCGTACGCCGGTACGAGCTTACGTCGGCTCGGCCGAGGTGCTCGGCACGCTCGTCGCGCAGGAGCCGCTGGAATCCGCCCGGGAGTCGCGCGCGACCCTGCAGTTGCGGGAGCCGGTCGTCGCCTTTCCCGGCGTTCGGTTTGTTGTGCGGCGTCCGTCGCCGATGACGTTGCTTGGCGGCGGGTACGTCGAAGGCACGGAGTCGTCAAACATCGGCGAAGACAAAAGCCCCGAGGAAGCGGCGGTACTCGGAGCGTTGATCGATCGCGGCCTCGATGCGGTCGAGCCGGCAGAGATTGCGGTTGCCGCTAATCTGCGCGAAGCGGTAACGCTGCACGCGCTCGAGCGACTCGTCGAATGCGGCGACGTCGTCGCGGTTTCGAGACCACGCGCCTATGTGAGCGCAGCCGTTGCGTCGTCGTTACTCGCTCGCGCGCTGGCCCAGCTCGACAATGCGCACCTCGACGAGCCGTGGGCAATGGGAGTGACTTCTATCGCGCTCTCTCGCGGGCTTGGAGTGCCCGAAGCGTTGCTCGTGCGGGTCCTCGGACATTTCGTCGAAGCGGGAAGGCTGGTCAACCGCGACGGTTACTATGCGGCGCTTGGCTATGGGCCGACGCTGACTGCGGAGCAACGAGCGTTTTTCGACAATCTCGTTCCCCTCGATGAAGGCCACCCGTTCTTGCCGATTTCCTTTGCCGATGCGGTGGCTGCCGTCAAGCTCGCCCATCTGCGCGGCATCTCAAAAGCATTCGATACCATGCTCACGCGCGGAGCGTTGGTGAAAGTTGGCCAGGATCTCTATCGCGGTTCTCAGATTGCCGGAGTTCGCGCGCGCGTAGACGCCCACTTGAACGAAAAGGGGCGCATGACGGCGGCGGAGTTCCGCGATCTTCTCGGAACGTCGCGTAAGTATGCCGTTCCGTTGCTGGAATGGCTCGACGCTCACGGCGTTACGATCCGCAACGGCGATTACCGAACGCTGCGAAAGACGGTAGCGTAGAGCATGGAATCGCCGGCTTCCGCTCGGCCCAGTGGTACGGTGACGTTTCTGTTCACCGACATCGAAGCAAGCACCGCGCGATGGGAACGCGTGCCCGACGCGATGCGCGCCGCATTAGCGCGTCACAATGCTCTGGTGCGCGACGCAATCGAGGCGCGTGGCGGCTACGTCTTCAAGACCATCGGCGACGCGTTTTGCAGCGCGTTTGAGATGGCGACTACCGCCTTGGCGGCAGCACGTGCCGCACAGCAAGCGTTGTCCGCAGAAGACTTCTCCAGCGTCGATGGACTGCTCGTGCGCATGGCGGTGCATACCGGGCACGTGGAAGAACGCGACGGAGACTACCTTGGCTCTGCCGTTAATCGCGCGGCGCGCTTGCTGGCAATCGGTCACGGCGGGCAGGTGCTCGTCTCGCACGCAGCGGCCGACCTCGTGCAAGATGCGTTGCCCCCGGAAAGCGATCTGCGCGATCTCGGCGCCCATCGGCTCAAGGATCTGACCCGCGCCGAACGCGTCTATCAGCTGGTTGCGCCCGACCTGATCGAAAGCTTCCCCTCGCTTCGCTCGATCGAGCATATGCCGAATAACCTGCCGCAGCAGATCACCTCTTTCGTGGGCCGTGAGAACGAGCTTCACGAGATCGAAGCGCTGCTGGAACAGCACCGTCTCGTGACGCTGGTCGGAATGGGCGGGTCAGGCAAGACTCGATGCGCGATCCAAACCGGCGCGGAAGTTCTCGACCGTTTCATCGATGGTGTCTGGCTGATCGACCTAGCGCCGCTTTCCGACCCCTCGCTGGTCGTTGCCGAAATCGCGCAAAGGCTCGGCGTTCGAGAGGTGCCCCATCACCCGCTGCTGGAGGCCCTGCTGACATTTCTCGAACGGCGGCAACTCCTTTTGATTCTCGATAACTGCGAGCACGTGATCGACGAAGTGCGCCGCGTCGCCGCCGGCATCTTGCGCGGTGGTGCGGGGACGAACGTTCTCGCAACCAGTCGCGAAAATTTGAGCATCGCCGGCGAACACGTCTTCCGGTTGCCCTCGTTAAGTCTACCGGCGGCGATGACGCTCTTCACGGATCGCGCGCGTGCTGCCGACGCACGCTATGCGCTCGCCGACGAAAACGCACGGTTCGTTTCGGACATCTGCCGCCGGTTGGATGGTCTTCCACTGGCGATCGAGCTCGCTGCAGCACGGGTCAAGGTTCTCTCGCCCCAGCAGCTCGCGCAACGGCTCGACGAACGTTTCCGCGTCCTCACCGGAGGCGACCGTAGCGCGCTGCCGCGCCAGCAGACACTGCGGGCCACGATCGATTGGAGCTTCGATCTGCTCGACGAACGGGAGCGTGCACTTTTTAGGCGTCTGTCACATTTTGCCGGCGGCTGGACGCTGCAGGCCGCGGCCGCGATCTGCGGCGATGATGGCGACGCCGACGATTTGGACATGCTCGACTCGCTCTCCGCGCTCGTCGACAAATCGCTCGTGGCAACCGAGGAGCTCGGTGACGACCGGCGCTATCGAATGCTTTTTTCGATACGAGAGTACGGGCTCGAGCGTTTGCGCGAGGCCCTCGGAACAGAAACGATTGCTGAAAAACATGCGCGCTTCTATGCCGCGTTTGTGCGAGAACTTCAGCCGCTCGTCGACGCGCTGGAAGACGCGCAGTGGCGACGGCTGCTCGGCGCCGAGGTCGATAATCTCCGCGCCGCGATCGACTGGGCGATATTTCAAGGGAACGACCGCGCAACCGGGCTTTCACTCCTGGCCGACATTGAGTGGCCGGAACTCATAACGAATGCGCAGGAGGCCCTTCGCTGGTACGAGTACGCGGCAGAGCTCGTTGACGCTATGCCGGATTCGTTCGTCCACTCGCGCATTCTGCGGCATTATGCGGTCCTCGAGTTTCAGGCCGGTCGGCCGGTCGCCACGTCCGAGCGAACCGCACTGCACGCCGTCGAGGTTGCGCGCGCGACGAACGATGCAAACGAGATCGCTCGCGCGTTGGCTACTCTGGGCGCTTGTTACCGATCCGCGGGGCGCTTCGACGAAGCCGAGCGCGTGCTGCGCGAGGGGTATGAAAGCCCGAAGTCGCTGTCGCGAATCACGGCAAATTCGGTTCTGCGCACATGGGCGGTGAACGATCTCCAGCGAGGCGAAATCGATCGTGCGCGCCGGCGGTTCTCGGAGGTCGCACGTTTGGAGCGGCCGGGAAGCGAGGCGCATGCAAGCGCACTGCTGAACCTCGGCGAGCTCGAGTTTGCGACCGGACACATCGAGCGCGCCCGCGCGGCCGCGCGTCAAGCCGAGAACGCCTACGCTGCTCTCGACTCCGTTTATCTCGTTCTGCTGTCCTCAAATCTTGCAGCCTACGCCATGGCCGCCGGAGACCTCGACGCGGCTCGAGGCCATCTGCGTGACGCTCTTGACGTGCACGACAGGTCCCACTCCGGATGGCTGCACATAGCGCTCGAGAATTACGCTTTGCTCGCTGCGCTGCTTGCGGACCACGAGCGCGCGGTCGCGCTCGCCGGCTTCACCGACGCCACGTACGCTTCGCGCGGTGAGGTGCGACAATATACCGAGCGTTACGGGCACGATCGGCTGAACGCGATACTTCGTGAAGTTTACTCCGCCGACGACCTCACGCGCCGGATGAGCCAAGGAGCGTACCTAACCGAGGCGCAGGCGCTCGCCTATGCCGCGGCGATACACGAGCTTACTAGCAACCGGGCGGCTCCGCCGCCGGAAGGAGTAACGTAGCATGTCCGATGCAAAGGCCGACGCGGCCGCCGCTCTCGAAGCGCACAAACGCTCGATCGACGACCTCCATCAGAAGCTGATGGCGATGCCGGGCTGCGACACGGCGCGTCTGTCGCAAGCCGTCGGCAAGTACAAGGCCGCGAGTCAGGCATTCCACGACGACGCGCTGGCGTGCGTCGGCATCTAACTCGTTAAGAGCCGGTGCCCCCGAGGGCCCGCTCGATGGCGCTGCCGACCGGGACGCCCAGTCCGGCGCAGGGATTCCATCCAGCGGTGCTATGGTATCGATCGTTGCCTCCAACCGTCACGTCGCGAAAGATCGCGCCCTCGGTTGCTCCATAAAGTAGCGGGGCGAAGAATCCGATTGAATGGCCAAGGCGCTGGTTGAGCCGCGCGGCAAGTGCCGCCCACATCGGGGCGACCGTGCTCGTCCCACCCATCGCGAACTTCGTGCCTTCAAAGAACACCGCGTAACCAGGCACGACCTGGGCTGCGAAATCGGGAACGCCCCGGCCCGGCGTGATTTGGTAGCCGCAGGCAATTGAAGTTGCAACGCCCTGCCAAGGTGGAACGCCGCAGCGTTCGCTGAATCCGCCGCCCGTTTTGTTCCAGGCGATCTCTGAGCCGGTCGAGATATCCGTCGCGCCGCAGGCATGCGCGAAGGGACTCGACGCCGGAGCGAGGACGTGCGGCTTGCCATCGTAATCCATCTCGGCCCCGTTGTCGCCAGACGCGCAGAAAATACTGACGCCGAGCAGTGCGGCAACGGTGAAGAGCTCGTCGAGAATCGCAAGCGCCACCGGCGTCCACAAGAACTCGGGAAATCCGAAACTGATCGAAAGAATCGATGGGCGGTTTTCGTCATCGAACAACGCAGTGCGGATGGCGTCGAGCACGCCGCGCTCGTCGTCCGGTGCGGCATAGATCACGATCTGCGCCGCGGGTGCCAGCGCTCCGACGATCTGCGTGTCGATGGCCGACTCGACGTCCTTTGCGGTCTCGATGTCGTGCGTCAGCTCGGCGTTATCGGTGCGTCGAACGGTCGGGAGCTTGGCGGCCACGCCCTGGTCCTGCATGCACTTCGTGAAATCGTCCGGCCTGAAAGCCCCGCGCAGTTGCAAAACGCCGACGGTTTGGCCCGAACCGTCTGCATTGGGAAGCTCGTAGCGGGCTGCTACCTGTTGCGCGGAAAGCGGAGTCACGCCGCCGTGCAGCGTGCCGACCGCATGCGAACGGGGCCACTGGTGGATACCAAAGAGCCCGCGCAGTATTGCGACGATCTCGGGAGGCGCGTGCAAGGATTCCGTGCGAAGCCGGAACCGCCGGCCGTCGGGAGTCTCGTAGATTGCGGTCGTCGCTCCGAAAGCCTCGATCAGTTTGCGTATCGCTCCGCTCAAAACGACCGATCGCCAGTGCGTCGCCACGACTTCGACGCCGAACGTAGCGCAATAACGCTGTAAGACGTCGACGTCTTTTGGATCGGACGTCGTTTGCGCCGCAAGGTCCGCGCGGCTTGCGTAGGCGCGCGCGGCAGGCAGCGTCGCGCCGATCGCGCGTGCGTGCTCGACATCGAGCTCGCCTCCGCGGCGCGGACGCAACCATGCAGTCAGCCAAACATCGCCATCAGCCACTTCGGCGGCTGGGGTCGTTCCAGGCCACACGCTGCGGTGTGTATCTGGAATCGGAACCCAACGGCCGGTGGTCACCCGAGCGAGTTTCGCCGCGAATCTGTCGAACCTATCTAGATGACCACGCACCCTTTGCTCCTTTTGACTCTGCTGTCTTCCGTAGTGTCGGGCTGCACTCCAACGATTAACCCGGTTTCGCCGGCGGTCCGGCCTCTGGTCGGCGGCCCGATCGTCATTAGGGACCAGCACGACCGAGTCTACAAAGGCCTGCAAATTGTCTCCGGAGCACACGATTGTCTCGAGGTTACGGATTCTTCCGGCATCACGATTGAAGCATCGGAGATCGGACCATGCGGCGGAAACGGCATCGTCGTGAGCGGCAGCAATACCATTCGAATCTACGACAGCTTCATCCATCCGCAGACGCGCACTAAGGGGTACTGCGATCGCAACGATGGAGTTCTCCTGGAGAACTCTTCGGACGTCGTAATTCAAGGTAATGTGATCGCGTACGGTGAGTCGAACGTGGAGGCGCCACAGGGCGTTTCCAAGCTAACCGTCGTGGGGAACTTTCTTCTGAATCCCCGCGGGCCGTTCCCGCGCGGTCAAAACGTGCAAGCTTGGAACGTGCGCAACGTTTTGGTCCGGAACAATTATACGCTAAGCAGTCGCGACACGAGGCGGTTCTTATATCCGGACGATCAAGAGGATTCGATCAATTTCGGTAAGGGTTCAAATTTCGTTGCCCAAGAAAATTACGTTACCGGCGGTCATAGCGCGTCGGGCTGCGGACTCATTGCCGATGACGGCGCGAACGACGTGCGGCTTATCGATAACCGGGTCGTCAATTCCGGGGGATGCGGGATCGGTATCGCGAGTGGGGCGACGCAGATCGTGAAGCGCAACCGCGTTATCAACCGCAATCCCGTAAAAGGCGCGGGCAACACCGCGATATACGTTTGGAGTCAATACAAGGGAGTTGCGTGCGGGCCGGTTACCGTTTCCGACAACGTTGCTACCGAAGTTCGCAGAGACGGCACGCAGTCGGGTTTTTGGAACGGAGGGGGCTGCAATCCCGTGAAACTAGGGGGAAATATTTGGAATAAAGCGGCCGAGAAGCTGCTTCTGCCGGTCGGAGTGAAGATGCCGCCGCCGTTGATTCCGCCGCAGCCTAGGAGTTGCGTGATCGAGTCACCGTATTCGACGCAAATTCGCTGGCCCGCGTGCTCGTAGGAGCGACGCTAGAGGTGCAGCAGCGTCAGGATGCCGATCACGACCTCGATCGCGACCAGCGCGACGATCGTCACCTCGAGGAATTGATCGCGCCGGCTGCGCGATTGATCGCTAAAGAAGCGATACATCTCGCCGACGCTCGCGAGCTTGGTGTCGATCTGGCGCTGCCAATCCGATAGGCCTAGCCGCGTTGCAGCGGCCCGGTAGATGCGCGCGTAGTAGGCGTCCCCGACGACCTTGAGCGCGTTGCTCGAACGATCGGTCAGCTCTAGGACGTCGACGATCAAGTATCGCAGCGTTGCCGCCTGTTCGGCCTCCCGCTGCCCTCGCAGCGAGCGCGGCGGACCGCCGGGCTGCATTTTGTAAATGCCGTCGAGCTCTGTGTCGAGCAGCGCATCGTAGGTGCGCAGCTCGAGGAGCTGCGAGTTTGCAAACTCCAAAATATCGTCGATGGCACGCGCACTCTCCTTGCGGTCGTAAACGAACGCGGTATCCCATTGCACGATCGTCAAGTCGTCCTCGTGATAGGAGAAGCGCATTCGCAAGGCCTCTTCGGCCTCCGTCGCGGCGAGCCGTTTGCGCTCGCCGAGCAAGAGGCCCGCGAGTGCGGCGGAATGATCGTCTAAAAGGGTCTCCGCGTCGACGGGTTCCTCGAAACGATCGATCTCGATGATGAGATAATCCTCAATCAGGGCCGCGTGACGGTCGTCCAAGGCCTGGGCGTACTCGTCGCAGATGCGCGCGGCGGTCGATTCGGCGAAGCGCGCAATCGACTCGTCGCTGCGCGCGCGCTCGACGGTCGAAAGAAGGTCGTTCCACGTTCCGCCGGCAGAGAAACTCAATCGCAGCGAAACGACACCGTAGTCGTACATCTTCAGCCGTACGGAACAACGCAGCCCGTCGAAATCGGCCTCCGGCAAGTTCGCGACGAGCGGTGGGACCGGAAACTGAAGATATGGGGGCGCGTGTAGGCGCAGTGGCAGTGCGGCAGGCGCGCGGCTCTCGACGCCGAGGGCACTGGTCTTGGCCAGATCGATGGTGTCGGCGACGTCAAACAAGTAATAGGCGCGCACGGCGCCGCTAGCGATGTCGAGCATCCGACCGCCGCCTTACGGCTTTGGGCGGCACCCTCCTTCGGTGCGACCAGGCTCCCGGCGGTCTCTCCTCCAACTACCGTGTCACCTTGCCTTGTCTTATAATCGAAACATGAACGTAGAGAAGATGACGGAGCGCGTCGGCGACGCGCTTAACGCCGCCTATGCGCGTGCTTTGCACGAACACAACACGCAGACCGCGCCCGAACATATGCTGGCGGCCTTGCTCGAGCAAGAGCGTGGCATTGCCCCCGATATCGTGGCGAAGGCCGGCGCCGATCCCAAGGCGCTCGCCCGTCGGGTCGACGAGGCGATAGGCCAGCTTCCACGGCTGAGCGGTGCGGGCGCCGACTCGGCGCAAGTGACGCTGTCGCCGGAGCTGGCGCGGATCATGAGCGCTGCAGAGAACGAGGCCAAAGCGCTGCAAGACGACTACGTGTCGGTCGAGCACGTGCTCTTGGCGATGGCGCAATCCTCCGGCGCGCTGGGCCGTCTCCTGCGAGATGCGGGCTTAACAAAAGATAAGCTGCTTCAGGCGCTGCGCGACGTCCGCGGCAACCAGCGCGTGACGACCAAGGACCCCGAAGGCACGTACAAGTCGCTCGAGCGGTACGGGCGCGATCTGACGCTTGAAGCGGAGCGCGGCAAACTCGATCCGGTAATTGGCCGCGACGAAGAAATTCGTCGCATCGTTCAAGTGCTCTCGCGCCGCACCAAAAACAACCCGGTGCTCATCGGTGACCCCGGCGTCGGCAAGACGGCCATCGTCGAAGGACTGGCGCAACGCATCGTCCGCGGCGACGTCCCCGAAGGCCTCAAGAATAAGCGGATCGTTTCGCTCGATATGGGCGCGCTAATCGCGGGTGCAAAGTATCGTGGAGAGTTCGAAGAGCGCCTCAAGGCCGTGCTCAAAGACGTCGCCGGCTCGGAGGGGCGGATCATCCTCTTCGTCGACGAGCTGCATACCGTCGTTGGAGCGGGAAAGGCCGAAGGGGCAATGGACGCCGGCAATCTGCTCAAACCGATGCTCGCCCGCGGCGAACTGCACATGATCGGTGCGACCACGCTGGACGAATACCGAAAGTACATCGAAAAGGATGCGGCTTTAGAACGGCGCTTCCAGCCCGTAATGGTCGATCAGCCCAGCGTCGAAGACACGATCTCGATTTTGCGTGGGCTCAAAGAGAAGTACGAGGCGCATCATGGCGTTCGCATCAAGGATGCGGCGCTGGTCGCGGCCGCCACGCTGAGCAATCGCTACATCACCGACCGATTTCTGCCCGACAAGGCGATCGATCTCGTCGACGAGTCCGCCGCAAAGCTGCGCACGGAGATCGATTCGATGCCGCAAGAGCTCGACGAAGTCTCTCGCCGCGTAATGCAGCTCGAGATCGAACGCGAAGCTTTGCGCAAGGAGGACGACAGCGCGAGCCGCCGTCGTTTGGAGCAGCTCGAAAAAGAGTTGGCGACGCTGCGCGAGGATCAGACGAAGCTTCGCGTGCGTTGGGATGCGGAGAAGAATGCCGCAGTCAAGCTGCGGCAGCTTCGCGAGCAGATCGAACTTACCAAGGTCCAGATCGAACAAGCGGAGCGTCAGTACGATCTCAACCGCGTTGCCGAGCTTCGGTACGGCACGCTCGCGCAGCTGCAGAAAGAGTTAGCGGCCGAGGAAGAGCGGCTGGCCCATAAAGACGGGGCGCGGCTTTCCAAAGAAGAGGTGGATGAAGACGACATCGCCGGAGTGATCGCGCGCTGGACTGGAATTCCGGTTACCAAGCTGCTGGAAGGCGAGAAACAGAAACTGCTGCACCTCGAAGACGAGCTGCATCAGCGCGTCGTGGGTCAGAACGAGGCGGTCGACGCCGTCGCCGAAGCGGTTCTGCGCTCACGCTCGGGTCTTGCCGATCCCAACCGGCCGATCGGCTCGTTTATCTTTTTAGGCCCTACCGGCGTGGGCAAGACGGAACTGGCTCGCGCGCTCGCCGAGTATCTCTTCGACGACGAGCGCGCCTTGATCCGGATCGACATGTCCGAGTACCAGGAAAAACATACCGTCGCGCGATTGCTCGGTGCGCCGCCGGGATATATCGGCTTCGAAGAGGGTGGTCAGCTTACCGAGGCAGTGCGCCGGCGTCCGTACTCGGTGATTTTATTCGACGAAGTCGAGAAGGCGCACCCCGACGTCTTCAACGTCTTTCTGCAGATCCTCGACGACGGACGTTTGACGGACGGTCAGGGGCACACGGTCGATTTCAAGAACACGATCGTCATCATGACCTCGAATATCGGCAGCCATCGCATCCTCGATTACCACGGATCGCTCGACGGCGCCGAGTACGCGATCATGCGCGCGACCGTGCTCGACGAACTGCGCCAGCACTTCCGGCCGGAGTTCCTCAATCGGGTCGACGAGATCATCGTATTCCACGCGCTCACCGAAGACGAGCTGTTGACGATCGTCGATTTGCAACTGACGCGTTTGCGGAAGCGCTTGACGGAGCGCCGGATCACGCTCGTGCTCTCGGACGAAGCGAAACGACACATCGTGAAGGTCGGATACGACCCGCACTATGGTGCGCGCCCGCTCAAACGGACGATTCAGAAGGAGCTCGAAACGCCGCTGGGCCGTAAGATTCTGTCGGGCGAGCTCCAGCCCGGAGCGACGGTCGACGTGGGCTTCGACGAAAATCGCGGCGAGCTGACCTTTTCGCTCGGGCAGCTGGCGGCCGCAACGGCGTAAGAAAATGGCGTGCTAGTCGCCGCTTTTACGCTTGCTCAAATTCTGAGCTACCCGTTTCCCTCGGCGCCGGTTCGCGATGCGAACGGTACGGCGATTGCGTACAGTCTCGACACGCAAGGCGTACGGACGATATGGTTCGCCCGCGCGCCCGATTACGTTCCGAAGCAGCTCTTTACGTCGGGCGCCGACGACGGCCAAGAGCTCAGCAACCTCGTCATCTCCAATGACGACTCGCGCGTGGTCTATGTGCGCGGCGGCGATCATGACGAGAACTGGTCGGTGCCCTTAGCACCAGGGCCAGCGTCGATGCCGGCGCAGCCGCAGATGCAAGTCTGGTCGGTCTCGACGACCGCTGGCGGCGCAGCGTTGCTCGGTGACGGCGACGCCCCCGCGATTTCGCCCGACGGCAAGCGCGTCGTCTTTACGAACGGCGGAGCCGTAATGGTCTCGCCGGTCGACGGCAGCGTCGCTGCGAAGCGGCTCTTCTTCGATCGTGGAGAGGATTCCGAGCTGCACTGGTCGCCGGATGGTTCGGCTCTCGCATTCGTCTCGACCCGAATCGATCACAGCTTCATCGGGATCTATCGCAGCGACGCGACGCCGATCGAGTTTCTCGCGCCGTCCACGTCGCAAGACTTCATGCCGCGCTGGTCGCCCGGCGGCAGAGAAATTGCGTTCATTCGATTGCCTGGCGACGGCGGGCCCCCCCAGAACCCATTGAATTGGAATCCTACTCCCTGGCAGATTTGGGTCGGCGACGTCGCGAATGCGAGCGCGCGTCTCGTCTGGTCCAGCGGGAACGGACCGCGCGATTCACTGCCGCAGAGCGGTCACGGGCCGCTGCTCGAGTGGGTTTGGGGAAGTAGCCTGATCTTCCTTAGCGAGCGAGATAATTGGACGCATCTCTATACGATCGGCGCCTTCCCGGCCGAAGCGGCGCCCGTGCGCGCGTACAATCCGATAGCGACCCTGCTGACGCCGGGAAAGTTCATGACCGAGGACGTCTCGGTCGCTCCGGATCGGGAGTCGGTAGTTTTCTCGGCGAACACCGGCCCTGCTCCCGGCGACGACGATCGCCGCCACCTCTTCAGTCTTATATCGGGCAGCGGCATCACGGAATTTAGGGATCGCGCGAGCGGTCAAACCGTAGCGATCGCCCGTGACGCGGTCTCGCAGTTCACCTATGGGGCGAGCAGCGAGACCGGCCCCGTCGCGCTGGAAAATGGCGCGGTGGTTTTCAATCGTGCGACGGCGCAGCAGCCGTTGATCGTAACGTTAGTTTCCAAGAGCGGGCAGCACGTGCTCGATGCAAACCTGTTACCCGCCGATTTCCCTTCAACGCAGCTCGTCACGCCGAAAGAGGCTTCGTTCAAAGCCGCCGACGGCACAAAGGTGTACGGGCAACTCTTCCTACCGAGCGGCGGCGGAAAGCATCCTGGCATTATCTTCGTGCACGGCGGCCCCTTCCGGCAGATGCTGCTCAACTGGCATTACATGGACTATTACTCAAACGCCTACGCGGTCAATCAATATCTGGCAAGCCGCGGGTTCGTCGTGCTCTCAGTGAACTATCGCTGCGGCATCGGTTACGGCCACGACTTCAACTTTCCGGCGCGTTGGGGACCGACGGGCGCATCCGAATACCAGGACGTCGTCGCGGGAGCGCGATTCTTGCAAAGCGACGCGCGCGTCGATGCTGGGCGCATCGGCATCTGGGGCGGGTCATACGGCGGCTATCTCACGGCGCTGGCGCTCGCTCGTAACTCCGGCATCTTCAAAGCCGGCGTCGACTTTCACGGCGTCCACGACTGGTCGCTTGACATTGATAACTCCGTTTGGGGACTGGCGCCGCAACTCAAGCGGTACCAGCAGTTCGACACGCGCGCGATGATGAAGCTGGCGTGGGAATCGTCGCCCGATTCGGCGATCGCGACGTGGAAGTCGCCGGTTCTGCTCATTCAAGGCGACGACGATCGCAATGTCGAGTTCCATCAGATGGTCGATCTCGCGCAACGCCTGCGCCTCGCCGGCGTACGCTTTGACGAAATCGTTATTCCCAACGAGATCCACGGCTTTCTCCGGTACGCCTCGTGGCTCCGAGCCGACGCGGCGACCGTGGAATATTTCGACCGTCAACTCAAGCGCTAAGGTACCGTCTCCCGCTTGCGCAGGCGAAGGCGAGCGGTTTCGCCGAGCAGCCGCTTGCGCAATCGAATGGATTGCGGAGTCACCTCAACGAGCTCGTCGTCCTCGATGAACTCGATCGCCCGCTCGAGCGAGAGTTCGTCGGGGGGAGCAAGCTTGACGTTGTCGTCCGAGCCCGCGGCGCGCATATTCGTCATCTTCTTTGCGCGCGCGACGTTGAGCGCGATGTCCTTGTCGTCGTTGGCGCGTCCGACGATCATCCCCTCGTAGACGTCGACGCCGGGTCCGACGAAGAAGCGCCCGCGCTGGTCGACGCCTGCCAGTGCGTAGGCGGTCGTTCGTCCCGTTTCGCTGGCAACCAACGCGCCGACGTTTCGCTCCGGCAGCTCTCCTTGCCACGGCTGATGATCGTAATAGGTGTGCGAAAGAACCGCGGTGCCGCGCGTCAGGGTGAGTAGTTCGCCGCGCAGCCCGAAGATGGCGCGCGTCGGCATCGTGTACTCCAGGCGTTGGGCATCGCCGACGGGCAGCATGTTGGACATCACGGCCTTGCGCCGCCCAAGCGCTTCGATCACCGCGCCGGCATAGACTTCCGGGACGTCGACAACGACGTACTCAACCGGTTCCCAGCGTTTACCGTCGCGCTCCGTTATGATGACTTGCGGCTTTGAAACTGCCAGTTCGTACCCTTCGCGCCGCATCGTTTCGATGAGAATGGCCAGATGCAGTTCACCGCGTCCGCGCACTTCGAACGTGTCGGCGGAAGCGGTTTCGCTAACGCGCAGCGCCACGTTCGATTCGAGTTCGCGCATCAACCGGTCGCGTATCTGGCGCGACGTCAGAAAGCGTCCCTCTCTTCCGGCGAACGGCGAATTGTTGACGCTGAAGAACATCGAGACGGTGGGCTCGTCGACCGCGACGGCGTGAATGCTCTCGGGCATGGAGGCATCGGCGAGCGTGTCGCCGATGTTCAAGTCGTCGATTCCGGAGATGCAGACGATGTCACCCGCACTGGCTTCCTCTACGTCGATTCGCTCGAGACCGGCGAACGTCAGGAGGGTCGTAAGCCGAAGACCGCCCGTCACGACGCCGTCGCGACCGATCTTCACGATAGGATCGTTGCGCCGAGAGGTTCCGCGGAAAATTCGCCCGATTCCGACGCGGCCCACGTACGGGTTGTGATCGATCGCCGAGATCAGCAGCTGGAACGGACCCTCCTCCGAAGGCGCTTCGGGAACTTTCGAAACAATCGTTTCGAAGAGCGGCTCGAGGTTTTCGCTGTCGTCCGATAGCGACCGTTTCGCAATCCCGGCTTTTGCGTTGGTGAAAAGAACGGGGAAATCGGCTTGCTCGTCGTGGGCGCCGAGATCGACGAAAAGGTCGAAGGTTTGATTGACGACTTCTTGCGCGCGCGCATCTTTGCGATCGATCTTGTTCACGACGACGATCGCGCGAAGGTCGAGCTCGAGCGCTTTGCGCAGAACGAAGCGAGTTTGCGGCATGACGCCCTCGGCGGCGTCGACGAGCAACAAGACGCCTTGAACCATTTGCAGCACGCGCTCGACCTCGCCCCCGAAGTCGGAGTGACCAGGCGTGTCGACGATATTGAACTTGACCTCGCCGTGGCGGACGGCGGTATTCTTGGCGAGAATCGTGATGCCGCGCTCCCGTTCCAGCGGGTTGGAATCGAGGACGCGCGTCGCCACGTGTTGGCCCTCTCTGAAGACTCCGCTCTGCTTGAGCATAGCGTCGACCAACGTCGTCTTGCCGTGGTCGACGTGTGCGATGATAGCGACGTTACGGATATCGGAGCGAGTTTTCATAGGTGGTCGCCCTCAAGCGTAGCGCGAACCGGTGGTGCGTGGCAACTATAGAAACGGCACGGCTGCTGCTCCGCCCCTGGCGCGATTCGGACGTCGAGCCCTGGGTCCAGATGAACGCCGACCCTCGGGTCGCGGAGTTTTTTCCCAGGATCTATACGCGCGAGCTCTCCGAATCGACGGCGCAAAGGCTGCGCGCGGACCTCGATAGTCGTGGCTACGGATGGTGGGTCGTCGAGGTTCGCGACGGTGCGGCCTTCGCCGGAGTCGTGGCCCTGCAAGAGGTTCCCTTCCCGTCGCATTTTACGCCGGCGCGTGAGATCGGCTGGCGGTTTGTACCCGAACGTTGGGGACGCGGTTATGCGACCGAAGCTGCGCGAGCAGCGCTCGGCTTCGCCTTCAACCGGCTGGGTTGGAAAGAGGTGGTCGCACTGACCGCCGTATCAAACATCCGGTCGCAGCGCGTGATGGAACGCCTGGGCATGACCCGCGACGCCGGCGGCGATTTCGACCACCCGAGGATCGAAGAAGGTCATCCGCTGCGCCATCACGTCCTTTACCGCATTGTCGCGCCCGAAGCGACGAGCAGGGGCGCGAACCCCAAAGCCGACCATTCCGATAGGAGTTCGACGTGAACGCAGACTCAGCGGCAAAGATCGCGCAAGCATTACATCAGGTTGGCGAAATTCACCACATGGTGTTCTCCGACACCGATGGCAACGACGACGACTGGGCGACTTTTTATTCGGATTGGCTTCTCACTCACTCCGATCTGGCGCGGTTACTCGCGCACCGACCGATACGCAGCCATCTCACGCGCGACTTGGTTGAGCTCGACGAACAGTACACGGCGTCGGCACCCTCGCAACCCTGGCCGGCATGGTACGCGCAACGCTTAGTAACGAAGTACGGTTAAAATGGCGCGCGTGTATGAAGTTGCACGCGGATTTCATTGAACGTTTCCGCAACGAAACCGGCGAACGTGGCGGCCGCACCGGCCGCAAGTCGAGCATGACGGGGTGAAAGCCTTTTCGGCTTGCCGCCGCTGGCAACGAGGACGACTAGTTGCTCGAGACCCTTACCATCGATGTTTGGGGGAACCAACGCAAGGGCCTTGAGCGTCGATTTCGCGATATCGACGAGGTCGACAGTTTTCCCAGGGGGCGGCTCGCCGATAAGGCGCAAGAGGGTCCGGCAAACAGATTCGACCAGCTTTTTTGCTCCGTCGATGGCGTCCTTAGGACTCTCGTTCGCAAGGAGAAGCAGCCGTCTACCGCGCTCATCGATAAGCGCCAAGTCCTCGGCACGCGTCACCGCGAAGGAACTTGTGGCGGTCGCCGCCGGCCTAAAGACGCCGTCAGCGAAGAGGAAACCATCACTCTGCGCGGCCTTCACGAGGAACTCTTCCTTCGACGCAGCCGCGGCCTCAATTAATGCTCCGAGTGCATCACCAAGTCGCTCCAACTGTTGGGGATCCTGCTGATTTACACTAGCCACGTAACGCCGGAATTGCGTTCGACGGTCTCCCTCTGGTCCACCGGGGTCGTCGCCCAAACGAATTTCCGCGCCCCGAAATGCGTGGTCGATCTGCCGAAGAACAATTGACGCTGACGCGTCCTCGAACTTCTCAAGCGTTCGCCGGCTGAA
>Ga0070762_10000022_pt1 | contig 42158 bp, 28 predicted proteins | sample HubBroMetageREF2_FD_66726 | JGI IMG/M metagenome (GOLD analysis project Ga0070762, IMG submission 66726) | Reference soil microbial communities from the Hubbard Brook experimental Forest, New Hampshire, USA - Hubbard Brook CCASE Soil... | ecosystem: Environmental > Terrestrial > Soil >...
ACGGCATCAATGTGTTCGCGGAAAACGGGCGCGGAAAATTTCAGTTTCGTGAGCAGCAGGTCCATGGGCATCTGCAGCTCGTCGTCCGCAGAGCCGTAGTAGGGCTTCAACTGCGCGACATTGTCCGTCCAGGTTTCGCCTATCAGGACCGCGTGGTATTTGTTGGCCACGGTGCGCAGGCCCTGAAGGGCGGTGTGCACTTCGGGCAAGCGCTGGGTGTATTTATCTTCGATTTTAGGATCGCCGAAAGCGTTGGTGCCGGGCAGCACGGGATTGTCACGTAGCGCGGGATCTTCGAACAGCGAATCCACGGCGTCGAGGCGGAAGCCTGCGACACCGCGCTTGTACCACCACTCGGTGGTGCCGTACATGGCGTCAACGACCGCGGGATTGCGCCAGTTCAGGTCTGGCTGCTGCACGTAAAAATAATGGTAGTAATACTGTTGCGTTTTGCTGTCCCACTGCCACGCCGCGCCGCCGAAAAGCGAAATCCAATTGTTGGGTGGGCCATCATCCTTGCCAGGGACCTTGCCGTCGCGCCAGATATACCAGTCGCGTTTGGGCGCGGTGCGCGAGGAACGCGAATCCGTGAACCAGGGATGCTGGTCGGAGGTGTGGTTCACGACGAAATCGAGAATGATTTTGATGCCGTGGTCCGCGCCTAATTTTTGCAGGCGGTCGAAATCGCCGAGCGTGCCGTACATCGGGTCAATATTTTCGTAGTCGGAAACGTCGTAGCCGAAATCGACTTGCGGCGATGGGAAGCAGGGCGCGATCCAGATGGCATCCACTCCAAGGGCATTCAGATAATCCAGCCTCGAGGCGATGCCATTCAGGTCTCCGATGCCGTCGCCATTGCTATCCATGAAGCTGCGCGGATAGATTTCGTAAAAGACAGCGTGCTGATACCAGGGATGCGACTTAGCGTCCGTCGTTTTTCCTTGTGCTCGGGTGGCGCGCACAGCGACGAGAAAAATGAACAGCACCAATACGGTCGCAGCAAACCTGTGGTGCATGAACATGCCTCCCGGGAATGCCGCAAGAATCAGGATCGCATGTGAGTCTAGCAAGGTCGTGGGCGCGCGCCTAGCGTGACGCTGCATTCCGAAAGATCCGGGACGCAGCGGTCGCTACAAAGTCTGGACGTACGCGCGAGCGCGAGACTGGCGCGCACGCGAACCCTAATCGGGCATGGTTATGGTTTCTTCGCGCGGTATGGCGTCCAGCGTGGCTTTATCGAGATTCAGGTGAGCGGCGACGAGTTCCGGCGGAGTGTGCGAGAGCCATTCGGAAAGCGCCAGGTCCTGGTAGTAAGGACTCTTGAACATTTCCAGAAACTTCAAGTCGGTGGTGCCGGTGTTTTCGATGTAGTGCGGGAGAGTTTTTTGAATGTAGCCGACGTCGCCGGTTTCGAAATCCATGGTGCGTGCGCGGCCGCCTGTGGTGAAAACGGTCATGCGCCCCTTTCCGGAGTAGAAATATTGCCATTCGTCGGCGTTGGGGTGCCAGTGCAGTTCGCGCACGCCGCCGGGCTTGACGGTGACGATGGCGGCGCTGGTGGTGGTGATTTTAAAATTTTTCGCGTCAACGATGCGGACATCACCGCTCTTGTTGCTCCTGGTGGGAGGCATGTCCATGGTGCGGAACGCGAAATCAATGGGTGATGGACCGAGCGTGCCCGCGGCAATACGTTTATCTTCCGCGAGCGGGCCGGGGACCGCAGTTTGAAAAATGAACTTTTCTTTCTTCGGCATGTTGGCGAGGGCTTTTTCGCTGACGCCAAAATTTTTCGCAACTACGTCGGTGGGCGTGTGCGCCATCCAGTCGGTCAAAAGCACGGTCTCGTATTCCGAGAAGTTTCCGTCGTCGAATACCAGCAGGAATTCGCAGCCGTCGGGAGCGAGTCCCTGGATCGAGTGCGGAATGCCTGGCGGGAAAAACCAGAGCTCGTTTTCTTTGACGTCGGTGACGAAGCTTTTGCCGTCGGCATCAATACAAGTGATGCGCGCGGTGCCATAGGTCATGAAGGCCCATTCCGCCGCGGTGTGCCAATGCAACTCGCGGACGCCGCCCGCGGTGAGGCGCATGTCCACTCCGGCCAAGGTCTTGGAGATGGCCAGCTCGCGTTGCGTGACTTCGCGCGACCAGCCACCTTCTTGCATTCGCTTGTGAGCCAGGGAGAAGGGATATTTGAACGTTTGCACGCCGCCGGCGTCGGTTACAGGGGGACTGTTCGAATCCGGATTGGCCGCGTCGATCGCGGGATTGGTGGGGCCTGGGTCGCTCGAACTACGATTGCTTTTCTGTTGATAGGGGGCCTGTTCCTGCGCTGTCAACTTTTCGCCGGCGAGCACGCCCGCGGCCGCCAGAGCTGCCGAGCCTACTCCTAGAAACCCTCTGCGCGTCAAAACGTCCTTCTCGGTCTCATTACTCATTTTGATCACCTTTGTAACTTGAAATGGAGTCCGCCGATGGATTGGAAAGTCACGTCCAGCACCAGAATGTAAGATGAAGGAAACCCCGGGAAGGTGGCAGAACAAAGGAAGAAAAAGCGCGAACTGATGCCGGACGGGCTAGCCTCGTAGCCACCTCGGCGGAGATTCTACACCTGATGGTTTCCGGACGATAACCTGGTTCGCGGAATCAACCGGAAATTGAGCGCGGACGGAACCGCGCTGGCGCGCTGGCGCGCTGGCGTTGACTTGAGCATGGCGCGGCCATAAGATGGCGCGCAGCCGGGTTCGTGCCCGCCTGCCATGAAAGCACCGCCACCTGAGAACGAATCGGCACGACTCGCAGCGCTGCAGCGTTACGCAATCCTGGATACATTTCCCGAGCAGGAATTCGACGATCTCTCGCGCCTTGCCGCGCTGATTTGTGGGACACCCATCGCGCTGGTCAGTCTGGTGGATTCCCACCGGCAGTGGTTCAAATCAAGAGTCGGGATCGAGCAAACGGAAACTTCGCGGGACGTAGCTTTCTGCGCGCACGCGATTCTGCAGCCGGACGTGATGGTGGTGCCGGACGCGCTGGAGGACGAGCGGTTTCGCGCGAACCCGCTGGTTACGGAAAATCCCAGCGTGCGTTTCTACGCGGGCGCGCCGCTGATTTCGCAGGAGGGTTACGCGCTGGGGACGCTTTGCGTGATCGACCGCGTGCCACGCGAGTTATCGCCGGAGCAGATGGACGCGTTGAAGGCGCTCAGCCGGCTGGTAGTGACGCAGATGGAGCTGCGGCGCAGCGTCTCGGATTTGTCGCGGGCAATTCGCGAGCGGCGCATGACGGAAGAAGAACTCGACCAGCTTTTCACGGTTTCGCTGGACATGTTGTGCATTGCGGGGTTCGACGGATATTTCAAACGGATTAATCCGGCGTGGGAGAAGACGCTGGGCGTGCCGATCGCGGAATTGCTGTCCAGGCCATTCAACGAGTTTGTTCACCCTGACGATCGCGACAGAACGACGGCGGAATCCGAGAGGCTGGACGAAGGTGAACAGGTAATTTCGTTCGAGAACCGTTATCGCTGCGGCGACGGAACGTATCGCTGGCTGCTGTGGAATGCGACGCCCATCCTGGACCAGAAATTAATTTTCGCCGTGGCGCGTGACGTGACGCAGCGTAAAGAAGCCGAGCGCAGGCTTTCGACCGGCTACGCGGTGACGCGGGTGCTGGCGGAAGCGGAATCGCTAGATGCCGCGGCGCCATTGATACTGATGGCCATTTGCGAAGGGCTCAGCTGGGATTTGGGAGTTTTGTGGCGCGTGGACGAAGCAGCCGGAGTTTTGCGCTGCATGAACCTGTGGCACCCGCCGAGCCTGAGTTTTCCGCAATTCGTTAAGGCCACGCGGGAGTCGGCGTACCCCAGGTCCGTGGGGGTTCCCGGGCACGTGTGGGAAACGTCGCAGCCGATGTGGATGGCGGATCTGCCGCAGGTGGAAAATTTTCCGCGCGTGCCGTTCGCGATAGCTGAAGGGTTGCACGCCTCGTTTGCATTCCCAATACGCGTGGGAGAGCACGTGGCGGGCGTGATCGAATTTTCCAGCCGGCAGATACGGAAGCTGGAGCCGGATTTGATGGAGATGTTCGACTCCATCGGCAGCCAGATCGGGCAATTCATTGAGAGGCGCCGGGCGGAAATGGAATTGAAGTTGTACGCCGATTATCTAGAAGCGGCGCGCAACGCGCAGCAAGCGGATGCGCGACGATTGGCGCAGCTGGTGAAAGAGCTGGAGGCCGCGAAGGAGAAGGCCGAAGAAGCCACCCGCGCGAAGAGCGAGTTCCTGGCGAACATGAGCCACGAAATACGCACGCCGATGAACGCGATCATCGGCATGACGGAGCTGGCGCTGGAAACGAAAATGTCCGCAGAGCAGCGGGAATTTCTGGGCACGGTGAAAAGCTCGGCAGCGTCGCTGCTGAATTTGATCAACGACATTCTGGATTTTTCGAAAGCAGAAGCGCGCAAAGAAAAGCTCGAGCGCGTGGAGTTTCCGCTGCGCGAGACGATTGAGGACGCGCTGAAATCCCTGGCGCCGCGCGCGCAGAAGAAGGGAATCGAGCTGGCATCGCACTTTGCGCCGGACGTGCCGGACGCGTTGATCGGAGATCCCGACCGGCTGCGGCGAATTGTGGTGAATCTGCTGGGGAACGCCATCAAGTTCACCGAGCATGGCGAAGTGGTGGTGCGGGTAATCACGGAAGCGCATGGTGAGCCGGATATTTTGCTGCATTTTTCGGTGAGTGATACGGGGATCGGAATACCAATCGAAAAACAGCAGCACATATTCGAGGCGTTTGCGCAGGCGGATTCATCTACCACCCGCAAATACGGCGGCACCGGGCTGGGACTGGCCATCTCCGCGCAACTTTGCGAACTGATGAACGGAGTGATGTGGGTGGAAAGCGAGGAGGGCCGCGGCAGCATATTTCATTTCACGGCGCACTTCGGGCGGCCGGCGTCTCCCGCGAAGCAAGCGGCCGAGTCCGAGCCGGTGAAGTTACGCGATTTGCCGGTGCTGGTGGTGGACGACAATTCTACGAACCGGAAAATCCTGGAGGAAATGATCGCGAATTGGCGCATGAAGCCGGTGGTAGCGCCGAACGGCCCGGCGGCTTTAGATGCGTTGCACCGCGCGCATCAGAACGGATCACCATTTCGCCTGGTGCTGCTCGACGGGCACATGCCTGACATGGATGGATTTGAGGTGGCCGCGCGCGTGAAGCAGGACCCGCAGTTGCACGGCGCAAAAGTAATACTGCTGACTTCCGCGGGGCGCAGCGAGGACGTGGCGCGCGCGAAAGCCGTCGGAGTGGCGGCGGCGCTGTGCAAGCCAGTGAAGCAATCGGAATTGTGGGACGCGATCATCAGCGTGTTGCACGTGCCGGGACGGCAGAAGGCGCGGCCGTCGGCGGCGAGGACGCGAGCGCGAGCGGCTCGGCAGCCGTTGCGCGTGTTGTTGGCTGAGGACAATCCGGTGAATCAGGAAGTGGCCGTGCAGATGCTCGAGCGGCGCGGGCATTCCGTGACCGTCGCGGAAAATGGGCGGCAGGCTTTGACGGCGATCGAGCGGCACAAATTCGATCTGGTCCTTATGGATGTGCAGATGCCGGAAATGGGCGGCCTGGAAGCCACGCAATTGATCCGCGAGAAGGAAAAATCCACCCGCCGGCATTTGCCGATTGTGGCGATGACCGCGCACGCCATGCAGGGAGACCGCGAACGTTGCATCGCCGCCGGAATGGATGGATATCTCGCGAAACCGATTGATCCGAAATCGTTCCTGCAAACGGTGGAAGGAATTTCGCAACAGGTGGCGCAAAGCGAAAAAGGCCCCCAGGAAACGGCGGCGCGCGAAGGGAATGACGATGGGAGCGGTGATGGGCGGCGCGCGTTGGACGTACCCGCGCTGCTGGAATGGTTCAGCGGGAATCGCAAATTACTGCGCAGCATCGTGAAAACATTTCGCGACGACTGCCCGCGGATGATGGCGCGCATTCGCAACGCGCTGGCCGCGAATGATGCCAACTTGCTGGCGGACGGAGCACACGCGCTGAAAGGCTCGGTGGGGAACTTCGGCCCGACGGCGGCGCTGGACACCATTCGAGAGATGGAAAAAATCGCGCGACAGGGTAAACTCGACGGCGCCTGGGAGCTGTACGCAACGCTGGAAGACGAGATCGCGCTCCTGCTGCCGGCACTGCACGCCATCGGCGCGCAAAAAAGACCTCTGCGGCGGACGGGCCGCTCGCATCATGCACCGGGGAGGAAACGATGACGCGCATTCTAGTCGCTGATGATGACCGCACAACCCGCCTGCTTCTCACCGAAACGCTGCGCGCGCAGAAGTACACCGTGGTCGCTGCTGCAGATGGCGCGGAAACCCTGAAAAAATTGAAGACCGGCAAATTCGACCTGGTGTTGCTGGACATATGGATGCCGAAAATGAACGGGTTGGAGGTGCTGGCAAAATTTCGCAAGGCGAAGAAGCGGCCGAAAATTATTGTGATGACTTCGGATGACACCCCGCAAACTTTGCTCGGTGCGATTCGCGAAGAGGCGTACACGTACGTCGCCAAGCCGATTGACCCGAACGCGCTGGTGATTCTGGTGAAGGAAACGCTTTTGAAAAAACCCGGCCAAGGACCAATCGAAGTGATTTCCGCGAGTCCGAGTTGGGTGGAGCTATCGGTTACGTGCTCGCTGGATGAAGCGGAGCGCATCGAAGCGTTCATGGCGCATCTGAAGACCGGACTTTCCGACGATGTTCGGCGCGCAGTGGGACAGGCGTTTCACGAGCTGCTGCTGAACGCGGTGGAGTGGGGCGGCAAGCTGGATCCGAATCGTAAGGTGCGCATTTCGTATTTGCGCGCGCGCCGCATGTTGATGTATCGCATCGCGGATCCGGGCCAAGGATTTCAGTTTGCGGGCCTCGATCACGCAGCGATTTCGCACACGCCAGATGAGCCGACAGCGCACGACCAGATTCGCCAAAGCAAGGGATTGCGGCCGGGCGGATTCGGGCTGCTGATGACGCAGGCGAACGTGGATGAACTGGTATACAACGAAAAACAGAACGAAGTGGTGTTTGTGAAATACCTCTCAGAGTGACCCCCAGGTGCCGGACCCAGCCTACGCTTGCGCACCGTGCATTTTTGACACGCTTTTGCGCCGAACCCTGCTCGATGTGGTAAATTCGAGTCGAAGGGTGAAATGAAAAATCTGCTTATTATCGCGATGTTCGTGGCCGTCCTGGCAATCGTGATTGTATTCGGTCTGCCGCGATTTCCCCATCAAGGGCATGTGGCGCAACGGCCGCAGGCGTCGCCATCGCCATCGCCGTCGCCGTGGAATTCCGGCGCGATTCAGAGCACCTTTGTGGGCGCGCAAGTGCAGGAAGTGGATGCGACGCATGCGATGCTGGAATTTTTCTACGATCTGGACAACAACGCGGATGCCGACTACCGGTTCGCCAAAGGCGCGGGCACGGTGGTAATGACGCGGTTGAAGTCCAACGGCAGCTTGAGCTCGGAAGAACCGATCGAGTTGAATAACTCCGTGTTTCTGCCGGCGCGAAATCGCACGCGCATTGCGTTGCAGGTGACGCGACCCTTCAATTGGCCCTCGGGCCTGCCGGCGTCACAAATCGGTCCGGTGAACCAAGTGAAATTCCGGCAGCTGGTGGCGGACGAAGTGGCGAACCTGAGCGGATTTGTGATGTTCGATACGGCGACGCATTTTCAGATTGAACTTCCGGGCGGCTGGCAGGAATTGCAGCAGCCGTCGGCAAGCGCGGGGGGGTTGAATTAATAACGCAATCCAAGGATTGTTGCGGGCAGACAGAGATGCCGCAACAAACGCGATGCATGACTGACGAACCAGAACAGAATTCAGACTCGAGTCCCGTCTCCGTTCCGGCGAGCGACCGGCGCGCACATCCGCGCCAGCGTATACGTTCGCTTGCTTATGTGCATCTGGGCGAATCGAATGGCGGGATCGTGCTCAACGTCAGTGAAAGCGGAGTCGCGGTGCAGGCGGCCGAGGCTTTGGATGCGGACGGAGGTTCGCTGGCGATGCGGATTGAGATTCCGCGATCACCGAAGCGACTGGAAGTGAGGGGCGAAATCGTATGGGTCGGCGAATCGCGTAAAGAGGCGGGGTTGCGCTTCGTGGATCTTTCCGAAGATGCGCTGAAACGAATTCGCTCGTGGATGGCGCGCGAGGATTCGCCGAGGACCGCGGCAGAAGAGAGCGAGGAGGAAGTGGAGGCGCCGGCGGTGAGGGCGGCAGAGGTTCGCGCTGAAACGGTTGTGACCTCAGAATCTTTGGCGGGCCGCGAGGATCGCGCTGCTGAGGCTGACGAACTCGCGGTGCTGGAAGAACAACAGAGCGACGGAATTGACGCGCTGGCCGATGGCGGCGACGAGGCCGTAGAGTTCGGCGAAGAGTTTGAAAACGAGTTGGTGGTGGAGGCTGCGGACGAACCGGTGGAAGCGGCCGAAGACGATGCCGAAGACGTCGTCGCCGCGATGGAAGCGTCGCCTAGTGCGCCGAGACAACCGGTTGTTGCGGCGCCGGCCGCAGGTAAGGAAGGTCGCGCGCGAACAATCCCGCCGCCGGTTTTGACGTTCGAGCAGAAACCGCAGGCTCCAATTTCCGCGTTCACCGGGATCAGCGGCTCGCACGGAGCGCCGGCTTTTGCGGTGGCGGCCGCGCCGCCGGCGCCAGCGCGTTATTCCACGGCGGATGCCGCAGCCACATTGTTTCCGGGGCCGCGCGTTGCAGCTGAACCCGCTGCCGCGGATGATGGCTGGAAAAGTTTTCGCGTGCAGCTGCAAAGCGGATGGTTTCTGGCTGCGCTGGTGCTGTTGCTGGCGACGATTTCATTTGTGGCGGGGATGGCCGTGCGCCGCGGCGCGTTAAACGCCGTGATGGGCGACGGGGACGACGTGGTGCAACCCAAGAGCGCGCCGGCGCCACCGGCTGGAAACGTGGCGGCGAGTTCCAACGGCAATGCTGCGGGTGCGGCAGCTGTGGGTGCGCCGGCTAAGCCGCTGCAAATCGAGATCGTGGATTTGGAAAATCACCGCTGGACGATTCCTGCGGCGAGCGGTGCAAACCGCAGCGATGCGAGCGCCTTGCGGCAGACTCCAGCGAACGATGTTGCGCCGCCGGACGTTGGCGCTTCGCCCGCACCTTCTGCTTCGTCCGCGTCGAATTTGGCGGATCGAAATTCCGGGCTCGGCGCACCGTCTGCAGTTGGCTTGGCAGCACCCGTAAAACCGGGCGAGCCGCTGATGTTGAGTTTCCCGGAAACGCCCATCGGCGCATCGGGCTCGGTCGCGATTCGCGCGACGGGCGTGGTCGCGGTGCCGGCGGGCGACGCGCAGTCCGCGCAGCACGCGCGCAATCTGCAGATCGGCGAGCTCATCAATCTGGTGGAGCCTGTTTATCCGCCCGATGCGCGGCAGGCGCGGCTGGAAGGAACCGTGAAATTGCATGTAGTGGTAGCCACGACCGGCGAAGTTGAGAGCTTCCACCCCATCAGCGGACCTGAATCCTTGACGCGTGCCGCGATGATTGCGGTTCGCGAGTGGCGCTACAGACCCACCTTGTTGAACGGAAAAGCGGTGGAGACGCAGGAAGACGTCACCTTCGTTTTTCGCTTGCCGAACTAAAAGCACACCAGTGGTGTCGCCAGTTTCCTTTTTTGATCGGGCTGAAAGCGACGCGATGCGGCGCGAAGTGCGTCTCACCCGCCGCGGTTGACGTTACCAATCGCATCACTGCGGTGATCCTGTATTGACGATGACAGGGGCGACGTATACGATTGCTCCGCTTTTATCTGGAGGAAAAAATGGCGAAGAGCAGACTCACCAAGGTTGCGGAAAGCATTGGCGGTGCCATTGGCAAGGCCGATCGCACCGCGCACAAAGTTGCCAAGGCGGGCGTGCTGGCGAAAAAAGAGCTGGAAGCGCTTTCCAAGGAAGTGGATTCGCTGAAGAAGCGCTTGCAGAAAACCACCAAGCGCTTGCGAAACGCTCTGTCGTAAATATTTTGCCGGCTGACCGCGAACGGCGTTGCGGTTGCTCTCGTCCGTCGTGCGACTAGTGTCGGCGCAGCAGCTACGAGCCGGATGGTGCGCGGGATTTGGCTTCTGCTGCTGCCGTTTCGTCGAGACGGCGTAGCGCTTCGTTCGTCGTGATTGTTGTGGCTCCTAATGCTTTCAGTTCAGCCAAGGTGCGGCGCCCTTCGGCCGGGTTCAGCGTTTCGATTGCGTCGCTGACTACGGCAACGAGCCGTCCTCTTTCCAGCAGGCCCTTCGCCGCCAACCGCACGCAGAATTCCGTTACTACTCCAAATACGACAAATTCCGCGTCGCGCGGCAGACGATCCAGCAACGCTTCGGCGTGGTGGCTTTCAAAAATGTCGAGCGTTTGCTTTTCCAGGAGGATTTGCTGGAATTCCTCAAGGTCATGCGGCAGTTTCGCTCCGGGATGGTTTGGAATCGTGACGTACTTATCCGTGAGCGCTTCGGGGACGTGTCTCGCGCCCGGCGTTTCCTGGACGCAATGCGCCGGGAACTGCGCGAACTCGGGATCGTCTTTCGTGTGAATGCAGCCGTGCGAAACCAGAAGCACGCGGCCCTGGCGTGCTGCGTCGGTGAGCCGCCGAATATTGTGCAGCAGCTTTTCCGCGCCGGGCACGTAGAGTTTTCCGCCCGGCCTCATGAAGTCTTCCTGCGCATCCACTTGCCAGAGAATTATTTTCTTCGAGACCATTTGAGTTCCTGTGGTTGCGCGAGTGAGCTATTCGCACTGCGTCGCGTGCGTCGCCAGCTTTTCTTGCGCCAAATTCATTTATAGCCCGATTGGCAACAGCGTGACAAGGCCGCGACGATGGTGGATTGCGGTGCGCGTCGGCTAAGCCATATCGCCTTCCTTTGCCCGCGGATTGATGTTAATTTTCAGATTAGATTCGCACGATGGCTTTGTGATGCGCCTATATGCCCGAGCGGTTTGCGTTTTCGGATCTCCGTGAGCTTTTTGCCAAGGCGAACGAGGTAAAGTCTGGCGATCAGCTGGCCGGAATTGCGGCTGCCTCGGAACGTGAACGAGTTGCCGCGAAACGCCAGCTTGCGGATTTATCGCTCGGCGAAATTGTGCGCTACCCACTGATTGATCCGGATCAGGATGACGTCAGCCGTCTGATTCTGGATTCTTACGATCGCGAAAACTTTCAGCCGCTGAAAAGCATGACCGTGGGCGAATTCCGTGAACTTTTGCTCGACGACGCCACCACCGAAAGCGAGCTTCGCACAATTCAGCGCGCCATCATTCCGGAAATTGCCGCGGCCGTGGCGAAAATTATGAGCAACAAAGATCTGCTGCTGGCCGCGGCGCGGATTCGCAACGTCACGCGTTGCCGCAACACCATGGGCGAGCGCCGCGTGCTGGGAATTCGCGTGCAGCCCAATCATCCGGTGGATGATGTCGGTGGAATTTTGCTTGCCGCGTTCGAAGGCCTGCTCTATGGCTGCGGCGATGCGGTGATCGGCGTGAATCCGGCCTCAGGTTCGGTGGAAACGGTTGGCGCGATTCTGCAAGCGCTGGATCGCCTGGTGACTGCTTGCAAAGCTCCGACGCAAACTTGCTGTCTGGCGCATATCTCGACGCAACTCGCAGCGCTCGATCGTGGCGCGCCGGTGGATTTGCTATTCCAATCCATCAGCGGCACGGAAGCGGCCAATAAAAGTTTTGGAATCTCACTCGCGATGCTGGGCGAAGGCCGCGAACAGGTGCTCGAACATCACTCCCAGCGTCATGATGTCGCGTGGAAGGGGACGAACGTGATGTATTTCGAGACGGGGCAGGGCAGCGCGCTTTCGGCCGAGGCGCACTGCGCTGTGGACCAGCTCACTTTGGAAGCTCGTGCATATGGAGTGGCGCGCGTATTCGATCCGTTTCTGGTAAATAGCGTGGTGGGATTCATCGGCCCGGAATATCTTTATGACGAACGGCAAATTATTCGCGCCGGGCTGGAAGATCATTTCATGGGCAAACTGCTGGGTCTGCCGATGGGCTGCGATGTGTGCTACACCAATCACGCCGAGGCCGATCAGAATTCCGCGGACAATCTGTTGCTGCTGCTGGGCGCGGCGGGATGCAATTATTTCATGGGCGTTCCGTGCGGCGATGACGTGATGCTGAACTATCAATCAACCAGCTATCACGACGCGATCGGCGTGCGAAAACTTTTCGGGCTGCGGCCTGCTCCGGAATTTCTAGCGTGGCTGGAAAGTTCGGGAATCTATCGCGACGGCGAGCCGGTCCGGTTGGACGCGCCGGCGCGGCGGCAATTGCTGCAGGGCTTCGAATCCTCGCTCGAAGGTACGGCTTGAATGACTGAAGATGCCGGCAAACTCGCCGCCGATAAATTGGCTGCTGCGAATTCCGAGTGGCCTGAGCTGGTGCGGAAGATTCGCGCGCGTACGCCGGCGCGGATTCTCGTGGGGCGCGCCGGACCGGCTTATCGCACGGAAACGCAGCTGCAACTGCGAGAAGACCATGCGGCGGCGCGCGATGCGGTGCGCGCGGAGCTTGACGTGAATGCGGCCTTCGGCGCGGAATTTGTAGATCGATGGAAGCTCTTCGAAGTGCGCACGCGGGCTTCATCGAAGGACGAATATTTGCAGCAACCGTCGCTGGGCCGCGCGTTCAGCGACGCATCGCGCACGGAAATTGTGCGACAGGGCGCCGCGGAGCGCGATGTACAAATCGCCATCGGCGACGGGCTATCGGTCCCAGCGGTTGGCGCGCAAGTCCCGCGTCTTCTCCCATTGCTCGTGGACGGAGCGCAGGCACGAGGCTGGAGCGTCGGCCTGACATTCATCATTCACCATTGTCGCGTAGGGATTGTGAATGAAATTGGCGAGCTGCTCCGGCCGCGGATTGTGGTGTTGCTGATTGGCGAGCGGCCGGGACTGGCCACTGCGGAAAGTTTGTCTGCGTACATGGCGTACCAGCCGGAGCGCACGCATTCGGACGCGAATCGCAATCTCATTTCGAATATTCACAGCCGGGGATTGAGCGCTGAGGACGCGGCCGCGCGCATTGTGAATTTGTGCGCGCAGATGATGAAGTTGCGCTTGAGTGGCGTTACGCTGAAAGAAATCGCCGGTCACGAACCGGAGAGCTTGCCTAAGTAAAGAGCCATGCCGACGGCTGCTTGCATGCCCATTTTTTCCAGCGCGTGAATTTCTTTCTGGCTGCGAATGCCTCCAGCCGCGGTGATGGGTTTTTTTGTCACACGCCGCAGTTTCCGGAACCAGGCGAGGTCGGTTCCTTTCATCGTTCCTTCGTTGTCCACAAACGTGCAGAGAAATCCGGAGCAGTAGGGTTCGAGCTGTGGGATCACGTCCGCGGGGCGCAATTTCAGGCGCTGCCGCCAGCCGCGCACGACGATTTGTTCGCGCTCGGTGTCCAGCGCGAGAATTACTTGCTTGGGACCGACACGCGCGCGCAATTTCTGCAGAAAATCGTGCGCGACTTGTCCATCGCGGAATGCAGCGCTGCCCACGATGATTTTGTCCGCGCCCCAGGAAAGGATTTGTTCCGCGCGAGCCACGCTGCGAATTCCGCCGCCCACGCGAATCTTCATTCTTGCGCGGCTGGCCAAAATCTTGATCCAGCGGCCGTTAGAGCCGGTGCCGATGGCGGCGTCCAGATCAATCACATGCAGGATCGGATAATCGCGAAAGCGTTCGACCAAGCCGAGGACGTCGTCAACCGAGAGCGCGAGCTTGCGGCCGCGAACGAGTTGCACGGCTTTGCCGCCTTGCAGGTCAATGCAGGGAATAATCATCGGCTGAGGCGTACCGGCACGCCGCTTTGCGCCAGGTATCTTTTCAGCGCGCCAATCGAATGTTCCGCGGTATGAAAAATCGAAGCGGCGAGCGCCGCGTCTGCGTGGCCTTCATCGAAGACCGCCAGAAAATCCTCGAAAGTTTTCGCGCCGCCCGAAGCGATCACGGGTGCGGAAACCTGCACCGCGATCGCCGCCGTCAGGCCGCAATCGAAGCCGCTGCAAGTGCCGTCACGATCAATCGAGGTGAGCAGAATTTCGCCGGCACCACGCGCCACGCCTTCGCGCGCCCAGGCGGCAGCATCGCGTCCACTGGATTCGGCGCCTCCTCGAATGAAAACCTTCCAGCCTGCACGGGTTTTCTTTACGTCCATCGAAAGCACTACGGCTTGCGAGCCAAATTGCGCGGCGAGTTCCGAAATTAAGTCCGGGCGCTCCACGGCCGCGGTGTTCACGGTGACTTTGTCGGCGCCGGCGCGCAGCACGGCATTGCCATCTTCGAGGCGGCGAATTCCGCCACCAGCCGTGAATGGAATATTTAATTGCTGCGCGACGCGGCGCACGGTTTCCAGAAACGTGGCGCGGCCGTCGCGCGAGGCTGTGATGTCCAGCAGTATCAGTTCGTCTGCGCCTTCGCTGTTGTAGCGGGCGGCAAGTTCTTCAGGATCGCCCATGTCGCGCAGACCAGCGAATTCGACGCCTTTCACGACGCGGCCGGCGTCCACGTCGAGGCAGGGAATGATGCGACGAGCGAGCGTCATTGCGCCCATTCCAAAAAATTGCGCAGCACGCGCCAGCCGGCCTCGCCAGATTTTTCAGGATGAAACTGCACGGCCATTAGGTTGTCTTGCTCCAGCACCGCCGAAAAAGGAAAACCATGATCGCACGCGGCGGCGGTGTGCGGTTCGCCGGCTGCTGCGGCGTAGGAATGCGCGAAATAAAAATAGGCGTCGTCTGGAATGTCGCGCAGCAGAATGCTTTCGCGCAGGCGACGCAGCTGGTTCCAACCGATGTGTGGCGATTTCACATTTGTTGGCAGCGCTTGAACATTTTCGTGAATCAGGTCGAGACCTGATTCGCCGGGAGCTTCCGCACTGGACGCGAACATCGCTTGCAGGCCGAGGCAAATTCCGAGAACTGGAATTCCCCTCGTGAGCGCTTGTCGAAGCGCTGAGGCCAAATTCCTTTCGCGCAGTCCGGTGACGAAGGCAGAAAAATGTCCGACGCCAGGAAGAATCAGCGCTCGTGCCGCCGCGATTTGTTCTGGCTTGGTGATGCATTCCGATTCCGCGCCCAGATTGCGCAACGCGCGCTCGACCGACGGCAGATTTCCGGCACCGTAATCAATGATCGAGAGTTTCACAGCAGCCCCTTTGTGGTGGGCAAGACGCGGCGCAACTGCCGATCGCGCGTCACCGCGAAACGCAGCGCGCGCGCGAAGGCCTTGAACATCACTTCAACTTGATGGTGCGATGATCGACCGTACACGTGGTGCAAATGGACGTTGGCGGCGGCGGCTTGCGCGAAGCCTTGAAAAAAATCCTCGAGCAGCTCGGTTTGAAAACCGCCCACACGACGGGCGAGCGGCCGCCACTTGCAGACGAAATGCGCGCGGCCGGAAAAATCGAGGGCGCAGGCCGCGAGGGATTCGTCCATGGGCATCAAGTAGTAGCCGGCGCGCAGGATTCCGCGTTTCGAGCCGAGCGCCTGCTTCACTGCTTCACCCAGCGCGATGCCGACGTCTTCCACGGTGTGGTGCTGGTCGACGTCCAGATCGCCGCGCGCGACTAGATCGAGGTCGAGCGCGCCGTGCCGCGCGATTTGTTCGAGCATGTGATCGAAAAAACGGACGCCGGTGTCGATGCGGGCTTTTCCACGGCCGTCGAGATTCAATTTCAGCTTGATGCTGGTTTCGTTCGTCGTTCGATGCACGGCGGCTTTCCTCATAGGATCTCTTTTAGTTGCCGCAGCACGCGGCGAGTTTGGGAAAGCGTCCCGAAGGTGATGCGCACATAGCCCTCGCCACCGAAATCACTGGAGCGATCGCGGATCAACGTTCCATGGTGGGCCAGAGACACGACAATTTCCTTCGCGCGAGCGCCGAGAAAGAGCAGAACAAAATTCGCGGCGCTAGGGAAGAACGTGACGCCTAACTTCGCGAGCCCGCGCTCAAGTTCTTTGCGGCTGCGGCGAAATTCGCGCAGGGTGTCAAGCAGAAACACGCGATCGCGGATTGTCGCGCGCGCCGCCACCAGCGCGGCGACACTCACCGGATAGGGTGATTGCGCTTTTCTAAGATGTCCCGCGATGGAGCGATTCGCAAAAATGCAGCCCAGGCGCAGGCCGGCTAGTCCGGCAGCTTTTGAAAATGTGCGCGTGACCATCAGATTGTTGTGGCGTCTGATCCACGGAAGGATCGTGATTCCGGAAAATTCGAAATAGGCTTCGTCCACTACCACCAGCGTCTTGGTTGCCGCTTTCAAGATGCGGCGCAGATCGGCGGGAAGTAGCACGCTGCCGATGGGATTATTCGGGTTGGCGAGAAAAAAGACGCGCGGGCGGTTGCGAAGCGCAGACAGGAGCGCGTTCATCGGAAAGTTCATGCCTGCGTCGTAACGCAGCGCCTGAATGCGTGCGCCTGCGAGCTCGGAATAGAAGCGATACATCGCGAAGGTGGGTTCGACGAGCAAGATTGTGTCATCCGGTTCGACAAACGTGTCCACGATCAGGTGCAGTGCTTCGTCGGTACCATTGGTCAGCAGAAGCTCTTCGGCGCGTACCCTGAAAAATCTGGCTAGGTCGCGGCGTACGGTTTCCTGCTCCGGATACATGGACACGGCGGCGGAGGTGAGATTCCGGACGGCTTCGCGCACCTTCGGCGAGCAGCCGACAGTGTTTTCGTTGAAATCCAGGCGCAACTTTCCGTCGCGGCCTTCCAGTGGCGGATGATACGGGCGCATGCGCGCAACTGCGCTGCGTACTGGAATCACGGGTTTCATTCGCGCACCTTCACGGCGCGCTCGTGCGCCAGCAATCCTTCGGCCTTCGCGAATTCTTTGGCGACTGGCGCCAGGCGGGCAAGCCCTGCGCGAGTAACTTCCTGCACGCTGACGCATTTCACAAAGTCGGCGGAGGATAATCCGCCGCGCCCGCGGGCCACGCCGCCGGTGGGCAGCACATGGTTTGTGCCAGTGGCGTAATCGCCGAAAGATTGCGCGCTCCAATCGCCCAGGAAAATGCTTCCCGCGGAATCGAAACGATCAGCGAGGCGGCTGGCGACGCCGGGCAGGCTCAGGTGCTCCGGCGCGAATCGATTGACGAATCGTGCGGCGGCCGCAAGATCGCGGGCGACGAGAACCGCGCCGTTTCTTGCGAGCGATCGCCACGCGGGATTCGATTTCGGAAGCTGCGCAAGCTGCTTTTCAATTTCAGCAGCGACATTTCGGCCGAATCGCAGCGAGGTGGTGGCGAAAAGCGCGACGGCATCCGGATCGTGTTCCGCTTGTGCGACCAAATCAGCCGCGATGAAAGCCGGATTGCCGCTCGATGTAAAGACAACAGCTTCTGTCGGCCCGGCGACCAAGTCAATCGCGCAATCCGCGCTAACCAGCCGCTTGGCAGCGGTGACATAGCGATTGCCGGGCCCAAATATTTTGTCCACCGGCGGAATCGATTGTGTGCCATAGGCGAGAGCGGCAATCGCTTGCGCTCCGCCGACGCGTGCAATTTGGTGCAGGCCGAGCCGCGCCGCCGCTGCGAGAAGTTCATCGCCGGGCTGCGGGCTAACAATCACGACGTTGCGCACGCCGGCTTCTTGCGCGGGAATCGCGGTCATTAATAGGGTTGAGACCAACGAAAATCTGCCGCCGGGCAGATAGCATCCCACCGTTTCGATGGGCCGCACGCGCTGGCTTGCGCGCACGCCCGGTTCCACCTGCAAAGTCCATTCCTGAGGTTTCTGGCGGCGCGCGACAGCGCGAATATTGCGCGCGGCGTGATCGACGGCATTAAGAAACGCTGCGGAGACTCGGCGCGACGCTCTGCGTATTTCATCGCGCGAAACCCACACGTTGTTCTGTTGCAAGGCGACGCGGTCGAAGCGCTTCGTCCAGTAAAACAGCGCCGAATCGCCGCGCCGCTGCACATCGCGAACGATGCGGGCCGCAGCGCGTTCTGCCACGACATCGCGACCGCGCCGCCGTGCCAGAATCTTTTCTTCGATTGCGCCCGTGAGCCGGAGTATGCGCATCAATACACAATTTTGTTGAGCGGATACTCAACAATCCCTTCCGCGCGCGCCGATTTCAGTTTCGGGATCAACTGCCGTACGGTACGTTCTTCGACGATGGTGTTGATTGCTACCCAGTCGGGATCGCTCAGCTGCGCGACAGTGGGATTCCGCAAAGCGGGCAGCGCCGCCAGCACATTAACAAGGTCTTCGCGCCGCACGTTGAGCATCAGTCCCACGCGGTTGTAGGCCTTGATTGCGCCTTCGAGCAGCAAGACCATGTTCTGGATTTTTTCGCGCTTCCATTGATCCTGCCAGGACGCGCGATGAGCGATAAACCACGGCGCGGATTCCAACAAAGTGTCCACGATGCGCAAATGATTGGCGCGCAGCGATGCGCCGGTTTCGGTGACTTCGACGATGGCGTCCGCCAGCTGCGGCACTTTCACTTCCGTGGCGCCCCAGGAAAATTCCACGCGCGCGATCACACCGTGGCGCTGCAAATATTGTTCGGTGAGGTGCACGGCTTCGGTGGCGATCACTTTTCCTGCGAGGTCACGCACAGTCTTCACCGGCGAATCTTCGGCTACGGCGAGCACCCAGCGCACGCGGCCCAGGCTGGTCTTCGCGTACACCAGCTCGGTGATTTCTTCCACGGCGCCGCTGGTCTCGAGGATCCAATCCTTGCCGGTGATGCCGGCATCCAGTGCGCCGCTGCCGACGTAACGCGCCATTTCCTGCGCGCGCACCAGCATGCATTCGATTTCGGGATCGTCAATCGCCGGATAATAGCTGCGAGAATTTACGGAAATGCGCCAGCCCGCGCGCGCGAAAAGCTCCACGGTGGAATCCTGCAAACTGCCTTTGGGGATGCCAAGTTTCAGGCTGCTCATGACTTTTTCCCCTCGCCATAAAGTTCCGCGGGAGAAACTATGCGCTCGGCGATCACCGCTGCTTCGCCGTCTTTTTCGAGCCGGCGAAAAAAACAGCTGCGATAGCCCTCGTGGCAGACGGTCGAACCGGAAAGCTCCACGCGCACAAGCAAAGCGTCCTGGTCGCAGTCCACTCGCAATTCACGCAGCAGCAATTTTTGTCCGCTGCTTTCGCCCTTCGTCCACAATTTCTGGCGCGACCGGCTGTAGAACGTGACGAACCCCGTGACGCGCGTAAGTTCCAGCGCCTCGCGATTCATGAATCCCAGCATCAGCACTTCGTCACTGGAATCGTCCTGCACGATGGCCGGGATCAGGCCGCCATCTTTTGCAAAATCGAGCTCCATTTTTTCGCTCCCTAAAAACAAAAAACCCGCAGGCGGGTTAGGCGCCTGCGGGTTGATGAGTCCAGCTTAATTTCAGGTCAGCTAGTCACACCGCCGCGGGCACGGGATGGCGTGATGATGGTGCTGCCGAAAATTGTGTGCCCGAAGTTTCATGACTAGCTAGAAATTATCGCAAGCGTCCGGCAATGTCAAGAATTCTAACTTGCACAGATTCTCGAGGCCAGATGAGATGACGAGAACCAAACTAGCGTTGTCCGCCGCTCAGCGCGCCAGTGCGACGGGACTCGCTAGTTCACTTCGATGGTCGTTACGCTCAATGCCGGCAGCGTGATTGTGAAAGACGAGCCGCTTACCGGCATCGTGCCGATGGACACCGGCTCAACGGGATTTTGTCCCTGCGCCGAAGCCGCCGTAAGCTGGTAGAGCTTGGCCGTGCCGGAAAGCCCCAGGCCACTGACAGCCGTCACCTGCGAACTGGTGGAGCGGTTGATGGCTACGAACACAAACCTGCCGGCTATGCTGCTGTCCGAACTCGCATAGACCACAACATTTTGCACGTTGCTGGAAGTTGCCAGCAGGGAGGTATCGCCGAAATTCGCGCCCGCTCCATCGAAATCGCGGAACGCGCGGAAACCCGCCAGCGCGTAGGAGTACGTTCCATTCGGAGGCCAGAAATTCGCGGCGAACACGCCCTGGCTGCCGAAGATGCCCAGGTTATCCGCTTGAGCAATCGTTCCTGCGATGTGGTTCCAGCCGCCACTCTCATATTCCGTGAGCGAAATTTTCATGCCGGGGAATTCCGCGTTGATTTTTGCCTGCAGGCGAGTCAAGAGTGCGATCGGAGTGTTGCCCAACTCCTGGTAGATCCACGGATTGCTGTTGGTGGAATCGGTAAACGTGGGATCCCAAAGGTTTCGCGGGCTCTGCACGATTAATTGCACCTGTGCATCGGTCAATGTTGAGCCGGTCAAATCTAGGCTGCGCGTGCCGTCGGAGTCGTACTCCTCGGCGTACCAGTGGAAGTCGTACACATCCACGAGCGGTTTGCCGTAGGTGGCGGAAGCGGTGCTCAGCGCGGTGAGATATTTATCCGGGAACCAATTCGCGCCGCTGGGCGTGGCGCTCAGCTCTCCTTGCCAGTTGTAAATGCCCTGAAATCCGTAATGCACTGGGCCGAAAACCACCATATTTGGAAACTGGTTCTTCAGCGCCTCCGTGAGTGTGATGGTCTTGGCGATGTAAGCGTCAGACGTCACCGGGTTCGGCCCCTGCACTTCCAAATGCGTGGAGTTCCACAACTCAGGCTCGTTGTCCAAGCTGACGAAAGTGGGATGCGTGGGATTCGCGCCAAAAATTCCCACGCCAGAAAATTTCTGATCGAGCGCCCACACGAATTCATCCATGAACACGTTGGCGTCGGTGCTGGGTGGTGTAATCGTGAACGGCGAGCTGGAGACCGTATTCTTCTGGTCAACCACTTGCTTGAAGCGCGTCAGGTCCGGCGGATTGGCCACGCTCACTGGTCCATTCTCATCGCCGGCCACCAAGCCCTGCAGCTGCACAGTAATCAAGCTCGCCAAGCCATTGGATTGATCCCCGGCGATGAAGCTGCGCACTGCTTCCGCAGGCACGGTGCTGCTGCTCAGGTAATCGTCATTCTCATAAAGATAGTCGCTGCCTGCATTCGAAGCATTGGTTTCCCAGTTGTAAGCTGTCCAGCGGTTGCCGCCGGCGCGATCGAAAGTGAGTTGTGGCGGAGCGCCGGTTACTCCGGAATAAAAATTCAGGCCGTAGACATACGGCGAAATGGATTTGGTTTGCGAGGGATTAACGGTGATGGTCACATTCGCGGTGGGGCTCGCAGGCGTGGCGCTGGCCTGCGCGGAATTGGCGCTTTGACCGGCGGTGTTTACCGCGGACACCACGTAGTAGTAGGTGGTGCCATTGGTCACATTTGTGTCGATGTAATTCGTTGCGGTGGGCGAAGCGACCGCGGTGTTGTACGGTCCGCCGTTGGTGGTCGAGCGCTTGACGTTATAAGTGGCCGCGCCCGCGCTCGCATTCCAGCTAAGATTCACTTGCGCGTTGCCGCCAGTTGCTTGCAAGCCGGTTGGCGTCGCAGGAGCGCTCAAGGGAGCGACCGGCGTGGCGGAAACTTCAGGGGAATTTGCGCTCTCTCCGCCGGAATTCACCGCTGACACATCATAGAAATATTTCGTGCCGTTGGTGAGCCCAGTATCCGTGAAATTTGTGGAAGTGGGCGCCGAGATTTGCGTTTCTGCGCCGCTAGTCATGGAGCGCCTCACGTGATAACTGCTCGCGGAGGCGCTGGCGGTCCAGGTCAGGCTCACTTGCGCATTTCCGGGTGTGGCCGCCAGACCCAGGGGCGCCGCCGGTGGCGGAAGGACAGGCGTCGCATTCACTTCGGTGGAGTTCGCGCTTTGCCCCGCGGAGTTGTACGCCGAAACAACGTAAAAGTATTTCGTGCCATTGGTCAGGCCCGTATCGGTATCGGTGGTCGTGGTCTGCGTTGCAATTTGCGTGTAGGGTCCGTCCGTGGTCGTGGAGCGCTTTACGTAATAGCCTGTCGCGTTCGAGCTGGCCGTCCAGTTCAGCGCCACTTGCGCGTTTCCGGCTACGGCCGTGAAACCCATCGGAGTGGGTGGCACGGTCGTCCCGCTGCCACCTTTTCCGCCTCCGTTGTAGCCGGTACTGGCGCATCCCGCGTGCAGCAGCAGGACGCCGCTCAACAGCACAAGGACGAGAATAGGGAGTGCACGGTTGGCAAACTTCATCAGCTTCGCCTCCCAAACAGCGCGATTGCGGGCAATTTTTCCGGAGTAATCCGGGTTCGTGAGCCGGGGAATAAATGCTTCTATCGAAATAGGTTAAGGAACCGGCAAGGTTCCCACAAGCTGTCCTGTGGGCCAGAAAAGGTTCCAGTCCGCGCGGGTCATCGGTACGAGCCACCGGCGCGCACGCCGGCGCTCCGGGTCCAGCATTAGGGTCCGCTATTAACCACCTTGGCGCACTCGGCATCGCTCCGCGTTGACACTCGGCGAGCCTCTGTCAAAATCGTTGCACTGGACGCCGAGAAATCAATCGAAGGAGTCGCGCATGAAATCGTTTAGGCACTTTACTGTGATTGTGCTCAGCTCTTTGCTCGTGGCACTGACGGCGATGCCGCAGCCTCAGACGGGCAATCAACCGGCGGGCCAGATCAATGCCATGATCCCTGCGGCCACGCGCAATTCGCAACCCGCTAAAGTGAAAGAGGAACTGAGTTGGAACGATTTGCTGCAGACGCAGCATAACGGCCGCGTGCGGGCGGGATTGAATGACGGCTCCATTCTCAGCCTGGGTTCGGACAGCGAGCTGCGCATCGTGCAGCACGATAGCGCTTCGCAGCAGACGTCGTTGGAAATGGATTTCGGCAAGATTCGCAGCCAGGTGGTGAAGATCTCGAAACCGGGCGCCAAATTCGAAATGAAGACGCCCAACGCGGTGATCGGCGTCATCGGCACGGATTTTTACGTCGGATTCGAATCGAACTCCACCACGGTGATCTGCTACAAGGGCAAAGTTTCAGTGACGCCAGCGAGCGGGGCGCACGCCGCCAACAATTCCGGGCAATCCGACGCTGCCTCGAACGCCGTCACAGTGAGCGCCGGGCAAATGGTGGTGATCACATCGGAATTGCCGCCTGCGGGGTTCCACGCATCGGACACGCCGCCCGCGACCTTGCAAGCGAGCCTCACCGATACGGACATTCCCACCAGCGCCGGGATCCCGCACCAGGGCCACACGCTGCGTTGGGTTCTCATCGGCACGGCAGTGGCGGTGGGATTGGGTGTCGGCCTTGGCGTTGGACTAACGCGCGGCGGGGGTACGCCGCCGCCAACGGACAAGAATCCGAATCCGGCTCCGTGAGGCTGAGTTGCGCACGCCATCACTCCACAAAACACGGCGCATTTGTGCCTAGGACGCATGGACTCTGGACTTGATCGCGCGTTACGCTTTTTATGAGCTTGCCGGTACAGCGATGGCCCCGCTGGAGTGAACGGTTAAAAGGATTCGCGCTCGACCACGTTGATCTGGGTCTGGGCGTGCTGGTCACGCTGCTCGGGCTGATATTGTTCCGATTCTCTGGTATCGGTGCCATTGATTCACGCGCCGGTTTCGCGTTCCTGCAAAGCATCGAACAAAGCTCGCTGGATTTGCGCTTCGAAATGCGCGGCGCACGGCCGCACGACGACCGCATCGTCATCGTGGGCATTGACGAGCAGACCCTCCAGAAAATCGACTCTTTTCCCCTTCCCAGGAAAAACTACGCGACGTTGATCAATAAATTGAATGCCGGCGGAGCGCGTGTGATTGCATTCGACGTCACGTTTCCGACGCCGGAGAGTAATTCCGGCGGCGAAGCGCTGCGCAAATTGCAGGCGGAGCTTGGCGCTTCGGCATCGCCCGCTCTGCGGAAGCAGATCGAAGACCTGGAACTGGCCAGCGATCAGGACGCCGCGCTTGCCGCCGCAATGAAGAACAGCGGCGACATCGTGCTCGGCCACATCTTTCTGGATTCCCAGCCTGACCCGAAACTGGCGGAGGAATATTTCAACATCGCGTGGGCGCACGTATTTCCTCAGGTGCTGCCGGCGGGATTCAAGCGCGGGCAGAAAGTTGACCTGGGCCAGGTGTGGAAAGATAACGGCGGGTTGGTGAAGCAGGGCGTCCAGGCCAACATCTCGAAACTTGCGGATGCAGCCGCGTCCTTTGGATTTATTAACATTGTGCCGGATTCCGACGGCACGTTGCGGCATGCCTTGCTGATGATCCGCTACCAGGATCTGGATTTTTTTCCGTCGCTGGATTTGGAAGTGGTGCGCGCGTACGAAAAAATTCCGGACCAACAAATTGCCGCTTATATTGCGCCGAACGGGCTGGAACGCATTCAGTTGGGCCGCCACACGTTGCGGCACGCGAGCGATGGCAGCGCATTATTGAACTACACCGGCCCCTACCGCACCTACGCGCAGTATTCGATGTGGGATGTGATCAGCGGAAACACGCCGCCGGAAGCCTTTCGCGACAAGATCGTGCTAGTCGGAGCAACGGCTCTGGCCATCGGCGATATACGAAATACGCCGTTCCCCGGCCAGGACGCGATTTATATGGGAGTGGAAGTTCACGCCAACATCATAGACAACCTGCTGCACAGCGAAGAGCAGGGCCGCGGTTTCCTGAAGCGCGGGCTCAATGAAATGGCCGTGGATGCGGGCTTCATACTTCTGTTCGGGCTGGTTTTCGGATTTATATTCAGCCGTGTGACGCCGTTGTATTCAACGATCACCATGCTGGCGACCCTCACGGCCTATGCGTGGTTCGTGTATTTCAGTTTTGTGCACAAGGGCCAGTGGCTCAGCTTCGTGATTCCCGCCGGCACGCTTGCAGCGAATTACGCGGCGATTACCAGCCTGCGCATGATTCGCGAGGAACGCGCCAAGCGCAAAATTCGCAAGAGTTTTTCGCAGTATCTTGCTCCAGGCGTCATCGAGCTGATGGAAAAAGATCCGGAAAAATACCTCCGTCCCGGCGGTGAGGAGAAGGAACTCACTGTGTTCTTCAGCGACATTCGCGGGTTCACCACGATTTCTGAAAGCCTGACGCCTGACCAGCTGGTGCACCTGCTCAATGAATACTTTGAGCAAATGACCGAAATTCTTTTCGCCACCGACGGCACGCTCGATAAATTCATCGGCGACGCCATTATGGCTTTCTGGGGCTGGCCGTCTCCGCAGGAAGATCACGCATCGCGCAGTTGCGCCTGCGCGCTGCGCATGGCCGGCGGCCTGGCGAAGCTGAACGCGAAATGGCAAGCAGGGGGGCGGCCTCCGATCGCGATTGGAATTGGCTTGAACACTGGTTTGGTGAATGTCGGCACAATGGGCTCGGCGCGCCGCCTTTCCTGGACAGTGATGGGCGACAACGTGAACCTAGCTTCGCGCTTGGAAGGCATCACCAAGGCGTATCATGTGCAGATTGTGATCAGCGAGGCGACTTATCGGCAGGTCTCCAGCCAGTTTGTCTGCCGCGAGCTGGATAAGATTCGCGTGAAAGGCAAGAACTTGCCGGTGAACATTTACGAGCTGATAGACGTCGCCGCTGAAAAATCCAAATACGAAAAGCTGCTGGAGCAATTCGACCGAGCCATGGCGGCTTACCGTTCGCAAAATTGGCGCGAGGCGGCCGCTTTGTTTACCGATGTTCTGCTGAAATATCCGGACGACGGACCGAGCCAGGTTTTCCTGGAACGCGCCATGGAATTTTCGGAAAGCGCCCCCGAAGGCGAATGGGACGGTGTGTACGTGATGAAAACGAAGTAGAGAGCGACACGCTCGCGATCTCTTCAGCTTGGTTTCGGCCTGCCCCGCAGCAGGAACTTCCGATCAGTTGTTACGCAGCGACGCCGACAGCGTGAACGTTCCCTTTACGCTCTTCTCTTGTTTCCAATCGTGATACGTATGGCACTCGAAGCATCGCGATTCCGCAGCTTGCCGCCCGCCGCGATGGCATTTCTCGCAAGTCGCAATCCCCGGCAGCAGCACGTCTGCGGTTTCCTGGCTCGTCAGCGCGCCGGAATGGCATTCGACGCATTTCAAAAGCTTGTGCGTATCGTGGTTGAACACCGCGTGCTGAAACCATCGCTGCGTGATATTGGATTTCGCGACGATGGGCCTCGGCGCATTCGCGACAAATTGTAGTGCGTGGCATTGCGCGCACGTCTTCCGGTAAAGAAGCTCTTCCGATTCCGCCACACGCAGCGTCACCCACTGCTGCTCGGTTAGCACGCGCACCGCGGGCGGTATCGGTTTTTGTGGTAGATCACGACTGGGCGCCGTCACGCGCAGATCGGCCGGGTGATTCGGGATATATTGTTGAAACTTGTGCACCAGAAACGCGCGAATCACTTCCGGCGTATCGTGCGGCACGCCTTCCTGGAAACGCGCATCGAACTGCAATCCGTGGCACGCCGCGCAATGTTTTGCGTACGTGACGGGAGACATATACGCGCGGCTCGGATCCATGGATGGCGGAATCGCATCTTGCACGACGGGCTCAAGCTGCGTCGTGTTCGATCCGAATCTCCCGCGCGATTGTGGCTTCGCCGTGCGATGGCAATCGTCGCAATCGAGTTGCACCGGGCCATTCGGCCCGCGCAGATTGTGTTTCAGGTGTATCGCGTGATTCAGCTTGATCGTGCCGGGGTCAACACTGCCGGGGCGCAACGCCGCGAATTCGGGATGTCCGCCGACGAAGCGCGTTATGTCCAAAGTAAAATGGGTAGCAGCGCCGGTGGTGTGCAGGTTTGCGTGACACTGCGTGCAGCTGACGTCCGCGGTTACGGCCAGGCGCGGGTGGCCGCGATGTTCTGCATGGCACGTGGCGCAGGTTGGCGTGAAAATTTGATTCGCGTGATGCAGCGGCGCGTCGTGGCACGTATCGCAGCCCTGGTCGCTGGCTTTCGCGCTGAACATGCCCGCCTGCGCCACGTGGCACGCGCTGCACCGCGCCGTGAGCGCCGCATGAGACGCGGACATTCTGCCGCCGCTATAAATGCGATCGTTGCGCGCCAGCGCGTACCAGCCCAGCCAGACCAGCGCAAGCACCGGAAGCGCCACAGACAAAATAAAACGCAGTCGCCGGAAAGGGTGCGGATGCTTGAAATATTCAAGGTCAATCCGCTGCGCCAGTGTTTTAGTTGTGAGCTTGGCTCGTGCCACCGGTACTCGCCTCTATGTGCCTTGGTCCACCGCCATTCGCTGCTTCAGTAACGCAATGCCATGATCGCGTGCGCGCATCCTAGCAGCAGCAGCGCCAGCGACAGTGGAACGTGCAGCATCAGCCATCCATGCAGCCAATGGTGATAGCGTATCTGTCGCCGCAGCTGCCGTTCCTCTTCGCATATCTCTTCCAGATTTTTTACGGTGGCGTGCAGAGCAACGGGCAGCAGCGTCCTTAAGCCTTCGAACATCCCAGCGGCTTTGGCCGGATTCGAAAGCGCCGCGTCTTGCGCGCGTTGCTGCTGCAGAAAAGGCCGCATGTCGCGACCATAAAAGTTACATAGCGGAAGCGTATCGGTCGTCGCGATCGTCGCGGTTGCCACGCTGGAGCGCAAGCCTGCCGCTGGCGCGGCGTTCTGCGAATTCAGTGGGCCGCAAGCAACCTCCACCATTTTGTCGGCCTCGTCGAGCAGTTGCGCGCGCACGCGATCAATCTGCTCAAAAATTGTTTCCATGGGAATGCGCGTGGTCATCACCGGCGGCATGTAATGTTGCAGTATGGCGCCGAATATTCCGCTCACGACGACGACGATCAGCAGCACCATCAGAACGCTGGTCAGCGGCCCGCCAAATCGGAATCCGCCGTGAAAAAGAATCAGCGGCAGGCTCAGCAATCCCAGCCACAAATGGCCGCGCATCCATGTCTGCGCGCGCCCCAGCCTCCATACCGGGACTTTCTTCCGCGCCGCCAGCAATCCCGCGAAAATCATGCAGAGCGAGCCGGCAATTCCAAACGTCAAGCCGATGGCGCTGCCTCCGCTCGGACCTGCGGGAGAACTCGCCGCATCAACAACGTAAACGGCCGTCGAGGCGCCTAAAATAATCAGCGAAGCAATCAACCAGGCCCGGTGTGTATGGTCAATGCGCAAGGTTTCGTGCGTTCCCGTGCTGCAGATTGAATCTCTTAACTTTCAGGCGCCGCGCCCGTGCCTTGTTTCAGCAAGTTCGCGAAGAATGTCCGCGGATTCACGCGATGCGCCGCGTCGTGCGGGCAAGCATAAACACAACTTGGCTCCGCGAAATCCGAGCAAAGGTCGCAGGACGTGGCCTTCTGCTTCACCAGTGCTTTTTTCTGCCCGGGCATTCCCGGAACGTCGGTGAAAACGTTAAACGGATGCATATTGATGTTGCCGTACGGGCAATTCTCCGCGCACAACCCGCAGCCGATACACCAATCCTCGATGATCACTTCCAGCGAATTGCGCCGCCGAATCGAGCCGACCGGACATCCCACCATGCACAGCGGATCCAGACACTGGCGGCAGGAAGTGGCCACCAGGTAATGATCGAATCGCAATCCCTCGCGCACCAGGCGCGTCACTCCGTCATGTGCGTCGGCGCAAGCTTTCACGCAAGCGTCGCAGCGCGTGCAGGAGTCCAGATCGAGCAGCAACAGACTCTGTGCTTCCATCAAGCCCTGCTTCAGGAAGCTGTCGAGGGGTGTACTATTGATCATCACCAGCGTTTCGTGATTCATCTGCACGCGTTCTCGCCCCACTTGCGTGAGTTTTTGGCGCACTCCGGGAAATTGCCGAGTCATGCTCGCGAAATCCTCGGCGCTGATGCGCACCACCTCCACGTGATCCAGCGCCGTGCAGGTCGCGCTGCGCACCGTATCTTCCAGCAGCGCCGTTTCGCCGAAATATTCGCCGCGCGAAAGATATGCGAGCACCATTTCTCCGCCGGCATGCGTCTGCGAAACTTTCACGAAGCCGATGCGCACCAGATAAAAACTGTCGGCCGCGTCCCCCTGGCGGCAAATCATCTGCCCCGGCGTGAAGCGCAGCAGCTCCACTCTCTCGCGCAATCCCTCGATAAATTCGTCCGTCAATTCCGCAAACACCGGAACCGCGCGCAAGTGGGAGTCCAGAGCGCGCTGCCGGTACGATTGATCCAGCCGCGCGCGAAAAGTTTTGTTGCGCTGCATGATGTCCAGTACGTTGCGCAGCATTTCCAGCGCGGTGCAGGCGGTCTCCGCACGCACCGTAGCCGAGCGTGGGTACAAGCTCATGCAGGTCATTTCGCCGAACAGGTCGCCCGGGCCCAGCATCGCCACCGGATTGTCGTAATTCAGGTCCATCGGCGCATCAATGTGAATCCAGTGCTGCGAAGTTTCTTCTTCGCGCGCGTCGTTCTGGCGCTGCGTCAGCTTGCTGGAAAGTTTTCCCAGAAATTTGCGGACTGCGCCTTTGGTTTTCACGTGCGCGATCGGGCTGGCAATCGAAACCTTCGCCTGACCTTGCAGAATGTAGAACGCCGTCGAGCCATATTCGCCTTCGCGGCAAATCACTTCGCCGGGTTTGAAATGCCGGCGCACGACGGCGTTGCGATTCAGGCTTAGAAATGTTCCGGAAACGCCTTCGAAGAACGCCAGTTCCTGCAATTCCTCCAGCGCCACCGGTTGTGAATCCGGCGTCCGGGCAATCGCGGTCTGCGTCACAACTTTATTTGTCAGCGCGCCGGTCGGACACGAAACCATGCACTCGCCGCAGGAAACGCAGGAAGATTCGCCCATCGGCTCGTTGTTATCGAACGCGATTCCCGTCGCGGCGCCTTTGCCCATGCGTCCCAGAACGAAATTCTCGCGAATATCGCTGCAGCCGCGAATGCAGCGGTCGCACAGAATGCACGCATCGAAGTCCACGGCTATGCTCATCGAGGAATTGTCTGGGCCGCGCCGTGTTGCGCGCGGCGCATAACGCGCTGCCGTGATCTGCTCCTGTTTGGCCAGCGCTTCCAGCTCGCAATCGCCGGATTGCCGCTCGCGCGCGCACGGGCTGGGATGATCGGACATCAGCAGCTCGATTAGTGTGTGCCGGGCGCGCTTCACGCCGTCGTCGGCGGTCTTCACCACCATGCCCGGTTCGACTGGACGAATGCACGACGCGGAGTACACGCGCGCGCCCACGTCCACTACGCACACGCGGCAAACGCCCACGGGTTTTTCGTTTTGCTGGTGGCAAAGAGTAGGAATCCCAATCTCATGCATGCGCGCGGCGTCGAAGATCGTGGTTCCGGCGGGGACGGAGACTTTCCTGCCGTCAATCGTGAGTTCTACGAGCGGGCTTGCATTCATGCTCGCCCCACTTTCGCCGCTGCGAAGCTCTGTGCGACTCTTCCGCCGCAAGGGCAAACACCTGCGGAACAACGCCGCTGCAAAATATGCGCTTCAACTTCCGCGCGAAAGTGTTTCAGCACCGAAGCAATCGGCGCGGGCACCACTTGCCCCAGGCCGCAGATGGAAGTAAGCCGCAACGCTCCGGAAAGTTCGTCAATCAACGCCACGTCCGCAGCCGAACCTTTTCCTTCGGTCCAACCCGTCAGCATCTCCACCAATTTCTGCGAGCCTACGCGGCACGGCACGCACTTCCCGCAGGATTCGTTGCGGAAGAATTGTGTGGAATTCAGCGCCATGTCCAGCATGCATCGATCTTCCGAGCACACCACCAAGGCGCCAGAACCCAGCATCGAACCAGCATCTGCCAGCGATTTGAAATCCAGCCGCACGTCCGCCATGGACGCGGGCAAATATCCGGAAGATGGCCCGGACGGCGCGAAGCCCTTCAATTTTTTCCCATCCGCAATGCCGCCGCTGTATTTGAAAATCAGTTCGGATACCGGCGTGCCCATGGGCACTTCGTACACACCGGGATGCACTACATCGCCACTCACGCCAATAAATTTCAGCCCGGCGGCGCCATTCAAGCCCTGCGATTTGTACCAATCCACGCCGCGAAACAGAATCGTGGGCACGTTCGCAAACGTCTCGACGTTATTAATCACGGTCGGCTTGTTCCACAGACCCTGTTGCACCGGGAATGGCGGTTTATTGCGCGGCTCCGCGCGCTTGCCCTCAATCGCCTCCAGCAGCGCCGTTTCCTCGCCGCAAATATATCCGCCGGGGCTGACAAATATTTCCAGGTCAAAACCGAATTCGCTTCCCAGTATTTGCCCCCCGAGCAAGCCGTTCCGCACACAGCGCCGGATTTCTTCATGCAGTATTTTTTCCTGGTCCTCGTATTCGTGGCGAATATAAAGGATGCCCTTCTGTGCGCCCGTCAGCACGCCCGCCAGAATCATTCCTTCAATCACCAGGTGCGGCAAATGCGTCATGATGTAGCGGTCCTTGAATGTGCCGGGCTCGCTTTCATCCGCATTGCACACGATAAATTTCTCTGAGCCCGTCGCCTGCCGCACCAGCTGCCACTTCGATTCGGTGGGGAAGCCCGCGCCACCCAGGCCGCGCAGCCCAGAGGCTTTCAGCGTTTCAAACGCCGCAGCCCAATCACGCGATTTGATCAGGCGCCGAACGGTCTGGTAGTGCTCGCCATCGCTATAAGGATCAGAGGCGCACGGCACCCGACGATGCACCTGCGAAATTTCCGGCAGCGCGCCGCCTGCGAGTACGTCGCCCACCATCGCTGTGATCTGATTCTGCGAAAGTCCGCTGTAAATTTGTTCGTTGATTGCGATGGCGGGCGCTTCATTGCAGCGCCCGAGGCAGGAAACTCCGCCCAGCTTCGCGTCCGTATACGCCGACTGGCGGAACGATTCTTCCAGTCCACTGCGCAACGCGCCGGCGCCGCGCAAATGACAGGACATGTCCTGGCAAACGCGCACGTCTGCTTTCGGCGGCGGCGTCAAATGAAAATGCGGATAAAAGCTAGCGACACCGTGCAGGCGATACAACGGCACATCAATTTTTTTGGCGAGAGCTTTCAGTTGATCGGCTGGCAGGTAGCCGAACTGGCGTTGAATTTCCCTGAGCTCACTGAAAATCAAGGGGAAGAAATCCTCACCGGGGGAGAGTATGCATTCGCGCCCCGGAAAACAACCATCAGTCTCCAGCGGTGTTGCGTATAGGGATATAAGCACGAGCTTCGCGCGAAAGCCAGCTGCGGTTATTCTTGCGCGGATGCGGACGAATAATTGCGGCTGAATTCATGTGATTTCGATAGTATCCAGTAGTACAAGCTGGCTGATTCGCAGGATTTTCACACTCCACCGGCCTTGCGGTCCGGCATCCTGCTCCGCCAAATTGCAAATGGATACGAAGCTCGCCACAAAACGCCGCCTGCTTGCGATTTCTCCATCTCTATTTTTTGTTTTTCTTGCTGCGAGTGCCCCGTTTTGCCCCAGCCCGCGTGCGCAACAAACGGTGCTTCCGCTCTTCGCGTTCGATGATCATGCGAGCCAGCCAGCCCAAACGGGCCAAGCCAGCCAGCCGCAACGCTACACGGGTCCCGGTTCGTGCGCATCAACGACGTGCCACGGCAGCGTTTCGCCGCGCACCGATAATCGCGTCCTGCAGAACGAGTACAGCACCTGGATCGTTAAGGACAAGCACTCCAAAGCCTACGCGTCGCTGCAGGGCAATGTCGGCGAGCGCATGGCCACGATTCTCGGCATCGGCAAAGCGGAGTCAGCGCCGAAATGTCTGGCATGTCACGCGCTCGATGCTCCGGCGACGCAACGCGCACGCACCTTCGACCTCAGCGAAGGAGTGAGCTGCGAAAGTTGCCACGGTCCGGCCGCCGCGTGGCTAGGGCCTCACACTGAACGCGATTGGACCCATGAGAAGTCCATCGCTGCGGGCATGTACGACACGCGCGACCTCACCAAGCGCAGCGAAAAATGCCTCAGCTGCCATCTGGGCAGCGAGGAAAAATCTGTTGACCACGAAATGATCGCCGCCGGCCACCCGGACCTTTATTTCGAGCTCGATTCTTTTTCCGCCGTCATGCCACGCCACTGGAAAGAACCGGGCGAGCCGGGTGAACCGGAAAATAGCGACCCCTGGTACGACGTGCGCGAACTGACCACCGGCCAAGCCGTGCAGTTGCGGCAATCCCTGCTGCGCCTGGAATCTCGCGCGCACGGAAAGTACTGGCCCGAATATTCCGAGCTACAGTGCTACGCGTGCCATCACAGCCTCACCTTACCGGAAAATAGTTGGCGGCAAGCGCGCGGATATTCCGGACGACGCCCCGGCGATCCGCCTTGGAATCCCTCGCGCTACACGATTTTCCACGAAGTTGTGCTTCAGGCAGATGGTGATGGCGCTGAAAAACTGGATTCCGAACTCACGCGCCTGGGGCAATTGATGAGCCAGCTGAATCCCGACCGCGACGCGGTGGCCGCCGCTGCCGGAAACGGCGCGAAGCTCGTGGGCGATTTGTCCTCGAAAGTAGACGCGATGGCGAACGATCCGGCATCCACGCTGCGCTTGCTGCGAAAAATTTCGAGCGATGCGGACAACATTTCCGCGCAGGGCGAGCACGCCGCGGCGCAGGCCGCCATGGTTGTGCAATCACTGTTCATCGCTTATGAGCGCAACGAGAAATTCCCGCATTCCGCCGAGCTGCGCACGGCTATCAGCGCGCTCTTCCAGGATTTGCAGGACCCATCCGCATACGATCCCGCGCGCTTCGCAGGCAAGTTGCGCCAGGTAAACGCGCTGCTGCCGTAAACCAAAATGCCGCGGAAAATGTTTCTGCGAATTCTGAAAGCGATGCACGAATCATCGCGCCACGAATGCAGGGAGGGCTTGCGTGCAAAATTATGACCTTGTGGTGATCGGCTCGGGTCCAGCCGGCGAAAAAGGCGCAGCGCAGGCCGCGTATTTCGGCAAACGCGTCGCGCTCATCGAGTGCAGTGACATTCTGGGAGGAGCCTGCGTCAACACCGGCACCATCCCCAGCAAAATCCTGCGCGAATCGGCGCTTTATTTTTCCGGCATACGGCAGCGGGGTCTGTACGGAGTGGACTATTCGCTGCGCGAAGGCTTGACCGTCAAGAATTTCATGCATCGCAAGGATGTGGTAGTCGCAACCGAGCGCGAGAAGATCACCAAGAACCTCGCGGCGCACGGGATTGAGCTTATTCGCGGCCTCGCCTCGTTCGAAGATTCCGGCACGCTCTCCGTGAAAACGTCCAGCGGTGAAAGCCTCAGGTTGCACGCAGACGCAATTCTGATTGCGACTGGCTCAGTCCCTCACCGTGCGCCCGAAATTCCCTTCGATGATGAAAACATCTTCGATTCAGACTCCATTCTGAAAATGGGTTCGATTCCGCGCAGCCTCGCGGTGGTGGGCGGCGGCGTGATCGGCTGCGAATACGCTTCCATCTTCACGGCGCTGGGCGCTGAAGTGTCGCTGGTGGACGGCCGCGACCGCGTCCTGCCATTTCTCGACGCGGAAATTTCCGGATGCCTGCGCGAACGGCTGGCGGAACTTGGCGTGCGTTTTTTCTTCGGCGAGCGCACCACGCAAATCGAACGCGCGCAGAAGAAAGTGCGCATCACCCTGCAATCCGGCAAGACGCTCGAAACCGAAGCAGCCCTCTTTGCTGCCGGGCGTCGTGGAGCGGTGGACAGGCTTGCGCTTGAAAAGGCGGGCGTGGCGCTCAATAAGCGCGGCTACGTCGAAGTGAATGAAAACTACCGCACCGCCTCGCCGCGCGTATATGCGGCCGGGGACGTTATCGGTTTTCCCGCGCTGGCCTCCACTTCCATGGAGCAAGGCCGCGTCGCCGTCTGCCACGCTTTCGGATTTCAGTACAAGCAGCGCCTCGCGTCCATGCTGCCGATGGGCGTCTACACAATTCCGGAAATTTCAGCCGTCGGCGAATCCGAAGAAACCTGCAAAGAGAAGGGAATTGAATACGCCGTAGGACGCGCGCGCTACGCCAACAACACGCGCGGCCAGATTGTGGGCGACTTGACCGGATTGCTGAAATTGATTTTCGCGCGATCAGACCGTCGCCTGCTCGGAGTGCAGATCATCGGCGAAAGCGCCACCGAATTGATCCACCTGGGAATGATGGCGCTGGAATCCGCGATGACCCTCGACGCTTTCATTGAGTTCGTCTTCAACTACCCGACGCTTTCCGAAATGTACAAATACGCCGCCTACGACGGCCTTGGAAATCTTTCCGGCCACAAGCTCCGCGAAGGATAGCAGGCTCGTCACTCATCACTAGTCACGCGTCACTGCCTTTCAGTCCGTCGGATTCCGCGGAAACTTCAAATACGGCAGCCGCACTCCATCAATCACAATCTGGTCCGCGCGAATATCCGTGGGCGCTGCAAATCCCGCCGCTCCTCCCGCCGTCACGTAATCATCCTGATCCACGCCGTCTCCGCTGACGCCGAGCCCGCCTACAAGCACGCCATTAATATAGAGTGGCTCCGAGCCGGGAAAAAATACCACGCCGCTCTGATTGGCCTTGGGCCACGCCACGCTGGGCACCTGAAATCCCTGCGTACACGGAGTCTCGGTGTCCTGCGTGTACAAATTAAAAAACGGACCCGGCAGCGTGCCATCGATCCCCGAAGGAAAGAAAGGCTGCGCGCCGAAACCTATCGTGCGATTCGTGACCGCCGTTCCCAGCGGCACCTGGTTCAGATCCGCGGCTTGCCGGTTCATTCCGCTGAAGTAAATCACGTTGCGCGCTTTCGTCGCGGCTACGTCGATGCTGAACACCGTTCCATCCGGCATACGGTACAGGCCGATCAGCGTGCCGTCCAGATCGCTCACCGCAATCGACATTGCCGCCTTAACGCCGATGGGCAGGCGAATTTGCGCCCGTGTCGTCATCGCCGTCGCCACCGCGTTGTTTATGATCTGCGTCACCTGCGCTGCAGTCAGGCCGCCGACGGGACCGGCCGCCGCCGCAATCAGGAAGCCTTCGGGCGCGACTCCTGCGCTGGGCTTCGGCATCACCATAAAGTGGCCAGAATTAAACGTGCCAGTAGTAACGCCGCTCGGCGGTGTGGTTTGGTTCACAAACGGCAGCGTGATGCCGTTAATAGAAACAATTCCCGGCGCAGGAAAAGTAGGGAACCCGACGCCATCGGTTGCCGTACTCGGCCCGCTCATCGCGATCATGCCGGCCGCCTGGTACGCGACGTATTCCGCCGTGTCGGCATCTGCCGCCACCACGCCAATTCCACCCACTAGCTGGCTGTTCTTGAAAATCGGCACGCCGCCGGGATTCACTGCAGTCTGATCGCTATCCTCTAAATCCACTTTGCCGGTTATCACGCCATATCCCGGCATCGTGCCCGCCATCGTCGTCGCTGGCGGCACCATCGTATTCAAACTTACCGCCAGATTGCAGCCGCGATTGGTATTTTCAATTCCATAAAGCGCGGCGCTCGCGGTGTTCACCACGTCCGGCGGAAAATGTTTACCGCTGATAAATCGCACCGTACGCGAAGAGAGCGGAGCCTGGTCGTTGCTGAAGAAAGCGCCGGTGCGCGCGAGTGAAATCGCCAGATCAGCGGTGGGAATCATCTTGCTGAAATTTCCTAGCGATTCAGGCGGCGCGGACGGACCTACGTATACGGCGAGGATGCGTCCCAAGCGATCAACTACAGCGATGGCCATGGCGTCGGATTCCGCCGAATTCGCCGCGGCCTCGACTACCATTTGCACGTCTGCTTGCGACAGGGTTTCGGTCTCGAGCGGAGGACTTGGTGGCGCGCCGCCTGCGCCGCTGCCACCACTGCTGGCACCGCTCCCGCTTCCACCGCCGCCGCACGCGCCAAGCACCAGGCAAAATGCAACGCCGAAGCAAACCCGCAGGCCGATCGCGCTCCGCGGACGTGCTCGAATCGTTTGATTTGCCGCCGGAATCATCAGTTTGAACTATTGGTACCACAGCCGCACATCGTTCTCAATCATTCTGCAAATCAGTTGTGCAATCGTGATTGAATAATGCAAAAATCGGGACCCAGATTGTGCGCGCGGAGCCGCCCAAAGACACTCGCCGGCTTCGGAAAAAACTGTGATCGCCAGACGATTCCAATTGTTTCTCCCCGAAACTCACGGGACAGCGGGAGTCTGACGCAATGCGCGACCCATCCCGCGTATTGATTTCGAAATCTGTGTGTCTGTGCTTGCTTCTGAGTTTTTTCTACGCTGCGCCTGCATTCGCTTCAGGCGGAAGCGCGAACCTGCCGCAACAATCTGTTGCGCAGCAGCGTTTGCCCGGACAATCGGCTGCAAAAAACGCCGCGCTGCAAGGCGTCGTGCGCGATGCGAACGGGAAACCAGTAATCGGCGCCAGCGTGATCCTGCGAAACCTCGCCACGGATCAAAAAATTGAAAAAGCCAGCGACGCCCAAGGGGTCTTCCGCTTCATAGACGTCGCTCCCGGCGACTATCAATTAAAAATTGCAGCGGCAGGCTTCCAGGAATTCAGCAATCCCACCGTACAGCTGAAGTCTGGCGACGATCTCGTCCGCGAAGTCACACTGATCGCTCTTCCTTCCACCGCGCCAACACAGCCGCCGTTTCCGCAACTTCCCGCCGGGAACACAAATCCGCCAAGTGGAACTCAGCCCGCGCCTTCTTCCGGACTTCCGCCGAACGCGATGCAGAACGGCAATCTCCAGCAAACCGGCCAGCAGCCTGCGCCGGAATCGCTGCCCCCTCCCGATCAAGTCTTTCATCCCGAACCCGATCGCTGGTCCATCGCCATGCCCGATTGGGATCGCTACGGAATCGGCGGCGAACATCCTTACGTTAAAGGGAGCCGGTGGGACCCTTTTAACCGCAATAAATTAAAAGGCGACGTGCCCATCATCGGCAAGCAAACTTTTCTGATTCTGACGGCCACCAGTAATACGTTTCTCGATGGCCGCCGTCTGCCCACGCCCACGGACGTCAGTTCGGCGCGGCCGGGAAGCAGCGATTTTTTCGGCAAGGGCAAGCAACTTTTCCTCGATCAAACGTTTGCTTTTTCCTTCGATCTTTTTCACGGCGACACGTCATTCCGTCCCGTGGATTGGCGCATCCGCATCACGCCCGTGGTCAGCCTGAATTATCTGGACGTTCAGGAACTCGGCGTCGTCAACGTGGACGTGCGCAAGGGCACCACACGCCTGGATTCGCATCTCGGCCTGCAGGAAGCCTTCGCGGAAGTGAAGCTGCACGATCTCGGCCCGAATTACGATTTCATTTCGGTGCGCGCCGGCATTCAGGCTTTCAATAGCGATTTTCGCGGCTTCCTGTTTGTGGAAGAGCAACCCGGCATGCGTTTCTTCGGCAACCTGGATTCCAATCGGTGGCAATATAACGTTGCCTATTTCAATTTTCTGGAGAAAAACACCAACAGCGGACTGAATTCCATGGCGCTGCGTCATCAGCAGGTCATCATCGCCAATGCGTACCGCCAGGATTTTTTGTTCCCGGGCTACACCGCGCAGCTGAGCGTGCATTACAACAAGGACGATGCTTCGATCCATTACGACGACAACGGTTTTCTGGTGCGCCCCGCGCCCATCGGCGCCGTTTTTTCCAGCGGCATGGTCCGCCCGCACAGCGTGCACGCCGCGTATCTCGGCTGGACCGGCGACGGCCACATCGGCCCGCTGAATTTGACGCACGCTTTCTACCAGGCGTTCGGCAACGATAGCTTCAACGCGATTGCTGGAAAAGCCGTCACCATCAATGCGCAGATGGCTGCGCTCGAGCTTTCTTATGACAAGGATTGGTTCCGCATCAAAAGTTCCGTCTTCTATGCTTCCGGCTCGGCGAATCCATCCAGCAGCCGCGCGCGGGGGTTCGACTCGATTGACGATTTTCCCGAATTTGCCGGCGGCATTTTCAGCCTCTGGAATCGCGAAAGCATTCGCTTGACCGGTTCGGGGGTCGCATTGAATCCCGGCGACAGCCTGCTGCCCGATCTGCGTTCGAATAAAGACGAAGGCCAGGCCAATTTTGTGAATCCCGGAATTTTCCTCGCCAATATCGGAGCCGAATTTGACCTGACGCCGAAACTTCGCGGCTTCGCCAACGTGAATTACTTGCGCTTCGAACGCACCGAAACGCTGGAACAGATTCTCTTTCAGTCGCCGATTCACCACTCGATTGGAGTTGATTCCAGCTTCGGCGTGCGCTACCGTCCGCCGCTCACAGAGAATATTTCCATCGCGGCAGGCGCGGCCACTTTGATTCCGGGCCAGGGTTTGCGGGACATTTACACCGGCCGGGTGCTGTTTTCACTTTTCACCGATTTGCGTTTCCAATTTTGAGCGAGTGAGCTTGTTAATGAAATTCTTGCCCGGCGCGATGAAAGGTGCCACGGCGCGAAAGCGCATAACGCGGCGTTCACTCGTGTTCATCTGTGTCGCCGGCGCCGTTGCCGCCGCGTTGCTGCCCGAAGGCCGCTCGCACGCGCAGTCACCGGCGCGGCAGCAACAAAGTCTGCTCGCACAATCCCAATCCGACGTTGACCGCAAAAACTCCGGATGCGTTACCTGCCACACCACGACCGACGAACCTTCCATGCATCCCACCAGCACAGTTCGCCTCGCATGCGTGGATTGCCACGGCGGGGACTCGTCGGTGATTCTGCCATCCGGCACGCAAAGGGGCGCGGCGGAATACGAGCAACTGAAAAACCGCGCGCATCCGCAGCCCACTGACTCCGCGCTCGCAGGAGCCTCCGGCAATCCGCCGCGCCTCTACACAAAATGGCTGCGCGAGAATTACGCCTACGTACGCTTCGTCAATCCCGGCGATCTGCGCGTCACTGCGGAAACTTGCGGCACCAGCGGATGTCACGCCTCAGAAGTTCTAAAAGTAAAAACCAGCATGATGACGCACGGCGGAATGTTGTGGGGTGCGGCGCTCTACAACAACGGCTCGTTCCCACTGAAGAACACGCGCTTCGGCGAAAGTTATTCCTCCGAAGGTCAGCCGCAGGCGCTGCTCACCGTGCCAACACCCACGCCGGAAGAAACGCGCACGAAAGGCGTCGTCCCGGAACTCACGCCGCTGGAACGCTGGGAAATTTCGCAACCCGGCAATATCCTGCGCGTATTCGAACGCGGCGGCGAAAAAAAAGGCGAAATCGGCAATCCCAATCGCGAGGACGAATCCGGCCGTCCGGACGATAAACTCGGCGAGCGCGGCTTCGGCACGCTACTTCGCACCGATCCCGTTTTTCTCGGCCTGCAAAAAACGCGCCTGCTCGATCCGCTGCTTTCGCTGCCTGGCACGAACGACGAGCCCGGCGACTATCGCGGCAGCGGCTGCACCGCATGTCACGTCGTGTATGCGAACGATCGCTCGCCGCGACATTCCGGCCCTTACGCCAGCTTCGGCCATCTCGGCGAAAGCGCTTCGTCCGATCCCACGATTCCGAAAAATGAATCCGGCCATCCCATTCGCCACAGCTTCACGCGCGCGATCCCGTCCAGCCAATGCATGATTTGCCATGTCCATCCTGGCACGAACATGGAAACCACTTATTTCGGCTACACCTGGTGGGACAACGAAGCCGACGGTGCAGCGATGTATCCGCGCCAACAGCACAATCCAACGGAAGAAGAAAAATATCAGGTCGCGCTGCGCAATCCGGAAGGCGCAGCCGCGCGCGGTCTGTGGTCCGATCCAAAATTTCTCGAAAAACTGGGCAGCCCGGAATTCAACGCGCAACTCGACCAGACGCAATTCGCCGATTTTCACAGCCACGGCTGGGTTTTTCGCGCCGTTTACAAGCGCGACCGCCAGGGCAACCTGCTCGACACCGAAAATAAAATCGTCAGCCCCAAGGACCCGGATAAATTTAAGAAATCCGTGCACCTCGCGGACATTCACCTCGAAAAAGGCATGCACTGCGTGGATTGCCACTTCGAGCAGGATTCCCATGGCGACGGCAAACTCTACGCTGAACCGCGCGCCGCGGTCGAACTCGATTGCGTGGATTGCCACGGCACCATCGATTCCCGCGCGACATTAATCTCTTCCGGCGCCGCATCACCTGCCGGCGGCACGCACTTTGACGCGCTGCGCACTCCCTGGAACACGCGCCGCTTCGAATTCCGCGACGGCAAATTGTTTCAGCGCAGCATGGTGGAACAAGACAAAGAATGGGAAATTGTGCAAACTCTGGACACGATCACTTCCGGCAATCAGCACTACAGCGAAAAATCACGCTGGGCCAAAACCATTCGCACCGATGGTAAGTCCTGGGGCGACGTCCCTGCCGATTCATCACAACTCGCACACGCGAATAGCCGCATGACCTGCTACGCCTGCCACACTTCGTGGACGCCGAATTGTTTTGGCTGCCACCTTTCCATGACGGCCAATCAACGCAAGCCCATGCTGCACAACGAAGGCCTCCTCACGCGCAACTGGACCGCGTACAATTTTCAGGTTCTGCGCGACGATGGCTTCATGCTCGGCATCGACGGCACCGTCACCGGCCATCGCATCGCGCCAGTCCGTTCCTCCTGCGCCATCCTCGTAAGTTCACAAAATCAGAATCGCGATTGGATTTATTACATGCAACAAACCGTTTCCGCCGAAGGACTCAGCGGCACCGCGTTCAGCACGTTTGTTCCGCATACCGTGCGCGCCAAGGAAACCAAGTCCTGCGACGATTGCCATATTTCGAACCGCAAGGACAATAACGCGTGGATGGCCCAAGTGCTGCTCCAAGGCACGAACTTGCTGAATTTCATGGGCCGCTACATTTACGTGGCCGATGGCGCGAAGGGATTCGATGCCGTGGCCGTCGCCGAGCACGATGAGCCGCCCGCGATCATCGGCAGCTATTTGCAGCGCGTCGCGTACCCACAAGATTTTCAGCAGCACGTGGCGCACGATCGTCAGTTGCAAGAGGCCTATCACCACATCGGAAACGTTCTGGACTTGCAGTTGCGTGGCGAATATCTCTACGCCGCGCTCGGCAAAGGCGGCTTTCGCGTGTACGACGTGGCCAACGTTGACAACAAAAATTTCTCCGAGCGCACCATCACTGCGCCGGTTTCTCCGCTTGGCCAGCGCTTTTACGTCAGGACAAAATATGCGACGGCGGTCGCCAGTCCCTCGACGCAAGCTCTCGATCCCGCTCGCTCGCGCAATCCAGTGAACGAAGAGCAGGCCATCCATCCGCTCTACGCCTACTTATATGTTGCGGACAAGTACGAAG
>Ga0070762_10000023_pt1 | contig 41593 bp, 45 predicted proteins | sample HubBroMetageREF2_FD_66726 | JGI IMG/M metagenome (GOLD analysis project Ga0070762, IMG submission 66726) | Reference soil microbial communities from the Hubbard Brook experimental Forest, New Hampshire, USA - Hubbard Brook CCASE Soil... | ecosystem: Environmental > Terrestrial > Soil >...
GCTCGCACATGCGGGCGAATATCGCGTGCGCGTGAGTCTGCAGCACCACAGCGGTGCTCTCGCCGCAGAGCTTCACGCTGGTGGCGCCATGAGCTTCGCAGCTGTGGCGATCGCGACCAGCCTGCCGAGCGCGACCAGCCTGCCGAGCGCGGGCACGCTGGCAGTGGGCGCCGTCGCGGCGCTGCTGGTGACCGCGGCGCTCGTCGTGCTGATGCGCCGCCACCGCGATGCCTTCCCGCTGCTGGCCGTTCTCGCGCTCCCGTTCAGGCTGCCGATCTCCACCGACGGTAGGACTGTGAACCTGCTGATACCGCTGTATCTGGTCGTCGCTGCCGGCACACTCACGTACCTGCTGCCGCGGCTATTGGGCAGGGCCGCCGACCGGGACATACCGCTTCACGCAAGCGCGGACTCGCCCACGCGAGTGAGCTTCTGGACCTCGCCGCGCGGCGTGGAATGCCTGCTGCTGGCGGCGGTCGTCCTGTATGCGCTACAGACGATCTACTCGGGCGACCGTGCCAAGGCTGCCGAGAACATCGCCTTCTTCTACGTGCCTTTTGGCCTGCTGTTCGTGATCCTCCGCGACGTGCGTTGGACACGCGAGCTGCTGCTGCGCTGTCTCGGCGTGGCGGTTGTCCTGGCGGTGGCGTTCGCGGGCGTGGGCTTCGTGGAGTACTACCGCAAGGCGCTGTTCCTGAACCCGAAGGTCGTACAGGCCAACCAGTACGACAACTACTTCCGCGTCAACTCGGTGTTCTTCGACCCGAGCATCTACGGACGGTTCCTGGCGCTGGTCATGATCGCGCTCACGAGCGCGCTGCTGGCGCGGGGCTCTGGCATCTACGAGCGCGCCCGCCGCCGCGATGTGCTCCTCGGCGGCGCGGTGCTGGCGTGGCTGCTCGCCGGCCTGGTGACGAGCTTCTCCCAGTCGAGCATCGCCGCGCTTGTGCTGGGGCTGGCGGTGCTGGGCGCGTGGTGCTGGGGCGTGCGCGCCGCCGTGTACGCGTCCGTTGCCGCGCTGGCGGTTGCGGGCGTGTTCGTGCTGCTCGCGCCCACGAGCCTGCACTTCGGCCTGAAGGGCTCGAGCGGCTCGGCCAACAACGCCACGAACGGTCGCACCGATCTGGTCTCTGGCGGTCTGGAACTGTTCGCCAAACGCCCACTGGAGGGATACGGCTCGGGATCATTTGAAACCGAGTACAAACGCCACAGCAAGGCGGATGTCGAGAACGCGGTGTCCGCGTCGCACACGATCCCCGTGACGGTGGCCGCGGAGCAGGGGATCGTCGGGCTGGCGTTGTACGTGGCGCTGCTGCTGGCCGCATTCGTGGTTCTGTTCCATGGCGCCGGGCGTTCGCCGCCGCGGATCGCGATCGCGGCGTGCTTCACGGCGCTCGTGCTGCACACGTGGACATACGCGGACTTCCTCGAAGACCCGTCCACCTGGCTGCTGCTGGCGATCGGGGTGGCGCTGGCGCGAGATAGGTCCTGAGTCGTGCTCGGCTACCTCAAGCGCCTGGTGACGACGGGGGCGGCGTACCAGTTCGGGGACATCCTCGCGAAGGGTCTGGCGCTGCTGACGGTGCCGCTGTACACGCGCCACCTCGACACGAAAGCCTATGGAGCGGCAGAAACACTGCTGACGGCCGTGATCCTCGTGAGCATCCTGCTGCGGGTTGGCGTTGGCGAAGCGTTCATCCGCTTCTACTTCGACGATGACGATCAGGCGCGGCGGGAGCGGATCGCGCGCACAGCGACGGCGACCGTCGCATGGACGACGACGCTTGCGTCAGTTGTGGCAGTCGTGTTCGCCGGCACGCTCTCGCGCCTGGTGCTGAAATTCGAAGACCCGCTGCTGTTCGACTGCGCGGTGCTCGGCCTGTGGGCATTCACCAACCTGGAGATGGTCTACGCACAGCTGCGGGTGGACGAACGCAAGCGCGCGTACGTGTATGCGTCGGGGGCAAACGTGGCGATGACGGTGACGTTCACGGTGCTGCTGGTGGTGTTCGCCAACCAGGGCGCGCGCGGCCTGCTGCTCGGTAACTTCGGTGCCTCAGCGGTCGTGGTGCTCGGGTTGTGGTGGGTGCTGCGCCAGCGGGTGTCGCTACGGGTCAGGGTCTCGGATCTGCGGGCGATGCTGCGCTTTGGACTGCCGACGGTGCCGGCGGACGCGAGCGTGTATGCGCTGCAGGTCGCCGACCGCTTCTATCTGTTCAGGATCTTCTCGCAGAGCGCCGCCGGGCAGTACGCGATCGCGATCAAGCTGGCCACGGTCGTATTCGTGGCGGTGCGCGGCTTTCAGTACGCGTGGCCACCGCTGGCATACTCGATCGAGAGCGATGAGGAAGCCGGCCGGCTGTACTCGCTGGTGACCACCTACTACGCGCTGGCAACAGGCGTTGTCGTCTGCGCGGTGGCGCTGTTGGGGCGCTGGATGGTGCGGTTGCTCGCCACGAGCGAATATTTCGGCGCCTACCGCGCGCTACCGTGGCTGGCGCTCGGGTGGGCGCTATATGGCCTGTACCTGGTGTTCGTTGCGATCTCCGCGCGTGCACGAGTCACGTCGCGCAACTTCCCCGCCGCCGCAGCCGGCCTCGCCGTCAACATCGTCCTGCTGCTGGTGCTCGTGCCGCACAGCGGCGCCGGGCTGGGGATCGCGGGTGCGGGCATCGCGCTGTGCGGCGCCTATGTGGCGATGCTGCTCGTCATGTATCTGCTCACGCGCAAGCTCTTCAAGGTCGGCTTCGAATGGCTGCGCCTCGCGAAGCTGGTGACGATCCTCGCGGGCGTGGCCGTGTCCGGCGAGCTGCTGCTGCCCACGCACGGACTGGCCGGCCTCGTGCTGCGCGTGCTGTGGCTGGCGCTCGTGCCGGCAGCGCTGCTGCTCACGCGCTTCATTCACCCCCATGAGCGCGCCCAGGCACGCTCGCTGGTGGACGACGCGCGCGGGCGCGTGGCTGCATTCCGCGCCGGCCACGGCGAAGTCGACGAATATGCGGATGATCCGCTCAAGGATCTTTAACCCTCGGAGGCGTTGTTCGGGTGAGACGCCGGCCGGGTGTCTAGTCACGTAATCCTTGGCTCAAGAATGCGGCTTTTGCGACCGATGCATGCGTTGTCGTGCCGGAACTGACTGTCAAGCCACCCACACGCGCGGGAGCGAAGGAGCGCCAGCGGCGCGCCGAGGCGCTCAACCGTCATCGCGCTGACGCTCGCGTCCACAGCCTGGCTGCGGTCGGCGAGCTGGCGTACCTGCGCGAACAGCTTCGTCTCGCTGCACGGCTGACGGCGAAACTGGTCGAGAAGAGCGATGTCGAGGAGTTGGCGCAGCTGGTCGTAGATGAGCTGCACGAGACGTTCGCCTTCTACCTGGCTGCGATCCAGCGCCTGGACGACGACGATGTACTGCGCCTGATCGCCGGCCGGGGGCCGCTCGCAGAGGTGATGACCGAGTTTCTGCTGACCGAGCAGCCGGCGTGTGAGGGCGTCAACGGCAGGGTCGCCCGCTCGGGCACCACGGCGCTCGTAGCGGACACGAAGAGCGACCCCGACTACATCGTGCGCGACCCGCAGACCGACCCCGGCTCGGAGCTGGCTGTGCCGATCTTCGTGGACGGCTCGGTTTGGGGGGTACTGAACATCGAGGCGACCGATGCGGGTGCTCTGGGCGAGCCGGACGTGGTGCTGATCGAGGCGATCGCAACGAGCTTTGGCGTGGCCGTTCACCGCGCGCAGCTGGTCAACGACCTGGAGGGCGCGTTCACGACGGCGCTGGCGGCACTGACGAGCACGGTGGAGGCGAAGGACGACTACACGGCCTGCCATGGCGAGGATGTCGCCTTGCTCGCCGAGAAGGTGGCGCTGCGGATGTCGCTGTCGCGCCAACAGGCGCGCGACGTACGCTACGCGGCGATGCTGCATGACCTCGGCAAGGTGGCCGTGCCGAGCGAGATCCTGCTGAAGCCAGGGCCGCTGACGGATGAGGAGTGGGTGACGATGCGAAGTCACGCCGCGATCGGTGGCGAACTGGTGGCGCGCATCGAAGCTTTCGCCCATCTCGCTCCGGCGGTGCGCGCCAGCCACGAGCGCTGGGACGGCGGTGGTTACCCTGACGGTCTCGCCGGCGAGCAGATCCCGCTGGCGGCACGCATCATCGCCGCGTGCGACACCTACGACGCGATCGTCACCGACCGTCCCTACCGTCCGGCGCGCTCCCCGCGCGAGGCGTGCGAGGAGCTCGCGCGGGTGTCGGGCACGCAGCTGGACGGCAGCGTCGTACAGGCACTGATGCAGGAGCTGGACTGCGAGTAACCACTGGGCGGGGCGCTCGGCTCAGCGAGCGCACTGTCGCGAGCGCCAGCTCACTCCCCGGCGCTGCGGTTGTACTGCTCGGCCGCCTCACGCAGGCCCTCGCCGCGCGCCGGCATCAACGTGGCAATCACATGGCGCCAGTAGCGCCGCGGGTCATGCCCGGGCAGAGCCACGGCGGCGAGCGCACGCAGCGCATAACTCCAGGCGGTCAGCCAGCGCACAGCGCGGGCGCCAGCCTGCGAGTGGTGCTTACGCATGTACAGGTCACGCCCTCGCGCCAGTTCGACGATCCGCCGCTCGGGGACCGCCCCGGTCGCGAGCTGCTCGTGATGGACTGCCACCGCCCGCGGTACGTACACGCTGCGCCAGCCCGCGTCGCGCAGCCGGCGAGCGAAGTCGACCTCATCGGAGTACACGAAGAAGTCAGGGTCCAGGTAGCCCACCTGCGCGGCTGCCTCGCCGCGCACGAGCAGCGCCGAGGACTGGCACCAGTCGACCTCGCGTGTCTGCTCGCCGCTGCTCTGCACCGTGTACATGCGGTGCAGCATGAGTGCTCCCGCGAGCGCCGTGGCAACTGTTGGGAAGCGCCAAGCGCAAGCCTGTCCGCGCCCATCCGGGCGCACGAGCCTCGCGCCGGCGCACGCCGCGTCCGTGCGATCCTGGAGCGCCTGCCACAAGGCGAGCGTCGCTCCGGGGCGAAGCTCGGAGTCCTCGTTCAATAGCAGCGCGTAGCGCCCGCGCGCGCGACGCAGCAGATCCGAGTCGTTGAGCGCCTTGCCGCGACGTCGATCGCAGGCGAGCACCTCGTCCACCGCTGGGTGCTCGCGCGCGGCCTGCGCGGAGCCGTCGCGCGAGCCGTTGTCCAGCACCAGCACCTCAGTTGCGAACGGCAGGCTTCCGCGCTCGCGCGCGAGCGCATCCAGTCCGCGTAGCAATAGCTCCCGCTGGGAGGTGTTCACGACGCAGTAGCTCAGCTCGATCTCGGGCACCCTGCCGGACCCTACTTCCCAGCTTGGTACATGAACGCCCCGACCACGCCGGGTGGTTTGGAGCGGCCTGGGCCATACGCCGCGACCGCACCGCCCGGCTTGAAACGGGGGCTAGGCGTGCACGGCGCTACTTGCCGGTCGTGCGATGCATCGTCCCGCGTGCGTGCCCGCGACTTCCCCGTCCCGCTGCGCCGCCGTCGCCGACCTTGCCACGTGCGGGCGGTGGCGTACGGCGAATGAGCATGCGTAGCGGGCGATCGGCGGGCCCCTCCTGTGTGCGCTCGCTCAACGCGCTCGGATTGACGGTACGGAACATGGGCCCACGGCTGGGGTCAACGACGGCCACCACGACCTTCGTCCTGCTCGGCATGTCAAACACGATCCCGTCGAGCGACGGGCCGCCATCGGCGACCTTGACCAGCTCGCCAATGCTTATCGGCTCCATCGGCACAGCCTACTGGCAGCCGCTGTGCGCGATGCGCGCGCACCCTGCGGCGCAGCCCGGCATACGCTCTAGCGCGTGCGCGTCCACATCGTCGACCCCTCCGCCTACACGCCGCCCTATGACCATGCCCTCTGCCATGCCCTCGCTGGGGCAGGTGCGGACGTCGAGCTATACACGAGCCGCTTCGCCCACGGGCCGGTAGCGCCGGCCGATGGCTATGTGCGCCGGGAGCTGTTCTACCGTGCCGCCGCGCACGTGCGTCGCGCAGACGCCCGGCGTGCGGCCAAGCTAGTTGAGCATGTCCCCGACATGCTCAACTACCGTCGCTGCGCGCGAGCCGCCGACGTCGTGCACTTCCAATGGCTGACTGTGCAGCACATCGACGGCCACCTGTTGCCCGCCAAGCAAACCAGCAGCGGCGCCCGGCGCCCGCTCGTGTTGACAGCGCACGACATCCTTCCGCGCGAGGCCCGGCCCGGCCAGCGCGAGGCGCAGCGGCGCCTGTATGAGCACTTCGATGCGATCGTCGTGCATTCCGAGCACGGCCGTACACGCCTCACCGCGGAGCTCGGCGTGGATGGTGGGCGCGTGCATGTGATCCCACACGGAGCGTTCGAGCATCTCGCCGCGCACGATCGGCCTGGCGCCGCGGCACCCCCGCCGTTTCTCACCGACGCGCCAGTGGTCCTGTGCTTCGGGCTGATGCGCCCGTACAAGGGCATCGATCTGCTGCTGGAAGCGTGGCGCGGGATCGAGGGTGCAGAGCTGTGGATCGCAGGCATGCCGCGTATGGATATCTCGCCGCTGCAGGCCATGGCCCCATCGGGGGTGCGCTTCGTGCCGCGCTTCATCACCGACGATGAGCTGCCCCCGTACTTCCGCCGCGCTGACCTGATCGTTCTGCCCTACCGCGAGATCGACCAGTCGGGCGTGCTGTTCACCGCGCTTGCGTTTGGCAAGCCGCTGCTGTTGAGCGACGTCGGCGGGTTCCCCGAGGTGGCCGCGACAGGCGCCGCGCGTACGTTCCCCGCCGGCGACGTAAGCGCGCTACACGATGCGCTGCGCGAGCTGCTGGCGGACCGCTCGGCTCTTGCTCAGCTGACCGGGCAGGCGCGCGCAGCCGCGTCCGGGCCGTACTCCTGGGGCGAGGTGGCAAGCCGCACGTTGGCGCTCTACGACACGTTGTCGCGCGAGGGTCGCCGGCCGTGACGCTCGCCCTGGAGGTCGTCTTCTGGCTCTCGTGCGCGCTGATCGTGTGGACGCAGATCGGCTACGCCATCGCGCTTGCGGGTCTCGCCCGCGTCCTGCCACCCGCCCGCGCAAGGGCACGCCAACGCAAACAGCGGAGCCCGGAGGGCGGAGCCCCTAAAGAGCCCGCTCCCCCGGCATCGCTCCCAGCCCTCTCGCTGATCGTCGCCGCCCATGACGAGCAGGCGGTGATTGCCGCAAAGGTGCACAACGCGCTCGCGCTGGACTACCCGCGCGAGCTGCTGGAGGTGATCGTCGCGTGCGACGGCTGCAGCGATGCGACCGCCGAGCGCGCGAGAGACGCTGGTGCAGACCTCGTGCTGGAGCTGCCGCGTGGCGGCAAGATCCGTGCGCAGGACGCCGCCGTGCGGCAGGCGCGCGGTGAGATCGTTGCGTTCTCCGACGCCAATGCGCTGTGGGAGCCCGACGCCGCACACGCGCTCGTCGCTGCGTTTGAGGATCCCCGTGTCGGCTACGCGTGCGGCCAGGTCCGCTTTGTGCGCGCGCCAGATGCCGCCAACAACGCCGACGCGGACGCGGGCGCTCCGAACCAGGAGGGCGTGTACTGGCGCTATGAGCTCGGCGTTCGCGCGCTCGAGTCGCGCCTGTCTTCGATCACGGCGGGCAACGGCGCGATCTACGCCACCCGCCGCGACTCATACATCGTGGTGGACCCCATCATGGGGCATGACCTGTCACTGCCGTTCAACATGGTCAAGCGCGGCATGCGCGCCGTGTATGTGCCCGCTGCGCGTGCCAACGAGAAGATGGTCCCGTCGCTTGCCGGCGAGTTCGCGCGCAAGCGACGCATGATGAGCCACACCTGGCCGATCCTCTTGCGCGGAGGCATGCTCTCCCCGCGTGGCTACACGCCCGGCTACGCGCTCATGATCCTCTCCCATCGCCTGCTGCGCTACGGCACGGCAGCTCTGCACGCGCTCGCGCTCGCCGCCAACATCGCGCTCGTGGCGCTCGGCGCCAGCGTGCTTTACATGGTGACGCTCGACCTCCAGCTCGCGCTGCTGCTGGCCGCCGCGCTCGCCGGCATCCTACCGATCCGCCCGCTGTTGATCGCTCGCTACTACGTGCTCACCACAGCCTCGCTCGCCGCCGGCTGGTGGGACTGGGTGAGGCATGGGACCGACGCAACGTGGACAGCGGCCGAGGGCACGCGCTGACGGCCGGGCAGGCGGCAGGTGACCGTGGCGCTCGAGCCGCGATTGCCCGCTCACTGCGAGAATCCCCGCGGTGATCCGCCGCATCGTCGACATCGTCGTATCCGCTACAGCCCTTGCGTTCGCCTCGCCGATCCTCGTCGTGGCGGCGATGGCGATCCGTCTGGAGTCGCCGGGTCCGACCATCTACCGCCAGCGGCGCAGCGGTCTGCATGGCCACGAGTTCGACGTGCTCAAGCTGCGCACGATGGTGGATGGCGCGGAGCACAAAGGCGCGGGCTTGGCGATCAACGAGAACGACTCGCGGATCACGCGTGTGGGCGCGTTCCTGCGCCGCACGTCGCTGGACGAGCTGCCAAACCTGGTGAACGTGCTGCGCGGGGAGATGTCGCTGATCGGGCCACGCCCGACGCTGCCGGTGCAGGTGGCGCAGTACTCAGAGCGCCAGCGCGGGCGTCTGGCGATCAAGCCGGGCATTACCGGCTGGGCGCAGGTGAACGGCCGTGCGTCGCTGCCGTGGTCAGAGCGGATCGAGCTGGACCTCTACTACATCGAGCACCGCTCGCCGGCGCTGGACGCGCAGATCCTCAGGCGTACCGTGTCGATGGTGCTGGGCGGCTCGGATCTTTACAAGGGCGCCGCAGGCGGCTGGGAGGGCGAGCTGTGAACGGCCCGGTGCGAGCCCCTGCGCCGCCCCGGGGAGATCGGCCGGCGATCCTGCTGACGGGCACGGGCAAGCGCTACGACATCGTGTCGTGCTTCGCGGCGCAGACGTTGACGATCGCCGCCGACCCCTCGCCGCTGGCTCCCGCTCAGTACGCGGCGCACGTGCGCGTGGCGGTGCCGCGCATGGACGACCCCGAATACGTGCCTGCGCTACAGGCGCTGTGCGAGGAGCACGGGGTGGGCGCGGTCCTGCCGCTGACCGATCTGGATATAGAGATTCTGGCGCGCGCATCCGAGGTTGGACGGCTTCCCGCCCTCGTACCCTCTGCGGAGGTCGCCCGCGCCACGTACGACAAGTACGAGACGCATCTGCTGCTGGGTCGGCTGGGGCTGCCTTCGCCGCCGACGCTTTTGCCGCAGGACGACCTCAGCGTGCTCGAATATCCGGTGATGGTCAAGCCGCGCCAGGGCTCGGGCGCGCGCTCGATCCACCTGGCGCACGACCCCGCGCAAGCCCGCTTCTTCATCGACTACGTCGAGCGCGCACCCGGCGGCCCACGCCCGAAGGGCCTGCCGGGGCCGGAGCGGGTGATGGTGCAGCGCGCGATGGGCGGCGAGGAGCTGTCGATCGACTGCCTGGGCGACCGTGACGGGCGCTGCCTGAACGCGATCCCGCGGACGATGCTGGAGTCGCGCGGCGGCGAGTCGATCAAGGGCCAGGTGGTGCACGACGAGGAGCTGATCGAGCTCGGCCGGCGAGTGATGGAGGCGCTGGCCGTGCGCGGCCCGGCGACGATCCAGGTGTTCCGCGACCCGGATATCGGCGTGGGCATCACCGACGTGAACACGCGCTTCGGCGGCGCCTTCCCCGCGCCCGCGTACGCGGCGCTGCCGGGGCGCACCTACCCGGAGCTGATCGTGCGCATGGCGGCCGGCGAGCAGGTGGAGCCGCATGTGGGCCAGTTCCGCGACGGGACGACGTTCACCCGCTATTACTGGCAGCTGGAGCTGGACGAGGCGCTGCAACCGACGGGTCGCGACATCGTGTAGGGCTAGAATTCGCTGCAGTGGCCACGACGCTCGTCGATTCTCCGCCTGTGCCGAGCAACGGGCAGGCGCCGCCGAACGGCTCAGGCGGAACCCTGCCTGAGCATACGCCCGCGTCTCCGGCGCCCGTTGCCGCCGAGCGCCGTTGCATGAAGTGCACAGCTCCGATGCACGATGGCCAGGAATGGTGCTTGCAATGCGGCGCCGGCGCCCCAGGAAGTCTTGGTGGGACCGGTTGGCATTCGGGCGCCGCCGCCCTCGCGATTGCCGTGGTGCTCGTATTGGGCGCCGCCGCGGCGGGATATGCGGCGCTGAGCAAAGGCACGCCCAAAGCGCGCGTGCTGACCACCACCGTCGCGCAGGCGAGCACCCCTGCGACGACGACCCCCGCGCCCGCGCCACCGATCACCCCGGGAGCCACGGCGACGCTCCCCAAAGCTAAAGCTACGCTCCCACTGGGGGCGGTGAAAGCGCCGAAGATCCCGCTCACGGCGGCAACGCCAAAGGCCTCCGAAAAAGCCGCCGAAACAAAGGCGCTCGCGGAAACCAAAACGACCACGCCTACGCGCACAACCCCGTCGAGCTCCACGCCCGGTCGCTCGGGCACGCGCGACGAAACGACAAGCGAAGAAACGCAGCAGAGCGCGATCTTGCTGGATACGAACGCGGCCACTCCGTACAACCCCTACAACTATCCAGCCAGCTGGTTCAGCGACCCGAGCCTGGCGATCGACGGCGACACCTCGACCGCATGGACCGCGCAAGTCAACCCGGCGAGCGCCCCCGCGATGGCCGAGGGACTACTGATCGACCTGAAGGCCAGGCACAAGGTCGCGGTTCTGCAGCTGATCACTTCCACGCCGGGCATGACCGTTCAGGTCTACGGCGCCAACGGCCACACGGTGCCGTCGTCGATCACCGATCCAGCGTGGATTCCTCTGAGTGCCTTCAAGGTCGTCAAGAAGAAGAACGTGCGCCTCAAGCTGCGTGACTCCAAGAAAGCGTTCACGTACATCACGCTATGGATCAGCAAGGCGCCCGAATCGTCAATCGGCACCGCTGAAGCGCCGGGTCACATAGACATCAACGAAGTCCAGCTGTTTCCTACGCCGTAGCCGTAGCCGTAGCCGTAGCCGTAGCCGTAGCCGTCTAGCCGCCGCGGCTCGCGGCTGGCCGTTTGGCTGGCTTTCGTTTGCTCGCCTGGCGCTTGGTGGAGCCCGCACGGCCTGCAGGCCGTGCCCAGACCTCATCGAGGAACGCGGCGATCTCTGCGGTCAGCCGCTCGGGCTGCATGCGCAGCTCCACGAGCGAGTTGGCCTGGAGCAGCCTCGCGTTGGGCATCTCTTTGGCGAGCATGCCCGCGTCGGAGAAGGGGTGTACGGGATCGCGCGGGTGGCCCAGCACCAGCGTCGGCGTGGTAAACGTCGCTCGCTCGCTGCGCGGCGGTGCGATCCGCCCAAAGAACAGCCCTTGCAGCAGCGCGCCGCCAGGTCCCGGTTCCTGACGGACGAGGTCGAGCATCACGTTGCCGTAGTGGGGTAGCAGCCGCCGCGGTATCGCACGCGTTGTGCTCGCGAGCAGCTTCATGAGCGGCTCACCGAACGTCAGCGCGACGAGCAACGGCGTGAACGTCAGCGCGCTCCACAACAGGCCGTTGTCGAGCACAGGCATCTCGATCACCATCCCGCGCAGGCGATCAGGGTGGTGGGCGGCGACCTCCAGTGCGGCGTTCGCGCCAAGCGAGGTGCCCATCACAGCCGCTTGTTTGATCTGCAGATGGTCCATCAGCCCGACCACCTGCTCCCCGTAGGTGGCCATCGAGTAGCGCCACATGTCGCGCGGGCGCTCGGAGGAGCCGTGGCCGAGCAGGTCGAGCGTGACCACGCGGTTGCCGCGTGCCGCCAGGTCTTCGGCCAGTGGCCGGTGCATCTCCTGGGAGAGCAGCAGCCCGTGCAGCAGGATCAGTGTGCGCTCAGAGCCCGTGGCGCTGCGGGCCGTGCGCCCACGTACACCAGTTGCCGTCACGGCTGCGGGGCCTCCGCCGAACTCGGTGTAGGCAAGTCGCTGCCCCTCGAACTTAAAGAACGGCATCTATCAACCCTACTACGGCAAACGCGGCATCTACGACGGACTGGCTGGCTGGCCAAACGCGCTAGCTTTGTGGGGACCCGACCGGCTGAACACAGGAGAGCTCCCATGGCAAAGCAGCCCCGCATCCTCGCTGGACAGACCGCGCTCATCACAGGCGCCGCCCGCGGCATCGGCCGCGTGACCGCAGAGGCGTTCGTGCGCCGTGGGATGCGCGTGGCGATCGGCGACCTCGACTTCCAGGCTGCATCGGTGGCTGCGGCGGAGCTGGGTCCGAGCACGGTGGCGCTGGCGCTGGACGTGACGGACCGCGCGTCGTTCGCGGCGTGCGTGGACGGTGCGGAAGCACAGCTCGGCCCGGTGGACGTGCTGATCAACAACGCGGGCATCATGCCGATCGGCCCGTTCCTCGAGGAGGACGACGTCACCGCACGACGGATCGTCGACATCAACGTCCACGGCGTGATCCTCGGCATGAAGCTGGTGCTGCCACGGATGATCGCCAGGGGTTCTGGACACGTCATCAACGTCGCCTCACAGGCGGGCAAGTACGGGTTTCCCGGCGGCGCCACCTACTGCGCGAGCAAGGCCGCGGTGATCAACTTGAGCAGAGCGGTGCACAAGGAACTGCGGGGCACTGGTGTGGAGCTCTCGACCGTCAGCCCCGTCGCGGTGAACACAGAGCTCGGGCTTGGCCTGGCCGAGCCACGCCAGCGCCAGTTCCGCAAGATCGAGCCCCAGCAGGTGGCCGATGCGATCGTGGAAACGCTGGAGGTGCCGAGGTTCGACGTGCACGTGCCCAAGCAGCTCGCGATCAGCGAGCGCGTGTCTGCGCTGCTGCCACTGTCGGTCCAGGAGGGGCTCTCGCGCGTCTCCCACGCCGACGCAGTCCTTTCGCAGGTGGACACTGCTGCGCGTGCCGGCTACGAGCTGCGTGCCGCCCATTCTGAGCCGGCGCTCGACGCCGCCCCTCAGCAGCCGCAGATCGCACAGACGACCCGCGACTGATCCAGAGCCACTACGCAGGCCGGTGCCCGACGCGGCCGGTGTTCGGCTGGCGTTGAGTCTGTACGCCAGCGTTGAGTCTGTCAGCTGGCGGTGAGCCAGTCAGCTGGCGGTGAGCCAGTCGGCGATCAGCTCGCCGATGAGGGGACCTTGGTCCTCCTGCAGGAAGTGGCTGGCGTTCTCGATCGTGCGTGGCGTCGGTTGGCCGATCGCTTGAGCGAAGCGCTCGCCGGTGGACAGCGGCAGCACCGGGTCGGAGTCGGCCCACAGCATCAGCGTCGGGCGATGATCCTCGCTGAGCGCCGCCTGCACGCGCTGGCCGGCCTCGGCGCCGGGGGCGTCGGGTGCGCGAGGGATCAGCAGCGGGAAGGCGCGTGCGCCGGCCTTGGAGGCGGCGTTGGGGTAGGGGGCGTCGTAGGCGGCGATTACCTCATCGCCGGGGTCGGTCTTGCAGGCGCCGCGCACGAGGAAGCCCACGGGCAGGTCCTCGGTGCGCTCGACGAAGTCGCGGAAGGCGACCCATGCGTCGCTCATCTTCTGGTGTCCGGTGAACAGGCCGGTATCGAGGATCACCAGGCGCGCGATGCGCTCGGGGTGCTCGACCGCCAGGCGCAGCCCGATCGGCCCGCCCCAATCGTGCACGACGGCGGTGGCGTCGCGCACGTCGAGGTCCTCGAGCAGCGTGGCGGCGAGCTCGACGTGACGGTCGTAGGTGTAGAAGCCGATATCGGTCGGCTTGTCCGAGCGCCCGAACCCTGCGAGGTCAGGAGCCAGACAGCGGAAGCCGGCGTCGCGCACGGGTGGGATCACCTTGCGCCACAGAAACGACCAGGTGGGCTCGCCATGGAAGAAGATCACCGGCGCGCCGTCGCCCTCGTCGAGGTGTGCGAGCCGCAGGCCATCGACCTCGCGATAGTGCGAGGAGAAGGGAAAGTCGGGGAGCCCCTGCAGCGCCTCCTCGGGCGTGCGCACCACCTCGGTCATCTCGCCCTAGCATACTGCTGGCCCATCGGTTAGGCTCGTGCCGATGCACACGATCGCCCTGCAACTGGCGCCGGTGCTCGCGGCGGAGAAGAGCAAAGTCCCGTTCTACATCGCGGGTGGCGTTCTTGTCGCGTGGGCGCTGATTGTGTCCCTTGGACTGGGGCTGCGTAAACCGGACTTCCCTGGCAGCCTGGCCGGGCAGCGTGCGGTGATGGGGATCAGCGTGGTGCTGGTGCTCGCTGCGGTAACCACGGCGGTTGCCACCTCGAGCGTTCCGGCCAAGAGCTCGACGACACCGACTCAGACACAGGAACTGCCACCGGTGCCGGTCGTATCCGCACCTGTGCCCGCGAGCTCATCGAGCACCACGAGCGAAGCGACGGCCACGACGGGCACCCCAGCACCGGCATCCTCGCCCGCGGCGGGCAAAGCGGGCAGCTCGCTGACGCTCGCTGCCGACCCGGCGGGGGCGCTCGCCTACAACACCAAGGAGCTGAGCGCCAAGGCGGGGACGGTGACGATCACGATGACGAACATGTCGCCACTCGAACACAACGTGACCGTCGCCGAAGGCACCAAGGTGCTCGGTGCGACGCCGACGTTCAAAGGCGGGAGCATGAAGCTCACGCTGAAACTGAAGCCAGGCAAATACGTCTTCTACTGCTCGGTTCCGGGGCACCGCCAGGCAGGCATGGAAGGCACGCTGAACGTCTCGTGAAGCTGTATGTCTGCTGGGGTACGTTTCCCACGCCGCGTCCTGGCGGACACCCGTGCGCGAACGCCTATCACGCGCTGAAGAACGCCGGCCACGACCCGGAGGTGGTCAAGTCCTACGGCCTGGGTTTGCTGCCTGGTGCGTTCAACCAGACACGCGGGCGCCGCGAGGTGCAGGAGCTGACGGGCGAGCGCTGGGTGCCGACCCTGATCCTCGACGACGGCACCGTGATCGGCGACTCGCGCGCCATCGTCGACTGGGCGCGCGCCCACCCCGCATAGCCCTGGCGGCGGCGCTCGAGCGCGTGAGCGGCGCGGCGCTGTTCGAGTATCCGCTGGGAATCCTTGTCCGCGAGCGAGGCGACACGTCCCAATGCGATCACGAATACTGCGCTGAGCACCGTGGCGCCAAGTGCCGAAGTCACGATGATGGTCAACAGAACCACCCCCTTACCCCTACGGTCAACTCCCGCGATGACCCTCGCACACATTCCGGACAGCCGTCCAGACCCCTGCGGACGAAGACTTCGCTAACTCCGTAGCTTTCTGCGTTGCAGGACCAAAATCCTCCCTATTAATCGGCGAAACCACCAACAGAAGGGAACGCGTAATGGACGTTCTGGCAAAGCTCGACGAGACACGCAGTGCCATCAATGTGCTCGAGCACCCGTTCTATGAGCGCTGGAGCGCCGGTGGGCTGAGCGCTACCGAGCTGAGCGTCTATGCGGGGGAGTACCGCCATGCAGTCGTGGCGCTAGCGCAGGCCTCCGCGCAGGCCGCCGAGCTCGCGGCGGGCGAGCAGCGGCCGGGGCTGCGCCGCCATGCTGAGGAGGAGGCCGCGCACGTGAGGTTGTGGCAGCAGTTCGAGCAGGCCACAGCGGACTCACCGGCGCCGCACGAGCGCAAGCCGGCCGACGCGGACGAGCCGGCGCTGGCGCAAACGCGTGCCTGTGTACAGGCGTGGACCGCCGGCGAGGATCTGCTCGAGCGGCTTGCGGTGCTGTATGCGATCGAGGCGGGCCAGCCGCAGATCTCAACAACCAAGCTCGAGGGCCTCACCGCCCACTATGGCTTCAGCGAAGAGGGCCCGGCGACGGAGTACTTCAGAGTGCACGAGCTGCGCGACGTAGAGCACGCACGCGAGGCACGCGCGCTGATCGCGCAGTTGATGAGCGACGTCGAGGATCCTGAGGAGCAGGCGCAGCGAATGGTGCACCGGGCGAGCGAGGCACTGCGCGGCAACTGGCTACTGCTGGACGGGGTGGAAGCCGCCGCATAGGCGCCAGGCAAACAGAACGGCTGCCACGGAAGTGGCGAGGTTGAGGCTCGAGACGCCTGTCCGCATTGGGATGGCTATGCGGGCATCGGCGCTCGAGAGCAGCTCGGCGCTGAGGCCGTGACGCTCGGTACCGAACGCGAGCACTGCGCCCGCCGGCAGCTTGGCGGGCTCGAGCGGATCGCCGTCGGGGTCCAGCGCGAGCAGTGGGCGCTCGAGCGCCTGGAGCTGGTGCAGGTGCTGCAGGCGGGCGACTGGTATCGCGTAATGCAACCCGGCGGCCCCGCGCAGCGCATCGGGGTGCCAGGGATCGTGGCTACCGGTGCTGAGCACGCCGGCAGCGTCCGCCGCGGCGGCGACGCGCACGCACGCACCCATGTTGCCGAGATCGCGGGGATCCTCGAGCAGGATCAAGGGCGCTACGCGCCGATCGGCTAGCAGCGCAGCGGTGTCGACGGCCGCGCGCTCGGCCAGCGCCATCACCCCTGTGGACGGTGCCAGCGGCGCTAGCTGGGCAAAAACCGCGGGATCGATCTCGCGCGCGAGCTCGAGCAGGCGAGCGCCGAGCTCCGGCGCGAGCTGGGCGGCCAGACCCTGGAGCCTGGCCGTGTCGTTGGTGACGACCTCGAGCACCGTCGCATCGAAGCGCAGAGCGTGCTTGAGCGGGTGAAAGCCTTCGAGCACGGCCAGCGCTGGATCGCGTCGCGCGCGCCCGAAGCGCGGGATGAGCGATCCGTCCTGCACGCGAGCATGATCGCATGCCAGTCCCCCTCGGCAGCGCATAGAGTGCCGTGTGCAGTGAAGCTGGAGGGCATACACCACATCAGCGCGATCACCGGGGATGCTGCTCGCAACCTCGAGTTCTACACGGGTGTGCTCGGCCTGAGGATGGTCAAGCGGACGGTCAACCAGGACGAACCGAACATGTATCACCTGTTCTACGGCGACGAGCACGGCTCGCCGGGGATGGACCTGACGTTCTTCGAGTACCCCGGAGCGGCGCGCGGCATCGCTGGTGCTGGGATGGTCCACAGGATCGTATGGCGGGTCGCCTCACGCGAGGCGCTGGAATTCTGGGAGGAGCGGCTGGCAGCGCACGGTGTCAGGGCGGAGCTGTCGGGAGGCAGCCTGCTGTTCGCCGATCCTGAGGGGCTGGAGCACGAGTTCGTGCGCACAACCGTCGAAGATGCGCCATTGCGGGCCGAGTCGCCTGAGATCCCAAGCGAGCATGCGCTGCAGGGCTTCGAGGGGGTGCGTGCGTACAGCAACGCGCCGGTGCGCAGCGAGCGCCTGCTCGGGGAGGCGATGGGGTTTGAGCGACGCGAGGGCGAGCACTGGGAGGTACGCGGCGATCACAGGGGCAGCTTCTACGCCTACGATCCGGCGCCGCCTGAGATCAACCGCTCGCAAGGCGCGGGCACTGTGCATCACGTGGCGTTTGCAGCTGTGATGGAGGATCTGGAGCAGTGGCGCACGCAGGTCGCGCAGGCGGGTGCTCGTCCGACCCCTGTGATCGACCGCTTCTACTTCAAGTCGGTCTACTTCCTGGAGCCGAGCGGAGTGCTATTCGAGATCGCAACGATCGGCCCCGGCTTCGCTGTGGACGAGGACGAGGCGCATCTCGGCGAGGGACTGTCGCTGCCGCCGCCGCTGGAGCCACTGCGCGAGAAACTGCAGAGCACGCTGACCCCGCTTTCCTATCCGCCGCAGTGGCGGAAGGGCTCCTCCGAGTAACAGCTAGGCCGCGGCGTTGCCGAGCCGCCGCTCGCGCGGCGAGCGGCGCGCGAGCACCGCACCCCAGTCGGCGTCCTCGATCAACCCCGGCTTGGTGCTGTGGATGAACTCGCGCAGCAGCCGAGATAGACCTTCGGGGTCTTCAAGATGGGGAAAGTGGGCGGCATCGGGGAGCGTGCTGAAGAAGCTGTGGGGGATCGCTTCGTGGGCGAGGCGGCCATGCGCGAGTGGGATCGTGTTGTCCCGCTCGCCCCACACGATCATCGTGGGCATCGTCTCGAGCAGGTACAGGCGATCTGTCGCGCTCACCCGCTGGCCGCGCACGTCGATCACCGAACGGAGCGTCTGCAGGAATGCCTGGCGTGCTTCGGCGTTCTCCAGTGGCCTAAGCGCACGCGCGATCGCTTGCAGGTGCACGCCGCCGCCAAGGTGGCGCTCGCGTAGGCGATGCCCGGCACCGGCCAGTGCGCTCAGCAGGCGCGGGCGGATGGTCATCGACAACAGTGCTGAGAAGCCGGGCAGCGCGGCGGTGCGCAGCATCGGGCTGACCTCGTGTCCGAGGCCGCCGCTGGAGATCAGCGCCAGGCGCTCGACGCGCTGGGGAAACTGGTAGAAGAACTGCATTGCGACGCCACCGCCGAGCGAGTGCCCGACGATGCTCGCGCGCTGGATCCCGACCGCGGCCATCAGGTCGCGGATGCTCGCGGCGTGCGCACCCAGCGAGTAGTCGCCGCGTGGTGCCGCAGAGTCGCCATGCCCGATCAGGTCAGGTGCGAGCACGGTGTGGTCGCGTGCCAGGTCCATCGCCACCGACTGCCAGTGGCTCGAGGAGTTGAGCATGCCGTGGATCAGCACGACCGCAGGTCCGCTGCCGGCAATCCTGTAGACGGCGCGGCGTCCATGCAGGGCGATTTGCCACTCCTCGAACTGCTGGGCGGCTGCCGCCACCGGCACGGGACCGCCCGTGCGTTCCACTCGCTCCCGGTCTGCTCCGGCCTGGCTGGATGTCAGCGCGGCACCTCGCTGGCCACAGTAGCAAAGGCCTCAGGTGGCGCAGCAGAGGCTCTTTGGATGCCGGCTGGCCATGCCTCAGCGCTCGCGCACCTCGTCCCACAGTGCCACGTTTCTCCGCCCGGCACGCAGCGCGCGCCGGCGCACGCGCTCGCTGCGCGCGAGTGCCTCGTCGGCGGGATCGAGCCCGTCGTCGAGGTCGGCAATGGCGTCGTCGGGCTCGATCCACTCGTACAGGCAATGGCTCGCGGATGCCACGCGCCGAGCGGCTCGCTGCAAAGTGTCGGCGAGCTCGAACCAGTCATCGGAGGGCGACGGATCCGCGTCGAGCAGCAGCGCCGCCTCGTGCAGCTGTTCGCGCAGGCGCATGCGGAAGCGTTCGATCTCCTGTCCCGCGGTTGTGTGAGCGTTGCGCCACGCGCGGTGTTGCGGGGACTCCGGTAGCGCTGGCAGCTCGCCGGCGCGCAGCACGCTCTGTAGGCGACGTTGGCCGGCGCGCGTCAGCTCCCAAGTCGCAATGCCGTGGCGTCGCGCGCTTTCGAGCAAGCCGGCCGCATGCATTGCGTTTAGTCGAGAGCGGACGTGGCGCGCGCCCGCGGAGCGCCGAGGCAGCGCGAGGTGGTCGAGGATCGCCCACACTGGCACCGCGGGAGTGTCCCGCGCGCGATGGCGCGCGGCGCGATCGACGGCCGCCAGTATGAGCTCATCGCAGGGAGCTCCAGTAGGTTCGGTACGTTCGGTACGTGGCTCTCGGTCTTGCTCAGGCATGTCGCCTCCTCTGATCGGATGGCGCCGAGCGTCCGGGCGTTGACTCCAGTCGCATGCCCGCGGAGCGCCGGCAGGCGGCGCTGAGGGACAATCGACGAGCATCGAGGACGACCGACTCGGTGCCGGGCCCGGGGTGTTGACGCACCGCCGGGCCACTACATTCAGGACGTCGCCCACACTATTGCGAGAGACCGACCTGAACAGTGGAAACTGCTAGAAAGTCTCAGTGTTGACACACCTCGGTCGCACCGTCGGCACAAAGTGAGCGCGGGGTGACCGGGCGCCAGGAACAGACGCCGTATCTGGATGCGCTGTGTGAGTACGCGCGACGCAAGCCCGCGCGGTTGCACGTCCCCGGGCACAAGGGCGGCCCGGGCGCGGACCCTGGCATGCTGGAGGCGTTCGGCGAGCGCGCTCTGAGCATGGATATCCCCGCACTCACGTACGGAGTCGACGTGGGCATCGAGCCGACGCCGTTCGAGCAGGCCCAGCGGCTCGCGGCCGAGGCGTGGGGAGCAAAGCGGGCTTGGTTCTTGATCAACGGCGCTTCGCAGGGGAACCTGTCGGCGGGCCTGGCGCTGGCGCATCGCGGCAGCGAAGTGGTGGTCCAGCGCAACGCGCACTCGAGCACGATCGACGCGCTTGTGCTGTCCGGCCTGCGCCCCACGTTCGCGGCGCCGGAGGTGGACCAAGAGCTGGGCATTGCTCACTGCCTCACCGAGGAGACGCTCGAGCGGGCGCTGGCGGCGACGCCGCGGGCGGTCGGCGCATGGGTTGTCTCCCCGACGTACTTCGGTGCGGTGGCGAACGTCAGGGCGCTGGCCGCGGTGGCGCACGCACGCGGGGTACCGCTGATCGTGGACGAGGCGTGGGGTGCGCACATGGCCTTCCACGAGGATCTCCCCGAGCATGCGCTGGCGGCGGGCGCGGACCTGGTGATCTCGAGCACGCACAAGATCGTGGGCAGCCTCACCCAGTCGGCGATGCTGCATCTCGGTCACGGCGCCGGCGCGATGATAGGCGAGGACACGGTCGACCGGGCGGTGACGCTGACGGAGTCGACCAGCCCCAACTCCCTGCTAGCGGGCTCGCTCGACGCGGCCCGCCGCCAAGCGGCGGTGCATGGGCGCGAGCTGCTGGCCAACACGATGGCTGCGCTCGTGCTCGCGCGCGCGGAAATCCAGGCGATCGACGGGCTGGACGTGCTCGACGAGCGGTTGACAGGACGTCCGGGCGTATTCGCATATGACCCGCTGCGCCTGGCGGTGGACGTGCGCGGCGTGGGTGCCAGCGGCTATGAGCTGGCGCCGATGTTGCGCGAGATCGGCGACATCAACCTGGAGCTCTACGGGCAGAACGTGCTGGTGGCGGTGTTCGGCATGGGCGAGCGCCGCCTGCCGGAGGCCTCGCGCCTGGTGGCGGCGCTGCGCACGGTCGTCGAGCGGGTCGGCCTGGACGTCGGTGGATACCAGGCGAGCTTCGCGGCGCCTCCCCCATGGGGGGAGCTGGCGATGACCCCGCGCGAGGCTTATCTGGGGCCACAGGAGGTGGTCCCGGCAGCGCAGGCGGCCGGGCGGATCGCAGCGGAGTCGCTGGCGACGTACCCGCCGGGGATTCCAAACGTGCTCCCGGGCGAGCGCTTGACGGCAGAGACCCTGGCCTACGTGCAGAACACGCTCGAGCTGGGCGGCAGCGTGCGCGGTGCCAGCGACCGGCAGCTGCGCACCGTGCGTGTCGTGCTCGAGGACTGACGCGCAGGCGGCGGACAGGCAGCTCTCAGCAGGCTCTCAGGCTCTCGGCTGACTGCTCCCAGGCTCGCCCGACAGGGTGTTGCCCATGAACGCAACCTACTTTCCCTGGCGAAGACGAACGGCGGGCTTCGATTGCGACAGCTGTGTTCGCAGTCGTGGCCTGCCTGTCCGGGCCGATCGCGTATTCCGCACAGACGATCACCACCGCCCACACGGGCTCAATTCCCTCCGCAGGCCCCGGCGCGAGCATCGGTGCCGGCGGTCCGGGCGGCGCCATGGGCTCCTATTCGACCAGCTCGATTACGAGCTGGGTGCAGTTGCACTTCAAGTCAGTGAAGATCGGCGGCCAGACCGTGTATGACCTGACGCAGGGGGACGCCTGAGAGTGGCTAGTTCGCGCCATCCACCAGAACGCGCCCGACGCTGTCGGCAACACATACCGGCTTGTCGTTTGCCTCGCCTTCGACAGTGAACCTGGTGACCACCTGATACCAGCCGCCACCGACCTCTGTGACATCGACTATCTGCGCGTAGCAGCGCACGCGCGTTCCCACCACGACGGGAGCGGGAAACCGGACCTTGTTCCAGCCGTAGTTGACTCCAAGCTTGAAGCCGCTCCATTCGCTGAGATCCTGGCGCAAGCCATCGATCAGCGAGAGCGTGAGATTTCCATGGGCGATCGTGGTACCGAACGGACTCTCGGTCTTGGCGCGCTCGACATCGACGTGGATCCACTGGCGATCGCCAGTGAGCTCGGCGAATTGGTTGACCATCTCCTGCGTGACCTCGCGCCACTGGCTCGGTCCTACGATCTGATCCTGGAGCCCCTTGAGGTCCTCGATCCCGTGGGCGACAGACTTAGGCATGTTCGCGCTAACGACCATTGCTCTCCTTTCGCTGGACTCGGCGCCACGCTAGACGCCCGGGCGCGTGGCGAGAGCGTATTGCGCCCTCGCTGCTAACGCCAGAAGCCCCGCATATGCAGGGCTTCTGTAGCGATGGAGCTAGGGGGACTCGAACCCCCGACCTCTTGGGTGCGATCCAAGCGCTCTCCCAACTGAGCTATAGCCCCCTGCGCATGGGTCAGAGTCCATGCTGCAAGCCTCCAGAAGTGTAGTCGGAGAACGACTGGCGGCGAGCGCAGTATGGTTTGGGGGCGGCATGGGACTGCTCGACGACGCCATACGCGAACACCTGGAGCTCAAGCGCCGAAGCGGCGCGGACCCGACGGCAGTAGAGCGCGATGAGCTGGAGGCGCTGGCACCGGTCTTCGGTGATGGGGATGCCGCGCTGGGCGACGATTACGCTGGCCTATCGCAGATGCCGGCTGGCGAGCCTGGGTACGGCGATGCTGTGCCCAACAACAGCCATCAGAGTGGAGATGGGAGGCTCGCGCACTTCGAAGGCGCTGGCCAGGATACGGCCGAGCTGGACATGCAGTCGGTGCTCGCTGAAGACACGGATGTGGCCGATGCTGTGGCGCCCATAGGGCCTGTGGGAGGCGTCATGCAACCGACGTACGCGGAGAAGACGCTCGCAGATGAGCCGCTGGACTGGGAGCAGACAGATGCCCTGGACAGCGAGTCCGCTCCGGCGGACATCCCCGGCCAGGAACGACTCTCGTTCGAATAGTCCGCCGACTACGCGAGCGCGAGCTTCAGGTCTGCTGCGCTTGCCTTCGCTGGTAGCTCCAGCAGCAGCTCGCCCTCCGCTTCGGCGAGAAGCTTGCCGATGTCGACCAGCGTGAGACCGACCAGATCGCCCTTCTCGTCGAAGCTGACGGCATGTCCTCCGGGCGTCTCCTCGAAATCGACTGCGCGCGCGGGATCGCCTTGGGAGAAGTAGAGCACGTCCGCGTCATGGTCGTAGCGAACGCGGTCGAAGATGTAGGGGCCGATATGGACGGTCACAGATGGACCGGCGCGACGGCAAGCCAGAACGTCTCCGGGCGCTCGTGGAGGGCGGTACACGTGCCTCCGCCGCGACAGTCTCCGAGAGTACAGACCGACTTCGGCCGCCCGGTAGACGGAGTCCTCCTCGGCGAGCACGCTGGTCAGCGCTGAGATTTCGTGTCGCCCGTCCTGAGAAACCGCTGATTAGGCAGCAATGGGCAGCAGCAGCGCCTCGCGCACCCCAGGCGCGGCCATTGTGGCTTGCGGGGAGAAGCGGAAACCCGCTCCGCACGGCGTATATTGAGAGCTGCGGGGCCATAGCTCAGCTGGGAGAGCGCCTGCTTTGCAAGCAGGAGGTCACCGGTTCGATCCCGGTTGGCTCCATCGACCCTGACGGTGGTCGAACCGCCGGTATTGAGAAGGTCGGTTCGATCGCGTCGCGGGCGTCTATGCGGACTTCCTCGGTGAGTTCTTGGAGGATGGTCTTGACGCGCATGGGTCCACCGTCGTCCAGGGCGGCGCGGACTCTTTGGCGGATCGCGTCGATGTCGGTTTCGCTGATGCGCTGGACGGGTTCGCTGTCTGCGAGGGTGGCGAGTTCGCTGGCCCTGGCTTCGAGCGCGTTGGTCTGCTCGCCGAGCGCGGCTATGCGTGGCGCACAGGTGTCCTCGGGCATGGTGCCGTACTCGAACGCTTGGAAGTAGCGGTCCATCGCTGCTCGTGTCTCGGTGAGCTTGCGCTGCACGCTGGTTAGCTCGTCCTCGTGCTCGCCGTCCCGGTGGGTCAGTTGTGCGTAGGCGTGGTCGAGCGCGGCGGTGAGCAGGTGGTTGTCGTTGAGCACTTTCCAGAGCTGGCGGGTGACGGCTTGCTCTAGCTTCTCGGCGGGGAGCCGGTCATTGGCGCAATGCTCGGTGCCGTAGCGGTGGCGGGTGAAGCACGTGTAGTAGGTGTAGCGGCCGTTTCGTCCGTGCGCGGCGGTGCCGATGTATGCCTGCCCGCAGCGTCCGCAGCGGACGCGACTCGTGAGCAGGTATTCCGAGGCGTTGGATCGGCGCTGTGACTGGTCCTCGCCGCGTTCTTTGAGGATCGTCTGCGCACGGTCGAAAAGCTCGCGCGGGACGATCGGCTCGTGTGGTGCCGGATACCAGCTTCCGCGGTAGTAAATCTCGCCGATGTAGGCACGGTTACGAATCACTGTTAGGACGCTGCCGTGGTTCCACAGTCGGCCATTCTTGGTGCGGTAGCCGTTGGTGTTCAGCCATTTCGCGGTGGCGCTTGAGCCGAGTTGCCGGTTGACGTAGTGGTCGAAGATGACCGGCACGAGTGGCGCCTCGGTGGGGTTGCGCTCCAGGTGGTCGCGGTCAGCCGCAATGTCCAGCCCGTAGGGGCGCCGTCCGCCGCACCAGCCGCCGCGTGCGGCCTTGCGCTCAAGGCCGGCGAGGATGCGCTCCACGATCAGCGCGCGCTCGAACTCGGCGAACACCCCGAGCATCTGCACCATTATCCGGCCGGCCGGGGTGCCGGTGTCGAATGGCTCGGTCGCTGAGCGGAAGATCACGCCGGCTTGGTCAAGCTCATCGACTATCTGCGCGAGCCCACGAATCGAGCGAGCCAACCTGTCCACGCGGTAGACGAGCAGCACGTCGAAGCGGCCGCGCTTGGCGTCGCGCAGGAGGCGCGAGAGTGCGGGCCGGTCGATCACGGTTCCCGTGAACTGGTCCTCGTAGCGCAGGTTGATCTGCCACTCGGGCTGGCTGCCGACGAATGAGTCGAGGCGGACGCGCTGCGCTTCAAGGGAGTTGGGCTGGCGCTCCTCGTCGGTGGAGATGCGCGTGTAGGTAGCCACGCGCACCGGTCCGGCGCTCCCTGCCGGGTCAGGCGCGATGGCGAGGGATGCTCGGCTGTTCATGGTTGCTCCTTTGCTCGGGAGCATCCATCTAGATCAGATCGCGCGCCGGTTCTCAACCCCTCAAGCCCGCCAGGATCGGCCTCGATCAGTTCCACGATCAGCTCGCCCAACGAGACGACGAGCCGCTGTTCCTGCTCGCGGCTCATCGGCCGCGTGCGGGCAGGAAGCAGCCGCAACGGCGCATCCCTGTCAGCAACGGCCGGACGCGGGCGACGCCGCCGCCCGCTGGCGGGCTTGCGGCCGAGAGTGTTCGGGATGACGGGTTGGGTCGGTCGCTGGGTGCCGCTCATGTGAGCAGCTCCCATCGCAGCTTCTTGCCGGTCGGGTGCGTGTCGGCGGCGGGCCGGCCGGGGCGGTTCCAGCGTCCGCCGCCGGCCTCCCCGACGAGCGTAAAGCCGCTCGCCCTGAGCGATGCGCCGCCCTCCTCGGGCAGCGTGTAGGTGATGACCTTACGGTAGCCGAGCGCCTTGACCGCCCGCCACGCCGCGCGGTAGAGCATCGAGCAGGCGTTCGGCGCTCCATGGTGCAGCAGCGCCGCACTTCGGCTGTGAACCCGTCATCGAGCGCCCTGGCGATCGGGCGTCCGATCACCGCGACGCCTCGTAGCTGCTCGCCGTCGCTTACGCCGACGACGTTGATACAGCCGGGTACGGGACGGTTGTGGCGGTGGTACTGCGCGATGTAGGCGTTCGCTGCCTTGAGCGTCGTCGGGACGATCGTCAGTCGCAACGAGGCGCGCTCGTGCGCGTATCTGTTCCTTTGCTTGTCATGTTCTGTCAAGTGTCATGGTGTCGGCGGAAGACCCTTACAAAAAGGGGAAAGTCGTTTCGAGGCGTCTGCGGGTACACGCGCGCCCCGTGTAAGATTCGGAGTTACACGCTCACCGTTGCTGAGTGTCGTTGTGCTGTGTCGGTGACGATTTGGAGTGTCGATCGTGTCGCCGTGACGCTCCACACAACGACGGTGATCTGAGCGTCGGTCCTTGCGACGGCGGCTGTCGCTGTCTCGGCGCGGGCGGCGGTCGGTACGGCGAGGATCACGAGCGGGTCGTGCTCGGAGAGAGTGCTGCGGGGTAGCGTCCGTGCGTAGCGCGTCGCCTTCTCGCGTAGGCGCTGGGATGTCTCGGTGCCTCGGTCAAGCTCCAACAGAAGGTGAATCGGTGGACGGTCGGGGAGGCGAAGGACGCCGTAGGAGTCGGGCGTCAGGCGGTTGTGAAAGAAGCGGTGCAGGGTGCGCTCGCCGTACCACTCTGCGAGCTTGCCGCCGGCACGCGAGGCGTCGGCGTGCAGGCGGCAGAAGAACTCGTTGACTTCGATGTGGTGCGTGAGCTTGATCGAGTCCGCGACGCTGAGCGCGGCGGCGTGCTGGTAGCGCAACTCGGGCCGGGAGATTTGGTGCTCGGCAGCGACGATGTGAACACCGGCCTCATCGAGCACCCAGTGATGCGGAGCGCTCCCAAGCCCACGCGGCAGGAGCGGACGGAAGCGGTCCAACACCCGAAGCCCGTACAGCATCAGCAGCCGGCGGCGTGCGGTCTGCTCGGCGATCCCGGTGAAGTGCAGACGCCCAAGCTGCCCGGTCGTCAAGACGGTGTGCTCGTAGCAGTCCAGCGCGATCTGCCGGTCACGGTCGGTCAGGTGCGCCGCAAGGCGCGTCAACTGCGCGTCGCTCACTCTCCCCCGGCGAGGGTTTTCACTCATTTTCTTCCCTCTCTACTTGTCGGGCAGACGAGAGGGGCGCGGATTTGGCTTGGTTGCTGGGGTTTCCGCCGGCCGGGGGTGCTGCGGCCCTAGTCGCAGCACCGATCGCATCCCCCAACGCAGCATCGACCGCCGGCTCCCTGCGTTCAAGACGCCTAAGCGGTTCCTCCCCGGCGCGAGCGAGCCTGTCCTCTACCTGCGCCTTCGGCGTGCCATGCTGCCGCGCGAAGGCCCTCACCGCATCCGCCTGGCCGGGGGGCGCAGTCGGTAGAGGCCGGGTTGTGAGCGTGAACGCTTGCGTCGACTCGCCGGCGGTGTAGCGCGGAAGGTGCGAGAGGTCGTGCGCGGAGAGCTCGGGCGCGACCTCGCGCTCAAGGTGCCCGGCATCATCACGCGATACCTGGAAGTACACCTTTGTCCTGGCGTTCGCGCCCAGCGCCTCGCGCAAGTCACGCGGAAGCTGCGCAAGATGCTGATGAGCCAAACAGAGTGAGAGCCGGTAGGCGCGCGCCTCGGCCGCTATGTCCTCGAATGGTGTCGGCAGGTTCAGATAGTTGTGGACCTCATCGACGTACAAACTGCTGTCCTGCCGGCGCTCGGGCTCGACACCTGCACGCGCGAGCGCGGCCTGCCATACGCGGGCGACCACGAACGAGCCGAGTAGCCGGCTTGTGTCCTCGCCGAGCGTGCCCTTTGAGAGCTTGGCGAGCAGCAGTCGCCCGCCGTCGATCGCACGCGGAATGTCGAGCGTCGTGGTCGGTTGCGCGACAATTGCGCGTACCGGGCCGCGCAGCAGGAACGCGCGTAGCTTGTTCAACAACGGGCCGGTGACCTGGGCGCGCAACCCGTCGGATAGCTCCCCGTACCACTCCCAGAACGGCGCGAGCACGGAGTCCTCGATCTGCGCGGCGAGTTCGGCCTGCCGCTCCCTATTTGTGAGCAGCGTTGGTACGTCCGCGAGTGTCGCGCCCGGCTCATACATCGTCAGCGTCAGCAGCGCCGCGCGGAGGATGTCGTCGGTGCGTGGACCCCAGAATCGCTCGAACACGCGATGGAAGATCCCCACGAGTTGATCGACGCCAAGCTCCCGGTCAGGGCTGTCCAGCACGTTCAGGCCGGGCGGCGCCTCGTCCAGCGGGTCGAGCAGGTCAACCTCACTCTCCCGGTCGGCGGGGATGCGTTCGAGCAAGTCCTCTATGAGGTCGCCCTTGGGGTCGATCACGACCGCGCCCCGGCCCGCGTCGAAGTCCGCGAGCACGAGATTGGCGATCAACGTGGACTTACCAACCCCTGTCGGGCCGAGAATGTGCAAGTGCTGGCGAGCGTCGGCGACCGCGAGATTCACCCGCCGGTCCTCGGCTGTGACGCCGAGCGGCTTACCCTCGACTGGCAGGCCGGGCGGTGGTGGAGCGTTGCGCGCGCCGGCCATCACGACACCGGGGATCGCGCGGGTGGTCGGCAGGTGTGCGAGCGCGGCAAGCTCCCCGGTGCTCAGCAGGAACGCACGGCGCCCCAGCAGACGATTACAGACCTTGCTCTGCGCGCCGAATACGCGGCGGCGGCGCAGCCACGCACGCGGCCCGTTATAGGGATCGAACGCGCCGAGGATCGCGTGGATACGTCCCCGCGCCTCTCGACGTGATGAGCCGCTGACCGTCACGCGGATCAGGCAGCGATACAGCGGAAGCGCGCTCTTTTCCATCACAGCCCGCACATCCGGGCTCACCGTGGGGTCGTACCGGGGCGGCGTGGGCGTGTTCGTACGCCACCAGTCGATGAACCGCAGCACACAGTTCGTCGGCACGCCCTGACGTATCCGACGCGCAGCGGCACGCAAACGCCGCTGTTCACGCACGGTCGCCGGCCGCGCGATCACCTGCACGAGCGCGCGGCCACCGTCATCGAACCCCGCGAGCTGGCCGAGCAGCAATGGCAACGGGTCGGGGTCCATCCCCGCGTTCAACGGGAACGAGTCAGGCCCCGCAAGCGTCAACTCACACGTGACGCTCACCATCCCGGCGAGCTGCGGCTCATCCTCGACGGGCTGGGTGCTGACGCTCGCGCCCGGCCACGCTGAGGCGATCGCACGCTCGATCAGCCCAGACGGCACCGATGCCGGCACCCACAGGCGAAACACCGCGCCAGCTTCGCTCGCCGCGACCTCCCACGAAAGATGCGGCTGACCTGCGAGCAGACGCACCCACCGAGGCCGCAAAAGATCATGGAGCGCTTGCCACAACAACAATCCCCCGGCCGGCTCGACCTCTGGCGGCACCCCGACCGTCACCAATCGCGCGCTCGCGCCGCTGACAGGACGATGCGCGACAAAGAGGCGAGCAAGCAGCACCACGGCACCGATCGCCAGCACGACGCCGGCGACTACCGGCGCGACGTGCTCCACGATCGAGAGCACACGGTCGAGAACACCCAGGGCTTCGCGCGTCGGCCGCTGAGGTTCGATCAGCCAACGTTCGAGCGTCCGGTTTGGATGGGGAGCAGGCTTGATATAGGCGTTGGAATGAGTCATATGCAGACGGGCCGGCGATAGCTCAGGACTCAACAGCCCTTCCACTCAGTAAAAGTCCCTTTTGGTGCCCTAGCGGTACAGCCAGGCGAGACTTTTTCCGAACGGGTCGGGCACCCAAGTAAGGTCGATTTAGCCCCCTCAATGGGACAAACCCGCCCAAAGATTTATCTCCGCGAACACCCAACAAAGGTCCAATCCGGTGCCCGCGCGGTACACCCGCCGCCCAATGTCAGCCGCGTGTCAGCGATCTGTCAGCGCGAAAACCAAGCGAACGGGTCCGCACCTACCACAATGCCTTGGCTTACTGTCGATGGTTGGTCAGACTACGCCGGTGATATCGAGGAGAGGCACCTGATTGAAGTAGCTGGTACTCACCAGTTCGTTGACCTTTGTCGGCCCGAGTTGCAGATCAAGCAGGAGGTTCGTCCGGATTACCAACTCAAGCCGTGCAACGACGTAAAAGAGGTCTGACCCGGCCAGCGCAGGCGGTCCTGTCGGATCGAAGTGTGTGAGGGCGTTGCGCGTGTCGATGAGCTGATCTGCCAACTTGGCATTTAGGTTCGGTACGAGAGGCAGCGTCCTGTGCGCTCGTCGTACGAGAGACTTCACGCGCTGCCGGGCGTTTTGTTCAGCGGCATACCGCAGCTTTTGCCTGTAATGCTCGCGCTGCGCTTTGTCCTCAACTGTGGCGAGCATCGCGTTGACGTTTTGCTCGTGATCCTCGGATGCGATTCTGGGCTTGCCGTGCTTAGCGCGGTGGTAGCTCTCCAAGAAGCTCATCTCGGTGAGTAGCTTGTTCTCCAGGAACATTCTGCTTCCAAACGCGCCGATAAGAAAGACCGCAGCGACACCAAGCTCCACATAAAGGTCCCACCAGCGCGAGATGAACTCATGACTTCCGTCCGCGAGCGCCGCAAACGGTACGAGTAGATGCTCGTACTCAGACGGCGGCTGGGCGGAGAGTCCGGGCGTTTCGGTCAATACCTCTATGTGCGTCTCGTTCCAGATTTGAGGGTTGCTGCTTCGGCGGATGGCGGGATGAACCAGCTCGGCAGCATCTGGATCTTCGAGCAGAAGGGTAAAACTCTGTAGGCTCGAAGGTGCCCGGCTAGCAACGATGACAAGAGCCTCAAGTGGTCTGACCCATCGCTCTTCGAACTCATCGAGCGGCACAGGTTCGCTGGCCTCAATCAGAACCTCGACATCTTCCTCGGAGGACTCGCCAAACTTTGTTTTATTCCGCGACATACTGTGGAGGAAGGTCAACGAGCCACCTGCCACTTCCACATGGCGCTCAGCCGGCCCTTCTGAACCCAGGAAGTAAACAAGTTGGTCATTATGTGGCCACGGCTGAAAGCAAAGCTCTCGAAGACCGCTAAGCCGTACACGCGCACGGGGGACAACAACGTCCTCCGGGCTGTTGGCGTGTCCCCCACGCAGCAAGACCTGGCCACGTAGCTGGGTGCGCACTCTGTCGTGGCCGAGAACAGACGTTTGCTGCACGACGACCGGGCGTAGAAGGGTGAGCGCTACCCCATCGAAGGTTTCGCCTATCAAGGTAGGTGAGCGAAACCGCGCGGCCCGTACGCCAGGCAACGGATCGAACAGCGTGAGGCGTGGACCGTCGGTGGTGTCGAAATGCAACTCCCCAACTGCTCGCCGATCGGGAGTATCCGGCACCCACCACACGCTCCACTCGCTCAGGATCTCGTCCACGGCGACCATTCTTGCCGATTGGCGCTAGTCGGGATGCGCTGTGGGCGAGATGCGTTCGCGCCCAGAATTATTACGGCGCGTGTCGGCCGGGCTCAGGCAGGACACGCGCCGCAGGACCGTCACTCCGAGGTGACCTCGGAGCCCGCGAGGTCGGCGCCCTGCCATGCCTCTGGGTCGAAGAGGTCGTCCTCCGCGAGCCTGGCAAGCACCTCCGGGCAGGCCGAGGTCGCGTTCGTGAGCGCATAGACGGCCTCGTCTACCAGCTCGTCGGGATGATCGGCCAGCGAGCCAACGGCCGACCAGGAGATGCGCTCGATGATTGGTCGGAGTTCTCGCGCTGGCATCGTCAGCTCGAAGCGTTCCTGGTCCGGCTCCTTCTCCCAGCCCAAGTCATCGAGCAGCCGTAGCTCGATCTCGAAGCGTCGGCGTAGGCGCTTGGCGGGAATGGGCTCGTCGTTGTGCAGGTTCGTGAAGATGTCCCCGATTGCCGTGAGGTCGGTCATAAGACCGTCGTACAGCGCATCCCGATCCGTGCGGTTGATGGTTAGGCTCATGCGAAGCTCCCTTCGGTCTCAACGCCGAAGAAGCGCGCGCCAAGCTACGCACGACAAGCAGCCGTAGACAGCTACGGTGTGCCGTGGCATCGAAGGCGTACTCTTCGGTGCTAAAGGTCGGGCGGGTGGCTTCAACACCCGTCCGACCGCTTGATTTGTCTATTGGCGCGGATGAGATAGCGACGCCCTCGGACGGACCGTTGCCAGCGGCGCGAACGGACGCGCCGAGCCTCGCCAATCCACTTCTCCAAGCGACACGCCCACGCCGGGAAAGTCCAGCGACGCGGTTCGGCGAGGCGTAGCCATCCGTCCGGTACGGAGGCGAACATATGTTCGATAACGCGCAGGAAGTAGGCTTGCGAGCACGAAGGAGTCATAGCCTTGGCCGACAACAGCGCAATCGAGTGGACGAACGCGACTTGGAACCCCGTTACGGGTTGCGACAAGGTTTCGCCGGGCTGCGCGCACTGCTACGCGGAGACATTCGCTGAGCGCTGGCGGGATATCCCCGGCCACCCCTACCAACAGGGCTTCGATCTGCGCCTATGGCCAAACCGGCTCGACCAGCCGCTGCGCTGGAAGCGTCCACGGACGATCTTCGTGAACTCGATGAGCGATCTTTTCCACGAGCGCATCCCCGAGTCGTTCATACGGCAGGTGTTCGAGGTCATGGAGGAGGCGAGTCAGCACACCTTCCAGATTCTGACTAAGCGCCACGAGCGACTGGCCGAGTTGGCACCGACCTTGCCTTGGGCTCCGAACGTTTGGATGGGAGTAACCATCGAGAATCGGCGCTTCGTGCACCGAGCGGACTATCTACGCGAAGTCGATGCAGCGGTGCGATTCATCTCCGCTGAGCCACTGTTGGGTCCTCTCGAAGGACTCGACCTCAGCGGTATCGACTGGCTGATCGCGGGTGGCGAGTCTGGGGCGAAGCATCGACGCTGCGACGCCGCCTGGATACGCGAGCTGCGCGCCCGCTGCGCAGAGGAGGATGTGGCGTTCTTCTTCAAGCAGTGGGGAGGGCGCACCTCGAAGGCGGGCGGGCGACTGCTCGATGAACAGACCTACGACGCCATGCCGTCGCCGTCCGACCGCACACGGCGCCACGCGCTAGTTCTCGCCGTTTAGTCGCCGCTTGCGTGGGCTGCTCTTCATGTCAAAGAGCGTTGTCTGTCCAAGCTGCTCCTGAACACGCACGCGCACCTGGTCGAACACCCAGTCCATGATCCTCTCGCCGGCACTGTTGTCGGTGGCGAAGATAAGGAAGTACATGGGCTGGCCGTTGGACTTCTTGATCTGCCGGTCAAGGACGGTCGCGTAGCCCAGGCGCTTGAAGCCGTCCGCGTACATGCGCACATACTCGCCGCGCGCGTCCTCGGCGCTGATCTGGCCGGACTCGCGCCGCGCGTGTATGCCTTTCCAGTCATCGTGCCCGTAGATTCGAGTCACAAGCTCTGGACGGTCAGGCGCGAGCCGCACGAATCCCATATCGGTCGGGAGCAAAATGAGTTGCTCGATCTTGTTGGGGCTGTGCCCGCGCTTGTGCTCGGCGATCGCCTCAACCGTCGGCCACTCAAGCTCCGATCCCTCGGGATCGAGGAACGCAAACGCTGGAGCCCGTCGAGGAATGAGGCCCAACATAGTCGCAACGATCTTGTTGGCGTCCTCGTTAAAGCTCTCCACCCGGTCGCCATAGCGCTCAGTGCGATGCACCAGCGCCTTGAAGGCGCCCCCATGGCTCTCGGCGACGGCGACCTTAGTCGCCTCGGGCGACCGTGCCTCCAAGGCGATCAGTGCAGAGCCATTGATCTCCCTGTCGCTGGTCGTGGACCAGTTCAACCCGGTTCCCGCGAACAGGTCCAAGGCATACCACCCGCCAGCCGTCCTGCACGCCTTCGCAAAGGAGTTGAGATAGGCGTCGAGGATCATCAGCTTCTCCTCCGTCCACGACGCAGCGTCTCGCGCCGAATAGCCGTCTGCCGCTTTGTGAAATGTCGCTCGTGCCATGCGGCCCGCGACTTTAGACGGCGCTGCGGAGGTTCTACGGTTCGCGCCGTGTCCCAGATAGCGATCCCCGCCCTCTCCGGTGCGCTCGGCGCGGGCATCCACCCGAGGTCAGATCGTGGAATCGTCTTGTCAGCTAGGGCTATGGCTGGGACTCGCCGGAGCGACGCTATCCGCTACATATCCGGGTGCGATTCTTGCCGCGATTCGGCAGGCGCGACCGGAATCCCCCAACCGCGGGTCGGGTCGAGCCGCCGAGGAAGCACCTGGTAAAAGATGCGTCGTGCCAGCGGACTCTTGTATTCATGGTGCCGCAGCGCATAGTGCCAGTGACCGACAAGCCACAGCGCGAGCCCGACAACGAACAGAAGGATCGCAGCGGCGTTGCCGACAAGCGCGAGGTTCAACGCGGCAAGCGCGGCAACAACCAGTCCTGCGGCACGTAGGAGCACGCCGCCGACCATCCAGAAGCCAACGCAGGCAATGATCGCAATGCCGATCGCGGCGACAAGCATCAGGAGCCTCCTTGCACCATCGGGACGAGTCTAGCTTTGCCGCAGTTTAGATCCTCGTGCTGGAGGATGTAGGCAGGGCACGACCGGGGCACGCTTACTTGGCAGCGTCGTCCAGCGACATTCGCCCGCCGGGAAGGCGCGCGGAGCGGTAGGTCGGTCGATCTGATTGCGTGCATCCACGCGGAGCAAGGGTCAAGCTCGCCCTGCTGGTCCGTGCGCGATCGGCGCTCCGTCGCTCCCGTGGGAACCGTCACTTGGCCCCGTTCTCGGTCAGCACGAGGGGGGCGTGCGTGGTGACCTCCTCGAACCTCTTCGGGTCGCGCAAATCCTTCACCAGCTTCTTCACCCAGGCGTCGGTGTAGAGGTAGTCGCAGTGGGGCTCGTCCCACAAGCAGTAGCGCTGGTCGGTCAACTCGGGGCGCTGCGCGTGCCTGTCGGGGCGGACCTCGTAGAAGTGCCAGGCTCGCGTGTGGTGCGCGAAGACGTTGAACCTCACGCCGAGCCCGGCTTCCACGAGTTCGGCCACGCGCTTGGGCTTGTGGAGACCCATGTTCTGTACTGGGACCGCCTGCCGGCGCACGATGGTCTGCACCACGTCTCGCGCCTGGCGCTGCTCGTCGGTCATCTCCTCCTCGCGCACGAAGCGCACGACGGCGTCGGCCTCAGTCCTCGGCCCGGTCTGCGGCAAGAGCAGCACGCGGAAGTCGTAGCGATGGTCGCCCTGCACCTCCTCGGGCAGTGAGGCGTCGTAGTCCCGGATGAAGGCCGTCACCTTCTTGGGGAGCTTGCGGTGCGTGCGCTCCAGGATCTTCACGGCGTCGGGTGTGAGGCTTGAGAGGAACACCGGGAAGCGCAGGCTGTCGCCGATGCTCTCGGCCTCGCCGAAGATGCGCACGCACGCCTCCTCGTAGTCGAGCATGTGCGCCTGCGTCTTCCCTGCCACGACCACGGCGAGGAGCTTGTCGTATCGGTGCTCGATCTTGTTGCGCAGGTGGATGAAGAACTCAACGTTGCGCCGCACGGGGTCATTTTGGTCGGCGTACTCGGCGGCGAGGCAGTCCGCGAGTCCCCAGGTCTTCGGCTCGCCTTCGACGCGCACGAGCCGGCGCCCGTTCCAGTGGCGGAAGTCGATGCCGTCGCGGTCGAGGCGAGCGTGCAGCAGGTAGAGCCATGCCAGGTGCATGTGGACGATGAAGCCCTCCAGGCTGCGCTCGGAGGTGGAGCGGTTGTAGAGATCCACCGCCAAGCAAGCCTCGTTCTTCGAGGCTTGGAGAGTGTGCCACCACCTGGGGCGTCGAGCCATATGCCGCCCCATGATATGAGCGCGTCCCCCTGCCCGATGGCCGGAACGGCCGGGCAAGCGGCATCTGTCGCACAGCCTGAATCAGTGCCCTTGCGTGAACCAAGGCGCGCTCGCTGGCAGCTCCCTATTCCGCTTCGTCAAGCGACATGCGCCCGCCCGGTAGCCGCGCTGAGCGGTTCGACTTGAGGTCGGCTGGCTCCACTATTACGGGTCGGCAAACTAACCATTAGTTGCACTCATCTGCGGTGGTGTCCATGCCATCATCGACCGTCATGGCATAGATGTGGCATCATGTTGGCATGGCGAGGACGAGGGTAAGCACGACTGTCGACGAGCAGCTCCTGGAGAGCGCCCGCCGAGCACTTGCGCCGTTGACGGATGCTGCGGTCCTCGACCGGGCGCTCGCGGCGCTCTTGGATCGCCATCGTGCTGCCGAGATCGATGCCGCATACGCGGCCTACGACGAGCACCCGCTCGAGGAGGCCGATGAGTGGGGCGATCTGGCGTCGTTCCGAGAGGCGGCCGCGGCATCGTGAGCGGTGGCCCTCTTCCCGCGAGGGGGGAGGTGTGGTGGTGTGAGTTGCCGAAGATCGGGCGGCGGCCTGTCGTTGTGCTCTCCCGTGACGCGGCCATCCCGCGGTTGCGGCGCGCACTTGTCGCACCGTGCACGACCACCGTCCGCGGCTTGGCCAGCGAGGTCGTCCTACAGCCCGACAACGATCCAGTCCCCCGCCGATCCTCGATCAACCTCGACTCCGTCGAGAGCGTGTCCGTCGCCGCTCTGGTCGAGCGCCTCGGACGGCTCAGCGACGACCGCATGCGAGACGTGTGCGCAGCGCTCGACGTGGCAGTCGAATGCCACAGCTGATATTGGCATCGACATATTCGCTCACCCCGCTTGATGCTATGCCGCGAATAGCCAGGAGAGTTAGAGTCTGCTGAATGTCGAACATCGAGCTGCGGAAGCGGTTCTTCGGGGAGGGGATCGCCGGAACCGTCGATATTTCATCTGGCCCGACGCTTAGCTGGAGCGAGCCCAACGCGCTCCTCGCAAACTCCGCGAGCCTCCAACTCATACGCAAGACGCTTGAGGGGCTCGGCCTGGATATCTGCTCGGTTGCCTTCGCCGTCGACGAGTTGGAGGCCCGACTTGGGCTCAAGCTCGACCAGCAGTCCATGATCCTCGACCAACAGATGCGTCGTAGCGATGGAGCACCGGTAGGGACAAAGCGGGGAAGAAGCACACGCAGTTGGGCGCAGCGGTGGTACTCCTCTTGATACAAGGCTCGACCGGGCGATGCCGCAATCCAGAAGCCTTAGCGTAGGCTTGAAGGTACGCGTCAAAAAGGCATAATGGGGATATGGCGCGCAAGAAGACGACGATCTACCTGGAGCCCGACCTACTGACGGCCACCAAGACACTCGCGGCCAGCTCCGGCCGACGCGAGTACGAGGTGATCGAGGACGCCCTACGCGCCTACATGCGCAGCGACGAGGCGGCTGCCGGAAGGCTGGAGCTGCGCGCGATGCTCGACCGCTGGTCAGCGCAGGACGCCGGCCTTGATGAAGACGTGGCGATCGAGCTCGCCACGCGCGAAGTGCATGCCTACCGCGCAGAGCAGCGCGACAAGCAGCAGTAGTCGCGTCTGTGCGCCGGGTCGTGATCGACTCCAACGTGCTGATCTCAGCGAGGCTATCTCCGCAGGGATCGCCGGGCCGGCTACTCGCGGCGTGGCTTGATGGGCGCTTCGAGCTGATCGTAAGCCCGGCGCTGCTCGTCGAGCTTGCCGGCGTGCTTGAGCGTCGCAAGTTCCGCCGCTGGGTAACGGTCGAGGAGGCCCGCGCGTTTGCGCAGATGCTGCAGATCAGTGCGACGATCCTCGACGACCCGCCCCAGCAGCACCACGATGTGCGCGACCCGGACGACTCCTATCTCGTGACCCTCGCACGCAGCGCCAAAGCCGACTACCTGGTCTCAGGTGATGGCGACCTGACAAGCCTGCAAAGTCCCCAGCCGCCCGTCATCACGCCCGCCGACTTCCTCGCAGACCTCGGGCGTAGCAAGTAAAACACTCGGACGATCCTGGGAAGACGCGGCCCAGCGCTCAACTACCGTGGGACAAAGCAGGGACGAAGTAGATGCGGCAAGAAGCCGCCACTAACGAGCATCACCGTGCCCTATATCTCCCGCGAAATCGGGCATCGACGCGCAATGGCAACCACCCCGTCAAGTGCCCGGTCGCTTTTGCAAGCAGGAGGTCACGGGTTCGATCCGGGTTGGCTCCATTTTTCTGGTCGGCAAACAAACCGCCGCTCGCCAGGGTCCCATCGTTTGAGTCGCTAACAGCCTCGGTCGTGGGAGATGGTCCACTCGACCGTACCCTCTTCCGAGGGATCCTGGAGCCCTGGCAGTCGCTACGAAGGAACGGCTCCAGCAGGCCGCAGACTCTCTGCCAGCCGGCAGACGTGAGCGCGCAGCGAAACTGACGGTCAGCGCCCGCGGCCGGCTCCATGCCGAGATCAGCGTCGTCGACAGTCGCCGCTAGCGAGGACCCGTCAAGCGCGACGACGCCGGGCAAAGCATCCACTCGCAGCTCACCGCCCGGCTTCCCCCGACTGAGCCGCTCAATGGCGCTTCGCAGCGCACCCGCCTCGTCGGGCATAACCGCGTAGAGCAACAGGACGCGCGTAGCGACCTGCGCGTCGGGATCTTCCAGGTACTCGAGCAACATCGCCCTCTCCCTTAGCCGTATTCGTCGGTATCAATCTCTGCGGCCAATGTCATGCAGGAAGGCGAGCGTGTCGCGGTGCAGATGCCACCCAAGTAGCTGGTGCTGCCCTGAGAGCTTGACGAGACCGTCGGGTGCTTCATCAATGATCTCCCCGTCTGCTGCATCGAAGTTGCCGGACCATCTGCGGTTTGCGCGCCGAGCAGTTTCGCCCATTTTTCTGGTCGGCAAATAACCATTGCTCGGCATGGGAACGCCGTCGGGTCGCTGCCGGGATGGAATCTACTGCCTGGCTGCAGCTGCGCGAGACGAGTTCTACCGAGCCTCGGCATAGAGCGGCTCGGGAGCCATGTCAGCGCCGTTCGGCCACGTAACGGTCCCAGCCTCTACGTCCACGGTCACGCGTGCGAAGTAACCGGGATCGCGCAGCGGCTCGAAAATACCGCGCCACTCGCGTCCCGTGAAGTCGACCTCGCCGACCGTGCCGTCGTCGAAGGTCAGGCGCATCCGGTACTCGCCACTGACCTCGACACCGATGACGTCATGCAGTTGCTCCACGAGAGTCATGTTACGCCAGGGCATCGATCGGCTCCAGCGGCTCGTCCCGTCGAGCGCGCTCCCAGTTCGCCGCTAGCTCGTCCAGGTGCAGGACCACCCAGTGCGCGCCGCGGAAGCGAGCCCGCGATTACGGCGCCAGCAAATCCACCGACGCGGTCTGCCCCTGCGTAGCGAGCGTGGAAATGCGGGCGCGCATGGACGCCCTCATTCCAATACATCCAGATTGTGATCCCATAGAAGGCACTGATCCTCGGCATGCACGCACCATACGATCGCCTTGAGACGAAACGCTCCGGCGCGACTGCGGCTAGTAGACGAGCCGGATCGTCGGCACCTCAACGAGCACGTGGTTTGCGCGCCGAGCAGTTTCGCCCATTTTTCTGGTCGGCAAACAAACCATTGCGGCACACGAACACCGCCAGCAGCGCACAGCGGGTCCTCTGCCCTCCAAAGGCTCAGGGTCCGCTGGTACCGTTCGAACCGTGACCTTGAGTGCTTCCAAGGAGCCGTGGGATCAGCGGCTCACCGAACGATGGGCGAGCCAGGCGAAAGAAGCCGCGAACGACTCGACGTGGCCCACAGCGTCCTGGCGAGATCAGGTGAAGTCGCCATGGTACTGGGCGGCGTTGCCAGCGATGGGTCTTTTCGTCGCTTTGGGCGGCTTTCGAGGGGCGGGAGCCGTCTTCTACGTGGTCGCCATTGCGCTAGGCCAGATGTCTAGACGAGCAGCACGCCACAAGGCGAACAGGCGATCTTGAGCCAGCGTCACAGCGGGGCAATTGCACTGATTCCCGAGGAGTTGTGGCGATTGGTTCGCCCATCTCGGGAAGTGTCTGCATGTGAGCGGGTTTTGAGGGCAGGGCTCGCCGGGGTCGCTGGCGGTTTCGGGCGACGCTGATGCCCAATAGGGTGGTGTCGTGGTTGGCCACTATGAGAGCTTCTTCAGCGCAAGCGCGGGCGCGTCCGCTGCCATCTTGGGGTTGCTCGTCGTCGCCGTATCGGTCGTCAACACGGACGACGCGGATCCCACAACTCGGGAGTTGCGAACTGTGTTGGCCGGGAGCGCGTTTGTCGTCCTGGTAGATATCTTCTTCGTCTCGATCGTGGCGCTGACCGGAGGTGCAGTCGTCTTCGGGCTATCAAGCATCGCAATGGCGGCCGTCGGCCTGCTGGCTACGAGACGTCTGATACCGAGGGCAAAGCGGGCTGGAAACTTCTTCTCCAGCTCTCGAAACAGAGAGCTGAATATTGCCTTCGCGTCAATTTCGGTTGTGGGCTATTCAGCGCAGCTCGGCCTCGCCGTGGCGCTCCTGGCGAACACCCAGAGTGCCGCACTGCAACGTGCTTTGGTCCTCGTCATTGTGGCTTTTTATGGCAGCGCCCTTGCCCGGGCATGGGAGGTCACCGGGATAACCCGGCGGGGATAAGAACAACACGCCGGCTCAAGGGTGACCGGGCCGGCTCCTACAGCATCCGCGTCAATCAGCAGTGGGCGCATCCACCACGGAGGACGTCCCGCTGCGGGGCCGGCGTCGTCGAGGCCCGCGTCCATGCGGTGGCAGCAGCGAGGTGAGTCCGGCCGCGGCCGATAACGTTGGGTTGTGGCGCCAGAACTCGATCCAGAGATTGCCGCTCACTACCGGCACGACCCTGAGCGCGATCGCTTGGAGACCTGGGCTCGACTGGAGGCGATAAGGACCCGCGAATTGCTCAGTCGGTTCCTGCCGTCGCCACCGGCCGTCGTACTCGACGTGGGCGGAGCCAGGGGAGCCTACGCGCTGGGGCTGGCACGAGAAGGGTATGGGGTTCACCTCGTTGACCCGTGGGAGCCGCATGTTGAGGCAGCCGTACTGGCCTCGGCCACCCAACCCGATTCACCGCTGGCGTCGGTTGCTCTCGGGGATGCCCGGGAGTTGCTGTTTTCGGATGCGAGCGTGGACGCAGTGCTGCTGCTCGGGCCGCTTTACCACCTACCAGCAGCCGGTGATCGCGCGCAAGCGCTCGCTGAGGCGTGCCGTGTCATGCGTAGCGGGGGCGTGTTGTTCGCCGCCGCCATCTCCCGGTTTGCCTCGACGTTCGACGGTCTATTCTCGGGAGCGATAGCCGATCCATCATTCGAGGCGATCGTCGAGGGGGATTTGCGCGACGGCGTGCACCGCAACCCAGATTCGGAAGGCCGCCCTGAGTGGTTCACGCTCGCCTATTTCCATCGGCCAGAGGAGTTGCGCGAGGAGCTGACCACGGCCGGGCTCACTGACATACAGGTCCTGGCCATCGAGGGACCCGGTTCCTTTCGGGACCTCGACGCCTCGCTTGATGATCCGACGTGCCGCGATGCTGCGCTGAGAGCAATCCGACGCGTCGAGGACGAGCCCACCTTGATGGGTGCCAGCGCGCATCTAATGGGTATCGGTCGCACCCTTTAGCGCTTGCGCCCACCGCGGCTAGCGATATCCGCCTGGTCAAGCGGCTATTTCCCGTGTGTCGCTCCGCGTAGCACGAAGTGCTCCATCGCCTTTGCAAACCCCTCCTGCTGGTTGGAGGCGGTTACGCGCCGGGCGGCGCGCTGCACCTCAGGGCTCGCGTTGCCCATCGCAATGCTGAGGCCGGAGCGGGCGAACATGAGCACGTCGTTGGGCATATCCCCGATCGTCACGAACTGACTGCCGGGAATGCCGAGATGCGCGGAGAGGTAGTTGACGACCTCGCCCTTGTTCGCCCGAGGATGGGTGATGTCCAGGTAGTAGGGCTGGGATTGCGCAGCGGACACGTGATCGCCGAACTTCTCGCGCGCCTGCTCCGTGGTTGCCGCCACCAGTCCCTGATCGTCGGAGATTCCCACGATCTTGGCGATGTCCTTGACGCCGTCGAAGCCCTTCACCACCGTCGGCGCGAATCCCACCGTGCTCGACTCCCGGTCCACGTGGGGAGCCTTGGGGTCGCGAACGAGCCAGTCGGCGCCGCTATA
>Ga0070762_10000026_pt1 | contig 40829 bp, 36 predicted proteins | sample HubBroMetageREF2_FD_66726 | JGI IMG/M metagenome (GOLD analysis project Ga0070762, IMG submission 66726) | Reference soil microbial communities from the Hubbard Brook experimental Forest, New Hampshire, USA - Hubbard Brook CCASE Soil... | ecosystem: Environmental > Terrestrial > Soil >...
TTACACGCGGTTCGATAAAATCACGACGCTGGCGGATAATTTTCTGGCGTTTATCGCGCTGGGATACTTGGTGGCGACCATCGTTTCCTACCTGGCGCTGCGTTCGCGGAATGCGGCGCGGCGGACGCGGTTGGCGCGCGCTGCCGATGTGGTGTTTCTGCTTTCGTTGGTTTGTACAGCTGCCGACGCTCTATTTATGACGTTTGCGCTCGCGGGGTGAGGATGAGCGGGGGACTTCGCTGCTGGACAGCCCGGCGCGGGGCGCGTGTAAAAGTTCAGAAGTTAGAACAGGCCGCGGAGTAGCGGAAGAATGGTAGGAAGCGCGGTGTTCCAGGCGCCGGCTTCGGGCGACCAGCTGCGACTGAGTTCGTCGGCCAGCGTGAAAGACACCAGGATCGCCAGAAAGAGAAATCCCGCCATCACTACAACCTTGGTAAGGCCGCTGCTGTACTTCACGTGCATGAAAAACAAAATCACCAGCAGCATTTTTACGACGGCAATGGCTAGTGCCACTACCGTGTTCAGTGGAATCACATCCACCAGGCGGATTCCGGTGTGCACATCGCCGAAATCCACGAACGCGGCGCCCGTGGTGAGCGCGGTAAGCACCAGCAGGGCGACAAATATTCCCAGGTAAGTTTTCACGGGTACGACGTGCGCGGACATCAGTGCACCCCCGGTATCGCGAATCGCCCACCAATCAAATACAGCAGCGGAAACAGGAAAATCCAGACGATATCCACGAAGTGCCAGTACAGACCGCTGACTTCCAGCGGCGCATAATATTCCGAGTTGAACCGGCCGCGGTGCGCCATTCCGGTGAGCGTCGCGAGGATGCCGAAACCGATAATCATGTGCATGGCATGCAAGCCAGTCATAAAAAAGTAAAACAAAAAGAACATCGGGACGTGCGGACCGGCTGCGCCCCATTCTGGCCTGATGATGAAATGGAAGCCGGGTATCAAATGCTCGTGATAATCCGCGCGCCACTCAAAATTAAATTTTAAGAACAGGAAAATCGCGCCCAGAATCATGGTCAGGACCAGATACATCACCTGCTCGGATTTTTTCTTTCCGGCCTGCGCCGCGTGGATCGCGAGAGCCATGGTCAAGCTGCTGCCGATCAGCACGGCGGTATTGACGGCGCCGAATTTGACGTTGAGCAGGCGGCTGCCGGTTTCAAACGCGGGCAAGTACAGCGCACGATAGATAATGTAGGTGGCGAAAAGCCCGCCGAAGAACATGATTTCAGTGACCAGGAAAACCCACATGCCCAGGCTATCGGCTTCGCGCTGCTGGTCCATATCCTCGAACTGATGCTTAAAGCCCGGCGGATGCGGGGCGTGCACGGCCATGTCAGACACGGGAGCCTCCCACATTCGCGTAGTCGTACGCGTCTTCTGTCACTACTGGAATCTCCTCGAAATTTTCCGTGGGCGGCGGCGAAGGCGTTTCCCACTCAAGACCCTTCGCGCCCCAGGGATTTGGTCCGGCGATTGGCCCGTAGCGAATGGACCACAGCAAATAGATCAGCGGAATCAGATAACCGATGCCGAGAATGGAAGCGCCGGCGGAGGACATCACGTTGAGCACCTGGAATTCGCTGGGATAGACGGCGTAGCGGCGCGGCATGCCCAGGTAGCCCAGCACGAATTGCGGGAAGAATGTCAGATTGAATCCCACGAAAATAATCAGCGCGGCGAAGCGCGCCCAGCCGTCTGGATACATTCGTCCCGTAATTTTTGGCCACCAGAAATGAATGCCGCCGAGGTAGGCCATGACGGCGCCGCCAACCATGATGTAGTGAAAATGCGCGACGATGAAATAGGTGCCGTTCAAGTGCACATCCGTCGCGAGTGAGGCCAGGAACAAGCCGGTGAGCCCGCCCATGGTGAACAGGCCGATAAAGCCGAGCGCGTAGAGCATCGGCGCGTCGTAAGAAATCGAGCCTTTGTATAGCGTTGCGGTCCAGTTGAAAACTTTCACCGCGGAGGGAATCGCGACCAGGAAGCTGAGCACCGAGAAAATCAGCCCTGCGTAAATGGACTGGCCGGTGACGAACATGTGATGGCCCCACACCAGGAAGCTGATGATCGCGATGGCCAGGCTGGAAAACGCGACGAAGGTGTAACCGAAAATGCGTTTGCGCGAGAAGCAGGTGATCAGCTCGCTCATCACGCCCATACCCGGCAGAATCATGATGTACACGGCGGGATGCGAATAAAACCAGAACATGTGCTGGAACAAGATGGGATCGCCGCCGATCGCGGGATCGAAAATGCCGATGTGCAGCAGGCGTTCCAGGCCAAGAAGGAAAATGGTGATGGCGATTACCGGCGTGCCGAGAATGAAAATGATGCTGGTGGCGTACATTGCCCAAATGAAGAGCGGCAAGCGGAACCAGGTAAGGCCCGGCGCGCGCATTTTGTGAATAGTGACGACGAAATTCAAGCCGGTAAGAATCGAAGAGAAGCCGGTGATGAAAACGCCCAGCGCCGTGGGAATCACGCTGGTGTGCGAAAAAGTGCTGCTGTAGGGCGTGTAGAACGTCCAGCCGGTATCCACGCCGCCGGAAATCACCGCATACAGCGTGAACGCCGCGCCGATTACATAGATGTACCAGCTGAGCAGGTTCAGGCGTGGAAATGCCAAGTCGCGCGCGCCGATCATCATCGGGACTAGGAAATTGCCCAGGGTCGCGGGAATCGAAGGCACCAGGAAGAAGAACACCATGATCACGCCGTGCATGGTGAAAAGCTTGTTGTAGGTTTCCGGCGCCACCAGCGCACCCTGCGGTTCGATCAAGTGCAGGCGCATGAGCACCGCGAAAAAGCCGCCCACGAAGAACATCAGGGTAATCGAGCCGAGATAGAGCAGCGCGATGCGTTTGTGGTCTGTAGTGAGCAGCCAGGATTTCACGCCGTAACTCGCGTTCAAATAATTGACGCGCGATTGGGCCGGAATTTCTTGCCCGGGCATTTCTGGAATGACTGTGGTGCTCATTTCCCGTTCGTCTTCCTTTCTTCCGTCCCGAGCGACTTGACGTAAGCGATCAGTTGCAGCACCTGCTCCTCGTTGATCTGGCCCTGGAAGGAGGGCATGATCGGCGGAAAATTGGGCAGGATGATGGAATTGGGATTCACGATGGCCTGGCGAATCAGACTTTCATCCACGAGTTTCGAGTCGCCGTTGCGCAGTTTTTCCTGTTTGCCATAGAGACCGACGAGCGAAGGGCCGCGGCCGGTATTGTCCGCGACGTGGCAGGTGACGCAGCCGAGTTGGGTGAAGAGGCGCTCGCCGGTCTGCGCCATGGATTCGTTGCGCGCGCCGCCGGAAAGCCACGCGGCGTAGTCGGAAGGAGACATTACATAGACCCAGCCGATCATTTCGGCATGGTCCGCGCCGCAATATTGCGCGCAGAAAATATGGTAGGTGCCGATTTTGGTGGCCTGGAACCACAGCGAGGTATAGCGGCCGGGAACGGCGTCTTTCTTCACGCGGAACGCGGGAATGTAGAAATCGTGGATCACGTCATCGGAAGTCATCGTGATTTTGATCGGCGCGTTCACCGGCACGTGCAGTTCGTTGATTTCGCGGACGCCTTCAGGATGCTGGATGTGCCACATCCATTGTTTTCCGACGACGAAGATTTCCGTGGAAGCTTCGGGCGGGCGCGAATTTTCAAAATACAGGCTGGAGGCCCACACGAAAATCACCACGGTGATCAGGGTGGGGATGATCGTCCAGCTAAGCTCGAGCGCCAGGTGCGTTTTGGTGTCCGCGGGGCGTTCGTCGGGCGAACGGCGGCGGAATCTCACCATGAAATAGAAAATCGTCGTGAAGATCGCGAAGGTGAAGAACAGGGTGATAGCCGTCAAAAAGTAGTAGAGATGATCCACGCTATCCGCGATCGAGGAGGCGGAGGTCGGATGAATCGGAATCGCGGCTGCGGCGATTGCGGCGGCCATATCCGTGAAGCCCGTTTGCATCAGACCCGTGATCATCACTTTCTCAGTGAACCTCTGGTGTTTCCGTAAGCGCGCGGTGGGCGAATGAATGCCAGCGGCCCGCCCGCCTGCTGCTTCAAGCTTTTCTTTGCGGCAGCGCGTAGTGCTCGCCGCGGAAAAGAATCAATATCCCAACTCCTAGAATTAACACTGTGAGCGCCCCGCCAATCTGAATGACGCGCGAAATCAGCAGGCCATATTTCCCCGTCGCGGGATCGTAGTGATAGCAGAACAGCAGGATCTGATCGGCGGGCGTGCCGATTTTTCCTTCCGACGCTTCCACCAATCCCAGCCGCAATTCGCGCGAAGGGTACTGAATGCCGTAGAAGTAGCGAGAAAGTTTTCCTTCGGGAGTGAGCAGCATGATGCCGCTATAGTGCGCGAATTGCTTGGTATCGGGATCGTAGGCGTAACGGAATCCCACCGCGTCTGCCAGCTGCTTGATTTGCGGCTCGTCGCCGGTGAGGAAATGCCAGCCTTGCGCGGCGCCCGGGCGGCCGTACATGCCCACGTACATTTCCTGTTTAACTTTGGCCAGGACGTGCGATTCCGTGGGGTCGATGCTGATGGTCACCACGTCGAACTGCTTGCCGATGTCCATGGGCAATTCTTTCAGGCCGGATTCGACCCCGTTCAGCACCTGTGTGCAGAGGTTCGGGCAGTTGTAATAGACCAGCGTCAGTATCACGGGCTTCTGTCCGAAAAATTGCGCCAGCTGGACCGGTGCGCCTTCCTCGTCGCGGAACGTCAAGTTCAGCGGGATCGATTGGTTCAGTTTCTGATCAATGCTCACTTGTTTCAGGAGCTCGGGGCGCACGCCAGCACTCTGCATCGGGTCTGACGCAAGTTGCGCGCCACAGATGGGGGCCAGCGACAGAAATGCCGTAGCCGCCGCGAGCGATGCCAGCAGCCCGTGACGCAACCCGAATTTGCCGGTCGCAAACACTCTAGTGCCTTACCTCTTGGCTCATTTCCAGATCTTGATCGCGCTCCAGCACGAAGCCACATGGGCCAGTCTGATCCTGCTGGGAAACATCCGGAGTAAAGCGCGGCGGGTTGCTCACGCCTGCGGGAATATCTTCTGCAGCGCGCGCGGGCAGGCCCTGCTGCAGCGTCAACTCCATGGCGCGATCCACGGGGATGCGCACGACGCCGTTATGTTCATCCGCCCATCCGTAAGAATTCAAAAGTTTGTCCTGCTGCTCGCAATAGGCGTGCAGGTCTGCGCGCGGTTCCACTTGCAGGCGCGGTGCCGGCGGCAGCACGCGCGCATTCTCAAATGGGGATGCGGGTTTGCCCAGGCTTTGCACTTTGCCGTAGAAGCCAAACAGCCACGCCATGGAGAAAAACACCACCACCAGGACGGCGATGAGCCACGCGCCCCAGTGCACCAGGCTGCGCGGTTCGGCGTCGCTGTGCTCGTAGCCTTCGTTCGAGCCGCCCGCAGGAGGCTGACCCGGCCCGTGTTTAGTCTCCATGCTCATGCTGGAGCTCTCCTTCGAATCGCGGGTCGTGCAGCGGCAGCAGGGGCATTTTGCCGAGCTGCCAGAAATAAGTAGCGATCCATAGCGCGCCGATCACAGCGAGCCAAAAAATGTCCCAGACCAGCGCACCCATCTGCGGGCCGTCTTTTTCGTAGGCCGGGACCATCAGCCAGTACACATCCACCATGCTGAGGACGATCATCATGCCCGCGACGGCGGAAAGCCGATGCACGCGGCGCTTCACGTTGCGCTGCAGCAGCAGCAGGAACGGCAGCGCGAAATGCAGCACGATCAGTACAACCGCGAGTTTTCCCCAGCCTCCGAAGGCGCGCGTCATGTACCAGGGGATTTCGTCCTTGATGTTTCCCGCCCAGATGATCAGGAACTGCGAGAACGAAAGGTACGCCCAGAGCATGGTGAAGGCGAGCATCAGGTTGCCGAGGTCGTTGAATTGCCCCGGCGTAACTTTTTCGCGGATTTCCTTGCCGCGCTCATCGTCGGTAAGGCGGCGCAGCACAAAAATCACGAAGGACATCGCGGTCAGCGCGCCCACGATCATGAATATCATTCCGTAGATGGTGGAGAACCATTTCGGTTCGAGCGACATCACCCAGTCAATCATCGCAAACGATACGGCCATGCCCCACAGGATCAGCCCGGGACCGCTGATGCCTTCCAGATATTTCGCGAGGCGCGGGTCGCCCGTCGCGTCCTGTTCGCGCGACCACTTATTCAGAAAATGAGCCAAGCCCATTAAAATCGCGAAATAAATGATGACGCGGATGATGAAAAAATTCGTGCTCAGATACTCCATCTTGAAATGGTAATTCGGATCGCCAAGCATATCTGCCCGCTGATTCAGCCACGGGTAGATGGACTTCATTCCCAGCAGAATCGGGATGAACAGCAACGCCATAACGCCGAAAGTTCGCGTGCCGGCTTCGAGCAGACGGCGGATCGGATAGCCCCACCAGCCACCGGTGAGGTGATGCATCATCAAAATCGCCATGCAGCCGAGCGGAATCATCAGCCAGTAAACGTAGGCCAGCAGGTAAGCGTGCAAAATTTGGCTGCCGAAGCTCATTGCGGTTGCCCCGAATTCTGCTGATTCAATTTCGAACGATCCGCTTGCGGCACATCCTGCTCGGTGGCGTGTGCGCTGAGTTGCAGCACGCGAATGTACGCGGCGATGCGCCAGCGATCTTCCGGCTCGATACGCGAAGCGTAGCTGTACATGGAACCGTTGCCGTTCGTCATCACGTCGAAGAAATACCCGACGGGCGCCTGGCGCAAGCGGTCAATGTGATACGAAGGTGGCGGCGGAAAACCGCGCTGCACCACGATGCCCTGGCCGCTGCCGGTGTAATCGTGGCAGGGAGTGCAATAGATGTTGTAGCGCTGGCGGCCGCGCTCCAGATCTTCGCGCGTGATGGGGAAGGGGAACTTGTTTGCCACCACGCCATTTTCTTTTCCGGTGTAGAGCAGTTCGTCCAGGTGCAAATGCCCGCGCGCAACGGTGCCAGGGACCACAGGGCGTTCGCTGCGGCCGTCGTCGAAGAACGTCGTGGGCTCGTACGGCAAGTATTTCGGTTGCTCGTGCATATCCATGCGGCAACCTGCGAACAGCAAGGCGAACGCGGCGAGGGCGAGCACGCGCGCGGCGCGTGTCGTGCGCGTTGTCGTGCGGCTCGCTATTCCGGATTGAAAGTTAGACTTCAATCTCAAATACTCCGTGTGGATTCAAACCTTCCAGGAATTTTTTCGTCTTCGATAGCTCGAAACTCTTGTCGCGCACTTTGACCACCAGGAAAAATCGGTCGTTCGACGCGAGTGCGAATCGGGCGACGTTAAACACCGGGTGGTACGGCGTGGGCAGCCCGTTCATCGCCAGCATCCCGAACACAGCGCACAACGCGGCGCCGAGCACCGTCAACTCAAACGTAATCGGAATGAACGAGGGCCAGCTGTTGTAAGGCTTGCCGCCGACATTGAGCGGGTAGCTGATCACGTTCGCGTAATACTGCATCGCAAAACCGGTGAGGCCGCCGAGTAGGCCACCGATGAACACAATCACCGGCAGAATCGTGCCGTGGAAACCCACGGCTTCGGCCAGCCCTTCGATGGGCAGCGGCGAGAAGGCGTCAATCTTCCTGTAACCGGCGTCGTGCGTGCGCTGCGCGGCTTTCAGAAGTTCTTCAGGCGTCTCAAACTCCGCCAACAATCCGTAAAGTGGTTTGCGCTTCATAAAGCTATCCGTGAATCTCGGGATTCGGATTCAGCACGCGCGCCAGGTACGTGGTGCGCGGGCGCGTATTCAAATCGTCCAGCAAATGATAGTTGCGCGATTGCGCTTTCCATTTCGCAACGCGGCTGTTCGGGTCGTTGATATTGCCAAAGATGATGGCCTCCGCGGGACATGCGCCCTGGCAGGCGGTGACGATTTCGCCGTCGCGCACTTCGCGATTTTCCACTTCGGACGTGATTTTCGCGGCATTGATGCGCTGCACGCAGTACGTGCATTTTTCCATCACCCCGCGGCTGCGCACGGTGACGTTCGGGTTGCGCGAGCCGAAAAGGCTGGGCGTGGTGTAATCCGAATACAACAGGAAATTGAAGCGCCGCACCTTATACGGGCAATTGTTCGAGCAATAGCGCGTGCCGACGCAGCGGTTGTAAACCATTTCGTTCAGGCCTTCAGGGCTGTGGACGGTCGCTCCCACAGGGCAGACGACTTCGCAGGGTGCGTTTTCGCAGTGCATGCACAGCACCGGCTCGTAATACGTTTCGGGATTATCTATGCCGCCGCGGAAGTAAGTGTCCACGCGAATCCAGTGCATCGCGCGGCCCTTCATCACCTGTTCCTTGCCGACTACCGGAATATTATTTTCCGCCTGACAGGCCACGACACACGCGTTGCAGCCCACACATTTGTTCAGGTCAACGGTGAGCCCCCAGGCGTAGCCTTCGGATTTGAATCCGGGATAGAGCGTGAGGCCTTTGGTAGCTTCTTCCTCCGCATCTTTCGCGAAATTCGGGTCTTTCTGGAATTCTGCCAGCGTGGCGATGCGGATCAGGTCTCGGCGCGCGGCTTCGACGCCTTCTTTTGATACTTGGTGCCCGTCCTGATCAATCACGTACTGATGCTGGGTCACGGCGAAATAATATTTATCGCCGGTCTTCTCGATTTTCAGTCCGTTGGCGATCCACGGCGCATTGGAAGTGCGAATGAAATTGGCGTTGAAGCCCGGCCCGGTGCCGACGCTGCCGGCGCGGCGGCGTCCGTAGCCCAGGTGCAGCGTGACGCTGTTGTCCGCGTGGCCGGGAACGATTACGACGCCTGCTTTCGTTTCGTGCCCAGCGAGCTGCAGCTTTACGTAATCGCCATCGGCGAAACCGAGGTGCTGTGCGGTGGCGGGACTAAGCATCGCGGCGTTGTCCCAGGTTAATTTCGTATTGGGCTTGGGCAATTCCTGCAGCCAGCCGTTGTTGGCGAAGCGGCCATCGAAAACTGTGGGGTCAGGGCGGAAGGCGATCTGCAATTGTTCGCCGGGCGTGTTCTGCACTTGCTGGCCGATGTCTCCGCGCAGCGCCACGGAAATTGCGGGCAGCGCAGTTCCGGCCATCAGGCCGTCGTGCAGCGAACGCTCCCAGAAGGCTTCGAAGGCCTTGTCTTTTTCCGGGCGCACGCTTTTCCAGTAGTCCTGCACGATATCGTGGCCGGATTTTCCCGCGTCCCCGGCGAGGACTCCCACTACTTCATTGGCGGTGTGGCCATCGTAGAGCGGCTGGATCAGCGGTTGAATCACTCCTACGGTCCCGTCGAACGCGCGCGCATCGCCCCAGGATTCCAGGAAGTGCGCGGCGGGTACATGCCAGTGGCACAGCTCCGCGGTTTCGTCGTAATACAGGCCGGAGTGCACGCGCGTTTTAACTTTCAGCAGCGCGGGACCGAAGTCGAAATCCACGGGCGCGTCGTACACAGGATTATTGCCGCCGAGCATGAAGAGCAGGTCCACTTTGCCGGCGTTGATGTCGTTCACCAGATCGCGCAGCGATTCCATTTCGTTTACCGGATTCGCTTCGAGCGGATCGGTGTAGTAAACGGTTTTGCCGACGTTTCCGAGCGCGACATTCATGGCGTGAGCGAACGCGTGCACGGCAGGCGGCTGTTCTTCGCCTGCGATTACTAGCGATGCGCCGCGATGGGCCGCCAAATCTTTCGCTACTGCGCGTGTCCATTCGGCTGGAACCTTGCTGCTAGCCGCAGCGCTGTTTGCGCCGGCAACACCCGACGCGGCCGCCAGTTCCCGCGCGAATGCTTCGATATCGCCGGCACGCAGCGGTTTGCGATGGTCGGCCACGGCCCCGGTGCTGCTCGGCATACTCTCGACCACATATAAGCGGTTCAGATTCGCGTTCTTGCCTTCGATCACCCGGCGCGAAGAAAATTCGCGGGCGTAACGCACGTGGCCGGAGCCCGACGAAACGAAATCCGCATCGAGCGACACGATCACGTCCGCCTGGTCCATGCGATACACCGTGTTCACGGGCTTGCCGAATGCGAGGCGCGCGCCTTCGCGCGCGTTATCGCGGCCGCAGGGTTCGTACTGATACCATTTCGCGGCGGGCAATTTTTTTAGGATTGCATTGATCTGCGCTGCGAGGGTTGGCGACGTAACCGTGTCGGTAAGAATCCGCAGGCCGCTGCCATCGGCCGACATCGCGGCTTTTTCGTTTCCCATCGCCGTAAGAAACGCCGCCCAGCTGCTGATGCGCCCTTCGAGCACGACGGTCTGCGAGCGGTCCGGGTCGTACATCCCCAGCGTCGCGGCCTGTGCGAACACGTCCGTGCCGCCCAGGCTGCCGGGATGCTCAGGATTGCCTTCGATTTTGGTCGGCCGGCCCATGTGGCTTTCCACCAGCAGTCCGGCCGCAACGCCCGCCAGCGGCATGGACGTGGCATAGAAGAGCGGCTTGCCCGCGACGATTTCCTCGGGCGCCTTCACGTACGGGACAATTCGCTGCGTGGGCAGTTTGGTACACGCGCTCAGCCCGGCGAGCGCAGCGGAAGCGGCGGCCAGCTTCAGCACGTCGCGCCGATTCATGCCCTGCTCATCTTTTGCGGGATCGTGCGGGAACTCATTCTCCAGGAATTCGCGGTACTCTTTGGTTTCCGACAATTCTTCCAGGCTCTGCCAGAGGCGTTTGCCATTTTCCTGCGCGAGCTTCGCGCGCAGCGCTGCCAGGTCCATCGCCTGCGGAACTTTCCGATTGTGGTCAGAGCTCATCGTTTTCTTTTTTTCGCCTTCAGCGGTGACACGTCGAACAATTTGTCAGACTGTGAATTTTGTACTCTTTCACCAGTTTCGCGCCGAGTTCCAGTTGATTCGACGGCGTGACGTAGCCCGGATCGAATACTTTGGATTTTTCGCGCACGTATTTTTCCGGTGCGCGATGGCAATCCAGGCACCACTCCATGTAGAGCGTGTTGGCCTTCCACGTGAGCGGCATCTCAGCCACTTGTCCGTGGCACGTGGTGCAGCCGATACCTTTGCTGACGTGGATGCTGTGATCGAAATAGACGAAATCAGGCAGCGCGTTCACGCGCGTCCAGGCGATGGATTTGTCGTCGCGATAGCTGGCGCGCACCGGCTCAAGCATCGGGGCGTTCGTCCAGATCTGCGAATGGCAGGTCATGCAGGTCTGCGTGGGTGGCAGGCCCGCGAACGAGGATTTTTCCACCGACGTGTGGCAATAGCGGCAGTCAATGCCCAGCTCGCCGGCATGATGCTTGTGGCTGAAGGGCACAGGTTGCTCGCGGGCTTCGTTCACGCGTGTGTAGATGGGCGAAAGCTCGATCGCATACAGCACGCCACCCAGCAACGCCAGTATGAAGACGGCGCCGTAGATGCTCACCCGCGAAATAGTGTTCGTGCTGTGATGAAAAATTTGCATCGCTTCCCGAGCCTGCCTTTATTTCTTGGTTTTCTCCTCGTCCGTTTCTTCCACCAGCGAGCGCATCTCGTAAATCGAGATCACCGGCAGGAAGCGGATGAACAGGAAAAGCAAAGTTAAGAACAATCCGATCGTGCCGACGTAAGTAGCCCAATCCCACCTCGTCGGGTAGTACATGCCCCAGGAAGACGGCAAAAAATCGCGGTGCAGGCTGATCACTACGATGACGAAACGCTCCAGCCACATGCCCACGTTCACAATCAGAGAAATAACGAACAGTATCGCCACGTTGTTGCGCACGCTGCGCAGCCACATGATTTGCGGGATCACGATGTTGCAGGCGATCAGCATCCAGTAGAAGAACGCATACGGTCCGGTCATGCGATTGATGATCAGGAATCGGTCGAAGGGATTCCCGCTGTAGAAAGCCATGAAAGTTTCCATCATGTAGCCGTAGGCGACGATCAACCCCGTAGCGAGCATCACTTTCGCCATATTCCCCAGGTGGCGCATGGTGATGAAATCTTCCAGGTTGTAAAACTTGCGGATGGGAATCGCCAGGGTCATCACCATCGCGAAGCCGGAATAAATCGCGCCCGCGACGAAATAGGGCGGGAAGATGGTGGTGTGCCAGCCGGCTACTTGCGCCACCGAGAAATCGAAGCTCACCACCGTGTGCACTGAAACCACCAGCGGTGTCGCTAACCCCGCCAGCAGGATGGATGCCGTCTCGTAGCGCGACCAGTGCACGGCGGAACCGCGCCAGCCCATCGCCAGCATGCCATAAATAATTTTCGCGGGGCGGTTGCGCGCGCGGTCGCGCAATGTGGCCAAGTCCGGAACCAATCCCACGAACCAGAAGAGCAGCGACACGGTGGCATAGGTGGACACGGCAAAAACGTCCCACACCAGCGGGCTGCGGAACTGCGGCCACAGCCACATCGGATTGGGGTAGGGCATCAGCCAGTAGAAGAGCCACGGGCGGCCCATGTGCAGCAACGGGAACATTCCGGCGCAGGCCACCGCGAAGAGCGTCATAGCTTCCGCGAAACGGTTGATGGAAGTGCGCCACTGCTGCCGCAACAACAACAAAATCGCGGAGATCAGCGTGCCGGCATGACCGATGCCGATCCACCAGACGAAATTGACGATGGCGAATCCCCAGCCGATGGGAATATTGATGCCCCAGATGCCGACGCCCTTAACCAGGAGGTAGCCAACGGTGAAATTCAGCAGCATCAACAGCGAGAAGGCAATCGCAAAGCCGAAAATCCAGCCCTTGGACGTGCCGCGTCCCAGCACAATCGAGCTGATCTTGTCAGTGACAGTGCCGAGCGTATAACCCGGCTCAATAATCGGATGAGCCGATGTCGATTCGATGGGACTTTGAGAGCCTTCTGGGTCCACGCGGTCGCCTCAGAACACAATTATGGATGCTCGCGAGCTTAAAGAAGGGGCATCAGAATTACGAAATCGCCGGTTGCTCGACCCCAGAACGCCGGCGACTTACGGTTGACGGCTGCTATGAGTTGCAAAAAAGTCGGGGCAGACGCGGAGCGATAAGAAAGCACGTTCGCCCCCGAACACACTTAAGACCCGATAGGATAAAACCGGAGAGGCGTTGACGCAAGTTGAAAGAAATTTTTTTTCAGCGCAGTTTTGATGTTGTGCGTGCTGGAATGTCGAGCCTTTGAATTTAGCCTTTGTTGCACAGCAAAGTAAGATTTGGATCAATCACAATGCGCGTGGGCCGAATGCGCGATTCAAAATGGAACCGTGTTTCCGCGCCGGTGGTGACTACCACGCCCAGGCGTTCGGGCTTCCCGCCGATGCGCAGCGCATACAACGGGACGGGCGCGGTGAATGCTTCTTCGGTTCCTGCTTGCTCGAGCTTGCCGGACACTGTGAATTCGCTGCCGTGCGGCTTCACCTCGAATTTCACGCTGTAGCGCGGCAGATCCGTGCCACGCACCCATTGGTCGAAGAACCAGTCCATGCGATGCGTGCCTTCCAGATCCATCGCAGCAGTCATGTGCTGCTCGATGGCGTGCTGGAATTCGACCGTGGAGAGCGGTCGAAACTGGTGCTCGGCAAGAATTGCGCGTAGCAGTTCGCGGAAACGCGCGTCAGGGTCTTTCGAGCTCGAGTCGCGCAGCATTTCGCGCAGCATGTGCATCACCCACGTGCCTTTGCCGTAGATCAGCGTATTGTAAGCGTCCGGAACTTTCAGCGAACCGAGGCGCGGGCCCAACACCAGCGGGCCCACATCTTCGACGGAATGCTCGCTGCCGGGAATTTTCTCGGTCAGCTCCGCGCGATAACGTTCCAGCCAATTCGTCAGGCGGTGCTGGCCCGCCTTCTTGCTGTCCGCATACCAAAGCGCCAGATAATTCGCCATCCCTTCTTCAATCCACACGTCGCGATAGCTGGCCGCGCCGGTGACGTTGCCCCACCACTGATGCGCCACTTCGTGATAAGGCATCAAGTCGCGCGCTTCGCTTTGCGCCCATTCGTTCAGGCCCGCGCGCTCCTGCGTTTCGGGCGGTAGAAACGCCAGCGTCGAAAGGTACACCAGGCCCGGCCAGCCTTGTCCGAAGGAACCGGGAATCTGCGCCACGCTCAGATGGTCGAAGGGAAACGCGCCATTCATATTTTCGAAAAAATGGATGCAGTCCTGCACGCTGGCGCCCAATTGTTTTAGCGCCGTGGTAGGGCTCGGCGGCGGAGGCTCGTCTGCGGCGCCCGATAAGTGGTCGGTATCCTTGAAATGATCGAGCAGCGAAGGCGGCAGGCCGTTGGGAGCGCTGAGTTGCAGGCGGGCCATGATCGCTTCTTCGAGTTGTTTGTTCGCGTACACCTGAATTTTCGGCTGGCCGGCGGTGCTGGCCATCTGGTATTGGCTCAAGTTGAAGCCTGCGGTGGGAAACGGCTTATCCGAGCGCCAGCGGCCGGATTTTGTTTCGCCGTTGTCGCGCGTTTCGGATTCCGTGCCGGTCGCGACCAGCATCAAGCGCTTCGGCCAGTGGAAGGTGAGATCGTACGGCGTGAAATGTTCGCCGCCAATGTGCGCATACCACGCGCCGCGCTCGCCCACGAAATAGGCGCCGTTGCCCGCGTCGGTAATCACGCTGCCATGATAGGCGACCTGTAAATGAAAATCCTCGCCGGCCTGCTTTCCCGCGGGCAGCACCACCAGTATGTAATCGTTGCCGCGGCGGGCTGCGTCGCGGCGGCTGAGTTCTTCATTTTGAAAATACTGCAGAGATTGGCCGTCGTCGCCCTGAATTTCGTCGACCGTCAGGTGCCGCGAGATCTCTACCGGAACCACGCGTTCACCGGACCCGACCGCACGCAGGTGCAGCGTGGTTCTGCCTTGCAACGACAGATCGTCGGCGATCGTTGAGCCCACGCGATAATCCAGCGGCAGGAACATTTCGGCGTGCGTGGCCGGAGAATTTTCGGCCCGGAACGAAGCCCACACATCGTAGGAACGGACGCCTTCGACGTAGCGCGGCTGTCCGATGGTCACTTGCTCTTCGCGGCGATTATCCACGGAGACTTCGACCGCTCCCGCGGTATCGGTTTGCAGCAAAATGTAAAAGTAGGAAATAGGCTCGGCAGCCAGCCAATCCACCATGGTGCGCAGCGAATGCGTCGACGCGAGTCCTGCCGCCAGCGGGGTCCAGTGCGCGATGAAATTCGGATCGCTCGCGGGCTGCACGCCGTCTGCTGCAAGTTGGCGCTGCAGCTCTGTGGCTGTGTCGTCTGTAAAGCGGATGTACGCTTCTGAAAACGATTGATCCAGGATGGGCACGCCGATGAAATGCGCCAGCGAACGGCGCTCGCCGCGCTCGTGCGGCGTGGCGATCACGTGGCCACGGCCTGAGAAGAATGCCCCCGTGATGCGTCCGCCGAGAGGCTCCAGAAACGCCAGCTTGCCTTCCGTGAACGTGAAACTCACGACGTCGCGGCGGAATGTCAGGTCTTTTACGCTGTAGACGCGCGCGGCATCGGGCCGGAGCGCGGTCAGAGCTTCGTACAGGGCGCGCGGCTCGGTCGGAATAGTTGGGGTTGCGATGGCCTGCTGAGTGGGAACGGTTTCCGGCTCGGCATTTTGCGCAGCACTTTGCGTTGCATTGGCGCGGTTCGTGATGCCGATGAGATCAGCGCCGAGCAGCAGCAGTACGACCAGGGAAACTCGCATGGACCTGCGCACGTAATTCACTCTGTAACTATGATTGCCGCGAGTATAAGCCGGGTTATCCCGCTGCTTTCCGTTATTTTGAGTTTTGTGCACCGTGTGTGCAATATTTGACGCACGCCAGGCCAAATCGCCGTTGGCTCGCGCCGCCTCGCCTGTACGGCGGGACAGGCTGTATTGCTTAGGGCATCAGCACGGAACGAGCGGGCCCGCGGCGTCCGGTGCGCTTGGTAACATTTGGTGTGCGTCACGCAGCGCCCATTGCATCGCTTCTCTTGCTGGTCGTGTCTTCGGCGGCCGCCGATACCATTGTGCTCAAGAATGGCCGGCGGATTGTCGCCGCCAGTGTTACGGAAGATGGCGACCGCGTCCGCTACGAAACCCCCGCCGGCACCATGTCCATCCCGAAATCTATCGTTGCGCGTATTGATCGCGACGGGTTTGGTTACGCTTCGAGTTCTGGAGCGGCGAGCGAACCTCCTGTTTCCGCGCCGCACGTGGACCCTGTTCGCGGGTACGACGACATCGCGCGGCTGGTGATTCACGACAACGCGATTGACTTCGCCTACATCTCGCAGCTGGAAACCGATGCGCGTTCGCATGCGCCGCTGGCGATTGAAAAAGTGGCTGCCGGGCATTACGCCGCGGCGCAATTTCTGGAGAGCAAGGGCGATACCGGCAGCGCGATTGATCATTACCGCGAGGCTTTAAGCTTCGCGCCGGATAATCTGGCGCTGCTGCTGAATCTGGCTGTGCTCTATTTGCACCAGAGCCAGTTCACTTCGGCACTGGAGCCGCTGGAACGCGCGCGGCGTCTGGCGCCGGATTCGCCGGACGTCGCGAAACTCACCGGCTGGGCCTACTACGGCGCGAACAAAATGGATTTGGCCGTGGAGGAATGGCATCGCGGGGAAAAATTGCGTCCGGATGCGGACGTGGAGCGCGCGCTGGAAAAAGCCGAGCGCGATAAGGCCGAGGAAGAAAGTTACCGCGAAGGCGAAACCGCACATTTCAATCTGAAATATAACGGTAGCGCGACGCCGGACCTGGCGCGCGGCATCATGCGCGTGCTGGAAGACGATTTTCGCGATCTGGAATCGCAACTCGATTTCACGCCGCCCGATTCCATCGGCGTGATCCTCTATACCGGGCAATCTTTCGCGGACATCACGCGCGCGCCTAGCTGGGTGGGCGCACTGAACGACGGTCGCATGCGCATTCCGGTGCAGGGGCTTACGGCCGTCACGCCGGAACTGGCGCGCGTGTTAAAGCATGAGTTAACCCACAGCTTCATCGGGCAGAAAACCCACAATCGCGCGCCTACTTGGTTGCAGGAGGGTGTCGCTCAATATATGGAAGGGCGGCGTAGCACCGGCACAGCGAACGCGTTGCTGAACGCTTCCGCGCAGGGAGAACTTCCAGCGCTCGCAAGCCTGGAAGGATCGTGGATGGGGTTGGGCGGCGGCGACGCCTCGTTCGCTTACGCCTGGTCGCTCGCCGTCGTCGAGTCCATCATCCAAACCAGCGGCATGGGCGACATCACGCGCCTCCTCGACAACATCGCCAGCGCCCCAGACACGGAATCAGCCCTGCGCGCCGCCCTGCACGACGACTACGCGGACCTGCAGCAGCAAGCTCTGACGTATTTGCACCAACAGGATCTGCGCTAGACCTGGCGCCACGCCGGCCGGATTCTCGTGGCACCAACAATCTTGCCGGTGCTCCTTCCTTGATCCGAAATCCTGGTTTAGTTCGTCATCTTGAACCCGTCTTGCGAAGCGGGGCGGGTGAAGGATCTCTCTTCTTCTTGGCCACGCTACAATATCGTCAGCAACCCCGCAATTAATGCCGCACGCTCCGGCAGTTTGCTTATCACCACGTGCTCCCGGGGGCTGTGCGCGCCATCGCCCACCGCGCCCAAACCATCCAAAGTCGGCACGCCCAAGGCCGCCGTAAAACTCCCATCCGATCCTCCGCCCGTGGACGCTTCACCCAGCCGCAACCCCATCTCGCGCATCAGCGATTGCGCCACGCCAAATAATTTCTGCACCGCAGCCGTGCGCTCCAGCGGCGGACGATCCGCGCCTCCACGCACTTCCACGCGCGCGCCTTTCAGGATCGGCCGCAACGCGTGCAGCCGGCGATTAATCCGCGGCACATCCGCCGTCCGCGCATAGCGAATGTCCACCATCGCCCGCGCCTGTTCAGGGACCACGTTGGTGATCGTCCCGCCGCTCACGACCGTGGTTTGCACCGTGATCCCGCGCCGCGCATCGTTCATCTTTATCAGTCGCGCGATTTGATGCGCTAGCTCGTGCACGGCGTTCACGCCCTTTTCCGGATCAATCCCCGCGTGCGCCGACCGGCCGGTCACAAGTATTTCCGCGCCGCCCACGCCCTTGCGCTGCGTCTTGAGCCGGCCTTCGCCTCCAAATGACGGCTCAAGCACCAGCACCGCATCGCTACGCCGCGCTTCCTGCTCGATCGCCCGTCGTGAGCTTTCGCTGCCAATCTCTTCGTCGGAAGTCCACAGGAACACAAAGCGTTTCGCCGGCTGAATTTTCAGCGCGCGCAAAGCATCCACAGCGGAAAGCGCCAGTACGACCCCGCCCTTCATATCAAACGTTCCCGGCCCCCAGGCCCGCCCTCCCGCCACGCGAAACGGCATCTTCGCCAGCGTCCCGAGCGGATACACGGTGTCCGTGTGCCCCAGCACCATGATTTGTCCGCTCGCGCACCCCGCGCCATCCCAAATCTCCGCGCGCACATGATTGCCGCGCTCTCGCTGCTGCAAAATCCGCACCTTCGCCCCGCGCCGCTCCCATTCCCGCGCCACCATCGCCGCGCACTCATCCACCGCACGCTTCACATGGCTGGGCGATTCGCAGCGCACAAATTCGCCGAGCAGTTTAACCATCTCTCCCTGCCGCCCACGCATTTCGCGCAGCATCGCCTTCATCGGCACGTTTTCTGAACGCGTCATAGGAGCCATTCTTGTTTCACCCGCGGCCATGCTAGCAGAGATGCCGCGTTGCGGCACGTCGCCAGGCTGACAGCAATACTCTTTCGCGTTATGCTTCGGCGATGCGACTGCGAATCCTCAGCATCGGCCTGCTGGTATTTGCGTTACTTGTCCACTCGCCGTTGCTGGCGCAACAGGCGACGACCAGGCCAGTTACCGTCGTCGTGAACGACCAGGCCGGGGCTGGAATCGCGCACGCGCAGATTCATTTGGTGCCTGCTCCCGACGCGCCTACGGCGAAGATGGAGACCGATGCGCACGGCCACCTGTCGCTGAACTTGAAGCCTGGGACCTACGCCTTGTTCGTTTCCGCGCCAGGGTTCAAGGAAGTTGCACCGCAAATCGAAATCGCTACGCCGGAAGGTGAGGCGAACACCACCCAGCTCGTCCCGATTGTACTTCGCGTCGCTGATGTTATTTCGCCCGTGCCGAACTTTCCCGCGGACTCGCTGGTGCTCACGGCCGATGGCCACCAAGTTCCAGTGGCGTTATCGCCAGCGGAATTTCGCGCGCTCCCTCATGTGACGATTACGGTCCACAACGCGCACACCAACGCCGACGAAACTTACTCGGGCGTGCGGCTTGCCGAACTGCTCGCGAAACTCGACGCCCCACTCGGCCAAAAACTGCGCGGCAAAGCCCTCGCCAGTTACATCGTGGCTTCCGGCTCGGATGGATACTCCGTGGTGCTCTCTATCGCGGAAGCCGATCCCAGTTTTCACGGAGGCGAAATACTGGTAGCTGATGCGCGCGACGGCCAGCCGCTCGGGAAATCCGGACCGTTCCAGTTGATCGTCTCCGAAGACAGGCGTCCCGCCCGCTGGGTCCACAACCTCGTTTCGATCTCGCTGCAAGACGCGCGCTGATTCCTTGGCGGCATCTGACTGGCACTTCCTCGCGGTTCGCTAAGGCAATTCCCCTAAATACGGAAACGCGTACCACGCGAGCCACGTGAACAACATCCAGTGCAGGATCAGGCTATACGAGAATGAGGACGGCTTTTTCCAGGTTCGCGCAAAGGCGATGACCAGAAACGCCGCCCACGCTACGTTTACAGCGCAAACCACGTGACTCTAGTGCGCGCCTGGACACTGCAATCCCCAATTCCAATTTGTGACAAAGTCGGCGGCATCAAGCAGTATCACGGCTATCAGCAGGACGAAGGATCTCTTTGGTGCTTTTGCCTCACCACCGAAGAGCCCCGGATGCCAGGCGAAGAAGAGGAGCATCGGCACAGCCACCGCAGCTTTCCAACCACCTTGCCCAGAAAGAAAAAAAGCGGGCACTACAGTGATTAATGGAAAGGGGCAGAATATTGTAGGGACATTTGTGACGTCAAGGCCAAGCGAAGCTGGAACCAGCAGCCCCAAACCTGCGGTGATTGTCGCGATAGTGCTTTTTGAGACCGCCATCAACGGCAAGCTCCTTTAGTCGCAATATCTTATCGCTTTTCGGGGCGCTCTTAGGTGCCTGCCGAACTCTGGATTGCAGCGGAGGAAATTCAGTGCGCTGCATGACCGGTACGTCGAGCGCTAACACGCGCCCCACGCCATCGCCGATTCCCACCCGACTGCGTTTCGTATAGAATTGTTCGATTGTGCGCTTGCGAAAATAGTGGACGGTTGAAAACCGCCCAGTGTAGCAGCGGGCACGGCCCGACAAGTGACTGATGGGCGAAAAATAGGCGCTTAGTACGCGATCTTTACACATTCATCTTGCACGCAGAGGCTAATACACGATGCTCCTCGACAGCATAGGGATCCAGAAGATCCTCCCGCACCGCTACCCGTTCCTTTTGGTGGACGCCATTGAAGAAATGGAACCCAAGAAGCGGATCGTCGGAATCAAGAACGTCACCATCAACGAATATTTCTTTCAAGGGCATTTCCCCGGCAAGCCGGTGATGCCCGGCGTGCTGATCATCGAATCCATGGCGCAAATCGGGGGGCTGCTGCTTCTGTTGGACATCGCAGACCGCGACAACAAGTTGCTCTATATGGCGGGAATTGATTACGCTCGCTTCCGCCGCCCGGTGATACCCGGCGATCAACTGCGCGTGGAAGCCAACGTCCTCAGTTTCAAAGGTCCATTCTGTAAAATCGCGGCGTGGGCGCGCGTGAACGGTGAGCTTGCCGTCGAAGCCACGCTGATGTGCGCCATGGTGGACGTCAAAGCCGATGGCACGCCCGAACGCTCCACAAATTCCGTCGCGCATGTTCCGGTGAAGAAGTAGATGAGTGAGATTGATTCCCGCGCGATTGTTGCGTCCAATGCCAAGATTGGCAAGGACGCAAAAATCGGCGCCTTTGCGGTTGTCGGCGCTGAAGTCGTATTAGGCGATGGCTGCATTCTGGATGACCACGCCATCGTGCGCGGCCCGGCGCGGCTCGGTCGCGCGAATCATGTGTATTCCTTCGCGGTCGTAGGCGGCGATCCGCAGGACCTCACCTACAAAGGCGAGCGCGTTTCCATCGAAGTGGGCAATCACAACGAATTCCGCGAATTTTCCACGGTGAATCGCGGCACGGTAAAGGGCGGCGGCGTTACGCGAGTGGGCTGCAATAATCTGATCATGTCCTACGCGCACGTCGGCCACGACAGCCAGCTCGGGGATTTCAATATTCTGGTGAATGGCGCGACGCTCGCCGGGCACGTCACCATCGAAGACCACGCGCAAGTGGGCGCGTTCTGCCCCGTGCATCAGTTCTGCCGCATTGGCAAGCATTCCTACATCGCGGCGCACACGGTAATCACGCAGGACGTGCCGCCGTTTTCGAAAATTGTGGCGCCGCGCGGCACGCGTTGCTTTGGCGTGAATCGCGTGGGCCTCGAGCGCCAGGGATTTTCCTCCGAGCGCATTAAAGCGATCGAAAAAGCCTACCGCCTGTTGCTGCGCTCGAAGTTGAACACTTCGCAAGCTCTGGAAAAGATGCGTGGAACCCTGGCGGACTCGCAGGACGTCTTAACTTTAGTGCAATTTATCGAGTCGGCCTCCTCCGACCGAGGTCTGACGAAATAGCATGACGCTCCCAGCCACCGACAACAATGCGACGACCGCGATTGCAGCGAACTGGGGCCTGATCGCCGGGAACGGCGACTTCCCGTTTCTGGTGCTTGAAGGCGCGCGCAGCCGCGGCATCGAAATGGCGGTGATCGCGATCAAGGAAGAAGCTTCGCCTGGCCTCGCGCGCGTCGCGAAACGCCTGCACTGGGTGAGCCTCGGTGAACTGAGCCGCACCATTGACCTGCTGCACGAAGAAGGCGTGAAGCGCGCGGTAATGGCCGGGCAAGTGAAGCACAATAAAATTTTCAGTGCGATTCGCCCAGACTGGCGCCTGGCAAAATTATTGTTTTCGCTGCCCTCAAAGAATACGGACTCGCTGATCGGCGCGGTGGCGCGCGTGCTGGAAGATGAAGGCATCGAGCTGGTGAATTCCACGGAATTTCTCGGGCCGCTGCTGCCTGCCGCGGGAGTGCTCACTCGCCGCGCGCCGGACGAATCCGAAGCGGCGGACATCGCCTACGGCCGTGGCGTAGCGACGCAGATCGCCGGCCTCGACCTGGGACAAATGGTGGTAGTACGCGATCGCGCCTGCGTCGCCATCGAAGCGATGGAAGGCACCGACGAAACCATCGAGCGCGCCGCGCGCATTGTCGGTGGGCAGCGGCTGGTGGTGGTAAAGGTGAGCAAGCCGCGACAGGACATGCGCTTTGATGTTCCGGTGGTGGGATTGAAAACCATTGAAGTGATGAAGCAGTCAAACGCCACAGCCCTGGCGATTGATGCCGGACGAACTTTGCTGTTCGATCGTGATGCCATGATTCACGCCGCCGACGACGCCGGCATCGCAATTGAAGCCTTCGCGCCGGAGCGCATCGTCAGCGGCAGCGACGACGGCGGCACGCAGAAATCGGTCGCCAAAAGGAAATCGTGACTGAAAAACCCATACGTGTCGCTGTAGTCGGCGTCGGAGAATTCGGGCGCAACCACGTGCGGGTGTGGTCGCAAATGGCAGGCGCGGAATTGGTCGGCGTGGTGGATACCAACGCCGAACGCGCCGCCCAAGTGGCCGCCGAATTCAAAACGCGCGTGATTCGCGATTTCGAATCGTTGCCAGTGGAAAAAATTGACGCGGTGAGCCTCGCCGTGCCCACCAAAGATCATTCGCGCATCGGTTGCCGCCTCCTCGATTCCGGCATGGACGTGCTAGTGGAGAAGCCCATGGCTTCGTCGCTCGGGGAAGCAGACGGCTTGATTGCTTCGGCGCAGCGCAACAATCGGATTCTGCAAATCGGGCACTTGGAACGCTTCAATCCGGCCGTCGCGGCGGCAATGAAAATCGTCTCGAAGCCGATGTTCTTCGAAGTGCACCGCCTGGGAGTTTTCACGCCGCGCAGCCTGGATATTGACGTAGTGTATGACGTGATGATTCACGACCTCGACATCCTGCTCGCACTGGTAGGCGCGCCCGTGGTGGATTTGAAAGCCGTGGGCATCCCGGTGATCACCGATAAGGTGGATATCGCTCAGGCGCGCATTGAATTTGCCACGGGCACGGTGGCCAACGTCACCGCCAGCCGCGTTTCCACCGAACGCGTGCGCAAGATGCGTTTCTTCCAGGCCCACGAATATTTCTCGCTCGATTTCACGCGCCAGGATTTGCTGCGTGTCCGCGTGGAGCCCGGCTTGCCGCAGCCGCAAATCAATTTTGAAAAAGTTCCGACGACCCCAGAAGAGCCGCTGCGCGCCGAACTCGGCGCGTTTTCGCGTTCTGTGCGCAGTCGCCGCCCGCCGCGCGTGGATGGCGCCGCCGGACGCGCTGCGCTGGAGCTGGCCGACCGCGTGATGGCAGGCATCCAGGAACACGCGCGCCGCGTCCAACTGGATGCCGTCGTCTCCCAGGACAATAGATGATTCCGCGAACACTCGTTCCCACAGATGTGCGCCCGTTCACCGATAACGGTGACAAGAAGCCGCCGCGTCGGCTGACGACCTACATGGACGACCGCACGGTCGTCCCTTCGGATTTGTCGGATGCGCCGCCGCTCACTGGGAAGAGCAACATTCCAGAACATCTCCCGCTGGATGTGCTGATCGAGCGCAGCCTGGTGCCGCGCGGAATGGGCGTGAAGCCTTTCCAGCAATTTCTGCCGCCATCGGAATTTGCGCCGCTGGCAATTCTGGACCGGCGCGTTGTAGTCCCCGCGTACGTCGAACCGCCGGAGCAGCGCGAGATCGATAAATTCGACCAGCCGCCGCAGATGACGGCGCAGCTGCGGGAAATTGTCTCGCCCGATATTTTCAATACCGGCGAAGCCAACCTGCTCGTCGAGCCGGAAGATCGCCGGGACGCCAAGTGGGACGCCATCACGCGCGTGATTTCCGTGGCGGCGCACATCGCGTTCGTTATTTTTCTGATCTTTCTGCCGAAGATTTTTCCGACGCACGTGCCCACGCGGGAGGAAACCGAACTCGCCAGCAAGGAACTCGGCGTGGTGTATTTGCCGCCAGACGAGGGTGAAGTTTCGCGGCGGCCTTCGCCTCCTCCCGGGCCCGTCGTGAAAATTACTCCGAAGACGCTGAGCAAAGTGGCGCCCCCGCGGCCTGAAGAGCATCGGGTCGAGGCGCCTCCGGTGGCTTCGGAGCGGCCACCGCTGGATTTGCCTGCGGCACCTGCGCCGAAAGTGAACACCAGTCCGACTCCGAATACCGCGCCCACACAACCGCCTCCGCCCGAGCCATCGAAAATTATGCCGGTGCTTCCGCCAACTACGCCCGGGCATTTGAATTTGGGAATTCCCAACGCGTCTCCTGGCAAAGCGATGCAGGATGATCTGCAGGATGCGATCAAGCGTGCCCCCAGCGGCGGCACCTATACTTCCGAGGGCCCAGTTTCCGGCGGCGAGGGCCGCGGCGGCGGCCATGGCGGCCGCGGAGGAGGCGGCGCGCAGGCGGGCAACGGCGTCACGATTCTCACACCCACCGAGGGCGTGGATTTCCAGAGTTACATAAACCGGCTGCTCGCCAAATTGAAACAGAACTGGGTCGCGGTGATGCCGGAATCTTTTTACTTGGGAGACAAGGGAATCGTCGCGATTTCTTTCCGCATCAATCGCGATGGGAGTTTTCCCGGCGAAAGCCTCAGCCTGGATCGAACTTCCGGCAAGGAGCCGCTCGACACCGCGGCCGCTTCCGCGATACGCGCCACCAGCCCCTTCGAGCCGCTTCCCCCGCAATTTAAAGGCCCGTTCATCGATCTGCGCATCGGCTTCTACTACAACATTCGACCTGATGGCGCGACGCAGTAGCGCGCGCGCCGCGCTTCGCCCACGGAGGCCTTGGCTCCGCGCAGCGACGTTTCCTGCTTCGCCGTCATCCTGAGCCCATCCCGCGAAGCGGGGCGGGCGAAGGATCTCTCTTCATCTTTTTCGCGCCGAGAACTACGCTCATCGTCCTTCGCCTCGGCGAACCTCGGCGTCCGTGCGCATGTGGCCTTCAATTGCCATGCCCTGCGGTGATAACTTAGCCGGTGGCGAACCCATGAAACTCAATCGCACGCAGGTGATCGGCGCACTGCTTCTGGCCGCGCAGGTGTTGCTGGGCCTGTTGCTTCGGTATTGGAAATTTTCCGGATGAGCGCGCTGCCGCGGCTCGTCGTCGTACTCGGTCCCACTGCTTCCGGCAAATCCGCGCTGGGAATTCACCTCGCCGAAAAACTTGGCGGGGAAATACTGGTTTGTGATTCCACGCAGGTGTATCGCCACTTCAATATCGGCACTGCAAAAGTTCCCGCAGCTGAGCGACGTGGCATCGCGCATCATCTAGTAGACCTCATCGAGCCCACGGAAACTTTCACGGCTGGTGATTATCGCCGTTGCGCGCTCGAAGCTCTCGGCGACCTGCTCCGCCGCGGGATTTCGCCGATTCTCACCGCCGGGACCGGGCTGTATTTGCGTGCGTTGCTCGAAGGGCTCGCCGATGCGCCGCAGCGCTCCGAAAAAATTCGCGCGCGCTTGCGCGGGATCGCCGAAAAGCGCGGGTTCGAGTATCTGCATCGCGCGCTCGCGCGCCTGGATCCCGAATCCGCGGCGCGCATTTCCGCAGCCGACGTGCAAAAAACAATTCGCGCGATCGAATTGCGTCTTCTCACCGGAAAACCGATGAGTGAAATCCATCGCAGCGGCCGCGACAAGCTGCAAGGATACGAAATCATCAAGATCGGCCTGCTGCCGCCGCGCGCCGCGCTCTATGCTCGCATCCACCAGCGCACCGCTGCGATGCTCGCGGCTGGATGGCTGGAAGAAGTCCGAACGCTGGTCGCGAGCGGCGTTCCAGCGGACGCCAAGCCGTTCCAGTTCATCGGGTATGCGCAGTTGCGCGAACATCTCGCCGGCCGCCTGAGCGAAAAAGACGCCGTACACCAAATCCAGCAAGCCACGCGCCGCTTCGCCAAGCGCCAGCTCACCTGGTTTCGCAAAGAAGCCGGCGTGCACTGGCTCGCGGGTTTCGGCGACGCCCCGGAAATTTCCGCCGCGGCTCTCTCGATCGCAAGTAACAATCCCCTAACTTGACGCGCTCGATGCACTCCGGTATCTTTCGGCGGCACACATAGAACACCACATGGCTACCGCAACTGCGCTTAAATCTTCTCCGCTGCAGCCCGACGATTGGATTCGCGCCGCGTTCGCGCGTCTTTCCACCGAGGGAATTGAATCCGTGCGCATCGAATTGCTGGCGCGCGATCTCGGCGTCAGCAAAGGCAGCTTCTACTGGCATTTTCAGGACCGCGAAGAACTGCTGGCGAAAATGCTGGACCGCTGGGAAGGCGACGAGATCACTTGGCTGGATGACACGGTGGTGACGCCACAGGCTGCGGCGCGTTGGGCGCGCTTCGTCGAGCATTGCGCTGATCTTTCTTGCGCGCGTCGGGAAGCGGCGCTGCGCGCGTGGGCTCGCCGCGACGAGCGCGTCGCCGCGCGGATTTCGGGCATCGAGAAAAAACGCTCAGCGCATGTTTCCAGCGTGCTGCGCGATATTGGTTTTGCTTCGGAAGCTGCGGAATCGTGGGCGGAGGTTGCGCTGCTGGTTTATCTCGGTTGGCTGGACCGGGCCACTCGCGATCTGGAGTTTCAAGTTTCCGGGCGCGGCCTCAGCCAGTTCCTCTCTGATTTGATTCTCGCTGCATCGGCACGTTCCTCTGCTGCGACCGCGCGCTGAGTTGCCCCACATGAGTTCGACGTGAACCGGGACAACGGGTATACAATTCCCTCCATCGGGTGGCTCAAACCAGAAGTTCCCGCAACTAGCTTTGCATGAAGGACGTCGTATGCAGCTCCCGGACAAGAACATTTCTCCCGCGGAATCTCTCCACGCGACTTCAAACGAGTCTCTCATTCGCAACGTATCGGACACCGCGCGTCTGGTAGCTGTTGACCGCGCCGTCGAAACCGAACGGCCTGACGCGCTTTTCCGCGACCCCTTTGCGCGCCGGCTTGCGGGCGAGCGGGGCGCGAGGATTGCCAAATCCAATCCGCTGGGCGGAAGCAAGAGCGGCGTCGGCTGGCCCATCGTTACGCGCACTTATGTGATCGACCGCATGATTCAGGCGCATATCGCTCAGGGTGGCGACGCAGTCATCAATCTTGCCGCTGGCCTGGACACGCGCCCGTATCGCATGGACATGCCTTCGTCGCTGCAATGGATTGAAGTGGATCTCCCCGAAATACTCGCGCACAAAGAAGAAATTTTGCGCGGTGAACAACCATTTTGCTCGCTCGAACGCGTTCGCCTCGATCTTTCTGACGTCTCATCGCGCCGCGAACTCTTCGAGCGTCTCGACCGCCAGTCGCGCAAAGCGCTAGTCATCACCGAGGGACTGGTCGTTTATCTTAGCTCTGACGAAGTGGCGCTGCTGGCGCAGGACCTCGCCGCCCAGCCCAGTTTTCGTTTCTGGATTCTGGATTTGGTATCGCCAAAATTGCTGGCCACGCTGCAAAAGCGCATGACCGCCAACCTAAAGCAGGCCGCGCCATTCAAATTCGCTCCAGCAGAAGGCCCGGCCTTTTTTGCGAAATTCGGCTGGGCCACGGTGGAAGCAAATTCACTGCTCCGTGAGGCGGCACGCATCCACCGGCTGCCGTTTTACCTGGTTCCCATCTCCTGGCTTCCTGATTCGCACGGAACGCAGCCGCAACGGCCCTGGGGCGGCGTCTGCTTGTTCTCCAGAACTAGTTGAAGCCTTTGCACGGAAAATGGACGCGGATTTCGCCGGTTGTTCAACACGACAATCTTTGTGGGTCGGAGCTTTAGCTTCGACATAAAAGACGGCGCGTAGCGCCGCTTCCGTTCGCGGTGCTGTTCCCGCGAGCTTTTGAATTGCTCGCGCCAGAGCGAGGACGATCCGCCATTCGCGCCTCCCGCGCATTCGGCGTATAATTCCACTACCAATGAATAAAATTTCCCGCACTTTGCAAGCGGCCAGGGCCATCCCATCCGCATGAAGACTGCCCAAGCGGTGGACAATCGCGAAAGCGTGCTGCTCGTCGGCGTGAGCCTGAAAAAAACTCCGCGCGGACGTGCGGGTGATCCTTCGGCTGCGGGGCGCGATTCACTGGAAGAGCTGCACGAGCTGGCCGAATCGGCCGGCGCGAAAATTGCCGGCAGCATTCTGCAACTGCGCGACACGCTGGATCCCGCGACGCTCGTCGGCCGCGGCAAGCTGGATGAAATTCGCGCCGAGGCCGAGCTGCGCCACGTGCCGCTCGTGATTGTGGACCACAATCTCACTCCCGTGCAGCTGCGCAATATGGAGAAGGGCATCGGCACGCGCGTGATTGACCGCACGCAGTTGATCCTGGATATTTTTGCGATGCACGCGCGCACGCGCGAAGGCCAGCTGCAAGTGGAGCTGGCGCAATTGAACTATTTACTGCCGCGGCTCACCGGGCGCGGCGAAGAACTCTCTCGCCTCGGCGGCGGCATCGGCACGCGCGGCCCTGGCGAACAAAAACTGGAAACCGACCGGCGGCGCATTCGCGATCGCGTCAGCAAAATAAAAGAAGCGATCGAAACCGTGCGCCGTCAGCGCACCACGCGACGCCGCGCGCGGCAGGCCGTGCCGCTGGGCATGATCGCGCTGGTGGGCTACACCAACGCAGGAAAATCCACGCTGTTCAACGCGCTCACTCATGCGGACGTGCTCACTTCTTCCAAAATGTTCGCAACGCTCGATCCCACTGTGCGCGCTGTGCGGCTGCCTTCGCGGCGGCGTGCGCTGCTTTCGGACACGGTAGGTTTTTTGCGCGACCTGCCGCCTGATCTGATCGCCGCTTTCCGCGCCACTCTGGAAGAAGTGCAGGAAGCCGCGCTCATCGTGCAGGTGAGTGATATTTCCAATCCTCATCATGCCGAGCAGGATGCGGACGTGCTGAAAGTCCTCACCGATCTCGGCGTGCAGGATCGCCCGCGCCTGCAAGTTTTCAACAAGACCGATCGCCTTTCAACCGAAGAACTCGCCGCGCTCGAGAAAGCCAACGGCCGCGACGAAAATAAAATTTTCGCATCCGCGGTGACCGGCGCAGGCCTCGAAGATTTGCTAGCCCGCATGGACGCCACGCTTCCTGTAGACCCGCTCGTTCATGTGGATCTGCGCATCCCGCTTTCCGACGGCCGCAATCTTTCGCTAGTCCACGCCACGGGCCGCGTCCTCCACTCCGAAGTAACCGACGGCCACATGCACCTCGAAGCCGAGCTACCAGAATCCCTAGCCCGCCGCCTGGAAGATTTCGCGCAGCCTGCCACCACGAAAACCCCGTAGTCTCGCTGACGTCTAGTCCCGACACCTTCGAATTCGACGGCGCGGGGAGTCTCAACGCGCTCTGTCGCCGCGGAAGGTTTCATTGCTTTGAATTGCCGGGTGGAGCCGGCAGAATGCTTGCGGGAGCACGATCATGAAAAATTGCGGGCGGGTTTTTGCGTTGATGATGCTGCTAACAATTTGCTCGACCACCCTTTGTGTGGCGCAAAAGGAGAGGACTGTGGCGGAACATGCTGCTGGCGCGTTTGAGGTGAAGGTGGAGGCGCAGGGGGAGGCGGACAAGGCGGAGGGGTCGACGCTTGGGAGGTATTCTCTGGACAAGCAGTATCACGGAGATTTGGAGGGCACTGCGAAGGGAACGATGTTGACGGCGGGGACTGAGGTAAAAGGGTCGGCGGGGTATGTGGCGATGGAGCGGGTTACGGGGACTTTGAAGGGGCGAAGCGGGAGCTTCGTCCTGCAGCACACTGCGACGATGACGCAGGGGGAGCCGCACCTGTCGGTTACGGTCGTGCCGGATTCGGGGTCGGGGCAGCTGGTGGGTCTGACGGGGAAGATGAATATTATTATTGCGGCGGGGAAACATTCCTACGAGTTCGACTACACTTTGCCCGCGGCGCAATGAGCTGACGGCGGCTGAGGGCCAGGCGAGTCATACGTAACTCGCAGACACGCGGGAAATGCACCGCGAAATGAACAGCGTTCAAAAAACTGTCGGTAGCATAGGCAATCTTGCTCGTGCTCTGAATCGCGCGAAAGCGCGATTCATCCTGAGGACCGGCAGTGCCGGTTCGAAGGGTCGCGTCGTCATCCTGATCCCGCGGATGCGGGAGAAGGATCTCTCTTCGTTACGGCTTGGCTGGATAAATTTTCAACTCGTCCCAACCGCTGCCTTGTGTATCCGTCTCCCGCGTGAAATGCACGCCAACAAGTTCGGCCAACGTAATTTCGCCGGTCGTGTAGATTTTGCAGCCGGTCATCAGATGTCCGCCGATCATAGCGCCTTGTCCTGTGGCGATGGAAAGATGAACGTGTTCGCCGCCTTCCTCCACGGTGCCAGTGATGGAAACGATTTCGAAGTGGCCGGTGTGGATGTGCGCCTCAGGCTGATTCGCGTAACGGATGGAGGCTTGCGTGAGGCTGCCCACGGCGCTGAGCAACACCGCGGCTTGAATGTGATTGGCATTGACGTAGGCGCGGATGCCGCCGAGCAGATCGTCACCGGGGCGCAGGCGGAAAACGTGGATGCGCACCCGGTCGGTGGTGATGGCTTCGTGGCGGTCGGCGAGCGTCTCGGTCCAGTTCGCGGGCAGAGGGGGCGCCGGCGGCGCGTCTGCGAGCGTGCTGCTCTGCGGCACAGGCTCACCGGTGGGCGGCGTGTATTGTTTTGGCATTTGCGCAGCGGCTTGCGCAGATCCTTGCGGCGCGGCGAGGGTTAACGCGGCGCAAGTTAGCGCGAGGGCCGCGAAAAATGTTGGTAGCGCTGTGGATTTGATCGTCGGTCTCACGAAGTTCTCCTCTGGGGTTCGGCCTGGGCCCAGCGCGTTTTGTAGCAGGCGCTGAACGCAAAATTTTCTGGGACATTATGCAACGGCGCATTGATTGTGAAGAGATGATTCGCCAAAGGCGGGCGATTCAGGAAATGATTACGCGAGCGACGAAGCGGGCGCCGGTTAAGGGTTAGCGCGCCGCAGCACAAAGCTATACCCGCGTTGGGTAGCGAATCAGTCGTGGTTGATGTTCGGATTTCCGCAGTGATGACCCATCTCAAACGCTGATTCGAATGTTTCCTCAGGGCGGGTGGCCAACCCTTCCACACCACCCGAGCGAACGCCTAGTTTTTCCGGGTGCCGACTCTCGGCGGGTGGGCCACCCTTCCACTCCGCCCAACCGAACGCATTAGTTTTTACCGGTGCCGGACCCTCCGGTTCTACTTACCAACCACGCATTTCTAATCGCTACTGGATTTACGATTTTTTTGTCGGCGCCGCACCGCGCCAATCCCCTCCACAAATTTCTAATCGCAACACGTTTGCCCTTCGCGATATCGCCGATTTATCCGGTTCTCGGCGCCAAAATTCTCCCTCACTTCCAGCGCGCACAGGAATGCGACTTGCTTGGCTCTGCTGGTGGTGCTAACTTGCCCGGCGGCGTGGGGCCAAATTGGCTGGCGGGCGCGGGCTGAAGCCAGCGCAATGGCCACGGGGGCTTGATGGCGACGAAACAGTGGAGTTCGACGGCACCGCCGGGGGAATTTCGTCCATATGTAGAGGCGGAGGAGAGCGTAGCGGAATTCAGTTTACGCGCCGTGATTCTGGGATCGCTGTTTGGCGTGCTGTTCGGTGCGGTTTCGGTGTACGTGGGATTGCGCGCGGGATTGACGGTGTCGGCCTCGATACCGATCGCGGTGCTTTCCATCAGCATTTTGCGCGCGTTCGGGCGTTCCACAATTCTGGAAAATAATATTGTGCAGACGACCGGTTCGGCGGGCGAATCCGCAGCGGCGGGTGTGATTTTTTCCATGCCGGCGCTGATTTTTTTGGGATTTTCTCTGAACGCGGAATATTGGCGGATATTTTTTCTGGCGCTGATGGGCGGATGGCTCGGCGTGCTGTTCATGATTCCGCTGCGGCGGCAGTTGATCGTGAAGGAGCACGGCAATCTGACCTTTCCCGAGGGCACGGCGTGCGCGGACGTGCTGGTGGCGGGAGAGCGCGGCGGATCGTTTGCTGGGCGCGTGTTCTGGGGGCTCGGCCTCGGCGGCGTTTACACCTTCGCGATGAACACGCTGCATATGTGGCCTTCGCAGCCGGACTATCAGCCGAAATGGCTGCCGGGTTCTTCGTTCCGCGCGAATATCACGTCGGAATATTTGGGAGTGGGTTACATCATCGGGCCGCGCGTTTCCGGGACGCTTTTTGCGGGCGGCGTGATTTCCTGGCTGGTGGTGATGCCGGCCATCAAATTTTTCGGATCGCTTTCGGGAAACGTGGCGCTGTATCCATCGACGATTCCCATCGGTCAGATGAGCCCCGATCAACTTTACAGCAGCTACATTCGTTCGATCGGCGCGGGCGCGGTGGCTGCTTCGGGGCTGATCACGTTGATCAAGACTTTACCGACAATATTTTCGGCGCTGAAGGCGGGGATCAAGGATATTCGGGCGAAGCAAGCGGCTGCGTCGGTGGCGGCCGTGGACCGCACGGAGCGCGATATGTCCATGCGTGTGGTGCTGATCGGGTCGGCGGTGATCGTGGCGATGATGTGGGCGCTGCTGAAATTCAAACCGATTCCGGGAGCGATGACCAGCGGTTTTTCGGATTTACTAGCGGCGCTGTTTGTGGTGGTGTTCGGATTTTTGTTTGTGACTGTAGCGTCGCGCATCAGCGGATTGATTGGGAATTCGTCGAACCCAATCAGCGGCATGACGATCGCGACTTTGATGGCGACTTGCGCGGTGTTCCTGGTGATTCACTGGACTTCGACGCCTTATCAAGTGCTGGCACTGACGATTGGCGGCGTGGTCTGCATCGCTTCGGCGATTGCGGGCGCGACTTCGCAGGATTTGAAGACGGGTTACCTGGTGGGTGCGACGCCTTACTGGCAGCAAGTAGCGCTGGTGATTGGCGTGATGGTTTCATCGTTTGCGATTGGCGGCACGCTGATCCTGATGAACATTGGCCTGGCGCAATACAAACCGGTGCAGATTGCGTTGGACATTGATCGTCTGCAGCCGGGCGTGGACGTGCAGGAGCGCGGCTACTCGTACAACGGGAAAACGTACACGCTGGTGAATGCGCTGGGCTCGCACGAGGTGCCGGACGGAAAGTATTTGTACGATCCGGGGACGCGGCAGATTGAAGTGCAGTGGGTGCAGGGAATTGGCAGCGATCAGGCGGCGGCGCCGCAGGCTCGTCTGATGGCGACGGTGATCAGCGGGATTTTGAATCAGCGATTGCCGTGGCGCCTTGTCTTTCTGGGCGTGTTTTTAGTCATCGCGGTGGAGCTACTCGGCGTGCGTTCGCTGCCGTTTGCGGTGGGCTCGTATTTATCGATTGCGACGACGATGGCGATGTTCGCCGGCGGCCTGGTGCGCTGGCTGGCCGAGCAAGGCCTGGAGAAAAAGAGCGACGCGGAAAGTGAAGTAAGCCCCGGCTCACTCTACGCCAGCGGATTGATCGCCGCAGGCGGCGTATTCGGGCTGCTGGCGATCGTCCTGAATTTGCTGCAGGACCCGGAATTGAGCAAGCACGTGCCGCATTGGCTGGGCATGATTTTGCATTTGCCCTGGCCGGCCAAGATGTTTGCCCTTGGCGAAAAATTTCCAGCAATCACCGGCGCGCCGCAGGTAGGTGTCCTGCTATTCGTGCTGCTCGCGATATCGCTGTTTGCTTCCGCGCGAAAGAAACTAGGGCAGAGTTAGCGCAGCACAAATTTAATATTCGAGCGGGGCTTCAAGTGAGGCTGCGATGCGGAAACACGAAGGTCCTCTGCTTGTGGCGCAGATTTCTTGTTGCTGTCTTTTGATCTTGAGCACTTTTTGCTCGCCGGACGCTTCTCAAAACGCCAACGTCCACGATGAATCGGACGTTCTCCAACTCACGATTCAAACTGATAAAAAAGTCTACACCGAAGGGAATAATATTCCGATCCCCGCACAGGTCACCAATGTGAGCCGTCGAGATGTATTCATCGGAAGAGAGATGTGGACGAACGACTCTCCTTCGCACGCTTGGCTGGCGATTACCGCTGTCGATGGACATCACTTCGAAGGACTCGCCGGTGCCGTCGATATTGTGGCTGCAATTGATGATCTCCCGCGGGAAGTCCTCAGAGGGTGCATCTCATTGCCACCAGGGCATTCGTACGGATCCAATACATTCGTGCAAAATTATGCGCAGGCGGCTGGCTTAATTCCGGGACTTTACAAAGTCCGCGCAATCTTCGAGAGCCGAGGTATTGATGCGAATACTTATTTTAACCCGCTTTTGGGAAATGCCAAAGAGTTGGAAGGGCTGCGGCCTCAGGATTGGAAAGGCCTGATCCAAAGTAACGAACTGACGATCCGGATAGTCGCCAGGAGATAGATAGTACCGTCGGTGAGGGCGGACACGGATTTCGCGCGTCCGCCCTGCTTGGCATTGGCGACCGTTTAGTTCTTCTTTGGTTTTTCCTCGTGCGCAGGAGCCGATTCGTGTTGTGCCGGCGGTTTTGATTCGTGCATGGCCGCTGGCTTCGGCGCTGATTCAGGTTTGGCCGCAGGCTTGGTTTCCGCCTTTGGCTCGCGCGTCGCCGCTGGTTTTGGTGCTGCCTTCGGCTTAGCTTCGGGCTTCGGTTCATGCGTTGCCGCTGGCTTCGATTCCGTTTTCGGCTTGGCTTCGGTGTTTGGTTCACGTGTTGCCGCGGGTTTCGATTCCGTCTTCGGTTTGGCCTTGGTCTTCGGTTCACGCGTCGTGGCCGGTTTTGATTCTGTCTTCGGTTTCGCTTCGGGTTTTGGTTCACGTGTTGCCGCGGGTTTCGATTCCGTCTTCGGTTTGGCCTCGGACTTCGATTCACGCGTTGTGGCCGGTCTTGATTCTGTCTTAGGCTTGGATTCGGTCTTCGGCTCGCGTGTTGCCGCGGGTTTCGATCCCGTCCTCGGTTCGCGCGCGGTCTCGGTCTTCGCCCCGGTCTTTGGTTCGGTCCGCGTCTTGCTTTCCGTATGCGTCGCAGATTCGGTGCGCGGCTTGGCTTCGGATCTGTTTTCCGTGCGCGAGTTGCCGATGCGTTCGGACGCGGAGGCTTTAGCCTGCGCTACGCCCGGACCTTTGAATTCCCCGGGCCTCGCTGTTGCGACTACCGCGGGGCGTCCGTGATTGGCGGAGGCGAACTGATTGCGGTCGGAACGCGCTTCGGTGATATGCCGCTCTTGCACCTCGGTAGGCGCGGTGTGGTGTTCGTGGGCGAATCGTTCTTGCGCGGCGGTGGGTCGCGCGTTGATGCCGCCATGGCCGCCGTTGAAGCTGACGTGTGAATTGTGCACGACGACAGTTCTGGAATAGACGTTGTGAATTACATGCACGTTTACGTTGTTCACGCGCGTGTTATAGAAAAAGTGACCGTTGGTCCAGCGGCCGCCGAAGTATCCGGTGCCGACGTATCCGAATCCGTAGTTGATACCGCCGTAGAAACCGACTTCTGGGCCCCAATAGCCAGCGTTCCAGAGATAGGCGCCGTTGGACCAGCCCCAGTAACCGGGCGTCCAAAGCAGACCAACCGTAGGCGGTTCAACCCATGTGCCGGGAACCCAGAAATATCCGCCGTCGTCGCTATAGCTCCAGTAACCGGGCGTCCAGATGTAGCCCTCGCCGGGGCAAATGGGCTGCGTGTACACGGGTAGGACGGGAGGGGCGACCGTTACAGAGAGCACAACCTGCGCTGAAGCGGTGGATGGTGCGGCTGAAACCGCGAACAGAGCTGTGGCTAGTGCGAAACAAATGGAAAGTCCGAGCGACTGGAGCGCCCGGCGGAAATTGGAAATGTGCATCGGCTTCACCTCGTAAGAGAAATCGCGACTGCTGAAATGATACGCGACGGTACGAATGGAGGCGATACGGCGAAGTCTTTAGAGGCGTAGGGAACTTACCTTATAGGCGTAAGGGCCGCGTATGGAATATTTTGCTCGTGTGTCCGAAGAAAATACCCGGCGGTTTCAGGGAGCTTAAGGGCAACGTAACGAACCTTCGAACCCGAAGTGATTGACTGAATGGGAGTAAGTGCTTGAGGCTGCGAACGGACATTGAAATGCGGGCTTCGTTGGGAGTGCCCTTCGGAGAGCGTGAGGAGGCGGTGATGAATTACAGATTCGACATATTCAAGAGGCTGCCGAACGGAAACACGCTTTGGATTACCACCGTGGATGGGTTGGTGGAGGCGAAGAGCCGCATGGGGCGCCTGGCGGCGATCTCTGGCGGAGAATATTTTGTGTATTTGCAGGGAGAAGGAATTGTGGCGGAACTGACCCCGAGCTATCAATATCGGGCCGAAGTTGCGTGAACGTCGAGCAAGCTTGGGCCGTGGGATGAGTTCAGGGTTCTTTCCGGCGCGCGGCTTTAACGGGATAGGGGATAGGCTAGAGCCAAACCGCCCTTTTGCGCGCCTCGATGGTGGTTGCCCGCACGATTTCGACGATCCTTAACACGATCCAAAATTCAGTTCCTCACTGGGTAATTTCCGCAGCGACGACTGCGCGAGATTTAACACGTATTAAATCGTCGACCCGATATTTCACAGACTGCGGCGAGATTTCACGCGATTTAACAGCATTGGAGGCTATTGAATTCGGATACTAATTCATCTTCAGTATTGTATTAATATCTCTTGTATTTACAGCGGATTGCAGCGAGGGCTCGAATTGTTAAATTTTACCTTAGCATGTGGGCCAAATCACTCTGCGTTAACACGCGCGACGGTAAATCATTCCGGCTTGATGAAATCTCTCGGGCTGATGTGATTACTTTGGGCGATGTTCTGTACGGATATATTCAACACCCGGAAATCAAATCCCTGGGTCCCGACGGCGAGAAATGCAACGCAGAAACACGCGGTCTAGTTCGAAGAATTCCAATTAGGGGTGGTCTTCATCACCCAATTGGGAAAGAAATTTCACGATTCGACCAAGGACAAGATGATTTTGTTGAAAATATCGAGGACGCAGTTATTCGATATGACGGTGGGCGAGTGGCGGCGAACGAGAGTTTAAAAGCGGAGATCAAAAAGCTTGGATTACGAAAAACAACGAAGGAGACGGGTCTCGACCGGAAAACGATTCGTGCCGTTCTCAGCGGAAAAAAAGTAAAGGTCTCAACGCTTGCGAAGGTCGTGCACGGGTTGCAGTCACAATGGCAGCGACCAACAGGAGGCCGTTTTCCGGGTAGTCCGAAGGGGCCGAAATAATGTCAGTGAGAGAGTCCTGGTATGCCAAATGTCCGGTCACGACTTACCAGGCAATTAGACTCACTTCCGAGTGCCCCGTCATACGGGCCGGAATTTGCCTCCGATCTGGTTTACAGGGCTGTGAGCGCACACCCTTGTTATCGTCAACTACCAAATCGCAGCTGTGGAGATGAGCGGGCCGGGCCAGCGATCCCTAATCAAAACGGCCCGTGGAAGGCCAACTAGAACGCCTCGGGAATTTCAGTTCGTGATTCCCTTCATCATACGCTTCTGAAGACCGAAACAATCGATGCAAGAGGCGGGTCTTGGCACGCGTTTGCGTTAAGTTTTTCAGTTGGCAGTGGTGGGCAACCGCTATTAATTCGAGGCACTTGACATTATTATAAACCCGATTAGGATAACCCTCTCGAACCACTCTGTCAGCGTAACGTCGCGTCATGAGAGAGATTACGATATCGTGATTACCGCTAAGTCTTGTCGCACCAACGAAACTTTCAAGTAAAGCCGACGACGGAATCGTCATGGAGGAAGCGTATGCATCACCTTCCTGGCCCAGACCCGATAATTCCTAAAATCTGTAACTATCCCGGTTCTTTCGCGACGGACCAACCTATTGCGCGTGTACTGGCGAACGTTCTCGCGAACGCGAAAAAGTGTTCGAGTATTTACCTCGATACGCTTCAGAGCATGGGCGGCGGCACTATATACAATGAGAGTAATCACGCGCAAGGGCTTGCGAGATCCCACGTCTTATCGAATAACCAGATTTATTTTTTCCTCAGTTACTCTGAAATCGGGGCAAGGGGTACCCTTTCGCAGTACTCCTACGCCGGACCCCTAGACGGATCTCACGTCGTGGAGACATCTCCCTTACAAGTAGCCCCAATGCAGCACGGGCTCTTGAAAATCGACGAGGAACATCCTTCCGATCTCGAGTTTCTGCCAGATATCAATTACGTCGATGCCGGATATCTGTTCGTTACGGAGGAGTTTCAAAGGCATAGGCTGGTCGTCTATCGTTGGACGCCTGGTCAGCCACTTGAAAAGCACGGACACATTTCACACGGCTTTTCGCATGACAATAATTCAAACGGGACGGGACCGAACTTTGTATTTCTGGACCGAGTTGGCGACCGCTACTACTTAGGGGTGGCCAGCCAGCACTGGGGATGGGGTATTTTGTTTAGCGCCGAATGTCAGGCTCTATTCCCGACCTGCAAACAAGGTGAAATGAAATTGTCCGCGTTTCAACCTGTTTCTGCCCTGGATATTGCACCGTTCCCGCCGAAGACCTGGCCGCCTCCGATTATGCCTCCGGCAGACGCCCAAGGCATTTTCCCTTTCCCAACCTTTTCCGACGGCCTACCCTCTCAAGTCAAGTTGGTTCTCGATTCCACGGGAGAGTGGTATCTACTAGCATTTCGCAGTGACCCGGATGACAAAACTCTGGCTGTAGATTACGTAGATGTGTACCCCGTTCAATTCAATCCGTTCAAGATCTCTGGACGGATATCAATCAACCACGTTACGTTCGTAGCAGGCGACACGAGTTTCGCGAGCACTGGAACTCATTATGTCGAGCCCTTCGGAAGATTCTTGGTTTCGTGTTCGTATCGGTGGGCGAAGGACGATTTACCGAATCCAGGCCAAGCCGGATATGTCACTAGAGTTGACGAGTGCCCGTCTTTCTAGCCTCGAGAACTGTTCACCGACTCAAGTAGTCAGGCTTGTCCTTCGCCATCATCTGTCGGGCCCTTCCCCGGTGTTTCACCACAAAGCTTCCGACGAGAAATCGTTATACCCATCTAGTGCCCTCATTTCGATGGTGCTTCCCGCGCGCCGGGCCATGAGCGTCGATCCGATGGTCGCCCTGTGCTACGAGGAAAAGGCATGCGATAGCTGTTGACGGAAAATCTAATCCATCCTTCCAGAACTGGGCCTGACAAGAAACTCAAGTCCTGATTAACGCGCTAATCGGGCATATAATCAGCGCACATCTTCGGAGTGTCACTGATCATGTCACAGACAGCGCCCCAAAAAAGGCACGGCCTATATTCATTGGCTATCTTGTTTCTCGTGCTTGGGTGCGCGGGTGTCATAGCGGGATACCGTAGTTTTGCGATTCGATCGCTTGGCCTTGTGGCACTCATGGTCAGCGCATACTTTGTCCGAATCTCTAAGGTCCACGCATCTCCCGCTCCGGCCATCAGGAGTGACCTGGAGGCGGATTCCAAAGGGGAAAAAGGCCCGGGCCGTCTTGCCTGGGCTGTCGGCATCGCGCTCGTGCCGGCAGCAGGAATGTCTTATCTCTACTTGTACAACGACGCCATTCATGGCTACCACGCAGCGCTGCCGGTTTATGTTTTCGCCGGAGTCGGATTGACATGCGCCATCGTGTGGGCTTACCTGGTTGCGAAAATGGTTTCGTGAGACTGGAAGACCTTTGCTCGACCTCGTCAACTCCTGATAAGTCGTGCCGGAAAAGTCAAATTGCCTGAAATCCACTGGGACGGTTAGGGCGTTAACCAGGACTTGACGGCAAACTGCTGATGAAAGCCATGATGACGGTGGCGGCTTTCTGTGGTTCTCGTTGCAACAGGAGATGCGGCGCTGGAATTGACCTTAAAACAGTGTCTGGCCTCAGTAGAGAAAATTCATCTTTGCATGAGAAGGAAAGCAGCCTGTCGTAGGTCGCTTCCACGTACAACAGCGGCACGGTTGTTCGGCGTAGGTCATCACGTGCGTCACAATCCAAGACTTCGTGCAAACGGCCACTCAGTACACTGGGACTCACCTTTTGCAATGCGTGGCGAAGGCTTTGCAGAAGCTCGGAAGGTGCGTGCTGTCCGAGAAGAAAATACTCAAGAATTGTGCGAGGCGGCTTCAATTTAAAAAGCCAAGGTTTCGCAACTGCTCTCACTGCTGCCGACCAGCCATGTAGCGGATTTCTAACGAATCCGGCACAGATGACGACAGCGGCAAGATTGTGTGGATTAGTTGCCGCGTACCAAACAGCCAACGGCGCTGAGAACGATTCAGCCACCAGTACGAATGGCTCAAGTTGCGGAACCGCCGCACCGACAAACGGGCGCAAGTCCGCGTACCTTAGAAATTTGTCAGTTGGGTAAGCAACAGTCGTCGTGGTCCACGACTCAGGAAGAGCCGCGATGAAATCGGCAAATAAATCTCCTGTCCCATCAAGGCCGGGAAGGAGCGCCAAGTGTTTGGGTGCCAGATACGGTGCGCTCACTGAGGAAATTATACTTCCAAACTTCCTGATGCCTGATAAGTTCTATAAAGGTAGAAGTCAAGAAAAAACACTTCTCCTTCGGCTGGAATTTTTCTTGCTTCTCAGCCCATACGATCGAGCGAGAGCTGTTCTGACCTACCGCGCCATGTGCTCGGTTG
>Ga0070762_10000027_pt1 | contig 40676 bp, 34 predicted proteins | sample HubBroMetageREF2_FD_66726 | JGI IMG/M metagenome (GOLD analysis project Ga0070762, IMG submission 66726) | Reference soil microbial communities from the Hubbard Brook experimental Forest, New Hampshire, USA - Hubbard Brook CCASE Soil... | ecosystem: Environmental > Terrestrial > Soil >...
ACGCTGATGTTGAACGGTCATTACGATTTCTTCTTTCCAGTCGATTCCACGCAGATCCCCTTCTATAACCTGCTAGGCGCCAAAAAGGACCAGAAGAAACGCATTCAATTTGAAACCGGTCACAACGTCCCTCGCAACGAATTGATTAAGGAAACACTAAACTGGTTCGACCTGTGGCTGGGCCCCGTGCAGTAACCTTAAAACCCGACACGGCAGAGCGGTTGATCTTCAATGCCGCTGAACACATAGGCTGTCGCGTTCCCCGACGAACGGGGAAACAGGAAGTTATCCCGGGCCACAAGTCCGCTTCTGGAAAGTCTCGAGTCGAGAACGCGAGATTATCAGAGCAGCACGATTAGGTTTTACAACAACTTACAAAACCGCGGGACTGCCAAACTACGCGGAAGTCGCACAAGACATCGCATGTTGTGGGTTGGGTTGTGGGTGGGAAAAAATCCACTGAGTCTTTCCTAGCGGCCGGCTTCCCCCGAGGAAGCAAGCCCGGTGGGTAGCTTGCACGGAATTCCGTTCAAGTACCGGGAAAACTGTTTGGGTTCACGTACTTTCCACAGCGTTATAAGAGCACTTACTAGAGACGCTGGAACAGTGTGGCCATCTACTCAGATTGCGTCTTCCATTGGAATATTTGGACCAAACTGGCGATCCACTTACGAGTGCGCAACCCAATTATATTAGCTTTGCTATTTTTTCGTTCACGGCGTGGGAGAGCAGGTTAGCGTGTCGCTGTTGTTTACGATCGTATCGATCGGTGCACTGATTTTGTCTGCTTCTCGGGAGGAATTCTTGCTCTCGCGAGTGTTCGGGAAGGGACCTTGTGCATGCTACCTTCGCAAGGAAACCGAGCAGAACGGCACCGAGTTTGCGTTCGCCGATGCGATCCGCGCGGGCGAGCGGCTGCGGGCAACCGCGAAACTATATGATTTTCCTCTTGACTCTGTGTGATGAGGTCAGGCACAGTGCATACTCCAGCCAAAAACCAGCCAGAAAGAGACATGCTCGGTGCATTTCGAGCGTGTTTTGTAATCCCTAAAAAGTGTTTGACGGAACTAAACGTTCACACCTAGTGCCCAGGTGACCAGAAAAGAACTTCACGACGAGCGCTCTGCCACGCGGTGTTGGCGAATTGAACGAAAAGAATTCAGTCGAATCGGAGCGCGCCGTCCCCCTCGCGATGAATCGGCAAATTAACTAAAACCAGACTATAGCCTGGGTGATTCGTTGGTGATGATATCGGCGAGATGGTCCTAGAATATTACAAACTCTCAGAACAACCCTTCGGCGTAACGCCGGACCCGCGTTACTTGTTTATGAGCGGGACGCATCGGGAAGCGCTGGCTTCCATGCTTTATGCAGTCAGCGCAGGCCGGGGCTTCACTGCTCTGATTGCCAAGCCCGGGATGGGCAAAACTACTCTACTTTTCGACTTCTTGAATGTCGTGAAGGACCACGCCAAGACAGCGTTTGTCTTTCAATCGCAGTGCAGCCCGCAGGATATGCTGCACAATTTGCTGCACGATCTCGATATCGAGGATGATGGCGGCGACATAATGCGTATGCAGCGGAAGTTGAATGAATGCTTGCTGCTTCAAGCTAGTCGAGGGAAGCAATTGGTTGTGGTCATTGATGAGGCTCAGAATCTGAGTGAATCCGTTCTCGAGGTTGTGCGGATGCTGTCGAATTTCGAGACACCGCGAGAAAAACTGATGCACTTTGTCCTGGCGGGACAGCCGGAACTCGCCAGAAAGTTGGCCTCTGCAAGTTTGACTCAGCTTAGGCAACGCATTTCCATTGTTGCGCGTCTGAAACCTTTTACTGCGGATGACACACAGCTCTACATTGCCCATCGCCTGCATGTCGCTGGTTATGATTTCGAGCGACCGCTGTTTACCAAGCGAGCGTATGCCTTGATTGCGAGCTACTCCGAAGGAATCCCGCGCAACATTAACAATCTTTGCTTTAACGCGATATCGCTGGGCTGCGTCTCGAAGCAGAAAACCATCGACGCAGACGTGATCCAGGAAGTGCTCGGCGATTTGGACTTGCGTCCTATGTTCACCGAGCCGGATAGCGTCTCAAAGCCGGCAGAACCCATAGCGCCCGCGCCGGCACTCCTTTCCCATGAAAAGCCCCGGTCGCTATGGCAAGCCTGGTCGGTGCGGTTCGCATTGGCCTTGGTTTTGGTGGCGTCAGTGAGTTGGCCGTTCGTCCGCGGTAAGGGGCATACCCTAAGCACGCTTGCTTCAACGCCTTCTCCAGCCGTCAACGGTTCCGCTGCATCAGATCCCGCAAACTATTCGGTACCGCCAAGCCACGAACCCTTGGCGGTTTCTGCTCCGGTCCCGAGCACTTCGCAATCTGCCGAATCAGGTTCCATTCTTGTCCTTCCTGGCGAGACTCTCTATCGGATTAGTCTCAAGATTTTCGGTAAATATGACGAAGAGACCTTGGCGGCATTGCGTGAGCTCAATCCGTGGTTAACGAATCTCCGGCGCATTAAGCCCGGCCAGAAGATTAAGGTCCCGGTTACCAGAAGCATGTCACACGAGATCTTAGCCGAGCACGTCCCGGTCGTAATCGGTGCAGGAGCGGAGAAGCCGTGAGTAAGAATTTTGCTGGATTCGCGAAGTGAGAATTTAGTACGGCGCGGACTTAGAAATGTTAGGTGCAGCTACAACGCACCTATCAGACCCTGGAGCAGTTGTGCTGGCTGTTTTTAGGACCAGTGAGACTGTTGGGTCAAGTAAGAGTTCCCAAACCCACTGTGACTCGATTTAGCGGAGCTTTGCCCTTAGAACATTTTAAAGGTTTGCGACCAAACTGCTCTCGGCACAGCGACGTCGGAAGCAGTCGCGGCAAAGGTAATCGACCAAGTACTGCAGGTACTGGATTCTAGAATCGATTTTGCTGATGCGCTCATCCTGAGGTTTACGCAAACAGAATTATGACATTTCGAATAAGATGCTGCTGAGAATTGCTGTCGGATCTCGATCGGCAAGCAGTTTCGGGTGACAAAAAATTGCCAAGAGTGACTCAGCGTAGAGAAGCACAAGCGAACTTACTGGCCGAAGGGTGAAAAAAAACGCGTGAGCAGGAATTTTGAATTGATGCAGGATGCGCGGATAAGAATCGAAATGCCCCATTTCGAGGAGCCGAAACCTGCCTCTGCCGCCAGAAATGGCAACGCAAAGGCGAAAGTCGCGAAGGTCGACTTCAATCGGCAGGATGCGATCGCACGAGAGGAATCCTCGAAGCTTGTCCAGAGTATTTTTCTTTCGCGCAGTGAGGACTCTCCGAGGGCCATCGTTTTTGCTGGGGTTGACTCCGGAAATGGTTGCAGCTGGATCTGCGCACATGTCGCGCAGGAACTGGCGGGCCAGAAGCGCGGAAGTGTCTGTGTGGTGGACGCGAATTTGCGTTCTCCTGCACTGCCGAGATTGTTTGGTGTCAGCAATCATTACGGACTCATAGATGCCTTGTCCAAGAAAGGCTCGATCCGAGATTTTGCGAAGGTAGTTCAATCAGACAACCTCTGGCTCCTTTCTTGCGGCTCGCTCGCCGCGGAGTCAGCCGGCCTTCTAAATTCCGAGACTATGAAGGCGAGGGTAGCCGAATTGCGGAAAGAATTTGACTATGTGCTTATAAATTCGTCGGCGTTGAACACCTATTCAGACGGCGTTACCCTGGCACGATTGACTGACGGCTTAATTCTTGTCCTGGACGTCAATTCCACGCGGCGTGAATCAGCTGCCAGGGTTACCAAAAATCTGCGCGCGGCGCAGATCAAGGTGTTGGGTGCGGTTCTTAATAAGCGTACGTTCCCGATCCCAGAGACTTTGTACAAAATGGTATAGAAGTTCTGGGTGGGGGTCCCGGTCCAGCCGGGTTCTCCAAAAATTAGAAAGCACGATGTGACTCGATATGGCGGAGCCTTGTCCATGAGCGCCCTTCAACGTAGCGCAAATGAAATACTACTGAACAACAATCCCGGATTCACACCGGAACAGATATTCTGGTTCGCGGTTCAGACCAGGCCTCGCTATGAAAAGAGGGTGGTTGCCGAACTTCAGGAGAGAGGGGTCGAAACATTTCTCCCTCTGCACTCCGCCACACACCAATGGAGTGACCGCCGCCGCGTGGTGAATTTGCCACTTTTCCCGGGTTACCTATTCGTGCGCATCGCTCCTTTGCTTCAAGCTCGTGTCTTGACCCTAAGGACGAGCGGCGTGATTAGCTTTGTTGGCATTCGTAACAGAGGTATTCCGATCCCTGACGGCGAAATTGAGGCGATACAAGCTGTACTCAAAGGAGGGGTTACGTTCGAGCCCCATCCCTATCTGCAGGCCGGACAATCTGTCCGCATCTGCGGAGGCTGCCTCGATGGGCTTACCGGTGTTCTCCTGGCCGTGAACGGCAATCAAAGCTTGGTCGTTTCTGTGACTTTGATTCAAAAGTCTATCGCGATGCGCATCGAAGGATACAAGGTTGAGGCGATATAAGCACTCATTGGCGGCATCGACGGCTAGCTGCTTGACTTTGACGCGAGGAAAAACTTTAGCCTCCGGAATCCGCATCCTTCTCCGCAGCCAGGAGACCCTTCCAGTGTCGTTGCTGCTGGCAGCAAAACATGGTGAGAAATGAGCGCTCCGCTTCGCACGGATGACTCTACGTTTGGCCAAGAGCTACCGATTGATATGGCACCTCAGCGGCATCGCACGCCGGTTCGCATGACTCCTCTCCGGCACGCCGTGGTGGACCGAGTAGGTATTGGCCATGCTCTGGTTGATAATTGTTCGTTCAAAGAAGCTTGCGATGCCATCGTTTCGCACGCGAAAGCTGGCGGAAAACCGGCGTACGTCACAACTGCCAACGCACAGCACATAGTATTGTTAGATCAAGACAAGCGCTTGCGGAAAATCTATGATTGCGCTGACTTAGTCCTTCCTGATGGTTATTCGCTCTTGCTTGCGGCGCGACTCCATGGACGTTTTCTCCAGGAACGAATTGCAGGCGTGGACATGTTTCAAACGCTATGCGATCTTGCAGCCGAAAACGATTTGCATGTTTTCTTGTTAGGTGGTCTTCCTCAGTCTGCAGATCTGACTGCGAAAGTGCTGAAGCAACGTTTGTCATCTCTGCGAATCAGTACCTATTGCCCTCCCTTCGGATTTGAGAAAACGGCTGCAGGCCTGAAGCAGACGGAGCAGGCCATTCGAGACGCAAAGCCGGACCTCCTGTTCGTGGCCTTCGGCGCTCCGAAGCAGGAGTACTGGATTTACGAACACGGGCTCCGGCTCTCAGTACCGGTATCTATTGGAGTCGGCGGCTCCTTTGAGATGGTTTCTGGCGTTGTGCGGCGAGCACCGATCTGGATGCAAGACGCTGGATGCGAGTGGCTGTACCGATTGTACCGGGAGCCTCGCCGTTTGTGGCGGCGCTACCTGATCGGCAATCTGGAATTTGGGACCATCGTGCTGCGGCAGTCTGTCCGCAGGGCATTCCTTTCAACGTTCTTCGCTCTTGTTGATAAGGAGCGCTTCGCTGCGGAGCTTTATGAGCCTCGCGCGCAATACAGAGGCAAGCGCTTCGCCAATGTACTGAACATCCGTTCCGCAGAGATTGGGGAGCCGCATCGCCCTGATGCGTGAGTTGAACCACCATCTCGGTCAAGTTGCAAAGAATGTTTCGAACCAAGCGGCCCGCACTGATGAGATTTTCTGGGACCAAGTAAACACTATCGATTGCTAGGGCACGATCGACCCGCAAGATGTCCCTGGTGGAACGCTAGAGAAAAGGAAGTATGACCATGGAGCCTTCGGCAAGAAAAGCGATAACTGTCCAACGGCTGCACCCAACCGCTCCGGCTGGCAACGAACTGACGATCTCCGATATTTTTCTGGTTTTGCGGCGGCGCATGAACCTGATAGGGATCATAACGGGGACTTGCTTCCTGCTCGGAGTGCTGGTGTGTCTATTCACGACGCGACGCTATGAAGGCCGAGCCGTTTTGGAGGTTCAGAAAACCAGCGCAGATATGCTGGGCCTGCAGAACATCATGGCGGGAGCTTCGGACGGGCCGGGTGACGCTCTGAACGCAAATCTCGATTTGCAAACAGAAGTCGAGATACTAAAGTCGGACGAGTTGGCGTTAAAAGTTATCGAGGATCTGCATCTCGATCAGACGCGCGATTTCCAGCCGCATTGGAGCCCAGTGGGTTTCGTTATGGGTCTGTTTGCGCCTTCCAGCCAGCCGGATGTTGCGGAAGCTTCGTTGGAGGATTCTCCCATACGGCGGACCCGGGCGTTAATGGTATTTGCATCGCACTTGAAAGTGGAAGCTGTCCCCGGAACTCGCTTGATTGAGATCAGGTATTTCCACCCGGACCGCAAAGTTGCGCCGGAGGTGGTAAACGATCTAGTGCATGCGCTGAAGGATCATGGCTTCCAGACGCGCTATGCCGCGACTCGTGAATCGTCTGAATGGCTCAACGGGCAATTGGCGGACTTAAAGCAGCAAACCCAGGAGCTGCAAGCCAAGGTCGTCAAGTTGCAGAAAGACTCAGGCGTGTACAGCTTAGGTACGGACTCGCAAGGTCGAGATCAGACCTACAGCTCAACACTCGACCGCTTGCAGCAAGCCACTACAGCGTTGATGGGTGCCACGTCCAATCGAATCATGAAGGGCGCGGTCTACCAGACGGCGAAGAATGGCGACCCGGAATTAATTTCCGCACTGGCGGGAGGCAACTTGATGGGATCCTCTGCCGGTGTTCAAAACTCGTTCACCCTGTTGCAAACACTGCGTTCGCAGCAAGCCGTGTTGCAAGCACAAGTAGCTCAGGATAGTTCGAAATTCGGCAGCGAGTACCCGAAATTGGCCGACGAGCGGTCCAGTTTACAAAGTGTTTCGAAAGCCATATCTGACGAAGTGAAACGCATCGGCGAGCGAGCTGCCAACGATTACCGTGCCTCTCAAGAAGCGGAAGACCGACTCCGCGCGGAATATAGAGCCAGCAAGGCGGAAGCGGAACGGCTGAATGACAAGACCATCGAATATGGCGTTGCGAAGCAGGAAGCCGACGATAGTCGCGGCCTTTACGAAGATTTATTTAAGCGGCTAAAGGAAGCCGGCGTCATCGAGGGTTTCCACTCTTCGAATATTTCCGTGGTCCAACCCGGCAGAGTGCCAGCTAAGCCGGCGAAGCCCAACGTGCCAATATATCTGGGAGTCTCGCTTTTAGGCGGTCTATTCCTCGGTGTGTGCGGAGCGCTGTTTACAGACAGCGTCGACACCAAGATCCAATCGATCGAAGGAATGGAACTGTTGCTGGAATCTCCGTTGCTGGCGATTCTTCCCGAATTTGAAAAGTCCGGGCGGAAATGGCTTCCGAACAGGATCGCCGCATCTTCGGACCAGTCTCCGAATTTACTGGAATCGCCGGCTACTCCTTTTGCTGAATCGCTACGTGGACTTCGAACCAAGTTGCTGCATTCGCAAAATGCGCACCCGCCGAAGGTGATTCTAGTGACGAGTTCCGTGCCGGGAGAGGGCAAGAGCACGGTCAGTACGAATCTTGCGGCACTTTTAGCGCGGTCAGGGAAGCGGGTTTTGTTGGTGGAAGCGGATATGCGTAATCCCGCCTCTTCCAGCAAGGAGATCAGCTCACTGATTGACGAGCAGCAACTCGACAGACTACTTGCGATTCCGCCGCGACCACTTCGTGGCCAAACCGCTGCAAACATGATTGAACATGCCGCAGAACAGGAAACCTCCGACGAGGGAGGTTTGAAAGAATACTTGAAGGACTTTTCGACCGAACTCAGCGTTTTGCTAACCGACAGGGAAGAAAAGTTGCAAAGCATGACCTTGAAAAGCATCTATGGCATGGAAATCATGCAAGCAGGCCCGACACCTCGCTACCCTGCTGAGCTTCTGGACTCTGACCGCATGCGTGGTTTGTTGGAAGAATGGAGAAAAGAATTCGATTACGTTGTTCTAGACAGTCCCCCGCTTCTCGCGGTGACAGATGCCGCGGTGCTTTCACATATGGCCGATATCACGTTGCTCATCGCGCGTCCAGGATTCACGTCGAGCAAGGGGCTAAAGCGCGCTTTGGATCTGATTGAGATGAGCAAGGAGACGCGGGTTGGTGTGGTGCTAAATGCCGTCGACAGAAAGTCGGCATCCTATAGCGACTACTACGGACACTCGAGCGCGTCGTTGGTGGTGCAAGGGAAGGAGAGACTACATGTTTAGGAATCTTCGAGTATGCGGACTGGCGGTGCTGGTCGCCACGATGATTGCCACTCTTGCCTGCGCGGGACCGGGAGAGACTCTGCTGATTGGTTCCGGTGATACGCTGCACGTACAAGTTCTAGACACGCCGGAGATGGAGCAGCACCCGCGGGTCACCGATGCCGGAGAAATTCCGCTCATTGGCGTCGGCAATCTCCATGTGGCTGGGCTAACACCTGCAGCCGCAGCCGCAAAAATTCAGGAGAGCCTTATCAGCAAGCACTACATGAATCATCCCGAAGTTACGGTTACGGTGGAACAGTACGCAACGCAAACGGTGTCCGTGCTGGGGCAGGTCAAAACTCCTGGTGCTTACGCCATTGCGACTCCGCGTTCCATCCTGAGCGTGATTGCACTTGCCGGCGGCCTGACCGATTCCGCCGATTATCGCCTCACGATCCAGCGCCGGGATGGTTCTCAGCAGCCCGTTAGTTACACGCTTTCCAATGATCCTCGTGCGGCGATTGCGGACGAGGTACCAGTTTTTCCAGGGGATACCGTCGTCGTGCCCAAGGCAGGAATTGCGTACATCCTCGGGGATGTTCGCCGGCCCGGCGGTTTCGTCATGCAAAACAATCATTCGCAGTTAACGATCATGCAGGCCGTCGCTCTCGCGGGCGGGACCGCACCGTCGGCCGTGCCGGCACACGCTAAGCTTATCCGCAAATCGCCGGAAGGTGGATATCAAGAAATTGCCGTCAACTTTAGCGCCATCCAGAAAGGCAAGCAGCCGGACATGGATCTGAAGCCGGACGACATCCTGTACATACCTTTCAGCTATATACGAAATATCGCCAGCAACTCGTCGGGTATAGTGGCGTCGGCGACATCGGCTGCGGTTTACGCAGTGCCCTGAGTTCGTGTCTCCCTGCAATTCCTTTTTCCCCGAACGATTACATGAATCAATCCAATCCACTTGTAAGCGTGGTGATACCCACTAACAATCGGCCTGCACTTTTGCTGCAGGCAGTGCGGAGCGCGCTTGAACAAACGCTGCGAGAAATCGAAGTCATCGTGGTGATCGATGGAGAGCAGAAAAGCTCGAGCGTCAGCGCCCTTGCGGGCTTGGCCGATCCTCGGGTTCGCTGCATTCCAGTCGGCAGGCAGGTTGGTGGCGCCGAAGCGAGGAATATCGGTATACGCGAGGCCCGTGCGCCATGGATCGCTTTGCTCGACGATGACGACGAATGGCTGCCCGCGAAACTTCAGATGCAAATGCAGGCGATAGAACCGCATCCTGGTCACCGCCAGGTTGTGGTTACGTGCCAGCACATCCATCGAGCTGAAGGTGCAGCAGACGTCGTGCGGCCACGCAGACTTCCAAAACCCGGCGAATTGCCGTGTGAATTCATGTTTGATTATCTTTGCTATTTTCAAACTTCGACGTTCGTTTGCTCGAGGGATTTGATGTTGAAGGTCCCTTTCACTAAGGATTTGCCATTCTTTCATGATATCGACTGGTTCTTGCGGGTGTTTCGCGTATCCGATGCGGAGTTGGTCGTGGTAGAGCAACCGCTCTCGATTTACTATGCGCCAGAAAAACGGACGGCGATTTCGAACCAGGTGAACTGGAGAGCAAAGGTGAATTGGGGACGCGCGAATCGTTGCTGGATGAGCAAACGAGCCTATTCCCGGTTTATCGTGGGTTCATGCGCAGGGGCAGCCGTCCAAGACAAGGCCGGTATACGCGGATTCAGCCGGCTTCTTTACGAATGCGTGGTTGTAGGTTCGCCAAGTCCCAGGCGCGTACTCCTCCTGAGTGGAATGTTCCTACTGAGACCGACATGGCGAAAGAAACTGCGGGACCTAATTTGGTTGAAACGTGTAGACATCCAAGTCCGCCCAGAGCAGAAGTCTGTCGCGTAATGCTGCCCGTCCAAGTGTTTCGGTCTTTTGACGGAGAACCTTTCTCCAGCCGACGTATCTAGCATGACGACACACGGAAAAGCAGAGTAATTCAAGTCAGTGGAGCCGCATGTGAACTCAAACTCTCATTCCCGCGGAATTATCACGTTGGCGTATGGCGATCGGCGATTTCTTGAACAAGCACGTTCTTTGGCCTATTCTCTGGAGTTGCACGCGCCGCACTTGTCCCGGACGCTAGTCACAGATTCCAGTGACCCTGAAATTCGGCGGCAGTTTACGGAAGTTATTCCGTACCGAACGGAGTATGGATCGGGCGTGCGGCAGAAAGTGTTTCTCGACCAGTACAGCCCTTACGACGAAACGTTATTCATCGACAGCGATTGCTTAGCTTTGGGAAACCTGGAAGCATTCTGGTCCACGTTTGCCGGTCAATACTTCGGCGTTCCCGGATTCAGATATCTGCAAAAGGGCGCGACGGATCCGTACTTCGATGTCGACTACGCGCTCGGAAATTTAAAAGTGACGGAGATTCCCAAGTTTAACGGTGGCACCTACTACTTCACTCGCTCTGCCAAAGCCACCGAGTTTTTCAATACGGCTCGAAACATTTTGGACAATCGGCGCTCTCTTCGACTCGGTGAGTTCCGTAGAAACGGGCCAAATGATGAGGCTGTTTATGCTCTGGCAATGGCGGTCCATCACATTGGTCCAACGTGGATGGGAGCCGGGGGAATGTGGACGCCGACTGGTTACAAGGGGCCATTGCTGCTCGATGCGCTGAAAGGAACATGCTCCTTCGAAAAGGAGGGAATGAAACTTTCGCCAGAGATAGTTCACTTCCCCGGGGAATACATGCATGCCTTCCCGTACGCACGGGAGCGCGCGAGGCTTAAGGCGCATGTCGACAAAGAAAAGACACCGAAATTGAGTTTGGCTACGTCCTTCGCGGCTTCGCTTTTGTGGCAGTGCTCTCGTCGCTCGTCTGGTTTGGCAAGATTGGCTCGGACGTCGGTGCGCGCTTACCGGGCTGCTCGTTCTCACTAAGCGCGGTAATACGTGCAGTGAAGTTCTTCTCGAAGCCCAATCCTTCTAAGCGGGAAGGTACTCCATGAATAGGCGCGAAGCTTTACTGGATAGCATTCGGTTTGCGGCTTGCACAGCGCTGTCAAAAGCGATTCCGTCATTGGCTGGGCCGCAAGCCATCTCAGCCCTGACTCCATTGAAGACCGCCGCTCCTTGCCCGGAACGGCGCATCGGAGTTGTCGTGGATAAATCGCTACTGCAGGATCCAACGGTTGCGGAGATTGTTATACGTAATTTCAACTTGATTACCGCGAGCGGCATGAAATGGAATCAGATCCATCCTGGTCCCGCGACTTACGATTTCGCGGAAGGGGATTGGAATGTGCATTTCGCGCAGCAAAATGACATGCAAGTGCACGGACACAATCTCTGCTGGAATAGTCCGTTAGCGATTCCGCCTTGGTTTAAGAACACGCTAAATAGTTCCAATGCGAAACAATATTTGGCCGAACACATCAACACGGTGATGAAGCGCTATGAAGGACGAGTCACTTCCTGGGATGTCGTGAATGAACCCTTAGTGCCCTGGTCCAAGCGAAGCGATGGACTTTATCCAGGTATCTGGGTGGATCTTCTTGGGCCCACCTACATCGATGATGCTTTTCACGCCGCTGCGGCAGCCGACCCGAAAGCGTTGCGGATTTTGAATATCTACCGGGTAGAGCAGGGAACTTCGGATGATGAGCGCACGCGAAGAGACACCATCGAATTGCTCAAGCAGCTCTTGGATCGGGGAGTGCCGGTGCAGGCCGTTGGCATAGAGTCGCATCTCGATGCGTCGCAGCCTTTGGGTGGTGGATCGTTCCGTCAGTTTTTGGAAGACATTCGCGCTCTGAGGTTGCAGGTGCTGATAACCGAACTGGATGTTAAAGAGAACCGAGCGGGCAGCTCACTCGACTGGGATGAATCGGCCGCGAAGTATTATGCGGAATATCTGACGGAGTTCATTCCGGCGGTGAATCCTCCGTCTGTGATCTTCTTTTCTATCAAAGATCGTTGGGAGAATGGCAAACGTATCCAAGGTCTGCTACAGAACTCGCTGACTCCGAGGTTGACCTTCAAGTCTTCGGTTGAGGCGTTAGCGCAGCATGGCGCGTGCAGATAGGAATTTCTAGGACAATGCGCTGAGCGCGGCTATTTCACGCTGCTCGTCGTTCCGTGACCGAAAGAATATGATAGCGATCGAACAATTAGACATCGCCGTTCCGGCATTGAGCACAAGGCCAAGCATTTCTGAGCCTTTCGCAGCTCTTCCGGTATGGCAACTGGCGCTCAGTTGGCTCTTGCTTATTCCGATGCTGTACATCGCGGCGAATGGCACATTCGTTCTGCATGCGGGAAGCGCAAACACGGCCGCAACCGGGCAAACACCGGGCACCGACGCTTACCATAAAATCAGCATAGCGCTGGTCAGCTTGATTATCATCGCGCTGGTTTCTTTGCGATTCTCGCCAGTCTTTGCCCTCGCTCAGCGGGTGAAGCTGGTATTAGCGCTTCCGGTGCTGGCAATTCTGTCGTGCGGTTGGTCTGCAGACCCGGGGCAGAGCATCGTCAGTGGCGCGATCCTGATGATTTTCACAGTATTCGCTATTTATGTAGCGAGCCGATTCGCTTTCCAACGGCAACTGGAACTCGTGATGTTCGTGGGAGCGGTTGCCCTACCGTTGAGCGTCGGGCTTGCCGTCTTTGTACCTTCGATTGGGGCGACCGAAGCTGGATGGAGAGGAATTTTTGGCCATAAGCAAATGTGCGCGGCGGCGTCGATTTTGTGGCTGGTGAGCGCTCTGCATTGGAAATGTTCCGGCATTTACCAGAAGCTATTTCGCGGCCTTTGCGTTGCACTCTGCATTGGGCTAATCGGCATGTCTCAATCGCGGACGGGATGGGCTTTAGCGCTGGTAGCTCTTTTTCTCTCCGGGGCGCTTTGGCTGCTGCAGAAAATGCCGGCCAAACAGGCGCTAACGATCATTTTGCTGGCACTTCCGCTCGTAGCGGCAGCGTTGTGTGCGCTTTATATGGTCTCTCAAAGTTTGCTCTCATCGGTTGGAAAGGATTCGACCTTAAGCCAGCGAACCATCATTTGGGGAGCTGCGTGGGATGCGGCCATAAGACATCCGCTTCTAGGCTATGGCTTTTCTGCATTTTGGAAGGGACTTTACGGGCCGTCGCAAAATATTACGTTGGTTGCGGGATGGGGATTACAACAGGCGCAAAATGGCTTGTTGGATGTTTGGCTGGGAATGGGTCTTGTGGGAGTAGCGTGTGTTTTAGCACTGAGCGGGCAAGCGCTGGGAAACGCACTGCGGTGTTTTTTCTCGGCCAGCGATCAAACGTATGTGCGCTGGTGCATCGTGGTGATTGTGTGCACGCTGCTCTACAACATTGGCGAAAGTTCAATTGGCCTAGTCAACATGAACTGGTTCCTATTCTTGCTCGCCGCGATAGGCCTGACTCAGTCCGCTAGTTCCCGATACGACTCCTTGCCATTTGGTGTTGAAGACAACGTTCGGTTGTCCTGGGAGGGACAATGGTGACGTCTGTGGATGAGAAGGCGCCGCAAGTGAAGCGTTCCGCTACGGAAGCGAACCGGAGTGGAAAGCGCCCGCTCGTAAGCATCCTCATCAACAACTACAACTATGCTCCATTTCTCAGCGAGGCTATCGACAGCGCATTGTCTCAGACTTTCCGAAACGTCGAAGTCGTTGTAGTGGATGATGGGTCCACGGATTGTTCTCGTGAAGTGATCAAGAGATACGGCAACCGCATCATTCCGGTGATGAAAGAGAACGGAGGCCAGGCATCTGCGTTCAATGCGGGTTTCGCAGCCAGTAAAGGGGATATTGTTTGCTTTCTTGATTCCGACGACCTGTTCCTGCCTGAAAAAGTGAGTGGCATTGTTGAGATCTTCACAGAGCATCCTAGCTGTGGCTGGTGTTTCGATAATGTGCATCACTTCGACGACAAGAACGGAGAACGCTACCCACCTCCCGCTCCTTGGAAGTTTGGGCCCTGGGACGTGCGTGAAATGATAGCCGGAGGGCGAGCGCCCTATTTTGCTACAGCGACTTCTGGTTTGTCGTTTCGGCGATCCACGCTCGACCAGATATTGCCGATGCCGGAAATCATTCGTATTACGAGTGATGGCTACCTGAAACTCGCCGCTTTGGGTTTGGCGGAAGGCTGGATGGCCTCCGAAGAGTTCACGCTGCAAAGGATCCATGGAGAGAATGCCTACACGCGGCGGAAAGCAGGCCGCATGTCGATTATGGGGTTGACCGGAGTCTTAACCGGCGTGTGCTTGCACGAACGATATCCATCACTGCGACGACTGGCCATCACGCTGTTCTCTCGCGGACTTGGCACATGCTGGATCGTTGGAGCTCCCAAGTTCGACTATCGAGAATTCTGTGGCTCGTTTCTTCGCCGTGCGCCGCTCCGAACACGAGCGGAGATATTGCTGCGGGCAACGTACAGCAGCATACGCCTACTTCTCTCCGGCTACTGGAGAGAGTGGAACCTCGCGGTCAAATCCTAAATCGAACTTCATTCGTCGCAAAAGCTAATGAGTTTTCTCCAGAAAATAAAAACGAGCGGGCTTGCGCGAGACACCGGGCACCTGGCGGTCGGCCAAAGTCTCCGGCTCGTCATTCAAGCTGCCTACTTTGTATTAATCGCGCGCATTCTGGGCCCGGAAAGATATGGAGCTTTCGTCGCCATTGTGGCGTTGGCCGGGATTCTCACCCCGTTTTCAGGGTTGGGTACGAACAATCTTTTCATCAAGAATGTTCGATCCGGAAAGCGGAATGCGGACGTGTGCTGGGGCAACGGGTTGCTGGCCACGATGATCTCCGGCACAGCATTCAGTGGTTTAGTTTTTGCGATTACCTATCTATTTCATTTGCGAATACCGCTTTATCTCGTCGCCGCAGTCTGTATCTCGGATTTGCTGTTGCTGCGAGTGATTGAACTGGCGAGTTTCGGTTTCGGAGCTGTTGACCGCATGAGAGAACTTGCCATACAAAATATCACGGGAAGTCTACCCCGGCTCGTCGCCATCGCGGTGTTGTCCGTATGGTGTCATCCGGTGACGTTACAAGAGTGGGCAGGCGCATACCTAGCGGCCACAGCAGTCAGCACTCTTTACGCGCTATACCGCGCTCATAGTCTTTGGGGCGCGCCCAGATTCAATTTGTCTTTCCTTCGCGAAGACATTACCGAAGGCGTGTACTTCAGTATCGGAACGTCGGCGGCCACCATCTACAATGACATCGACAAAGTTATGCTGGGCAAGGTCTCCTTTGCCGCTGCCGGAATTTATGGGGCGGCCTATCGCATCATCGATGTAAGTATGACGCCTATCCGTTCGCTCGCATCGGCTGCATATCCACACTTCTTCCGTAAGGGTGTGGACGGAATGGCGTCTGCACATGCGTATGCCAATACTCAAATCAAGCGAGCCTTCGTCTACAGCGCCGCATTATCCGCCGTGTTGTGGTTATCGGCTCCGTTGCTTCCGTTGGTGTTGGGCGCACATTACGCACCAGCAGCTCTGGCCTTGCGTTGGCTCGCATTGCTTCCGGTATTGCGAAGCGTTCACGTTTTCCTTGCGGATTCGCTGTCTGGCGCGGGCTTTCAGGGTTTGCGTTCGGCAATCCAGGTAGCAATTGCGATGGTTAACGTCGCGTTGAACCTGGCCATACTGCCCAGATACGGTTGGATGGGCGCCGCGTGGACAAGTCTGGCTTCCGATGGCTTGCTGCTTATTGCCCTGTGGGTTGCAGTGCAGTACAAGCTGCGCACCGCTGTGCCGTCGCCGATACGATATGGCAGCGCGGAGAATCTCGCCAATGGGTAACCCAGCGCAAATGGGATTTTCGCACGCGGAATTCGTGTTCAGCTTACCGACGAGAATCGTGAGGCGAGCCTACACGGAATTTAAGGTCGAACGGCTCAAGACCATCAACAAAAGGAGCAAAGTTCCCGTCATACAGGCAGACGGCCCCGTGGTTTCGTTGACATCGTATGGAAAAAGAATCGACACCGTCTATCTCACGATTGAATCGATTGCTTGCGGTTCACTGTTACCGTCTGAACTGATTCTGTGGCTTGACGAAGGGCCGCGTTATCAGTCACTGCCCAGTACGCTCGGCAGGCTGAAAGATCGGGGAATGACTGTGAGGTTATGCAAGAACTACGGCCCCCACAAAAAATATTATCCCTACGTGGATGCGCACGAAAAGTTTGTGGGCCCGTTGGTAACGGCAGATGACGATATCCTCTATCCAAATGATTGGCTGAAGAGTTTGATGGATGCGTTTGAGCAAGATCCTGAAGTCGTCAATGGATTTCGCGCCAGGGTGATGTCCTTTGAGGGAGATCGGCTCGCGCCTTACATGCAATGGAGCTTGTGCAGCTCAACCAAGGCCAGTTGGAGACACCTGCTGAACGGTGCTTCAGGAGTGATCTATCCGCCGAGGCTTTTGGAAGCCGTGAAGCGCGCGGGTCCCGAGTTTGTACAGTGCTGCCCGAAAGCGGACGACATATGGCTGCACGCCAACGCGCTGCGAGCGGGGTTCAAGGTTCGGCAGATCCGACCACAGGCGATTCACTTTCCGATGATCCCCGGCTCGCAGGAGACAGCTTTGTACTTCGACAACGCCGACACGGGGAACGACGTCCAAATCGCCAAAACTTATACCTCACGAGAATTGCAACGCATCGCTGCCGAGTAAGTTCTGACAAGCATCGATTTAACTGCGATCCTCGCGCCCGAGACATCTATGCGAAACCAAGACCCACAGCCCAAACCATTCACCCATTTGTTGCTCACCAGATTTAACACTGCGGTTCAATTCGCGCCCACGTCGTCAAAGCGTCTGAACCCGAATTGGCTTACTGCGCGACTGGCGCTTTTCGAACAGTATTGCCTTCCGTCGGTGGCCGGACAACGTGGTGCGGAATTCCGATGGCTGGTATTTTTCGATGCAGGGAGTCCGGACTGGTTCAAGGAAAAAATCGCAGCGTACGCCCCTTTGGTCGTGCCCATCTACATTGACGGGCTTGCGACCGATGCGGTGATCGCCCGGAGAGTGAGGGAAACGGGTTTCGTCTCCTCGCCCTATCTGATTACCACGCGACTCGATAATGACGACGCGATCTCCAGCGATCATCTTGCTTCGGTTCAGGCTGCGTTCCGGCACCAGGAGCGCGAGTTCGTTACGTTTCCGTTCGGGATCCAATCGTTTCGCGGCCACCTTTACAGTGTGTATTGGGTCTCAAATCCATTCCTTTCACTGATCGAGAAAGTAGGCGATGGCGGACAAGTAACGACCGTCTTCTGCATTTACCACGACCGCGTCGGTTCGACTCGCCAACTCCGGAAAGTGGCGCGTTCGAGCCAGTGGCTGCAAGTTCTGCACGAAACGAATTTTTCGAATGCTCTGAGGGGATGGCCGCGGTTGAGCAGCCAGTCTGATCCAGCGTTCGATGTAATTTGGCCAGAGGAACGGCCATCCGATTCGATAGCTGGCCGGCTGCGATTTTCGGTTTACCGCTACATGGTGAGAGCAGGTAACCTGATAGCAAAAACATTCGCCCGTCGAAAAGCGCAGCAGGATGCCGCGGGCGTTTCGTGAAAATTATCGCCAGTGTTTTTGGTAACAATTTGAAGTCGGGAAAGTAAAAGGCACACATGGACTTTGCAAAAGTTGATTCGTACGTCGGAAAGACGCCATTCATCACCAAGTCGAATGCGAGGCTTCTGTACGAAATGATCCTAAATGAGAGGCTAACCAACATTCTTGAGTTGGGAATTGCTCACGGGACTGCGACCTGTTACATGGCAGCTGCCCTGGACGAACTCGGAACCGGTTCGATCACCTGCGTGGATTTGCTCAATCCCAGCACCCCATTCCATCCATCCGCCGAGGAACAATTGGAACTGACGGACCTGGCAAAGTTCGTCAAAATCATCCGGATGGAAACGGGGTATACGTGGTTTCTGCACGACGAAATCGCAAGAAATACTGTTGACCAGCGCTGCAATGAGATTTACGACCTTTGCATCATTGACGGACCAAAGAACTGGACGATCGATGGCGCCGCTTTCTTTCTGGCCGACAAGTTATTGAAAACCAACGGTTGGATCATTTTTGACGATTACGACTGGACGTATGCCGGCGTGAATCATCAGCGGGACACTACGGACGGGATTGCGCACCGCCAGCTGTCAAAGAGCGAGAGAGAAACACCGCAAATCAAAGAAGTATTCGAGTTGCTAGTCAGACAACATTCCAACTATTCCAATTTCGTGGTTCATACCGATGGAGGGTGGGCGCTCGCGCAAAAGATCGTAAGCGAAACGAAGACCTATACGATTCGGTGCGAAGAATCTTACAAAGATGTGGTCGGCAAAGTGTATAGCAAAGCCCGTGGATTGGTACGCCGATCGGCCCGATGAAAACAGATCCCACGAATGCAAGTCCCAGCTACTCTACGGAGAGTAAGGACTAATGCTGAAACTCAACTGCCGTTCCATTTCTGGGGATGTTGCTGAGGCAAGGGAAAGGTCCGCACATTCTGTTGCTCTGAGCCAAGGCGCTGAAAAACTAACGTATGTAGAACTGGATCGCAGGGCTGACCAGTTTTCCGGGTACTTGGCGAGTCTTGGTGTCGTTGCGGGCGACACGGTCGCTATATGCTTGGAGCGATCGTTTGACTGGATCGTAGCGGCTTTAGGGATAATGCGTGCTGGTGCCGCCTATGTGCCACTGGATTTGGCTTGGCCCGATGCGCGTTTGCGCTTTGCGCTGACGGGTTCGCAGGCGAAGGTTCTCGTGGCTCGAGCATCTCTGCTTGATCGCTTGCAGTTTCAGGCACGCGGTGTCGATCCGCGCCTCGATGCCGCGAAAATCGCTGCCAGCCCTCGAACCGCAACTCAGCCTATTCAGCCGGAAAGTCTCGCCTATGTAATCTACACTTCAGGCTCCACTGGTTCACCCAAAGGAGTGGAGATCACGCACGCGAATCTGCTGCATCTGATCGATTGGCACCGCAAGGCGTTTGGAGTTACGCGAGAAGACCGCGCGAGTCATCTAGCAGGTTTGGGATTTGACGCGGCCGCGTGGGAAATTTGGCCATACCTATCCGCCGGTGCGACGGTCTGTCTTGCTGACGATGCCGTGCGCGCTACTCCGGAACTCATTCAACAATGGATGATTCGCGAAAAAGTGACCATCGGTTTCGTGCCGACTGTCCACATCCCGGCGCTGATGGCCATGCCGTGGCCCACCACAACGGCGCTACGGTTTTTGCTGACGGGCGGCGACGCCCTGCACAGCTTTCCGCCTACGACGCCATCTTTCAAGGTGGTCAATAATTACGGGCCCACCGAGTGCACAGTGCTTGCGACCTCCTCCGTTCTTAAAGCCGGCTCACAAGGTGAGCCTCCCATCGGTCGCGCGATAACGGGAGCGCGCGTCTATCTTCTGGATGAAGAGGGAAAAGAAGTTCCGGACGGCAGTATCGGTGAGATCTACATCGGAGGTAACGGAGTGGGGCGCGGGTACCGAAATCGACCCGATCTGACTGCGCAATCTTTTCTGCAGGATCCTTTCGCGGCTGAGCTTGGGGCCCGCATGTATCGTACCGGTGATCGCGGAGTTCGCGCTGCGGATGGAGAGATTTATTTTCGCGGGCGCCTCGACAGGCAAACGAAGATTCGTGGGCAACGGGTCGAACTCGACGAGATTGGAAGTGTTCTCGAGCACCACCCTAGCGTTCATTTCGCGACAGCAGTTTGCCGCATGCAAAGTGCAGCGAATGAGTTGGTAGGGTACATACTGCCAAAGTCCGGAATGCGCATTCCCACATCGAGCGAACTACAGGATCATTTGCTTCGCTCGCTTCCGGACTACATGATCCCTACCATTTTTGTGCGATTGCGCGAGCTGCCTTTGTCTCCGAATGGAAAGCTCGATTTGAGACTGCTTCCGCAGCCAACTCGCGCGAATTTGCTTGAACGGAATGCGCAAAGAAGTGTCGATTCACCGATTGCTGGAAAATTACTTGCCATCGCCCGCCAGGTTCTCGGGAACCAGGAGGTTGGCCCGGAAGACAGTTTCTTTCTAGCGGGTGGGCACTCTCTGTTAGGCATGCAGCTTCTGATTCGCCTGCGCGACGAATTTGGTGTAGATCTGACGCTGCGGCAACTGTTTGAAGCACCAACCGTTGAGCGCCTGGCGGCAGTCGTCGAGAGCATGCTTGATGGTTCCACCCATTCCAACAACCCGCGCGGCAACAACATCGTCTGGGTGCAATCCAGAGTGACGGACCTGACTATGGTTTTAGGACAGGATCAGCCGCTGGTCTCCGTGGCGCTCACGGATGAAGACTTCACCTTCCTTGGCAAAAACCCAACGATGTCGAGCATAGCTGCTTGCCTGGTGTGCAAGATCCGCGAGGCCCAAGCAAAAGGGCCGTATTATATCGGAGGTTTTTGTCTTGGCGGGATTCTGGCCTATGAAGTCGCGTCGCAACTGAAGCGCGCAGGAGAAGACGTGCCGCTGCTGGTCTTGCTTAATGCGCCGAATCCCGCGAGTCTGGATTCATGTGATACGCTTGCTCGTAAAATCGATTTGGTTCAGTACATTGTGAGAAGGGCCATAAAACTGGGTCCTCGGAAGACTTATGTTTATGCTGCCGACCGCCTGCGCAAAAACGTATCACGCAGAATTGGAACAAAGAAGAAATCTCCTCACCAACTGACCGAAATTGCCGCCCACATGTACCAGCCCCCGAACTACGATGGCAATGTACTTTTGTTGATGGCGGCTCAGCGGCCTCCACACGTGAACCTCGCTAACAGTTGGCGTGCGTTGGTCACAGGAGATTTTCACACCCGGTACGTGGATGCTCATCAGCGCGAGTTGCTAAAGGGAGAAAACGTGCGGCTGATTGGGGATGCGATTCTTCGTCATTTGCCGATTCCGGCGCCTATTAACGGGTCTTCATGTTGTTGCGTCGTAGCACCGCGCGACCGAGGCGCACAAACCGCACTCTCAGCCGGCTACGAGCCTTTGATATCTCCTGGAGGGACAACTTAGACACGCCGATAGCAGCGCAGCGACACTGAGTCAAAAGGTTCTTTTTAAGGCCAACGCAATGCAAAATCCCAGCGTCAATGCATTTGCAGGAGCAAACGACGAGAGTCTAAGTCTCTTGCGGCTTCTTGATCCCGTCGTATCGGCGGATCCCTACGCACTTTATCGTGCTTTGAGCCAACATGACCCCGTGCATTGGGATCCTTACATGCATGCGTGGGTTGTGACGAGCTATCCGGAAGTTGTCAGCGTACTGATGAACTATTCGGCGGATCGGGCGCCCGCAGCGGAGTACCTGGATCGCCTTGGGCTCTCGTTTATGAAGCCATTTGCGGAAATGATGCGGCAGCAAATGCTATTCATGGATCCCCCAATGCACGCGCGCCTGCGCGCGATTTGCTCGGCGGCGTTCACACCACGCAGAGTAGAGTCTATGCGCAGTTCGATCAAGAGAATAGCTAATGGGCTTTTGGATAAGGTCATCGCCGAGGGACGCATGGATATGCTCGCCGATTTCGCCGGACCATTCCCTGCAATCGTTACTGCGATGATGCTCGGCGTGCCCATCGAAGACCATCGGCAGCTTGGCGCTTGGGTTGTCGATCTGGCGGAAGTGTTGGGCAATTTTCAACACCACCCAGACCGGGTGGTAGAAATCGTTCGCAGCCTTCAGGATTTCAAGAGTTACGTTGCCACACGAATGGGAGAGGAACGCAGGAAGCCGACCAACGGGCTGATCTACGCATTGATGACTTCCGAAGTGGATGGGCACCGCCTTAGCGATGAAGAAGTGATTGTAAATACCATCATCACGTTGATCGGTGGTCACGAAACGACCACCAATCTGATAGCCAGCGGATTTCTAACATTACTTCGCAATCCCGACTGTTTCGATCACTTGCGCGCACATCCTGAAATTATGGGCTCCGCTGTAGAGGAATTGCTTCGCTTCGAGTCGCCCGTGCAACACACTGCTCGAATCGCGCCCGCGGATGTGCAACTTGGAGGCAAAACCATACTAAAAGGTTCGCGAGTGGTTGCGGGATTAGCTGCGGCGAATCGCGATCCAAATCGCTTTCGAGATCCGGATCACCTGGATTTGCAGCGGCAGGATAACCGGCATTTGGCTTTTGGCTGGGCAGCTCATTTTTGTTTCGGGGCGCCGCTAGCGCGCATGGAAGGCCAAATCGCTTTCAACGTCCTGCTACGGCGGCTTTCGCGGCCTGCTTTGCTTGAAAATAAGCTGGAATGGCGAGCTAACGCCGGCTTGCGCGGATTGAAGGCGCTGAACATCCGTTTCGATCCGAGCGTACCTGTATCGCGAGCTGCGAGTTCGCAGATTCAATAACTTCCCTGCAAGGGATTATCGGCTTTTGATTTGGAGGTTGCAGCAGTGAGATGTGCGAATGGCGAAGTTCACGTTTGGCGGATTGATTTAGACTTGCCTGCGATCACTCTGAAAATGCTGGACGCTGTGCTGTCTGCGGAAGAGCGAGAGAGGGTGGTTGACTTCCGATCCATGGAAATGCGCAAGCGTTGGGTAGTTGCGCGTGGCGCGTTGCGCTGTATCCTGGCTACTTATACCTCCGCCAAGCCGTCCTCTCTGGTGTTTCAAGTGGAACGCTATGGGAAGCCGTACATAAGTTGGCCAGCGAACAACATTCCATTTAACTTTTCGCACACGGGCAATCTCGCACTACTCGCTATTTCGAATACCGGTCAAGTCGGTGTGAACGCGGAACAACTGCAGTCAAATATCGACATCGAAAAGATTAGCCGCCGCTTTTTCGCTACTTCCGAAGCTGATGAGATCATGGCATTGACTCCGGAAGCGCGCCCGAGCGCCTTCTTTGCCTGTTGGACTCGTAAGGAGGCGTTTGTAAAAGCTCTCGGCAAGGGCTTGAATATGCCTGTCGATCAATTCCGGGTAACGGTTCGAGCGGAAGAGACGCCACGGCTACTTTCGGTGAATTGGTGCGAATCTTCCACGTGGAGTTTTGCGGATCTAGGCGAGCCAAATTTTGCCGCGACCGTCGCGGTTCAGGGGCCAGCGCCAGCGATTCGGAGATTCAACTTTCCAATGTCCCTGGGTGGGTCACAGTTAGAAAGTTAGTTCGCCTTCCGAGTAGTTCACAGAAATAAGACTACCAACCATAGGACGTGAATGGCTTGACGCAATTATCGAGATGTCTGCGTTAGTCCCAACGTCGTGCTTCAAGGAGGAAATATGAAAGGCATTGTATTAGCGGGCGGCACAGGAAGCCGGCTACATCCGCTTACTCGGGTGACCAATAAGCATCTGCTCCCGGTTTATGACAAGCCCATGGTGTACTATCCGATTCAGACGCTCGTCAATGCGGGTATTCAGGAAATTCTTCTGGTAACGGGCGGAAAAAACGCGGGAGACTTTTTGCGGCTCCTCGGAAATGGACGTGATTTTGGGCTGAAACATCTGAATTACACCTATCAAGAAGGCGAAGGTGGAATCGCGGAAGCGCTGAGCCTGGCAGAACATTTCGCCGATGGAGAACAGGTCTGTGTAATTCTTGGAGACAACATCATCGAAACGAATGTTTGCGAGGCAGTCGAAAAATTCAAGAGACAGGAACGTGGCGCCAAGATCTTGCTAAAGGAAGTTCCCGATGCCGATAGATTTGGAGTTGCACAAATTCAGGGTAACTACGTCGTTGGAATCGAGGAAAAACCCAAGAACCCGAAATCGAACTTCGCTGTAGTTGGAATCTATCTTTACGACAGTACCGTATTTTCAAAAATTGGTAGACTGAAGCCCTCGGGGCGTGGAGAGTTGGAGATAACGGACGTGAATAATTTCTACGTGGAAGAAGGAACCTTGACCTGGGAGATGTTGGACGGCTGGTGGACGGATGCCGGCACGTTCAAATCCCTTCTGCTGGCCAATACGCTAGTGGCTGATTCCGGCGCCAACCGGGTTCGCAGCGAAGCTAGTGCGGTTGGAGGATTTGGTCGATGAAAATTCTCGTAACGGGTGGCGCGGGATTTATAGGTTCGAACTTCATTCGCTACGTTCTCGGCAAGAATGAAGAATATGAAGTCGTGAACTACGATAAGTTGACGTACGCGGGGAATCTGGCAAACCTGGAAGATATTTCCGGCGATTCCAATTGCACGTTCATCAAAGGCGATATTTGCGATGTGGAGGCTACAGAACTTGCGATGCGCGGCTGTGATGCTGTCGTACATTTTGCGGCCGAGTCGCATGTTGACCGCAGCATTTATGAGCCGTCGCATGTAATTCATACGAACATCACTGGTACGTTTGTCCTATTGGAGGTGGCGCGAAAACTTTCCATTTCGCGATTTATCCATGTGTCCACAGACGAGGTCTATGGTGACATTTCCCCAAACGCGTTTGCCGACGAATCCTTCCCGCTGCGACCGAGCAGTCCGTATTCAGCTTCTAAGGCTTCTTCGGATCTACTCGTCCGTTCCTATGTTTTGACTTACGGATTCCCCGCGATTATTACCCGCTCTTCCAACAACTATGGCCCCTACCAATTCCTTGAAAAATTTATGCCGCTCATGATCACCAATGCACTTCAGAATAAGCCTCTGCCTATTTACGGAGACGGTAAACAGCAGCGCGACTGGCTGCACGTAGAAGATAACTGCAAGGGCATTCTTCGGGTTCTCGAAGACGGAAAAAGAGGAGAGATTTACAACATCGGAGGATCACAAGTCACGGATAATCTTTCCGTGGTCAAAACGCTTCTGCAATTGACTGGCAAACCAGAGACTTTGATTTCTTACGTTAAAGACCGTCCTGGCCATGATCGCCGATACGCGTTGGAGTGCAAGAAGATGGAGATAGATTTGGGCTGGAAGCCTCAGATTTCCTTGAGTGATGGCCTGCGCCGCACGATCGAGTGGTACAGAAGCAACAAGAAATGGGTCGATGGGGTCCTTGCCGGGGAATATCGATCCTATTACGACAAATATTACGAGAACCGCGATCATTCGCTACATGCGCTCGCCCCGTCAACCTCGCTACGTTCGTAAATGCACTGACACGCGCTCAGGGTATAACTTCTACTGACCAGGATAATTCTTTAATGGAGCGAATTGAGACCTCTCTTCCCGGTGTCTTCGAGTTACGCCCGAAAGTGTTTCGCGACAACCGAGGTTTTTTTCTCGAAACCTACCACCGGACAAGATTCGTGGAATTGGGGATCAAAGAATGTTTTGTTCAAGACAATCTTTCGTGTTCTTCAAGAGGGATGCTGCGCGGACTTCACTACCAACTACGGCATCCCCAAGCAAAGCTGTGCTGCGTGGTTGAGGGAGAGGCGCTAGATGTCGCAGTCGATATCCGCGTAGGCTCCCCTTTCTTCGGAAGATGGACCACAGTGCTGTTGTCGGCTAAAGAACGAAATCAAATTTATGTCCCTGTGGGTTTCGCGCATGGATTTTTAGCCCTAACGGAAACAGTTCAGTTTCTGTACAAGTGCAGTGACTTTTATGCTCCCGATGACGAGTACGGAATAGTCTGGAACGACCCTGGCCTAGATATTTCGTGGGGAATTGCGGATCCGACGTTTTCTGAAAAGGATGCAAAGAGCCCCAGGCTTTCCGAGGTATCTGCAGATTGTTTGCCGAGTTATGCGTCGCGATGAAACCTAGAATCCTACTCACGGGGAAAACGGGCCAGATAGGTTCGGAACTTCTGCGCCTACTACCAGAGATCGGTCACGTGTTTGCACCCGACCGGCACGAATTAGACATGCTTAGCGCAGAGAATATTAGGCAGGTCGTTCGCTACATCTGCCCTAAACTGATCATCAATTGTGCGGCGTACACTGCTGTCGACGCTGCAGAGACACAAGCCGATAAATGTTATGCGATGAACGCTACTGCCCCAGCGGTTTTTGCTGAAGAAGTAAAGAAGATTGGCGGGGCGATCGTGCATTACTCTACTGACTACGTATTCGATGGATCGAAGCGAACCAGTTATGTGGAGACGGATCTCGCTTCTCCCATCAACGTGTACGGAAAATCCAAACTCGCCGGCGAGGAGGCCATCGCCAGCTCAGGCGTTCCGCACCTGATTTTGCGCACTGCTTGGGTTTACTCGAGAGAGGGCCGGAATTTTCTGCGAACGATTTTACGGCTGGCTACCGAGAAGGAACAGTTGCGCATTATCCGTGACCAGTCTGGAGCTCCCACCTGGAGCCGAGTCGTCGCGGAAGCGACTGTGGAAGTGCTGAGTCAACTCCTGCGACAAGGTGGCGCGGCACTCTCGTTATCGAAAGCAGGTGGCATTTATCACCTCACAGCTCAGGGTAAGACGACTTGGTACGAATTTGCGTGCGCGATACTTGAGAAAGCGAATCAAACTGGGCCTGAAGTGCCTTGGTTCGCGGAGGCAACTCGCCGAAACCCAATCATTGCGAAGAACGTTATTCCAATTAGTTCCCAGGAGTATCCGACTCAGGCTGTACGACCGGCCTTTTCCGTACTTTCGAATGAACGCTTTATTCAAACCTTCGGTATCGAATTGCCAGATTGGCGTACGCAACTGCGCGATATGTTCGGGTCAAAGGCAATGAGCCTACAAACTGCTGCGGTCGGTAAGCGCTAGCAATGTGTGCAACGGTTGCCGCGGACCCGTTGGTTTTATTCAGGGATTGTTTGAATCAAGTGTCCGATCAACGATGGTTCGATAGACTGCTTGTATTTTTTCAGCCGTTTGCGTTAGCGTGAATTTTTGTTCGACGCGTCTCCGTCCACGAATTCCCATTTCGCTGGCACGTTTTGGGTTCGTAAGGATTTCGCAAATCGCGTCGGCCATTGGCTCAGCTTTTCCCATAGGAACCAATATTCCCGTGATTCCATCTTCGACGATTTCTGGAACTCCGCCACCGTTTGTGGCGACCACTGGTTTGCTTGCAGCCATGGCTTCGATGATGACCTGGCCAAATGGTTCTCCGGTCGTGGAAGCATGAACGACTAAGTCTAAATTGGAGATTACCGACTGGATCTCACTGCAAAAGCCCGTGAATTCCGTAATGTTTTGGATCCCAAGTTCCGCTGGCATACGGCGTACTCGCTCTTCATATTCCCGCTCGCCAAACAGTGCAGCACCAATGATAAGAAAACGAACATTCGTGACCCGTCGGGCGACCAGGGAAGCCGCCCTGAGAAAAATATCTTGGCCTTTCCAAGGCGAGATTCTTCCGATCAGGCCCACTCTGAAGCAATCCGACCGAGCGTGCGGCGAGCCATGCGGGATATCGACCGGCGTTCCGTCGTGGACGACAGCGGCACTTTTCGTTATCTGGAATTCTCCGTCGCGAAGATTAACGTTGCGAAGCCGCAAAGTTTGAAGTGTTGCCAAAGAATTGGTGATCACAAAAGTTGGGAGCACGCGGCATAAGAATCGGAAAGATGTCGCAACTGAATTAGGGAGGTAGTCGTCGGCGATGCGGTCGCGGACATGCCAAACAACGGGACGACGCGCCAATCGGCCGGCAAATCCACCAATAATATCCGCCTTTAGAGAATTGGTATGGATGAGGTCGATTTGTTGTTCGCTTATAAAGCGGGACAAGCGCCAGACATATTTGAGGAGGTGAAAAATCTTTGAAAGTTGAAACAGAGTAGAGAAGCCAAGGTCGTTCTTGCGTGCCGAACCCACAATGGGCTCCAACGGAAAAACATGGGTCTCGACACCGGGGGAAAGCCGATCGACGAGTGGCCCTTTCGCGCCGAGAACTACGATAGGTTTCACAACTTCCGGATTCAAATTTTGAACCAGGTAAAGCAGGGCAATCTCACCGCCTCCCAATGAGGCAGTGTGGTCGAAAAGTAAGACTCGCAAAGCGGATCCTGGTCTTTTCTTTTCTTGTGGCAAAGACATCAATCGCTCACAAACTCCGAACAGAGATATTAAGCGAGGAAACTCGCGATGAAACATTTTTTGTGGGGACGGCGGTTTCTCTTCTAACCGGTGGAACTAGTTAGAGGCGCTAAAACCACTATAAATTTAATTGTTCTCTAGAGTATATCGATACTTTGTGTTGGAATTTGGGTGCCTTATCTTCTATCGTCTTTCTCTCGAACCGGCCCCGTTAGAAGTTAATATTCGACTCGCCCAGTGGTTTAGTGGTGTGCCCTGCCCTGCAAGAGGATATCTATCAAACCCCGAGGGGTAGTCGGTTGATGTTGGTCATAGTGTAATTGGCCCGCTAAGGTTGACGTCGTTTGAAGTGACGGGAGTCAGACAGGTATGCACAATGCGATTGTAACTGGCCCAGGCAATAGCCTTACGCCGAGGGTCGGAGTGGAAGCATTTTTTCGTCAGAGGCGACTGTTCTGGTGGGTTGCCGTATCGGTGTTTGTGGCGGTCGCGGTGATCACCTTTTTGCGGCCCAAACAGTATTCCTCCGAGATGAAATTGCTGGTGCAAAACACCAGAGGAAATATGGTGGTCACGGCAGAGCGCACAAGTCCTGCCAACGTGAGCTCGGACGTTAGCGAGACGCAGGTAAATTCCGAATTGGAAATACTCCGCAGCCACGACGTGCTCGACCCAGTGGCAGATCCGGATTGGGCGACAATTCCGCAACAGAATCGCACTCTTGCCGCGATTCGTCATCACGAAAAACTCGTCACTGCTTTCGAGAAATCCCTAAACACCGAAATCGTTCGAAAGACGAACGTCATCAACGTAACGCTTTCGGCGAAAAGTCCGGAGAAAGCGAAAAGCGATCTCGATCGCCTGTTGGGCTCATACCTCGCTGAACACCGGCGTTTGCAGCGCCCCAACGGAACCTCTAACTTCTTCGAGTCTGAGGCGGAACGAATCCGAAAGGATTGGGACGCGGCGAGCCAGAAGCTGGTGGAGTTCCAGCAGACAAATCAACTGGTCTCTCTACCGGAACGAGAGGCGGCGATCAATAACCAGGTGGTTGAACACGAGCGTGACTTGTTGGCCACGGATGTGGCCCTTCGCGAGTTGGATACCCGGCTCGCCGTCAGTTCTCGCGGACTAAAAGACCTTCCGATGCGGCAGACCACCACGGAAAGAACGCTGCCGAATCAGCAATCCGTCGAACATCTGAATACCCTACTTGTTGAGCTGAAGAACAAGCGCACCACGCTGATAACGAATTATAAATCTTCGGATCGCCTCGTCCGCGAACTGGACGAAGAGATCGCCACGACGGAAGCGGCTCTGAACAATGCCGCCGTTAGCACGTCGCATGAAGAAGCCAGCGAGGTAGATCCCGCCTGGGAACAGCTTCACAAAGACTACGTTCAAGCGGGAATCAGTCGGAAGCAAACGGCTACGCATCGCGAGGCCGTGGCGGCGGAGTTGGCTGCCTTACGGCAAAATCTGAAAACGCTTCAGGAATCGACTGTGACGTTTAACAACCTGGAGTCGCAGGTGAACGAGCTAAAACAGAATTATGACTTGTACGCACAAAAGCGTGATCAGGCACAGATTGAAGACGCTATGGACAACCAGAAGTTGCTGAACGTGGTGGTGGCGCAGGTGCCCACGGTTTCCTATCGCCCGATAAATTCGAAACCGCTTACAGGCGTCGTTTTGGCCATGGTCACGTCTCTGTTCCTCGGGATTTGTGTCATTTACCTGGCCGAAATCGGCCGCAGCACGATAGCCACCCCGCGGGAACTGGATGCGCTTTCACGGTACCCCGTGCTTGCCACGGTTCCACGTGTTGCCGGGTGGCTCGGCCGGATTGAGAAGAAGCCTAGTCCTCGTGCACATTTCCGAGGCCTTCCACAGGACGTTTCAAGCGAAGCAGACAACAGCATGTCTCCCAGCGGGAGCCGAATATGAGCTTGCTGGGGCAAGTGATGCATAGAGACCGAGCAGATTTGCAGATCGCACACCTGAGATTAATTTGTCAGGGCTTGTTGGTGCGGATTGTTCAACAATCCGCAGAGAACAAGCACCGCGGGTTTGTGGTAGCGGTAACGTCGGCAGCTCAGGGTGCGGGAGTTAGCCACATCACAACCGCGCTGGTTGATGCGCTCAATCAATATGGCGGCCAGTGCGCCATCGGACTGGATTCCAGAAATCTGGAATGCCAACGACACGATTCCAGGGAGACCATCGACCTCAACGATCCTTTGATCAACGAAGCTCTTTCCGGAGATTCCAGCGGTAGCGAATGGCCGAGTCGTCGCGAGACGCTTGCCAGTAAGCTGCACAAGTTCCGGCTTAAGTATCAATTCGTACTAATCGATTGTCCATCGGTACGAGAAACGTCAGACGCGGTTCGTCTGGCGCCACTCGTGGATGGAGTGGTTTTGGTTGTGGAAGCAAATCGCACGCGCAAGGAACAATTACTTTACACGGAGAGAACGATCGAGGCGGCGAAAGGGAAAATCTTAGGGCACGTTTTGAACAAACGAACCTATGTGATTCCCGACTGGTTGTCTCGAAGAATGGAAGCGGTTGGTTTGTAAAATTCTGACGATCGATCGCTTGGAAGGTAAGACAAAATGAAATCACTAATCCGCATTTTGTTTGTTTTAGTCGCCGCGACAAATTTGGCGCAAGCGGGACAAGAGTTGCACCACCGGCCTCGGTACACCTTACGGCCGGGCGACGTGCTTGAACTGCAATATAGATATACCCCCGAATTTAATCAGACCGTAACCGTCTTGCCCGATGGTTATGTGAATTTGAATCTGATCGGTGACGTGAGGCTCAGTGACCTAACAGTAATCCAGGCGCACGACTTGATCGTGCAAAAGGCACAAGAGCGCCTGAACGAGCCGGAATTGAATCTGGTCCTTAAACAATTTCAACAGCCGTACGTGGTGGTTGCCGGAGAAGTGGCAAAGCCCGGAAAAATCGACCTCCGAGAGAACACTTCCGCGATGCAAGCTGTGATGCTTTCCGGCGGCTTTTTGCAGTCCGCGCAAACCGGCCAAGTCCTGCTTTTCCGGAAGATCAACACGGACACCGCGGAAATTAAAGTCCTGAATCTTACGAAGGTGCGGAAGACCTCTGACCTCGAACGGGATGTCGAGCTCCAAGCCGGTGACATGCTCTTCGTACCGAAAGATAAGATCGAAAAAGTATCGAGATACATCAAGGTCCTAAACATCGGAATGTATTTCAATCCGTTGCAATTCGCGCCATAGCATTCGAGCGTTCAATCCGGCCCTGTACGAAACAGCTAGAACAGTGATGGACACTTTGAAGATCACAAATCGACGGGCAGAGCTTTCTTCGGAGGGTTCCGTGCGTCAAGCGGCCCCGATGAACTCTGCAGCCGCAGTGGCGCAATCGGTGGGCGCGAAGCTCCTGATCGTTGTGATTAATGCCGCAACTGGTATTTTGTGCGCCCGCGTTTTGCAACCCGCAGGTCGTGGAGAGCTGGCCGCCATGATTCTTTGGCCTATGTTCCTCGCTGGCGTTCTCACTTTTGGCATACCCAGTGCTTTAACATTCAGGCTGAGAAGCAGTCCGGAAGATAATTCGCGTTTGTTGGGTGCTGGCCTTCTTTGCGCATTCCTGTTGGGTAGTGCCGGAGCCTTGATTGGCGTGATTTTCCTGCATTCCTGGATCTCGCAGTATTCCCCCGAGGTTGTTCTCTTCGCGCGCGTGTTTGTACTGAGTACACCGGTTGCAGCTCTGGTGTATGCGGGAAAAGCGGCGCTGGAGAGTCGTGGTGACTTCGGCGCATCTAACTTGCTGCTTACTGCGTCGCCCCTCCTTACGCTGGCCACGCTGGTAATCCTTTGGCGAACAGGGACTCTTACGCCGATTACCGCTGCCTGCGCATATGTGTTTGTGGGAATCCCTCCGCTGGCATGGATGCTGCTTCGGTTGTGGCGATCATTCCGGCCCGGGCTTACGCAATTCTGGGATTCCAGCCGGCTCCTATCCACGTATGGGATGCGTGCTTACGGTGTAGATCTTTGCGGAACTATGGCGCAATACGTGGACCAAGCTCTTGTAGTGCGCATGCTCGAACCGGGCATGATGGGCACCTATGTTGTGGCTCTGAGCCTCTCGCGCGTGCTGAATGCCTTCCATACATCAGTCGTCATGGTGTTGTTTCCAAAGGCCGTGAATCAGCCGGCACATACGATTCGAGAAATGACTGGCCGGGCCGCGCGGATGAGCACACTTCTCACGATTGTTACCGGAGCGGGCGTTGCTTTTTTTGGGCCTTATCTGCTTTCTCTGTTGTACGGCAAAAACTATATAGCCGCCACAAACGTTCTGCGAATTCTGGTTCTGGAAGTAATTTTGTCCGGAGCCACGCTGGTACTATCGCAAGCGTTCATGGCTTTGGGCCGGCCCGGAATAAATACCGCACTCCAAGCCATTGGCCTCGCGCTCACTCTCCCGCTGATGTTTCTGCTCGTGCCGCGATTCGGCATCGTAGGAGCGGGCTTGGCCCTTCTGATTTCTACCTCGGCGAGGCTCATTTTCGTTTTGGTTAGTTTTCCCCTGTTTTTACGGATGGACGTGCCGCACATCCTGCCGAAGATCCAGGATCTTCGATTTATGGTGAATTTAGTGACGCGCCCGTTAGAACTCATGCGTAGCAAGGAACTAACAGCGGCGGGAGATGCGGATTGATGAGCACCTCTCTCACAATCTTCGTTCCGCACTGCTCCGATCTGTTGACGGACCATTTGCCGCATGGAGATGGCCTGATTGCGCACGGGTTCATCACGAATCTGGCCCGCCGAGGGCATCGGCTGCACGTTACGGCGCAGCGAGTGGAATTGCGCGAGCCGGTGCATCCAAACATTTCCATCTATCCGATCGGGACCAAGACAGAAAATGGAGTACGAGCGCGGCTGGAGTACATGCTGAAAGTTCGCCGCTTGTTCCACAAACTCAGGAAGGATTTTCGTTTCGACCTTATCCACCAGTTAAACCCGGTTTTCGCGGGAATGAGTTTGGCGCTCACCGGGTCCGGTTTGCCGCTGGTGCTGGGAACTTATGTGGCACGCTGGCCCGCCGATCCCGATTCGCTTACCTCTGCTGAAACTTTGAGAGGACGCCTTTCCTCTTTTGTGCGCGATCGGATTTGTGCGTTGCAACAGCGTCAGGCCGATTCTTTGCTGCTTACAACGCCGGCGGCGTTCAACCGAATACCCAATCCGCGAGCGGTTCGAGAGAAAGCGTATTTTCTTCCTCACGGCGTGGACATGAAAACTTTTTCTCCGTTATCTCTTAGCGAGCGGAGCGCGCTGTCGTCGTCCAGTCACAGAGATCCGTCGATCCTTTTTTTCGCCAATATCGTGGCGCGCAAAGGCATCTTTACATTGCTTGAGGCGTTTCCTCAGATCGTACGCGAATTTCCGGACGTGACGTTGAGAATTGCCGGCGATGGCCCCGAACTTCCGGAGGTGAAACGCAGAGCGGAACCTCTTGCTTGCGCGCCGCAGATCGAATTTCTGGGCCGTCAGGAACGGCGTCAAGCTCCGGGACTGTATCAAAACTGCAGCATCTACTGTCTGCCTTCGAATGGCGAGCCCTACGCCACTACCGTCATCGAGGCGATGAGTTGTGGGAAGCCTGTTGTCGTTACGGAGTCGGGAGGGTTTCCGCACGTTGTAGGCCCCAGAGGGGGCAAGCGAGTACCAGTGGGCGATCCGGCGGCACTAGCCCAGGGTTTGATCTATTTGCTTCGCAATCCGTCCGAATGCGAAGCCATGGGGATATACAACCGGCGCCTGGTGGAATCATCGATGAGTTGGCCGCTGGTTGCCCAACAACTGGAAGACATTTATCTCCAGACGCTGGAGCGAAAAGTTTCCGTTCGCGGAGTCTGGAGGGAGGCCCTAATTCTGGGGCCTTCTGCAGACTCCCCTGCCCAGGAACGCGTGCCCATGAATCTGATGGGCGATCTGAGGGAACGATGAACGAGCGATCCACAAAAATCTACAGAAGCTTCGCGGGATTAGACAGCCTGTTTGCATTTGCGATGGCGCTTGCGTCCGTGGTCTACGGCAACAACGCCCGGATCCCAACCGGAGAGGTGCAACTCTTTCTGCAGATGCGCATCACTCTGGCTAACGCGATATTTGCGGGTTTTTTCATGGTTTTGTGGAACACCTGTTTTCAGGCTTTGGCTCGACGAGAAGCTTCCTCTCTAATCAGCAAGCTGGCAGGCATTTTGAGGGGCTGTGCCGTGATGTCCGGCGTTTTGGCTCTGTATCTTTATCTGACCCACACCAAAGGTCCGATCGGCCGCATTGCAATCATCTTTTTTCTTAGCTCGACGTGTTATGAAGTGTTTCGCTTGCTTGTTCTCATGCGCATTGCCTCACGCGATCCGCAGCGCGTGATCATTTTGGGCAGTGGGCGGCGCGCGAGCAAAGCATGGCGCGAACTGCGCACTCGATACCACTCGGCGATCAAGGTGCTGGGATTCGTCGACGACCGTTCGGTTGCAGAAATGGCGCCTGACATCGCAGACCGATACCTGGGCAGCATCGACGACCTCAGTGATCTGCTCCTCCGCAATGTGGTTGATGAGCTGCTCATCGCTTTGCCGATGAAATCGTGCTACGGGCAGGCTCAGCGTGCCGTCTCTATCGCCGAACAGGTGGGTGTGCACGTGGTTTACATGCAAGACATGTACGCCTCGCAGCTCAGGCAATCCGTTCATCGTGATCAGGATCTTTTCGCAGACCTGGCCCCATTTCACGAGCATTACGTGACGCGCCAAGCCGTTAAACGAGTCTTCGACTTGGTCGGGGCGCTAATTGGTCTGTGCCTACTGGCGCCGGTGTTCGCGGTGATTTCGCTTGCAGTGAAACTTACCAGTCCCGGGCCGGTACTTTTTGTGCAGGAACGCTACGGCTTCCGCCGCCGCCGTTTCCACATGTACAAGTTTCGCAGCATGGTGAAAAACGCCCCAGCGCTCATGGCACAGCTTGAGCACAAAAACGAGGCTGCCGGTCCCATCTTCAAGATCAAAGACGATCCGCGCATCACCCGTCTGGGGCGATTCTTGCGGGCTTCATCGCTGGACGAATTTCCTCAACTATTCAACGTTTTGATGGGGCATATGTCGTTGGTAGGGCCACGCCCCATGAGTGTGCGCGACGTGTCTCTGTTCAGTGAAGCGACGCTGATGCGGCGGTTCACCATGAAGCCCGGCATTACTGGCCTGTGGCAGGTCAGCGGGCGCAGTTCGGTAGGATTCGATCAGTGGATGAAGATGGATTTCAATTACATCGACGATTGGTCTCTCGCCCTGGATTTCCAGATCCTGGCGCGGACCGTGAAGGCGGTCGTGAAACGTACCGGGGCGGTCTGAGTTCGTTCGTCTGTTGAGGCCAAAAAATGAAAGTCGCGATTGTACACGATTATTTTACCCAACTCGGTGGGGCAGAGAAGGTGGCCGGCGAAATCTATCGCATGCTTCCAAACTCGTCCTTGTTTGCCACGGTGGCATTTTCCAGTTGCGTTCCCAGCGAACTGGCTGGAGTGCCGATTGAAACCTCGTGGTTGCAAAAATTGCCGGGGATGGAGAAATACTACCGGCTTTATTTCCTTCTTTACCCATTCGGAGTAAGTGGCCTGGACATTTCGGGTTATGACCTGGTCATCTCCAGTTCCTCTGGTTACGCCAAGGGACTGCGAGCGGACCGTGATGCCGTCCACGTTTGCTATTGCCACACGCCCATGCGTTGGGTCTGGAATTTCGACAACTACTCGAGCAGGGAATCGTTTGGCCTGGGACGACGCGCGCTGCTAACTATGCTTCTTCGCGGGCTGAAAACCTGGGATCAAGGGGCGTCTCGTCAGCCGGATCATTTCATTGCAAACTCGAAAACCGTGGCGGAGCGAATCCAGAAGGTCTATGGACGCTCAGCGGTGGTGATCCATCCTCCCATTCAGATTGACCGCTTTCGGCCCTCGTCGGAACGCGAGGACTTCTATTTGGTGCTCGCGCGATTGATTCCGTACAAGCGGATTGACTTGGCCGTTCGCGCTTGCACGGAACTGGGCAGAAATCTTGTCGTCATTGGTGAAGGACCGGGCCGCAGGGCTCTTGAAGCAATCGCAGGCCCTACAGTGCGTTTCCTGGGACGCGTGTCTGATGTCGATGTGGAATATTTTGTTTCGCGCTGCCGTGCTTTGTTGTTTCCAGGCGAGGAAGATTTCGGCATGGTGCCGCTGGAGGTCGCGGCCGCTGGCCGGCCCACGATCGCTTACCAGGCGGGTGGCGCACTGGAAACCATCATCGAGCACGAGACTGGTATTTTCTTCAACAAGCAGACACCCGAATCGCTCGGCGACGCGATTGAACGCTTTGAGAAGGAAACTTGGTCGACGGAGGTACTTCGCCGTCATGCAGAAGGATTCAGCATCTCCGTCTTTCAGGATCGATTCTGTTCATTTCTGCAGCGCGTCGGTGTCTCCGTTTTGCGTCCTCCGTTCGAACTGAGTCTGCCTCGCGACTCCGGAAACTTCATGGAGATGAGCGCGTGATTGAGACCAGCACACGTCCATCTGTTGTCGGGGCGAAACCGCGGGTCCTGATCGTGCCAAATATGGCGTCGTGGATCATCGGTCAGATGGCCATGCACGTGATGCACCGCTTCAGCGATCGTTACGAGTTCTGGTATTTGACCGACAAGATGATTCGCGTGCGGCCGGATCTCGTGAAAGCGATCCTGCCCTCGATGGATTTTATCTTTCCCCTGACCGACAAAACTTACCACCTGCTGCGCCAAGCTGCAGGTACGACTCCGCTGCCACCCTCGCTACTCTGGCTGCACCATATCGTGCAGTGGAGCCCGTCGATGCGGGAAGCCGTTCTGCAATCTGCCGAAATCATTGCGTGTACACCAGAGTGGAAGGAACAGATTGAGTTGGAATGCCCTGCTGGCAAACCCATCACGGTTGTGCCTCACGGCGTGGACACCACGGCGCTTCGGCGTGGTGAATCGCAAAGGCAAGAATTCGGAGTTCCTGCGAACGCATTTGTTATCGGCTTTGTCGGCTCCAAGACCAGCAATTATGACCAAGGGCGAAAAGGTCTGGATACTTTGCTCGCCGTTGTGCAGGCCGCGCGTTACTGGATTCCTAATTTGCACCTTTCGTTTCTCGGCCTGGGCTGGGAAGCTGAGGTGCAGCAACTCCGGCTTCAGGGTATCTCCGCCAACTACGTTGGGTTTGTACCGGAGAGTGAATTGGCCGCGTTTTACTCAAGTCTGGATACCTACCTTATGACGTCGCGCGTCGAAGGCGGGCCGTGCACCGTGCTCGAATCGATGGCATGTGAGACGCCGGTAGTTGCTACGCGCGTTGGCCTGGTTCCTGATGTGATTGTCGATGGCGAGACCGGATTTTCCGCTCCGATTGGTGATACAGACGCCTTGCTCTCGGCCGTGCTGAAGCTCGCTTCTTCTGCGTCTCTCCGCGCGAGCATGGGCAAAGCGGCGCGTGCCAAGGTTGTCGCCTTTCGCTCGTGGGACGAAACCTTGCGAAATCTGGAAGCGCCGTTTGCGCGCCTGCAGACGCGCCGAGCCGCCGAATTCTCCCGTACAGCTTCAACTAGCGAAGTGCGAGCCGACCAGCTTCGCGGTGCCGTTCACGCTATGGACGGACTGATGTGGGGAGTGGTCAATGGCGCGCAGCGCTTGATTTCCGTGAGTGCCGCCGCTCGCCTGGTACGGTCTTGCTGGGAGGGTTGCACCGCCAGCGATGTCCTGCGCGGCGTCGGTTTAGTCTCTCGGTTATCGTTTCGGCCCGCAGGAATCCGCAAGCTGCTTCGCCCTGAAACGGTGCCGACTGTCTCCGATTTTTCGTTTTCCGAGCGGTAGCCAGGTGGGTGTGGGCGTCTCGATCCGTTTTGCGGGAGTTTATTCTTCGTGATCAGTGCTTCAACATATCCGAATGCTGTAATCGCTGGCCACAGCCGTCACGGACGCTCTGTCGGCATTGCGCTGCTGGTTGGCATTGCGGTGCTGGCCGTTGGTGCATTGTGGTTCGGGGGTAAGCCGCAGGTGCGCATTGCGATACCCGCCGCAGCCGTGGTGGTTGGCCTAGTTCTGTACCTCGCGCGGCCGGTTGCGTACGTTCAATACGCGTTATGGGTATGGTTTCTGACGCCACTGGCGCGCCGAATTGTAGATTGGCGTTTCGGCTTCGTCGATCCCAGTGTCATTTTGCTTGCTCCTTTTCTGGTGTCGGGCATTTCTGTGTTGGCACTTTTGCCGTCGCGCAATAAACCGAGCACACGGCCGCCAGCTGCATTTATTCTCTGTGCCGCAGGGATTCTCTATGGCTTCATAGTTGGTCTGGTCCTTCACCCCTCTGCTGAAACCGTCTTCGGACTGTTGAATTGGCTGTGTCCGCTACTATTTGGGCTGTACCTATATATCCGTGTCGAGCACTACGAAGAATTTCGAGACGCGATTTGTAAGACATTCCTTTGGGGAGTGTTGCTCCTCGGAGTCTATGGCATCTATCAATTCGTTTTTCTTCCGGCGTGGGATCGCTATTGGCTCGAAAATGTGCTGTCTACCAGCGCCAGCTTCGGGCGACCCGAGGCGTTCGCAGTGCGCGTCTGGAGCACGTTGAATTCGCCCGGCCCGTTTGCCAATTTCATGATGGCTGGGCTGCTGCTCCTGTTCACAATACGGGCTTCGTGGAAGCTACCGGCGGCCGTGTCGGGCTATCTCTCGTTTCTGCTGTCCATCGTCCGAACGGCTTGGCTCAGTTGGGCGGTCGGGCTGTTCTTGCTTCTCAAAAGCACCAGGCCCCGGCTGATCATCCGCATTTTGATTTCGCTGGTGTTTCTCGCTGCTTGTTTGCTCGCCCTGATGAGCGATCCGCGCGTGACGACCATGGTGGGCGATCGGGTCAACTCCTTTGTCGATTTAAGCCACGACGACAGCTTTGATGCGCGGTTGGGCATGTATCACCTCTTGCTTGGAGACCTGATGCAGAGTCCCTTTGGCCATGGGCTGAAGAATCTGGAAGTGTCACACGGGCTGGCGGTCGATAGCGGAATTCTCACTATGGTTTTTTCGCTGGGATGGCTCGGCAGCGCTTTGTTTGCCACCGGTATACTTTTCCTTTTTCTGGGCGGCAAGGACTCTTCGCATACCAACGATCAGTTTTCGATTGTCGGCAAGTCCATCATGATCGCGATTTTGGTGCAGGTTGTTGGCGGCAATATTTTCGTGAATGTAACCGGCGCCATATTCTGGCTTTTTGCCGGCATGTATGCGGTCGGGTATCCATCACGGGAAGGCCAAACCCTTGATATGCCGAATGGTGCAGACGAATGCCTGAATTGATTACCATTTCGATTCCGACCTATCGACGACCTTCGCTGCTGCTCCACGCACTTTATTCCTGCTTGCTCCAGGAATACCGGCCACTCGAAATCGATATCTCGGACGATTCGCCATGCGCTGAGACGGAGGCTATAGTTCGCAGTCTTACATTGCCTGAGGGAATCTCGTTGAGATATTGGCGCAACTCGCCATCGTTAGGACAGGCCGGGAATGTTAACAAGCTTTTCGCCGAAGCACGCGGGGCGAAACTGATCCTGCTTCACGATGATGACGCGCTGATGCCTGGGGCGGTTTCTGTTCTTCACGACGCGTTTTCATGGTCGGATTTTGTGGTCGCCTCCTATGGCCTGCAACTGGTGATTACCGAAAATGGCGAGAGTTCGTTGCGCGATAGCAATTCCTTGAATCGCACTCGCCGAACCCCCGATAGCGCTGGACTGCAGGAAGATGTAATCGAGGCCGCTCTATACGGGCAGTTCCCCAATAATGGTTATGTGATAAAGACCGAACTGGCACGAGCGGTCGGTTACCGCGGCAAGCCAGACGTCGGTGAAGCGTGTGACCTGGACTTTTCCATCCGCTTGGCGCTTGCGAACCGCGACGGTGCCTTTGCTTTCGTCAATCAATATACGAGCCAATATCGCTTAACGTCCTTCAGCTTGAGAAACACGCACGATGTCTGCTGGAAAGCGTTTGATCAGGTTTCTGCGCTCCGAAGTCTGACGCCGAATCAAGTTTCTGCTCAACAGTACTTACTGCGCAGGTTAGCGGAGGAAGCAGTCGTTGACAACGCCTGCCACCACCGGCGGTTGCGGGCTCTGCAGTTGTTCTTTTCGTCTTTTTATCCCAAGCGAAAATTAACTCTAAAGGCCGCCTATCATCTCGGCCTAATCGCGATGCCGAAGCTTAGCGTTCTCCGCGAACGCATTCGTGCCGCATAGGATGGCTTTCGTGAATAACACATCTACCATCGAGACCAGTTCCCTGAATCCCTCCCCCCTTCGCCCAGC
>Ga0070762_10000028_pt1 | contig 40208 bp, 45 predicted proteins | sample HubBroMetageREF2_FD_66726 | JGI IMG/M metagenome (GOLD analysis project Ga0070762, IMG submission 66726) | Reference soil microbial communities from the Hubbard Brook experimental Forest, New Hampshire, USA - Hubbard Brook CCASE Soil... | ecosystem: Environmental > Terrestrial > Soil >...
ATCGCGGGCAGTCCGCGCTCTTTGGCCCACCGGCGATTGCCGTCCATAATGATGGCGACGTGGCGCGGTACGGAGCCCGACCCTAGCGCTACTGCGCTCTCGGCCAACGACATCGTCATACCGGCCGATACGATTCGTAGCCGGCCACAACGTCCGCCGAACGGTCCTCGTTTATCTTCAAGCGGAGGACGCGCAAAGCCCCGCACCCGAGCCACGTGCCGTGGGGAGCGAGCACGTGAAGCCGCAGAGCGTGATCGTGCAGCGCGCGCCGCGCTAGCACCTCCCGAACGAGTATCAGCTCCTCGTTCACACTTCCATTATCTCTTTTTCTTTGGCCGCGACGAGGCCGTCGATCTCTTTGACGTACTTATCCGTGAGCTTCTGAAGGGTATCTTGCATCCGCTTACTCTCGTCTTCGGTGATCGCATGCGACTTCAGCTCGCTTTTTAGTTCGTCGTGGGCGTGATGCCGCACGTTACGAACGGCGATTCGGCCGTCCTCGCCTTTCTTCTTAACCAGCTTCGCGAGGTCGCGACGCCGCTCTTCGTTCAACGGAGGTATGACCAGCCGGATGGCGGTGCCGTCAACGTTGGGCGTTAGGCCCAGATCGCTCTTCTCGATTGCTTTTCGAATCTCCGAAACGACGCCTTTGTCCCATGCCGTGATCATGAGCGTGCGCGAATCTGGGATCGATACTCCGGCGACCTGTTTGAGCGGCGTCGCCTGACCGTAGGCCTCGACGACGAGACGGTCGAGCAACGCCGGCGACGCGCGCCCAGTGCGAATCGACGCGAAATCGCCGCGGGCTGCCTCCACGCACTTGTGCATCTTCGATTCGATCTCTTTAAAGTCGGCGCCCGCCATTGCTCACACGCTCCTTGCGCCTACCGGCGCGGCCTGCCGTCCGACGTACGTTCCGATCGCGTCGCCCCAGATGACGCGTCGAATGTTCCCCGGAACCGCCATGTCGAACACGATGACCGGCAGTGAGTTGTCCATGCAAAGCGCCATAGAGGTCGAATCCATCACTTCCAGTCCGAGCTGCAGCACGTCCATGTAGTCGAGGCGGTCGAAGCGCGTCGCGAGCGGGTCCTTTTTCGGATCGGCCGAGTAGATGCCGTCGACCTTCGTCGCCTTTAAGATAGCCTCGGCGCCGACTTCCACGGCTCGCAGCGCGGCGGTCGTGTCGGTCGTAAAATACGGGTTGCCCGTCCCGGCGGCAAAAATGACGATTCGCCCCTTCTCCAAATGCCGGATGGCACGCCGTCGAATATAAGGCTCGGCGATCTGATGCATCGCAATGGCGGTTTGGACGCGCGAAGCCACTTCCATGCGCTCGAGCGCATCCTGCAATGCCAACGCGTTGATCACCGTCGCCAGCATTCCCATGTAGTCGGCGGTCGACCGATCCATGCCGGCCTCTTCGTGCACTTTTCCGCGCCAGATGTTGCCGCCGCCGACGACGATCGCCACGGAGACGCCGTCGCTGCTTACGTCGGCGATCTGCGCGGCCATCGCATGCGTCGTGTTGACGTCAACGCTGTTCGAGCCGCCGGCGAAGGCTTCACCTGAGATCTTCAACAGCACGCGAGAGAATCGCGGCCGGTCGCGTTCACTCACCGAGGGCGTATCTTGCGAAGCGCCGGACCCGAATGCGTTCGCCGAGCGCTCCGACCGAACGATTGAGCAGGTCCCCGACGGTCACGCTATCGTCCTTGACGAAGGTTTGGTCGAGGAGGCAATGCTCTTCGAACCATTTGTTCAGCCTCCCGGCAACGATCTTCTCGCCGACCTCGGCGGACTTCCCCGACGGTACGCCGGCCGCAAACTCCTCGCGCAGGGTATCTACGATCTCGCTGGGCACGCTCTCGCGATCGAGATAGCGCGGCGACATCGCCGCGATGTGCATCGCGATGTCGCGAGAAAGTTCCGCAAACCGTGGATTGCGAGCCACAAAATCGGTCTCGCTGTTGACCTCGACCAAGACGCCGATCTTCCCGCCGGCATGCACGTAGCTTGTGACGAGCCCTTCGTCTGCCACGCGTTCGGCTTTTTTCGCAGCCTGCGCGGCACCGCGTTCGAGCAGCAGCGCCTTGGCGCGATCGGGATCGCCGCCGGCATCGAGCAGCGCCTTACGACAGTCCATCATCGGCGCGCTCGTGGCTTCCCGCAGCGCCTTGATCTCTTCGGCCTTAGGTTGATAGGAGATCAAAGCCCCGCCTCCGCCATCGTTACGGGAGCCTCGTCTTCGTACGGTTCGGGCGACGCCTCATATTCAACGTGGTCGTACGCGCTCTCGCTTTCGGTCTTCCCCTCGATGATTGCATCGGCGATCTTGCCGACCATCAGCTTCACGGCCCGGATGGCATCGTCGTTTCCGGGGATCGGATAGTCGATCTCATCCGGATCGCAGTTCGTATCGATCACCGCAATAATCGGAATCTTGAGTTTGCGCGCTTCCAAAACGGCGATCCGTTCCTTCTTCGGATCTACGATGAAGAGTGCGTCGGGCAGCCGGTGCATATCCTTGATGCCGCCGAGAAAGCGCTCCAGACGGTTCATCTCGTCTTGAAGATTTGCTACTTCCTTCTTCGGCAGTCGCTCGAAGTCGCCCTGAAGCTTCATGTTTTCGAGTTCGCGCAGCCGCGCGATTCGTTTTTGGATCGTCGCGAAATTGGTGAGCGTACCACCGAGCCAGCGCTGGTTAACGAAGAACGTGCCGGCGCGTTCGGCCTCTTCCCGCACGACCTCGGCGGCCTGCTTCTTCGTCCCAACGAAGAGAATCACGCGCCCGGCCCGAGACATTTGCTTGACGGCCTCGTAGGTCTCTCGCAGTTTTTGTACGGTGAGCGCGAGGTCGATGATGTAGATGCCGTTTCGCTCTTGAAAGATGAACGGTTTCATCTTTGGGTTCCAGCGGCGCGTCTGGTGTCCGAAGTGGACGCCCGCCTCCAAGAGTTCGCGCATGGTGACGACGGTCATAGGTTAACCTTTCTGGCTCCTGCCCGCCGCCCATCCTGCGCTGGCGGACCTCGATGGAGTCATGAACACCCCGCCTCCCTGCGAGGTGAAGTAAGGGACAGCCGCGCGATTATAGCATGGCGCCCCTTCGACTCGCTACGCTCGCTGCCGACAGAGTCCTCGGTGGGCCAGGCTCCCTTCGCCCGCGGACCGAAAGCCGCGCGGCATGCGCTGGGTGGTCACGGGGGGTCTGGGCTTTATCGGCTCGCACTTCATTCGCCTCGCGCTCCAAGAGCGCCCCGCCCTGGAGGTCGTCAACCTCGACGCCATGACCTACGCCGGCAACCCGGCGAATCTATCCGATCTGGACCACACGCCTCGTTACCGCTTCCTCCGAGGCGACATCTGTGATTCGGCGGCCGTACGTGAGGCGATCGGCAGCGGAGCCGATGCCGTCGTAAACTTCGCGGCGGAGACCCACGTCGACCGGTCGATCGACAATCCCGAGGCTTTTCTGCGAACCGACACCTTGGGAACGCAGGTCCTCCTGGAAGCGCTTCGCGGAGGCCGGGTCTCGCGACTCGTGCAGGTCTCGACCGACGAAGTCTACGGCGAGGTTACCGAGGGTGAGTCCACGGAGAGCGACCCGTTGCGGCCGCGAAGCCCCTACGCCGCCAGTAAAGCCGCAGCCGACTTGCTGGCGCTCGCCTACCACGCAACCTACGGGGTGCCCGTAATCATCACTCGCGGAAGCAACACCTACGGCCCCAATCAGTATCCCGAAAAGATCGTTCCGCTCTTCATTACGAATTTGCTCGACGACCGGCGCGTACCGGTGTACGGTGACGGTCTGCAAATTCGCAATTGGCTCTACGTCGAAGATCACGCGCGCGCGGTTCTGCACGTCCTCGAGCACGGAGCGGCCGGCAGCGTCTACAATGCCGGCGGCAAATCGTCGCTGACCAACCTCGAGCTCACCCGCGTACTGATCGGCGCGTGCGGGCGTTCGATGGAGCGTCACGTCGAACACGTCGCCGACCGGCTCGGGCACGATCGCCGGTACGCGCTCGACAGTTCGCGGCTGCACTCCCTCGGCTGGCGACCGCAGATGCGCTTTGAGGAAGGCATTGCCTCCACCATTGCGTGGTATCGCGCCAACGAAGCCTGGTGGCGCCCATTGAAGGGCGCGCGTGCACCGGCCTGACGTGCGCAAGACTCTCAAGGGGGTGATCTTGGCGGGCGGGCTCGGCACGCGATTGCGCCCGCTGACGAAGGTGACCAACAAACATTTGCTGCCGGTTTACGACAAGCCGATGATCTATTATCCGCTGGAGACGCTCTGTTCGGCCGGAATCGTGGAGATCATGATCGTCACCGGTGGAAACTCGGCGGGTGAGTTTCTTCGTCTCCTCGGCAACGGCGCGGAGTTTGGACTGCGCGATATTTACTACACGTATCAAGAAGGCGAGGGCGGAATCGCCGATGCGTTGCGCCTTTGCGAGCATTTCGCCGAGGGTGGCTCCATCGTGGTCGTGCTCGGCGACAATATCCTCCAAGAGAACATCGCGCCCTACGTCGCAAAGTTTGCGGAGCAAGGCGCCGGCGCTCGCATTCTGCTCAAAGAGGTAACCGATGCGCGGCGCTTCGGCGTGCCGGCCTTCGACGGCGACCGCATCGTCGCAATCGAGGAGAAACCAGAGCATCCGAAGAGTTCCTATGCGGTTACGGGCGTCTATATGTACGACGCTCGCGTCTTCGACTACATTCGCTCGCTATCGCCCTCGGCGCGCGGCGAACTCGAAATCACTGACGTCAACAATCGGTATCTTGCGGACGGCGACCTCCGCTACGACATCATGAAAGGCTGGTGGAGCGACGCCGGCACGTTCGAGAGTCTACTTCGCGCGAACGATCTCGTCGCGCGGGAACGAGCCGGGAACCCTACGCGTGATGAATCGGAATAGATAGAGCCAACGCGACGACGACGAGCACGCTGGCTAGGGCGCCGCGGAACCAGCGTTCCGGCAGCCGTGTGACGAAATGCGATCCGACGAAAACGCCGGGAATCGATCCGAGAAGCAGCGACCCGGCAATTGAGGGATTAACGTCGCCCAGTTGCCAGTGGCCCAGCAATGACGGCACGAGCACCACGACGGCAAATGCAAGGTCGGTCCCCACCAAACGCCGCAGCGCCACGACGGGCGCAGCCATGAGCAGGAGCGGCAGCGTCAGCGAGCCGGCGCCGATCGACGTAATGCTCACGGTGAGTCCGACGAAGAACCCAATGGCGGCGAGGCGCAACGTCGGAAGCTCGGTGGCCGTCGGTTCGGACTGATCGCGCGCAAGCTTGCGATTGAAGATGATTCCTCCGGCGGAAACCAACAAGGCAGCAGCGACCGCCAATCGCAGAATGCTTTCCAACTGATGGATATCGAGCATCTTGTGCAACTGCGCGCTGAGGATAACGCCGATGATCGCCGCGGGGAACCCACCAAGGGAGAGACGCCAGAGCACGGCGACCTGCACCGTCCGCTTCTGAACGTGCGCGATCATCGCGACCAGCCTCGTGCCTAATGCAAAGAGCAGGTCGGAACCGATTGCCTTCGACGTCGTTACGCCAAGAAAGATCAGTAGCGGTGTCGTGATGGCGCCCGCGCCGACACCACTGTACGCCGTACAAGCGCCGACGACGAACCCAACGATGATGTAGCTGAAGTTCAAGTGCGAGTCCACTCCTCCACGTCGCCGGCATCAGCCTTCGAGCGGACGTTCGCGGGCAAAACCAGACCGCAGATCACAAAAAACCCCTCATAAGTAAGGCCTCCGCAGAGACCTGGGTCAACATTCTACGAGCTCCGAAGCGTGTCCCCGTCTCCCGAGCCCCTCGCCGCGCCCCCCGCAGAACGGCCATGGTGAATCTCTTCAAAAATCTCGAAACGGTGCACCGGCACGTCGCGCGGGGCCTCGATGCCGAGCTTCACCTGATCGCCGTCGAATCCAACGACGATTATGCGGATCGCATCGCCGATCATTATCGATTGATTGGTTTTGCGACTTAGGACCAGCATCGATGCCCTCCTTGGCTTGGCGCCGTGCTTCGCGCGGCCCGATTCCCGCGCCTGCGCCCCACGACGCCGCCTAACGCCGTATCGATCGTTATGCCGGCGCGGCAGTCTCGCGAGTCGCTTCGATCAGGATCTGCGCAACCTCCGGCCGCGAGAACTCCTGAGGGGGAAGCTTGCCGGCGCGCAACATCTCGCGGACTTGCGTACCGCTGAGTGAAACGTGGTGCGTGGGGTCGTGGCTACACGTTTTCTGTGAGCCCATCCCTTCACAGCGCAGGCAGTAGAAGCTGTTTTCGAACTTGAGCGGTATGATGCCCAACTCTTCCGGGGTGAAGTTATCGAACATCTTCTGCGCGTCGTACGTTCCGTAGTAGCTTCCGACGCCGGCGTGATCGCGGCCCACGATGAAGTGCGTGCAGCCGTGGTTCTTACGCATGATCGCATGAAAGATCGCTTCGCGCGGTCCTGCATACCGCATCGCGGCCTGCAGCGTGCTCAGCAGCACCCGGTTTGACGGATAGTAGTTATCGATCAGCGCCCGGTAGCAGCGCATGCGCACGTCCGCAGGGATGTCATCGCTCTTCGTCTCGCCGACCAGCGGGTGAAGCAACAGTCCGTCGACGATCTCCATCGCGCATTTTTGAATGTACTCGTGAGCGCGGTGAACGGGATTACGCGTCTGGAATCCGACGATCGTCTTCCATCCGCGACGCTCGAACTCGGCTCGACATTCGCGGGGAGAGAGGTTCTCTGGATCGTGCTCGCGAGCCAACACCGTGACCGGCCCAGCGACCAGCACCTCTTTGCGCTCGTAGAGCGCGGCGACGCCGGGGTGCTTCTCGTCTTCGGTTAAGTAAACGTTGCGGGCTTCGCGCGCCTTGTCATAGTCGAAGACCTCTTCGACGTCCATGACGCCGCGCAAGACGCCGTCGCCGTCATAGAGTGCCGCGCGCGTGCCGGGGGTGGGCGCCTCTTCGCGAGTGACGCCTAAAACGACCGGGATGCTCCACGGTAATCCGTTCGCCAATCGCATTGACTCGACGACGCGCTCATAATCCTTGCGAGACATGAAACCTTCCAGCGGACTGAGCGCGCCGTTGGCGATCAGGGCTAGATCGTTGAGTTCGCGACCCGTGAGGGTAAGTCTGCGAAGGCCTTTGCTTTCCTCGCGCAACGCGCGCTCGGGCTCCCCAGAATCAACGGTTCGGTTGACCAGCGTGCCGCCGTGAGCGGCGATCATGACGCCACCGTCGCGCCGGCCTGGATGTAACCGCGTTTCTCGAGTTCCGAGAGAATTTTCGACACACTCTCTTCGACCGCTTCGACCTCGCTATCCACGACCACGTCGGGACTCTCGGGGGCTTCGTACGGATCGGAGACGCCGGTGAAGTGCTGCAGTTCGCCGGCGATCGCCTTGGCATAAAGCCCTTTGACGTCGCGGCGAGTGAGCTCGTTCAAGGAACAGCGCACGTATACTTCAACGAACCGTTCGCTACCAATTCGCTGACGCGCCTCCGCCCTTGCCAGCGCATACGGGGAAATGGCCGCGGTGATTACGGCGGCGCCATGCTTGACGAGCAGCGACGCCACGAACGAGATTCGCCCGATGTTGATATCGCGGTCTTCTCGGCTAAATCCGAGCCCTTTGGAGAGATGGGTGCGGACCTCGTCGCCGTCGAGCACTTCGACGTTGCAGCCGCGAGCTATCAGCTCTGGCCCAAGCCGTTCGGCAATAGTGCTCTTGCCGGCACCGGAAAGACCGGTGAGCCACACGGTGAATCCCTGGTTCAACTGGAGTTCCTTTCTGGGAGGTTAACGATGTTAACCCCGGTTGTTTTTTTCGCATCCATAGTTTTGGATCCGCCGCGTCGGGACCTCCGTCAAGGCGCTCCGGGCGAAAACTGCGCCGCGTACAGACGCGCGTAGGCACCGCCCTTAGTGAGCAACTCATCGTGCGTTCCGACCTCGATCACGCGCCCGGCTTCGATGTAGAGTACCTTGTTTGCCCGCCGGACCGTTGAGAGACGATGGGCGATCATCAATGTCGTGCGTCCGGGCAGCAACCGGTCGAGCGCCTCCTCGATCAGAGCCTCAGAGTGACTATCGAGCGAGCTCGTTGCCTCGTCGAGAATCAGGATCCGCGGGTTTCGCAACACCGCGCGCGCGATCGCGATCCGCTGGCGCTCGCCGCCCGACAGGCGCGTTCCACGCTCGCCGACCTCGGTTGCGTACCCGTCGGGAAAACCGCGGACGTACTCTTCGACGTTCGCATCGCGCGCCGCGGCGCGAACTTCGTCATCGCTCGCCTCGAGGCGCCCGTAACGAATGTTTTCGAGAATCGAACCGCGGAAGAGCTGCACGTCTTGGGGCACGATTGCGATGGCGCGGCGCAAGTCGGATAGGCGCACGTCAGCAATATCGATGCCGTCGAGCCGAACGCTCCCCTCTTGCGGCTGATAAAAGCGCGGAACCAAGTTTACGATCGTGGTCTTCCCGGCGCCGGATGGTCCGACCAGCGCGACGATTTCACCCGCCGCGATCGACGCATCGACGTGGTTGAGCGCAGGCGGTTCGCCCGCCCCGTAACGGAACGTTACGTCAACGTAATCGAGCTGCCCACGAACGGTGGGCATTGCGATCGCATTTGGAGGATCGCGTATCTCGACGGGCAGGTCCAGCAGCTCGAACACGCGCCCGGCGCCCACCATCGCTTTGCTGATGTCACCGAAAAATGCCGCGACGCGATTCATGGGATTCATCAAGTTGACGAGCAGCCCCCAGTACATGAAGACTCGGCCGGTATCGAGACGCCCGACCAAAACTTCGCGCACCGAGAGCCACATGATCGCTACGACCGCCGCAACCATAATGGTCGAAACCACCAAGGGCTGCGTTTGAATGAACTGCGTGAGCTTCATGTAGGCGCCGAAAAAGTCCTCATTTCGCGTGCGAAAACGATCGACTTCAAACTCTTCCCGCCCGAACGACTTGACGACTCGCTGCCCTTGCAGAATTTCGGAAAGGTTTGAGGTGAGATCGGCGATCCGCCGTTGCGCCACGTGCGTGCTCGCCGAAATGAGCCGCTGAAAGTTGGAGACGGCGAAGGAGACGATCGGCGCGACGATGACCAGCGAGAGCGTCAAGAGCCAATCGAGATAGATCATCGTCACGAACGACGAGATAAAGGTCGCCAGCGCGACGACGAGTTGCGGAACGGAGACGCTCACGGCGTCGATCATCATTTGCAGATCGGTGGAGAATCGCGCGATCAGCTCTCCGGGACGCCATTTAGCGAATTCGCCAAGCGGCAAGTTCAGCAATCGCTCGAAGAGGCGAACGCGCAGGCGCGCGACCAAATTCTGGCCGCTCCACGCCGTCATATACGTCTGGCCGTAAATGGCGGCGTTCCCCAATACGAGCGCAACCGACGTCAGACCCAAGGCCAGATAGAGCGCCCCCAAGTCGGGAGCGTGACCGCGCGCGGGAATGAGAACCTGGTTGATGATGATCTTAAACGAGAGCGGGGGAACGATTGAGAGAACGCCGGCAAAGACTCCCAGAGCCATTGCGACGCCAAGGCGCGCGTAGTACGGGCGGGCCTCGCGAGCCAGACGGTAGAGGATCGAGCGGCGGTTCATCCGCCGAAGGGGCTTGCCGCCGCCGCGGAGTGAAACCTCCCACCGCGCGCTATGGTACGTGAGGATGAATGACCCAGGAGGATCGCACGACTTACATGGACTGTTATTTCCACTCCAACGTCCCGTCGATTGCGCCGTGCATCGAGTGCGGAAAGTCGATCTGTTCGACCTGCCGCGACGAACGCGGCGGCTGCCCAAGTTGTCGTCTTGCTGCAAAAGTCGAAGCGGCTACGGCCACTCGCCAGCAAATTCCCGGACAGGTTCCTCCGCGCCCGGCACCCGCCAGCGTGCGCGGCACGGCGACTATCGTCGCTGCATCGGATCCCGCGGAATCGCGTGCCTTGGTCGCGCTCGGTTACCCGCTCTGGCCGCTCGCGCTCATTTCGCTCCTGGATCGCAAGCAATCTCGAAGCCTGCGACGCCAAGCATTTCAAGCACTTGGATTCAACGTCGGCTTCTTTGGTTTTTGGGCGCTCCTCTCGCTCGTTGCGCAACTGCCATTTCTCGGCATCTCCGCGATGGTGCTCGTGCCGTTGCTTGCCCCACTGTTCTTAGTCGCAAGCGTGTACTACGGCATCAAAACGTGGAATGGCGACGAGGTTCGCATCCCAGTCGTTACGAGCTGGCTCGACGAGCGCATGCCTCAGGGGGATACGAACGCGCGATAGCGCGTTAGAAAGGCCCGTGCCGCGACGGCATGATCGACGACCGGGTGCGGGTACGCATCTCGGTCGAAGAGCGCCAGCGAAAGTTGCGGCGAATCGTCGGTACGCCCATGCCACGCCTCGCGTGGGATGTGTCGCAGTTCGGGGATCCAACGTCGCGCATACGTGCCGTCGGGATCGTATCGGCGCCGCTGCCGCTGCGGATTATAAATTCTTGGAAACTGCGCCATGTCGGCGCCAACCCCCGCGATCCACTGCCAGTTGCCCGTCGCGACCGCCGGATCGTCCTCGACGAGCCAACGGTTCCATTCGTCTCGCCCCACACGCCAATCCACCGATAAATCGAAGCAAAGGAGCGAGGCCGCCACCGCTCTAACGTGCGGGTGCATCCATCCGGTTTGATGCAGCTGACGGATGCCCGCATCGACGAACGGATAACCGGTCTTGCCGCCGCGCCAGGCGTCGAGCGCCGGGTGATCCTGCGCTAGCGCAAATCCCTGCATCTTCTCTTGCAGCGGGTGCTCGCTCGCGCCGGGGAAAAACCACGAAAGTTGCAAGAAGAAATCCCGGCGTGCGAGCGCGCGGAGAAACAGCCTCAACGAAGCGCGCTCTTCGCCCAGCGCGAACGGGTCGCCAAGCCGTTCGCGCACTCTACGCGCGATCGTTCGGGCCGAAATCGTTCCAAACGATATATGCGCCGAGAGTTGCGACGTCCCGTTTTCAGACGGAATCGCAGCGACGACGCCGTACTGCGCGGCGCGATCGTCCAGGAAACGCTCGAAGAGCAGACGGCCGGCCGCGGAGCTTGCCGTCATGCCATCGTCCAGTGACCCGAACTCCCCAGGTTGCGGTAACGCTTCGCCGCCGGCTTCGCTGTTGGTAAACCGCAGCAAGAGTGGATTCTCATACGAGGCGACCGCGAGCTTCCACCAACGCTCGAAGTACGGCGCGAATGCTCGATAGCCGGCGCCGTCCGCACCGCGGGCCGCGGCGCTCTCCTCGGGCGCAATCGCCGCCGCGTCGTGCACGACCAATGCGACAAGACCGGCCTCTTCCAGCTCGGATTGCAAGCGTCGATCCTCATTTATTCCTTGCGCGTGATACGACGCGCTCCACGCCGCGCCGCCGGCGCCGGTTAACCGAGCGATTTCAATGATGATCTTTCCAGGCGATCCGCGGCGAACCACGAGCCGGCTTCCCATCTCTTGCAGCTCGGTGGCCAGCGCCGCAACGGCGGAGCAAAAGAACGCGGCCCGGCGCGGTGAGGCTTTCAAGCGCGACGCAAGCGCATCGTCAATCACGATTATGGGAAGGACCCCTCCGCGCGAAGCCGCCGCGGCTAAGCCGGCGTGATCGTCGAGACGCAAGTCGGTTGAAAAGCGATAGATGAACGGCTTCTCCGCCATACGGGCCGAGTTCGGTCGCGCCGTAGGCTTCCCCCGGGAGCGTCCCCAGAGGTTAGTGCGCTCGCATCACCGCATTGCAGAGGGCCGCATCGAGCGACGCGCGGCCGGAGTGCTTGATGATCGTGCATCGCGCCGGCTTGCCCCGTTCGTTAAGCCTCACCTCGAACGTTATCGTTGCGCGAGCGGTCTGCGCGCTGGTGAACGCCAACGATTCCGCACGGTGTTCGCGCTGTGGCATCGTCTGGGTACCAAGAGCCGCGACGGCTGCCACGTCGGGCATTGCCACGCTGCGGACGGCGACGGGAGCGTGTCGCTGCGTCGCAAGGATCGCGACGGTGAGCGCTCCCGCGGCCGCCAAACCCACGCCCCATCTCCAGCCAAAACGCCGAGCCGGGATGCGTGCCAAAGCCCTTCGCACGTCGGGCTGCCATTGCTCTTGATCGCGCGCCTGCGCCACGACGTTGATGACGCGCTCGATCTCGCGTTCGCCGCCGATTGTCGCAAGGCAGCGCCGGCAGGTGGAAAGGTGCTCTCTATAGGCATGGCGTTGTTCGTCGCCGGCCTCTCCCAGAGCGATAGCGCCGGCTAGTATCTCGGCCGAAGTGCAGTTCGAAGCAAATTTCACGAGAGCGAATCCTCATTCATCACGTGTCGTAGCGTTTTCATCGCGCGGCAGACTCGCTGCCGAACGGCATCGGCGGTAGTGCCAAGAATCTGCGCGGCCTCCGACGAGGAGTACCCGGCGTAGCTCGTCATGAGAAGGGCCGCCGTCTGTTCCACGGGCAAGCGCGCGAGCGCCGCCTGCAAATCGACGGACTGCGCCCCGTGCTCGTCGACGCGCCAGGCGCTGCGATCCAGATCGCGATCGAGCGGCAGCACCTGCAGGATCTTTCGGCGGCGCATAAACGAGATCGCGGCGTTCGTTGCGGCGCGATAGAGCCAGCCCGCCCGAAGCTCGCGCGCCGGATCCGCCTGTAACGTGCGGTATGCGGAAAGAAAGACGTCTTGCGTCAGATCGAGCGCGACCTCGGCGTCACCAACCATACGGCGAAGGTAGCGCGCGAGCTTCGTTTGGTGCTCGATCACTAACTCTTCCGTTCGCCCTTGCGCGATCGCGGTACGATCCATCGCAACCCACGTTTCTAAACCGCTTCTCATTCCGGAGCTCGCGAGACCTCCTGTACCTTGAACAACGGCGGGAGCACGCCGCCTGTGACGGGATTTGGAACCTCAGCCTCCAATTTCGGAGAAGGCTCGCATGCGCGAGGCGGTCTCGCCGAGGCGAAGGTGATGGCGCGCGGGCTTGATCAGCATAGCCGAACGCAAAAGACCGGCAAGCTCCTCGGTGCTCGCACCGCCCCGCAGAGGGGTCCGCAGATCGAGCGCGTGGTCGCCGAAAAGACAGAGTCGCAGGCGGCCGTCGGCCGTCAGACGCACGCGGTTGCAGCGATCGCAATAGTCGTGAGAGAGCGGGCTGATCACGCCGACCGCGCCCATGGCGCCGGGAAAGGCAAAGTATCGCGCGGGACCGTTACCTTGCGGCCCGGGCACGGCTTGCAGCTCGCCGTTGACCGAGATGCGCTCCAAGATTTCCTCAGAGGAAACGTAGGTATCGCGTTGCAGCTCGACATTCTCGCGTACCGGCATCACTTCAATGAAGCGCACGTAGATTGGGCGATTTTTCGTTAGCATCGCGAACTCTATCAGCTCGTCGTCGTTCTGCCCACGCATGATCACGCAGTTTAGTTTAATCGGAGCCAGCCCGGCATCGATTGCCGCGTCGAGACCGCGCAGCACGAGATCCAAGCCGGGCCGCCGCGCGATGGTTTCGAAGCGATCGGGGCGCAGCGTATCGAGGGAAAGATTGATGCGGCGCAACCCCGCCGACGCCAGTGCGCCGATCTGCTCTTTCAAGAGCAGTCCGTTGGTAGAAAGGGCAATGTCTTCGATGCCGGGGATCTCCGCGAGCGCGGCAACCAGGCGGCTCAGATCCCGCCGGAGCAGCGGCTCGCCGCCGGTCAAGCGAAGGCTTCGCACCCCGACGCTCGCCCCAGCGCGCACGATCTCGGCGATCTCGTCATAACTCAGAATCTCGTCGCGGCGCAGCCACGGCAGCCCCGATTCCGGCATGCAATAGACGCACCGCAGGTTGCATTTATCCGTGACGGATATTCGCAAATACGTGATCGGCCGGCTGAATCCGTCAACCAGCGAGATCGTGGGAGCCTTACTCGTCGCCTGCAAAGATATCGTCCGATATGGCCGGATTGAGCTTATAGTCGTCGATCGTCGAGCTGATGTCGGCGACGTAGCCCGGCTCGGCGACGTGCCCGGTTTGGGATGCAACCACGACGTTGCCGCCCTGCCGGCTGTAGCGGTTGCTCATCTCCGCGTAACCGCCGTTGTAGTAGTTCCAACGAAGGGTTGTGACCGTTGCCGTCCGATCGTCTGCCATTGCGTCGATATGCTCGACGTTGCCGCGCTTTCGCGGCACGAGCCGGAATTTAGTCGTGGTGCCGTCGTCGGAGGCAACGGTAACCGTGTACAGATCGCGCCATCTCGAAGGGGGCTCGATATGAGCGTAGAGCTTGTCGAACTGCGCTGCGACCACGGGGACACCGCTGGTGAAGTTGACCTTATACTTATCGGGCTGCTTGTAGTAGTACGTCCCGACCAGGTCCGCCGATAGAAACGGAAACGACTTCATGGATACGTGAGCGTGCAGCGTTGCCGTAAACGCGCGAAGGTTTGGGTTAAGCGAAGCCATCCGATCGAGTAAGCCGCCTGGGGAGGCGGATGGACCGGGCGCCGCGGCGCACAAGAAGGCGGCCAAGAAGCACCAGGTTGGAGTCGTGAAACGGTTCATCTAATGGAGCATAACCGACGGCGAGGGTCCAAAGGGTTGAAGGGCCATTGAAATCTCAGCGCGGACCTCCTGGCTTCGTTCGACGTTGGACTGCCCGCGCAATGCCGCCACCGCGTCGGGCGAACCGATTCTGCCCAGCGCCCAAGCCGCATGTCCGCGCACCATGGGGTGCGGGTCGCGGCACAAGCTCTCGACCAAGGGCCCGACCGTTGACCGGTCGAGGGCGTTCCCAAGCGCCACGGCGGCGTTGCGCCGGAGCACTGCGGCGCCCCGCCAACCCATTGCCGTGAGCCGGAAGCGCTTCCTGAACGCGCTGCTCCGAAGCCGCAGCAAATCGACCAGCCCCGGGTGGGCCGCTTCCGGATTGGCGGGCGCCCACTGGGCACCGCCGCGGTGACCGGCATCGCGCGTCGGGGGGCAGACGAGCTGGCAGATGTCGCAACCCCAGACCCAGTCGCCGATCAGCGGCCGCATCGCCCGTGGAATCGCGTCTGTACGCTGGGTGAGATCCGAGATACAGCGATTCGCGTCGATCGTATAATCGCCACGCAACGCGCCGGTGGGACAAGCGTCAACGCAGCGCGCGCAACTGCCGCAGCTCTTGGCAATCGATTCGTCGGGCGGAAGTTCCAGCGTCGTGACGACTTCGCCGAGAAAGACGAACGAGCCCAATCCGGGTGAAATCAGGTTGGTGTGCTTGCCGATCCATCCCAGGCCGGCACGCGCCGCCAGGGCCCGTTCCGCCAACGGTCGCGTGTCGCACGCAACCGTCGTCACCCGTTTACCAACGGCCTCATCGATCGTGTGCGCGACCGAATCGAGCAGCGCCCGCAATCGCCGATGGTAATCGGCCGACCACGCGTAGTTCGAGACGCGGCCGCGCAGCGGTCCGGGACGTGGGGCCGCAGTGGCATACGGAAACGCGATGCAGACGACGCTGCGGGCCCCGGCACTTAACTCGCCGGGATCGGTCGCGCGCCGGGCGTATTCGTCGTCATAGCTCCAACAAAGAAAATCCCCGCGCGCGAAGGCCGCCTGCATTCGGCGCCGAGATTCTTCATCCGCGTGCGCACTCGTAACGCGAACCGCGCCGGCGCCCAGCGCGAGCGCCGTGCGAACCGCAAGTTGTTTTATCGCTTCGCTCACAACGTCGCCAGCGGCCCCGATCTTCCTCGCGGGAATGCTTCGTCGATCGCTGCAATGTCGCCGGCGTCGAGCGTGAGCGATCCCGCTGCCGCATTCTCTTCGACGTGAGTCACCTGCGCGGCTTTTGGGATTGCAAACACGTTCTGCTCTCGGGTGAGAAATGCGAGAGCCACCTGCCGGGGCGTCGCACCGTGCTTGCGCGCGACGCTTTCGAGCACGCCGCGCCCCTCTGCCGCACGTAGGAAGCCTCCACGGCCAAAGGGTGTGTAAGCGACGATCGCGATTCCGCGTTGACGCGCAACCGGAATCAGGTCGTGCTCGATGCCCCGTTCGCCCAGATGATAGAGAACCTGATTGCACGCCAGCGGAACGGCGCGCAGGTACGATGCCGCCTCGAGCATGAGATCGGTCTCGAAGTTGCTCACCCCGACGAAGCGTGTCGTTCCGCGTTCCACTAACGCTTCAAGAGCATGCATCGTCTCTTCGAGCGGATGCGAACCGGGCCAGTGGAGCAAGTAAAGATCCAAGTAGTCGCAGCGCAGACGCTCCAGGCTGCGCTGCGCCGCCTCCAACGTGCCCTGGTACGTCGCGTTGCTGGGCAGTACTTTCGTGGCAATAAAGAGCCTGTCGCGCGGAATGCCCCGGATGGCTTCTCCCAAAAACTCCTCGACGGCGCCGGCCCCGTACATCTCCGCCGTATCGACGTGGGTCATTCCCAACTCGATCCCGCGCTCGATGGCGCGCCGCGCTTCTCTACGCGCGGAACCGCTCTCCGGCATATTCCACGTGCCCTGACCCATCACCGGAAGATCCACTCCGGTCGTTCCAAAAGGTTTATGTTTCATCAAGAATCAGAGCCTCCGGGAACCTAAAAAAAGTCGAAATCTTCTTGGCGCGCCGCGTATGCGAGCAAGCCTCCACGCAAATGCAGCAAACGCTCGAATCCCGCGTCGCGCAAACGCCGTACGGCCCACAGCGATTTTACCCCGACGCGGCAGGCGACGACGTACCGAACGGCACTATCGAGCTCGAACATCCGCCCGTCGAGCTGGGATGCGGGAATTCGCAGGGCCCCTGCAATCGAACCGAGCACCGCCTCGTGCGGCTCGCGAACGTCGAGGAGCGTTGCATCGCGCAACGCTTCGTCGAGTCGATCCGCTTCGATCTCCGCGACGCCGCTTTCGACTGCAACCGATTCGTAGGCAAGCTTTTCAATGCCGGTTATCGTCGGGTCTGCGCCGCAGAGCTCGCAGCCGGGGTCGCGGTCGAAGCGCAGCTCGCGAACGCGCGCATGCAGGCTGTCGACGAGCAGCAGTCGTCCCACCAGCGGCTCTCCAATCCCAAGAATGACTTTGAGCGCCTCCCCGGCTTGCCATGCTCCGATGAGCCCGGCCAACGCACCGAGGACGCCGCCATCCGCACAGGTCGGCGTTAGCTCGGCCGGCGGCGCTTGAGGGTAGAGACACCGATAGCACGGGCCGTCGGGCGCGCAGAGCACGCTGAGCTGTCCGTCGAAGCGGAAAATCGAAGCGTAGACGTCGACCTTGTTTTCGAAGAAACATGCATCGTTGATCAAATAGCGCGTCGGGAAACGATCGGTGCAATCGAGCACCACGTCATACGCGCGCACGAGTTCGCGAGCGTTCTCCTCGTCGAGCCGGAAGGGCAGCGCGTCGACGCCAACGTGCGGATTGAGCGCATGCAACCGCGTTGCCGCCGCGACGGCCTTGTTGCAGCCGACGTCGGCGGTAGTAAAGATGGTCTGGCGCTGCAGGTTCGTCTCGTCGACGGCGTCATCGTCGACGATGCCGATGCGTCCAACGCCGGCGGCGGCCAAATACTGCAACGCCGGCGAACCCAGCCCGCCGGCGCCCACGACGAGCACCCGCGCCGCGGAAAGCCGTTCTTGACCGTGCAGCCCTACTTCGGGAATCAGCAAATGACGGCTGTAGCGTCGCCGTTGTGCGCCGTTCACTGCGAACGCTCCTCCGAGCGCCCGAGCGCGGGATGCCGCTCGTCGAACCATTCCAAGACCGTCGCGCGTGCGTGCTCCGCTGCGTAGGTGTGATCGCTTTCGATCGTTGCCACCGTCTTCGGTTCCGGAGCGCGGCCGTAGAGCTCGCGCACGCTTCGCGGGCTCACCATCGCGTCGCGACTCGCCGCGATATAGAGCGCCGGCCTGCCGGCAAGACGCGGCAAAAGCTCGTCATACCGGGCTTCTACCCCGGCCACGAGCTCCGGCAACGTAACCCCGACGACGTATGAGGAGCGAAAGTCCGTCACGCCCAGCTTACGCAACGCTTCCAGTGATGTGGGGCGCCCATAGCCGGTCGCGATGGCGACCGTGCCCCGGATGTTCGTGTCGAGCGCCGCGGTGAAGATCGCCGTCATACCTCCCATGCTGTGTCCCAACGTGTAGATTACGTCGTCCGAGCGTTCCCTGGCGAACGCGACGACGCGGAACATCGCCTCGATGCAATCGTCGACGCCGCGCAGCTCGCCGCCGCTGGCGCCAAGTTTATGTCCGGGAAAATCGAGACTGTAGACACTCAGGCCGTGGCTTGCGAGGAAGGAGCAGAGAAAGTCGAGATTCTGTTTGCTCGACGAGTAGCCATGACCGGCGACCACACAGACGCGACGGGGCCGGCGCGGTTCGTACTTGAGGACCGCAAGCGGATTGCGTTGCGCGTCGATGCGTATGAGCTCTACCTTACTCAACTGCTTCGTTCGCTCGCCACTGGGCCTCGCCGCCGGCATATCGTTCTTTTTTCCAAATCGGGGCGCGGGCTTTTAGTTCGTCGATCGCAAAGCGGCACGCCTCGAATGCCGCGGCGCGATGTTGGGCTGCAGCCGCTACCGCCACGGCGACTTCGCCGACGGCGAGATCGCCAACCGCATGAGCGATCCAAAGCCGCACGTCACCGAAGCGTTCGCGCGCTCGAGCGTCAATCGCCTCAAACTCGCTGCACGCCATCGACTCGTGGGCTTCGTACGAGAGGCCGACGACGGCGCGTCCGTCTTGCGCGATGTCGCGAACGATGCCGAAAAAGGTCACGAGCGCACCCTCGTTCGCCTCCGCGACGTTTGCGAAGCGACGCGCATCGATGGGTCCTCGCACGATGCTAAAACGCTCGCTATCCACCGCCCACCGGCGGAAACAGAGCGATCTCGTCGCCGTCGGTCAGCGCGCCATCAGAATCGACGAGCCGGCCGTTAACAGCGATTCGCATCGAGGAACGATGCGGCGCAAGCGCAGGAAATTGCCGTTCGAGGAATCTCTGGGCATCACTGACGCTGGCACCCTCAGGCAGGCTGAGGCTCCGTTCGGGCGTCTGAAGGATCTCGCGCAGGCTTGCGAAGGCAAGCAACCGAATTTGCATACGTTATCTCTTCGACGGGAATACGTTCGACCCGTACTGGAATTTAGAATGATGAGAACCTCTTCCCTGACCGGAGCCTTCGCGCTCTGGATCTCCTTAGCGGCTCCGGCCGCCGGCTGGGCCAATACTGCCCAGTGCACGGTCGAGGTGCTCACGGTGCAGGGGACGCCCGTAACGGTCTCCTACTGCATTACGGGAGCGCCGCGCTCCACGGGCACGCAAGAGATCATCGTCCCCGTCGTCGCCACCTATTCGGCATCGGGCCGCTCCCTGCGCTTCACGAACGAACTGCACTTTCTCGCCGGGGAACGCGTCTCTCGCGTCTTAGAGAGCCTGGATCTTTCAAAGCTCGCCCTCAGCGGCACGCTGCATCTCACGCTGGCCTACGTTCAAGGGCTGGTGCACGTGGAAGGGGCGCTGCTCACGCCGGGAGCGATCACCATTAAGTGAGCCGCGGCCCGGTCTAGTGCTCCCAACTGCAACCGCCAGGACGCTCCGGCCGCTCTAGAGCTAGGTATGCGCCGGCGCTACATTGCCTACAATAGCTCTAAGATCCCCGACGGCTGTCGCTAGAGGAGAGTTCATTTCCCTATGCCTTGTACGGCAACCATTCCGAACCTCACGGCTCGCGAGCAAGCGCACCACCTTTACGAGACGATACCTCCCGGTCTCTTCCGAGTTCAAGACGAAACCGAACGTATCGCATGGCGCGTCAGCCCCGAGCCGTTTGCATTGTCCAAGGAACAGCTCGACGCAATCGAAGGCCTTGGTGGCGATCTGCTTCGCTTCTATCGCTCGCTCAACAATCTCTACAATCGCAGCGTGCGGGGAACGGCGCCCGCGTTTATTGCGGAGTATCTCGACCAAGGGAAACCCGAGCAAATTGTCAAGTTAGGGCGTCAGAATCGTTTCAAGCAAGACGTCCCCGGCGTCATCCGCCCCGATCTCATTATCACCGCGGACGGTTTTGCTGCGACCGAACTCGATAGCATCCCCGGCGGAATGGGCTTTCTTGGCGCCATGACGGAAGCGTATTGCCAACTCGGCCACGAGAGCGCCGGTGGCGATAACGGGATTCCGGCCGGCTTTGCCGCGATGTTGCGCCACGTAACCGGAGTCGAGCATCCAACCGTCGCGATCGTTATATCCGAGGAATCCGCCGATTACCGCAACGAGATGTCCTGGCTTGCCGAGGCGTTGCGTCGCTTAGGCCTCGCCGATGCGTGGCTGCGCTCTCCGCAAGACGTAACGTTTAGCGAAGAGGGCCTCTTCATTCGCCACGATGACGGCCGAGAGGCTCGGCTCGACGCGCTCTATCGCAACTTCGAGCTCTTCGATTTGTTCAACGTGCCCAAGCAAGAGCTGATGCTTTACGCTGCGCGTCACAATCGCGTCCGGATCGTGCCGGCGCCGAAGGCCTCGCTCGAGGAAAAGTTGGCATTCGCGCTGCTTCACCACCACGCACTCGCAACGTTGTGGCGCAACGAGCTTGGCAAGGACGTCTTCGAGCGGCTCCTGCGTCTCTTTCCAAAGACCTGGGTGATCGATCCGCGCCAGATGCCGCCGCAAGGCGTCGTCGCGGGCCTGGAGGCCGGGGGCGCGCCGGTCTCGGACTTCCGCCAGCTAAGCGTGCTGCCGAAGAGCGAGCGCGCGTACGTCATTAAACCGTCCGGCTTCTCGCAGCTCGCCTGGGGCTCGCGCGGCGTAAAGATCGGTGACGATCTGACGCGGGAGGAATGGAACTCGGCGATCGAGATTGCGCTGACCTCCTACGAGCGGACGCCATACATTTTGCAGCGGTTTCACAAAGGGAAGTTGATTCGGCAGAGCTATTTCGATCGGGAACGCGATGAGATACGTGAGTACGAAGGGCGAGTGCGTCTCTGTCCGTACTACTTCGTAACCGGTGAAGAGAGTGTGGTGCTCGGGGGTGTTCTAGCGACGATTGCGCCGGCGGACAAGAAGCTCATCCACGGCATGACCGATGCCGTCATGACCTCCTCGATTTTGCGCGAACGCACCGTCTCCTAAGACGCGCTTGCGCGCAATCGTTCTTTGCCGTCACGGCGTCACGGAGACCAACATCGCCGGACGCTTTCTCTCGAGAACCGACGTGCCGTTGAGCCCGCTGGGCATCGCGCAGTGCCTGCAACTTCAAATCGAGCTGGAAGCTTTTGATTTTGAGCGGTGTTTGGTCAGTCCGATGCGACGCTGCCTAGAGACGCGCGAGATCGTCGCGCCGCAACCGCCGTTCGAAATTGAGGCCGCACTGCGCGAAATCGATTTCGGTACCTGGGAGGGCGAGACGCTGGAGTGGTTGCAGGCCAACGATCCCTCCGGGCTCGCGGAGCGACGGCGCGATCCGGTGCATTTTCGGCCGCCGCAGGGCGAGAGCTTCGCGGACGTCGCGCAACGCCTGCAACCCGTCGTCGAAAAGCTGCGTCGTCAATTGCGTTGGCTCGTCGTCGCGCATCGCGGCACGCTGGGCGTCCTAGAACGGCTCCTACGCGATCTGCCGCTCGAATCCCAAGTGGTAAAGGGGCTCGAGCCGGCGCAGTTCCGAATTGTTAGCTAACGGCTAACGCACGCGGGTAAGGATCGTGTGCTGCGACGGAACCTCGATGCGATCCGGTATGAAGGTCGTGGGGTCGTACCACAACGTGACCGGAATCTGGCCGGTCAATGAGAGCTCGACGTCTTGGGCGGGGACGCCGGCCGGCCGCGCAGCAGGCGCGGCCGAGTCTTTCATCAGCGGCTGGGCCGCGCCCGTAACGGGCGAAAGCCACGTCACCGTCGACTCATTCCACGACGCAAGCTGCGCCGGTAGCGAGAAGAGGCCGGCGAGCAATCCCGGTTCGACGACCACGAAATGACGCGTATTGGGCACGAGTGCCAGCGCGTGGGCAGACTCGCTTTGCGAACCGGTAACGGTGGCGGAGGCCGGAGTTAGCGCAACGGTAACCGCGACGTTCTGACCGCCCGCGCGATAGTTGCCCGTATAGCTCGTCGGCGAAAGATCCGGCCCGAGCGCGAGTGTTGCCTTCGCCGAAAGCATCATCCCCATCACCGACGCCCACGAGTCTTCGTCGATCTCGATCGCGGAATCGTTACGCTTGACGGTCACGTTCCACTGCCCAATCGGCTGTCCGCTCATCGAAGCGGAATAGTTGTACGCACCGGATGGCGGAAACGCGGCGGTCGCCGCAACCGCCGCGAGCACGAATGCGGCTATCAACGTTTAGACCGGGACCTTCGCGCTAACCGCGGAGGCGACCGCATCCACCATGACGTCGATCTCTTCTGCCGTATTATATCCATGCGGCGAGACCCGGATCCCGCCGGCCCGATATGTCGTCACGATGCCTTGGCTTTCCAGCGCTCGTCCAAGCGCAATGCTGTCGAGGCCGGGGATACTGAAGGTAACGATTCCTGAAGAGCAACTTCGTCCACGCAGCGTGGAGAACTCTGCGTCGAGAGCCGCAAGTCCTTCACAAAGCCGGTCGGTCAAGGCCAAAACGTGATCCGCAACGGCCTGTGGACCGCTTCGCTCGAAGAGCTCGATCGCGCTAACGAGCGAGAGCGTTCCCAGCAAGTTTGGAGTCCCACTTTCAAAGCGAAGGACGTCCGGTGAGAAAGGCTGCTCGTAGTTGTGAAAGTCCCACATGTCCGCGAGCGACCGCCAACCCGGCATCGCAACTTCCAAGCGTTCGGCGAGGCTGGCACCGACATACAGAAATGCGGCCCCGTGCAAACCGAGCATCCACTTGCCCGCGCCCGAATACAAAGCGTCGACACCGAGGGCATGCACGTCGAGCGGAAAAACCCCTAGCCCTTGGATGGCATCCACGCAGAGTAGCGCGCCTGCTTCGTGCGCCACGGCTGCCAAACCCGCGAGATCGTGACGGTACCCGTCGGCGTACGAAACCCACGATACGGCGACCACGCGCGTTCGCGGCGAGAGCTCCCGCCTCAAGCGCTCAGGCGTCAATCGTTCTTCCCTGGTGGGGATGAATCTCACGTCGACTCCACGACGGCGCAATCCAAGCCACGGAATCACGTTGGCGGGAAATTCGTTGTCGCAGAGCACCACCTCGTCCGCAGGCTTCCAGTCGATTCCAAGCGCGACGGTATTGGCGCCGGCGCCGGTATTGAGGACGGTTGCGATCTCCGATCCGCTCGCGCCGATGAAGCCGCCGATCTTCGATCGATACTCGGTCATTTGGAGATCGTACGGAAAGGTCCCGAGAACCCCGCCGGCGGCATGCGCGCGAACGAACTGCTCGATCGCCGCAACCGTGGAGGCAGGCAGTACCCCGGCGGCGGCGTGATTCAGATAAACGTACTGCTGCGTGACTCCAAACTCGCTGCGAGTAAGCGGCGTGCTCACTCCGCGCCGATCATGTCCTTCGTGTGCCAAGCTATATTGCCGGCACGGTCGCCCACGCGCTCGAGCGAAGCGAGGACGAAGAGATAGCGCGTTCCGGGACGCACGATCTCCGGATCGGCGCGCATCTCCGATTGCAACAGTTTGATGCTGCGCTTATAGAGCTTATCCACCTCGTCGTCACGGTCGATGACGATGCTTGCGAGGTTCGGATCCCGTTCGGTGTAAGCGCGCATGGCATCGAGCAGCAGCCCGTGCGCGACGCTGGCGATGCGATCGATTTCGACCTTTTGGGGTCGCATTGGCTGATCCGAGAGTTTGATGGCGTTCTTCGAGATGTCGACGGCATAATCGCCGACGCGCTCGAGGTCGGTGGCGATTTCGAGCATGGCAGCAATCTCGCGCAGCTCGCCCGCGACCGGCTGCTGCCTCCAAATAAGCTCGATGCAATGCGCCTCGATGCGCCGGCGAAGATCGTCGATGGCGTCGTCTCCGGCGACGACACGCGCCCCGGACGCGGCGTCACGACGGTCGAGCGCGTCCACCGCGACGCGGATTGCATCGCTCACCAACGCGCCAAGACGAACGACGTCGAGCCGGGTTCCTTCCAAAGCCTCATGATACGCTGTGCGCACCGGCACCCTCACCTCCCATGAAAATAGACCACTAGTTTAGCAAGGGGGCACTTCCGCGCAATCCAACGAAGGAACCTGCGTCCTTTATCAAATCATAAGGTTAAAACATGCCATTTGAAGATATCCTCGTCGCGGTCGAAGAGCCGCTTGGCTTTATTACGCTTAACCGTCCGAACGTTCTCAATGCGTTGCGGACACGGCTCCTGGATGAGCTCTCAACGGCGTTGCACGACATGGAGCGCGACGACAAAGTCCGCGTCATCGTCATCACCGGCGCGGGAGAGAAGGCCTTCGCTGCGGGCGCCGACATCTCCGAGCTCAATGCCTTGGCTTCGGCGGGGTCGGGAGCCGAGAAGGCCCGCAGGGGCCAGGCCGTCACGCGTCAGATCGAACGCCTCGGTAAACCGGTCGTGATGGCGATCAATGGATTCGCGCTCGGTGGAGGATGCGAGCTCGCCATGGCCGGCGACATTCGCATCGCGAGCGAGAACGCGAAGTTCGGGCAGCCGGAGGTCAACCTCGGATTGATACCGGGTTATGGCGGTTCGCAACGTTTGACGCGGCTCGCCGGCAAAGGCGTGGCGACGCATCTCTGCTTGACGGGCGAAATCATCGATGCGCCGGAAGCGTTGCGCATCGGCCTGGTGACTCGCGTGGTGCCCGCCGGCGAGCTGATGAACGAGGCGAAACGGATTGCAACGCTGGTCGCATCCAAAGCTCCTTTAGCCATCGCGGCCTGCAAGCGAGTCATCAACAACGGCGCACATCTTTCAATCGACGACGCGCTGGAGCTGGAGGCGCTCGCGTTCGGCACGCTCGTCAATACCGAGGACATCAAAGAAGGCACGAGCGCGTTCCTGGAAAAGCGAAAGCCCGCCTGGAAGGGCCGTTAACGCACCAAGGATGATAGAGCGTTGCTCATTGCTAATTCGATGGCGGGGTTGAGCCCCTCCCATTTTGCCCGGATGAAACCGTTGCGGTCGATCACGACGATCGTCGGAAAGCCTTCCACGGCGAAGAGCGGCCGCGCATTCCCGTTCGGATCGATCGCGACGTTGCGTAGGCGGTATCGCCGCGCGAACGCAGCCGCAATCGATCGCTCTTCGCCAACGTCGACCGGCACGACCGTCGCGTCGGGATGGGCTCGCGACCACGCTTCGACGAGCGGCAGCTCCAGCTTGCACGGCTCGCACCAGCTCGCGTAAAAGTCGAGAAAGAGCACGCGGCCGCGCGCCTGGGCAACGCGGAAGGCGTCGCCCTCCAAACGCTGGTAAATCGCCGCGGGTGCCGGGTGCGTGCCGGCGGGCTCGAACGAGCGCGGCGCAACGAAGATCTTCCAGACGGCAAACCCGATTGCTAGGGCCGCGATGACGTCCCACAGCCGTCCGGCGGTAAAGCGCTTTTGCGTGGAGGCTACTCCGAGCGGAAAAGAGCTGCGATTCCCTGGCCGCCTCCGATGCATGCCGATGCGATGGCGTAACCGCCGCCGCGCCGGCGCAGCTCGTGAAGCGCCGTGATCGCGAGCCGCGCACCCGACGCGCCCAGCGGATGGCCGAGCGCGATCGCGCCGCCGTTCGGATTCAATGTCGTAGCCTGTGCTGAGCCTGTCGAAGCACCCATCTCGCGCAAACACGCGATGACCTGCGGCGCAAAGGCCTCGTTGATTTCCATGATGGCTACGTCGTCCGCGGCGACACCGGCGCGCGCCAGCGCCTTCGGAATCGCAAACGCCGGACCGATTCCCATAATCGAGGGATCGACGCCGACGACGCCCGCCGAGACGAGTCGCCCCATCCATTGCAGACCATCTTCGCGCGCGCGCTTTACGGTCGTGAGCACGACCGCGGCGGCACCGTCGGTAATTCCGCTGGCGTTTCCGGGTGTCACGACGCCGTCCTTCACGAAGCGCGCCGGCAGTTTGCCGAGTTTTTCCATCGTTAACCCGGAGCGCGGCCCTTCGTCTTTTTCAACGCGTACGGTCGAGCCTTTCGGCCCGGGAACATCGACCGCGACGATCTCCTGCGCGAAGTAGCCGCTGCTCTGCGCGGCCAGAGCGCGTTCCTGGCTCGCGAGCGCAAACTCATCGCATTCCGCGCGAGACACGCCATATTTCTTGGCAAGGTTCTCAGCGGTGATTGCCATCGGCGTATTGCCGTACGAATCGATGAGCGCAGTCCACAGCGAGTCTTCAAATGCAACGTCCTGGCCCAGACGAAAACCTTGGCGAGCGCCGCGCACTACGTGGGGCGCTTGACTCATATTTTCCGTTCCCCCCGCCAGCGCGTAACTCGCGTTGCCGAGCATCAGCGACTGCGCGGCCGACAGGATCGCCTGCAACCCCGAACCACACAGCCGGTTGAGCGTGAGCGCGGGCACGCCGACCGGCAGCCCCGTCCGCAGCCCCACGTGGCGCGCCAGATAGATCGCGTCCGCGCTGCTCTGAATGACGTTCCCGAAAACCACTTCGTCGATCTGTTCCTTGGGGACGCCGCTACGCTCAATCGCCTCCTCCGCCGCCGCGACGGCAAGGTCGGTGGCGGTAAGGCTCGCCAATTCTCCGCCAAGATTACCGAACGGGGTACGGGCCCCGGCGAGAATGACGATATCGTTGTCCTGCATAGAATTGCTCATATCGACCGCGACTATTCCGCAACGGTTGCGCGCGTCCCGGCAGGCGCCTTCGCCGATTCTCCCTAAGACCGGCGGCGTATGCCCATCAACCGACCCGCCTCAGTCACGCTCGATGCCCGATCGCTCCTTCCTGCCACCCGGACGGCGCTGATACTCGAAGCTTTCGACAAGCTTCCGATTGGAAGCGCTTTGGAGATTACCGAAGAGACCGACCCGCGCGCACTTCGTAACGAGATGGCGCAGGTACGTCCCGGACGCTTTTCCTGGGACGCGCGGAACCTCGGCGCCAACCGATGGACCGTCCGCCTTGAGCGGATCGACGAAAATGCCGACGGCGAGGCCTTCCTGACGTACGTCTCGGCCTTTACCTCCGCCAAGGCGAGCACGACCAAGGAGCTTGCCGCTCAGATGAGCGAGCGCACCTACAAAGCCGGCGAAACCATTTTCGACGAAGGCGAGATCTGGCCGTATCTCGGGATCGTCAAGACGGGCAAGGCAATCTATACGTTACTCTCGCCCGACGGCAAGACGCACACCATCGGCGAACGCTTGACGCACGACACGCTCAACGAAAGCGGCACGTTTGACGGCGGCGGGGCGACGACGCGCGCGGAAGCTTTGACGGACGCGACGATCGTGACGCTTCCGAGCGAAGCGATCATTCATGCCGCGCGCAGCGACGCAGAACTCGCGCTTGGTTTTCTGATTGCGTCGTCGCAAGCGCGGCGCCGCTCGATCGACACGATTGCCGACCTGGCTTTCGCCCACGTGCTGCAGCGCGTCGCCAAGTTTTTGCTCGGATACGCACGCGCATCCGTGGGTATGGCGCCGGGCCTACCGGGAGTCGAGAACCTCTCGCAAGCGCAGATCGCCGCCGCCGCGGGCACGGTACGCGACATGGCGGCGAGGGCGCTGCTACGACTCAAGAACGCGGGCGCCCTCGAACTCGATCGCGGGCGCGTACGCGCCATCGACCGCGCGCAGTTGGAGGCTTTTGCCGCCAACGTCGCCGCACCGCCCGTCTAGATTCTGTAAACGTCTGCCGTTGCGTTCGGATCCACGAGCGCGGAGTGGACGCGCGGTCCCGTGCACATGATCGCGTCGTGACCGATCTCGATGCGCATGCGCGTAACCTCGCCGCCCATCACGTCATCGACGGCGCACCCTTCGACCTTGCCTGGAAATCTTGCCATCACGATGTAGCGTCCCGGGTCGAGCGTAACGTCGCTGAAGAAACCGCGGCCGTTCGTCTGCAGCGTCGCGATATGGTTTGGTCCGTTCTCGAGGTAGGGGCTTCGATAGTAATAGAGCGTCGCGTGCGCCATCGGCTGGCCGGTCTTCGCATCGACGACCGTGCCGGAGATGCCGCCGAGTTGCGCGCTTAAGGCAGGCGCGCTTAGCATCCCGGCGAGCGCGAGCATGGTTGCAAGTTGTTTCATGCTCACGCTTATTCCCAGACCGGGGGCTGCTTAGACCGACTCCAGGGCAGCGGTCTCCTCGGCGGCTGTCTGCAAGTCGAAGGCCGCCCGCTTACTCTTCGCAGCGGCTTCCTCAAGCGGGCGCTCTGCGCTTTGATGCTGGCCGTCGAGCACTTGCCGCCCTTTGCGGACCGCCCCGAGCGCACCGAACAGACGGCCTTCCATCTCGGCCAGCACGTCGTTTGCGTACCGATCGGCCCCCTCGCGAACCTTGCGCGCTTTTTCCTCGGCCTCGCGGAGCACGACGTCGGCCGTCGTCCGGGCGCGCCTCACGATCTCGCTATCCTCAACCAACTCTTCGTGCTTACTGGCCGCTTCGTCGACGATTGCCTGAGCCTTCTCCTGCGCGACACGCATCATGCGATCGTGATCCTTGGCGATCACTTTGGCGCGTCCGACTTCTTCGGGCAACGACGCCCTAATTTTTTCGAGAAGCTCGATCAACCGCTCCTCCGACAGGATGCGGTAACCCGCCGGCAACCACGTTCCTTCGTGAACGTAGGCCTCAAGTTTGTCCAGCACGCGATAAACCGACATTGCTACCTCCGTTGCAAGTTGTTGCGTTTCTCCGCCATCACGCGAAGAACGGGTTCCGGGACGAGTGCGGCGACGTCGCCGCCGAGAAAGAAGACTTCCTTGACGAGGCTCGAGCTCACGAAGGAATATTTCTGATCCGCCATCAGAAAGAGCGTATCGACGTCCGAAAGCGACCGGTTCATCATCGCGGCCGACATCTCACTTTCGAAGTCGGAGACTACGCGCAGCCCCTTGACGATAACGTCCGCTTCGGCCGCTTTCACGTAGTCCGCGAGAAGACCTCGGAAATGCTCGACGCGCACGCCCTCAATGGACGTCACGCTAGCCTTGAGCATATCTTCCCGTTCTTGCAACGAGAACATTGGAGTCCGTTTCTGCGGGTTGACGACGATGGCCACGATGAGTTCGCCGAAGCATCCGGCGGCGCGCTCGATCACGTCCAAGTGGCCGTTCGTAGGCGGATCGAACGATCCCGGGTAGACGGCGCGCGTCACGCGCTCGAGTTTGCCGTTCGTCAAGATTCCGGCGTCAGGAAAGCGAGCCCGACATCGCCATAGACTTCTTCGCGCACCGAGCGATATCCGGGTATCTGCGGCAAGATTCGCTTGGCGGCGTGCTCGTAAACGACAATCGCCTCGGGAGCGAGCAACTTCCGTTCCAGCATGAGACGGAAAAGTTGCAGCGGCACCGGATCGGCGTATGGCGGGTCGAGATAGACGATGTCGAACGGCCCTTCGAGGCGGTAGAGCGCCCGTTCGGCCGGTGCCGGAAACACCGTCACCACGTCTCCAATACCGAGCTGTTTGACCGCTTCTTCAATCGCATTGGCGACGTCACGCTGACCTTCCACTGCGACGACGCGGGTGGCGCCGCGTGACGCGGCTTCAAAACCGATCGCACCGGTCCCGGCGAAAAGATCTAAGACCGCCGCGCCATCGAGACGATTCATCAAGATCGAAAAGAGCGATTCCTTGACGCGTCCCGGCGTCGGACGCACTTGCGTGCCCTTCGGCGAGCGAAGCTTTCGACTTCCAAGCGATCCACCGGTGATCCGCGGCACGCTTTCTTAGAACTCCTGCGGCGCCAGCGGCTGCAGCGACGGCCGAAGCCACGAATCGTCGCCAAGCCACTCGTAACGGATCGTGGAATACGGAACCGTGCCGTACGAGAGCAGCTGGTCGTGGAAATGCCTCAAGGAAAATCCGGCGCCCTCGCGGTCGGCTAAGAGTCCGAGCAGTATTTCGATCTGCGTCTTTCCGACGAGATAATCGATGGCTTGTCCCGGTCCCATCGCGAAGCGGGTTGCCTCGCCGCGCGCCGTTTCCTCATCGATGCCGGCGTTCTTTTCAAAGTATGCAATCGCTTGCGGCAGCGTCATCGCGCCGGTAGCCAAACCCACGTCGACGCCGATTCGAGTCGCGCGGTGGCGCATCAGGTGGATCACCTGTTTGCGCGCGCCCGGATCGTCTTCGTACAAGCCTTCGCGCATCAGCATCTCCTCACCATAAAAGGCCCAGCCTTCGGCGAAGACGCCGTCGCCCTGCACGTGGCGCACGAAGTCCGGATTATGATACGCGTAGGTGAACTGCATGAAGTGGCCCGGGATCCCCTCGTGGCCGAGCAGCGGCAGGACCGATTGGCGCGCTTGTGCGACGAAGAAACTTTGATTGGCCGAGCTGAAATCCGGCACGAAATAGAAGCCTTGCGAATCGGTGGAAAACATCTGCGGGGGGTTCATGAATCCGCCCGGATACGTCGCCGCCAGAGCCTTCGGCACCTCGACGATGTGGAACGGACCGATGTACGGCGGGATGTCGACGATCTCGTGGGAGTTGATGAACGAGATCAGCCGCTGGAGGCTCCGCTCGTAGTACGCTAAGAAAGCCTCCTTCGAAGCAAATGCGGGCGCCGGCGACGCCGGAGGCTCGTGTGCATCGCGACTGGCTTCCCACGTCTCTAAAGCACGATCTCGCGCCAACTCCAGCCGGCCGATTTGCGCAACCTGCGCGGAGTCGAACGGCAGCAGCAGCACGCGTCGGAGATACCAATCGTACTGCTTGCGTCCGACGGCGAAGCCACCTGCGGCAAAACCGTTCATGTGCGCATCGAGCCAGCTTCGATAGGCATGGAGCGCCTTGAGTGCGACTTCCTGTGCCGCGGCGAGATCGCTACGTGTGGCAGGCGATGTGTCCAGCGCGATCTCGTCGAGGGTCGTCGTGTACAGCGAGTCGCCGTCGCGAATATCTTCCGAAGCGATTTGCGCGAACTCGCGGACGGGCTGAGTGAGATTCGCTCGCCCTTGATCGAGCACGCGCGGACATGCTCGCAGCCGAGCGATCGCGGCGCGCACGCGAACTTCGTCGGTGGCGTACTTCCGTTTGACGATCGAGAAGATCCCGTTGCTGCACTCGCCCTCATACAAGCTCGGATTGCGTTGCAACCCTCGCAAAACGGTCCGCCCCCACCAGTCGCCCTCGAGATCCGCGCGTATCAGCAGATAGTCGACTCGCTCGTGCGCAGTCGCGTCCGGCGGAGGCTCGAGTGCAGCCAGTTCGTTGCGATAGCGGCGTAACCGGGCCATCTCCGCAGCCTGCGTTGCCGGCGAATAATCGGCGAGCCGCGAGTCATACGTGTGAATCCCTGCATCGGTCGCGGACGATGGATTCTCTGCAAAGGACCACATTGTGTAACCGCGCTCGAGATCGACGAGCTTCGTTTGATAACTCGCCTGCGGTGTCGCCGCCGCGCAAACGACGAGGCACGCAACACACGCGAGAAACCCGCGGCCGATCATGACGCGCGTACGCATTGCGGCACCAACTCCAACAGCTCTGGGAATGCGTGAATCGTGTGGCCAGGCGGCGGCACGTCGTCGGGGTACTCGCGGCATTCCCAGTCGATCCATACCGTTTGCAGGCCCGCGTCCCGCGCCCCGGCGATGTCGTCGTGCGGGTCATCTCCAACGTAGCACGTGTGTCGCGGCTCCGTGCCCAGGACGTGCAAGAGCCGCTCGAAGGCGCCCACCGAGGGCTTTCGCTCCCCGATCTCGCTGCTTACGAGAACCGGCCCGGGGAAGCCGGCCTGCTCCGCTTTACGCTTCTGCAGCGGGTTCCAACCGTTGGTTAACACGGCTACCAGGATTCCGCGCTTTTGCAGCTCTTCCATTGTCTGATCGACTCCCGGGAGCGATACCAGGAACTCCTCAACGCTCTCCACGGCCATCTCCCGGAACGACTCGACGAACCAATCGCCGTTGGCCAAACCGCGCTCTGCCGCGAACAGACGAACCGCTTCATCGATCGTAAACTCACCGCTTCGCTGACGCTGCAATAGACGATCGACCTCACCGATTTGCTCGGAAAGCGTGCCCAGCACTCGGCCCCCTCGCGACTCCACGCTCTTTAGCAGGCGCAGCAACGCAACGCGTTCGAGATGATTGTCGATTGCAAGCGTGTGATCGAGATCGAAACCGATGCCTCGGATCGCATCCATCGCCCTAGCGACCTGAAACGGGCACTAGCGCGGCCCCGGACCGGTTACGACACGCACGAAGTCCCGCGGCCGAACGTACTTGGCCAGGGCCGCTCGAACGCTCTCTTGCGTCGCATCGAGTTGTGCGCGCGCGTCGATGACGTTCTGGTCGAGCGGGAGATCGAGCGACGCATAATTTAGCAGCTGTTCGGTCACGCCGTCGTAGCTCGCTTCGCGGATCGGGACATCGCCCATCAGTAAGGCCTTGGCGCGCAAGAACCGATCGGGTTCGATCGGCTCGCGTTGCAGCTTTGACAACACGGCCGTTATTTGGGACTCGGCCGGCACGATGTTCTGTGGATCGCAGCCATATTCCAAGGAAAACGTTGCACGAGTCTTGTTCGCGGCGAAGCGGCTGTCGATCGAGTACGCGTAACCGTGCACTTCGCGCAGATCGTGGAAGAGCAACGACGAGTAGAATCCGCCGGTTAGTACACTGTTGGCGAGCTGGAGCAGCGGCCAGGCGGGATTATTGCGGACGAGATCGAGCGTTTCTATCAAGCGCACGGAGGATTGCACGCGACCGGTCGCCGGAACGTCGATTCGACTTGCCACGTTTTGCGGGACGGGGGGCAGCTCGACGTTCGGCTTCGGCCCCGTCGCTCGCCATGCCCCGAAGTACTTTTCAACGATCGCCTTCGCTGCCTCGGGCGTCGTATCGCCGATCACGACGATCGTCGTGAGGTCGGGACGATAGGCCGTCGCGAACCAGCTCTTCACGTCGCCCACCGTCAGCGCAGCGACGCTCTTCGGCGTCGCAAAGCGCTGCTTGGGGTCGCCCGGCGGGTAGAGCGCTTTATTTAAAGCGACCTCCGCCAGGTGCTCCGGCGTGGTCATCTCGCCGGCAAGCCCGCCCGCGGTCTGTTGCTGAACGATAGTGAAATCCGCAGGGCGAAACGCGGGGTGGAGCTCCTCGTCGGCGAGCAACTGCATTCCACGGTCGAACTGCGACGACAGGACGTCGAGCCCAAAATCCGTGCCCGCCTCAGTTGACGCGGCGATCTTGTCGAGCTCCGTTTGAAATGCGATTCGGTCGTACGTCGTCGTTCCGAAAGGTAGAAGGCCGCTCGTTATGTCCGCGACGCCTTCCTGTCCCGGCGGCACTTGAAGGTCCTCGTTGTTTTCAATCTGGCCGGCAACCACGACCGTATGTGAAATGCTTTCGGGCTGCACGATCAGGCGAATGCCGTTGGCCAAGGTCATATCGGTTGGCGAAATCGTCTGCTCCGGCACGCGCAAGTTGTCGAGAATATGCTGTGCCCAGCTCGGCAGCGGCTCGTGCGACGTCGGAGGAATTTCGTTGTTCTCTTTGGCCATCTGTCCGCTCGGCTTCGCCGCTCCGGCGTTTTGCGGCACGGCGTAGGCCACCACGACCCGCTGGTTATCAAGGTAGCTTCGCAACACTCGATTGACACTGTCGACGCTGACTCGCTGATACTGCGCGACCATATCGTCGGGCGACGTGAGGCCTTGCACGGCGACGGCTTGACTCCACTCCAGAGCCAAGCCTTCGATCGAGTTCGCGTTGAACTCGAGCTGGGAAATCTCACGGAGCTTGGCAGCCTCGACGAGGTCCGCCGGGATTCCGGTCTTTCTGTAGCCGTCGATGACACCGCGCAGCTCGCGATCGACCGTCGCGGGCGGTACGCTGACCGGAACGGCGGCAAAGGCAATTCCAAGACCTATCTTGGGAAAGGCTTGTGCCTCAAAGCCGGCCGCCAGGGCTTGTCCCGTATACGGCATGCCTCCCAGATTACTGCGTGCGCTGGAGAGCACGTCGCCCAAGATCTGACCGGTCGCATAATCGGGACTGTCGTAACCAGGAAAACGATAGCCTAACGCGACCGCGGTGAACGCCTGATCCGACTTCTCGTGAAAAACCGCGGATTTGAGCGGCCGCAGATGCACGGGCTCGCGCGCGGGAAGTTTGGCGGAGGGTATATCACCGAAGAGCCGGCGCACCTGCGCGATGGTCTGCGCGGGATCGACGTCTCCGGCTATGATATAGACGGCGTTGTTTGGGTGATACCAGGTATGGTAGAAGTGCAGCAGCTGCGTGCTGTTGACGTTGTTGGCGAAATCGGCGACGGTTCCCAGCGTGTTCTTCGCGTACGGCGTGCCGCCGATAAGGCGATCCTGCATCTTTACGAAGAGCCGATAGAAGGCGTCGCTTTGATCCTGCTGTACCTCTTGCGTGATCGCACCACGCTCTTGGCCCCACAGCTTTTGCGACATCAGCAGGCCGGTCGCGCGCGACCGTTCGGCCCGAAGCGCGATGTCGAGATAGGCCGACGGCACGGTAAAGTAGTACTGCGTGACCGTCGTCGTCGTATCTGCGTCGAAGTCACCCCCCGTGATTCCGACCGCTTCCATAAGCGCAGAGGACGAAAGCGTCGCGCTTCCCCGAAACATCATGTGTTCGGTCGCGTGAGCGAGGCCCGGAATCCACTGCTCGTCGGAGCCGGCCTCGTAGTTGAGAACCGTCGTAACGACCGGCGCCAGAGTGTTGCGTACGACGATAACGCGCAAGCCATTGGAGAGCGTCGTGCGCGCCACGTCGGGTGACGCGGCGTGGGCCGCGGTTCCAAGCACTGCAAAAAGCACGGCCGTGACGGCCGCCATGAAGATGCCCCGCTTATACATTGGCGGCGCTATTCGCGCCGCGGCCACCGAACCCTCACGACGAAAGCAGCAGTGCTCGCGTACTGGGCGCAGCCGCGAGTACGGCGCGCAGCCCGGCGTGTTCGGGGCGCTCCAGCACCGGATCGCCCGCGACGATCAGCTCGGCAGCCGCTTTCGCGGCGCGATACACGTCGATATCGCGCACCAAATCGCCCAGGCGCAGGTCGGCGGCTCCCGACTGGATCGTTCCCGAAAGCTGCCCCGGCCCGCGAAGCCGCAGGTCCTCATCGGCGATCTCGAAGCCGTCGGTGGAGCGCGTGAGGATGTCTAACCGCTGGCTTTCGGAATCGTCGGGATAGACGTAGATGCAATAGGAACTCGCGGCACCTCGACCGACTCGCCCGCGCAGCTGATGGAGCTGCGCCAGCCCGTAGCGATGCGCGTCCAAAACCACCATCACCGTTGCGTTCGCGACGTCGACACCGACTTCGATCACCGTCGTGGAGACCAGCACGTCGAGTTCGCCGCGAGCAAAACTCGACATGATCTCTTCCTTCTCGCGCGACGCCAGACGGCCGTGTAGTAATCCCAGCCGCAGATCGGTAAAGACATCGCGGCGCAGGCGCTCGGCCTCTGCGATCGCGCTCGTCAGCGCGTTCTCCCCTTCCTCGATGGCCGGCGCGACGATATAGGCCTGGCGCCCCGCAGCGACGTTCTTTCGCACTAATTCGTAGACGAGGCTCAAGCGGCTCGTTCGAACAGCATACGTGAGGATCGGGGTTCGGCCGGGTGGCAGCTCGTCGATGGTTGAGACGTCGAGATCCGCGTAGACCGACTGTGCGAGCGTCCGCGGAATCGGCGTCGCCGTCATGTGAAGCGTATGCGGTGACGAACCTTTGCCGCGCAAACGCGCGCGTTGTTCTACGCCGAAGCGATGCTGTTCGTCGATGATCACGAGCCCAAGGCGTTCAAAATCGACGCCTTCGGTGAGCAGCGCATGGGTGCCAACGGCTAACGCTGCTTCGCCGCTGGCGAGCTTTTCGAGCGCCGCCCGGCGTGACCGCGCGCCCTGGCTGCCGAAGACCGCTTCAACGCCGAGAGAGAAGGGCTGCAGCAGCGGTGCGAGCTTACTTGCGTGCTGCCACGCGAGCAGCTCGGTGGGGGCCATCAAGGCCGATTGCAACCCATTTGCAGCCGCCGCCAGAACGGCGGCCGCGGCAACCAGCGTCTTTCCGCTGCCGACGTCGCCCTGCAAGAGCCGATTCATAGGAACGTCGCGCCGCAAATCGTTCCAAATTTCCTCGATGGTGCGACGCTGCGCGCCGGTCAATGCAAAGGGCAGCGACGCCTCGATTCGTGCCAATAGGCTTGCGGGAACCTCGAACACCGGCGCATCGTGATCGCTCTCGCGCTCGGCACGCCGCAGGTGTGCGCCCGTTGCCAATGCGAGAAACTCCGCAAAGACGAACCGCTCGCGCGCGCGTTCGGATTCTTCCGGCGTCTGCGGTGCGTGCATCGCACGATAGGCTTCCCGGATCGAGTCGTATCCCCGTTGGGTTACGAGCAGCGGCGGCAACGTATCCGGTGGAGCGAGGGCGAGCAGCTCGGAAAGATTCTTCTTGACGACCATCGCGATCTTACGGGTGGCAAGCTCCTTGCTCGCGCGATAGACCGGCACGAGCTCACCCCGATAAGATTCGTTCTCACCGAGCGCCTCGTAATGCGCGACGTTAACGACCGGTCCGGAGAAGCTTCGCTCGACGCGGCCACGTACCATAAGGCGCATTCCTTCGCGAAAGCGTCCGACGACATAACGATTGCGTCCGATCCATTTTGCGGTAAACGGAGCGCCGGCGTCGTCGTGGAGCTGCAGTTCGACGATCTCGAGACCCCGTATGCGGCGCTCCTTCACGGCGACGACGACGCCCACCGCGTTCTCTTCGCCTCCAGTCTCGCCCAATCGCGAAGCCGGCGTGGGGAAACGCAGGTCGTCGTAACGGAACGGCAGATAATCCAGCAGGGCCTCTGCCGTCTCGATGCCGAGCTCGCGGAAAAGCGCGGCGCTCTTCGGGCCGACGCCGCGCAGTTCGGCAATATCCACGTGTGGCGATTCCTGCACCATCATATTTGCGTCGCGCTCAGCCGCTGCAACGCCGCGTATGCTTTTCGAACCTCGGGCGTTGCAACGCCATAGCGATCCCCTAACTCGCAAACCGCTCCCAAGATCGGGTCGATCTCGAGGGGCCGGCGATGCTCGAAGTCTTGCAACATGGAAGTCTTGACGTTATCGAGCCTGGCCGCGTAGGCGATGCGCGCCTCAACGTCCACGTTCCCGACGACGCCCATCGCCTGCCCGACGCGCAGCGCCTCCGTCATGAGGCGCCCAACGTCCTCGCGCGCCTCCGCGTCTTCCAGCATCGGCTTTATCGTCATGTTACGCAAGACGCTAACGGCATTGAGTCCCACGTTGTTCACGAGCTTGAGCCAGACGGTCTGACGGATTTCTTGATCCGCCTCGGCGGCAAGCTCCGCGCGTTTGAAAAGCCGTAGGAGCTCGGCGGCGCGATTCGTGCAACCGCCTCCCGGGTCGCCGAGCACGTAGCGCAAGCCGCCGCTTTGCCGAATGCGCCCCGGCGCCACGATCTCGCCCGAAACGTGCACGACCGAGCCGATCACCTGAGAGTCTGGGAAAAGATCCCCGATCATGCCCCCGGGATCGACGCTGCGCAGCGGAGGCTCGCGCACGTACCAGAACGGCACGCCATTCTGCATCGTTACCACGGCCGTATCGGTGCCCGCAAAGGGCGCGACCTGTTCCAGCAGCGAGGGCCATTGGTGCGCCTTAAACGCAAGCAACAGAAAATCGAAGGCGCCGAGCGTGCGCAGGTCGTCGCTGACCGTGACCGGGACGGAGAAGGCCCCCAGATCGCTCTCGACGTTCAAGCCGTCACGGCGAATTGCCGCGGCATGCTCGCCGCGCGCCACAATCGCGACCGGGTTGGCCGCCCTGGCAAGGGCGGCCGCGAGGAATCCGCCGATCGCGCCGGCCCCCACGACCGCGATCCGTTTCACCTGAAATCGCTAAAGGCGACGGGCAGATTCGAACTGCCGAATGGGGCTTTTGCAGAGCCCTGCCTTACCACTTGGCTACGTCGCCTCGAGGTGTGATGGAGCGGGTAGTGGGAATCGAACCCACGCATCAACCTTGGGAAGGTCGCAGGCTGCCATTACATCATACCCGCGCGCCAGGCGACCGTTCCGCTTCGAGCATCCTCTCACCGCGTCCTACGAGCCGGCACCGGCGCTTACGAGATCACGTTGATCGAGCGCGCCAGCACGATGGCGACCGTGATCAGCGAGATCAGCGCCTCCACGGTCATCAGAGCTTTGGCCCAGCGGGTCAATGGCATGACGTCGGCTGGGCTAAAGGCCGTCGAATCGGTGAACGAGAGGTAGAGATAATCGTAGAACTGCGGCTTCCAATGTTGATCGATGCAGGGCGGCGTCGCCTTGCCCGAAATGGCCATCTGCATTTGCGGAAAGAGAAAGTCGGCGTTGGTAACGTCCGTCGCCGCCTTGACGTGCGCTCGCATATCGGGACCGTCCCCGTCGAGCTCCCAGTACCAAAGCCCGAAGACGAAAATGTTGGTGAGCCAGATCTGCAGGCCCGTGCGCAATAACAATCCAGCCGAGTGCGCTGGCCCTTTCTCGGGGTGAAACAGCGACGCGACCAGCAGCAGCACCGAGGTGATATTGAAGAAAGTCACGATGGCAATCAGCAGGATGCTCGCGACACGCATGCGACGAGTGTCGCTGTGCCGTCGAGGCGCGAGAATCGAGAGCGGCACGAGTACCAGTAAGACCAACATGGGCGCCACCCAGATCGGGCCGATCGTCAAGCGCGGGGGAAGCGTGATATAAAGCGCGACCGCTCCCAGGACGGCCAGGGAGGCGTGCCATCGTGGCTCCGACTGCACCTCCGCCCTTTGCTCTTGCATGAGTACGCACCGTTCGCTCGGCTCTCATGCGCAACCCGCCGTTTCCCGCGAGCATTATGAGGCGCATGCCTACCGATTTTCGCGATGGAAAGACCTTTCCGCGCCGCGGCCGAGAGCCGAGCGGCGATGCACTCTGGCTACTGCGGGTCTCCGATAAAGGCCGCGCCTACCTTGCGGGGACGATTCACGATTACATCTATCCGTGTCCGATGGATCAAGGCGTCCTGGAGAGATGGAAGGTTACTCGCAAAGAGTTCGAAGACGCGTTGGTCCGTTATCCTACCGACGACCTGCTTCGTGCCTGGCTCCGCGATCGCGTAGCCCCGCAGGACATACAAAGAGCCAACGAGTGGCTGCTTAATGAGCGTGCCGAGAATCTCGATCGTCAGGATGCCGAAGAGGTAGCCGTGGTGGAACAGCATTGACGGGCTCGATGATCGAGTTCGTTCGCCCCGACGGAAAGACCGCGCCCGCGTACCTTGCATCGGCCTCGAAGGGGCCGCAATCGCCGGGAATCGTTCTCTTCGAAGAGTGGTGGGGGCTGGACGATCGTATCAAAGCAACGGCGGACCGCCTTGCGTCGGACGGCTTCAATGTCGTCGTGCCCGATCTCTATCGCGGCCGTCATGCCACAACCCCCGACGAAGCAACTCACCTAATGCAAGGGCTCGACTTTAACGACGCCGCCACGCAAGACGCCGCCGGCGCCGCGCGCTTTCTGCGAGAACATGGCGCCCAACGCGTGGGCGTTATGGGATTCTGCATGGGCGGAGCGCTCGCGATGCTCAGCGTGATGCACGGCAGCGAGTTCGATGCGGTAAGCACTTGGTACGGCTACCCGCCATCCGAAGCCGGCGATCCCGCAAGCATCGCCGTTCCGATTCAAGGGCACTGGGCACTCGACGACGATCACTTCACGATTGAGGGCGTGGACGCCATTGAAAAGAAGCTCGAAGCGGGCAACGTTGCATACGAGTTTTGTCGTTACGACGCCAAGCACGGCTTTTACAATACCGGCGAACCCGGCAAGGGGGGTCTCGGACATTACAACCGGGATCACGCGGAAACTGCCTGGCGCCGCACGACCGAGTTTTTCGACCGAACGCTGCGCTAGCTCGGAAAAGACGTGAGGCCCCAGACTTGCGTGGGCCTCACGTAATGATGGTGCCAAGGGACGGAATCGAACCGTCGACACCGCACTTTTCAGGCGCGTGCTCTACCGACTGAGCTACCTTGGCGCACCGATTTGCGAGCGCACCGCATGT
>Ga0070762_10000029_pt1 | contig 40025 bp, 43 predicted proteins | sample HubBroMetageREF2_FD_66726 | JGI IMG/M metagenome (GOLD analysis project Ga0070762, IMG submission 66726) | Reference soil microbial communities from the Hubbard Brook experimental Forest, New Hampshire, USA - Hubbard Brook CCASE Soil... | ecosystem: Environmental > Terrestrial > Soil >...
CCGTCCAGGCGCGCGAAGCCGACCACCAGCTCCTTCGCCCAGCGTGGCTGGATCTCCAGCAGCGAGCCCTCGTCGATGAGCTGCCCGATCAGCAGCTTCATGTCGAACGGCTTGTTCTCGTCCGCCGGGATCAGCTCCGCGATGCCCTGCGCGATGCCCTGGTCCGCCGGCCCGCTCGACGGGGGCGCCGGCAGCGCTGATGGCTGCTCAGGCGGATGCAATGTCCAATTGGTGGGGAGATATGAGAGGTAGCGGCGCGCGCAGTGGATGCCCTCCGCGTCGCTCTTGACCAGCTGATGGGCACAGCCGGAGACACCGGTGTGCATGCGCGCTCCGCCCATCTCCTCGAGGCTCACCTTCTCGCCGATCACCATCTCTGCCATGCGCGGCGAGCCCAGGTACATCGACGCGTTGCCCTCGCGCATGATCACGATGTCGCAGAAGGCAGGGATGTAGGCTCCGCCGGCTGCACTCGGGCCGAACAGCACGCATACCTGCGGCACCACCCCGGACAGCTTCACCTGGTTGTGGAAGATCTTGCCAGCGCCCCTGCGGCCGGGGAACATCTGTACCTGCTCGGTGATCCGCGCCCCTGCCGAGTCGACCAAATAGACCATCGGGACCTCGAGCGTGAGCGCGCGTTCCTGGATGCGCAGAATCTTCTCCACCGTCTTCGGCCCCCACGAACCGGCCTTCACCGTTGGATCGTTGGCCATCAGCGCCACCGGGCGCCCGTCGATCTCCCCCACCCCCGTTACAACGCCATCCGCTCCCAGCCCATCGCCGTCCCAGTTGGCCAGCAACGCCTCCTCCGCGAAGGAGCCGTCGTCGAGTAGCAGCGCCACCCGCTCGCGTACGGGGAGCTTGCCCTGCTCGATCGCCTTCTCCTGATGGCGCTCCGGCCCTCCTGCAAGCGCGCGCTCGCTTGCGTGGCCCAGTGAGCTCACGAAGCGACCGTCACCACGGCAGCCCCCGGTAGCGGTGCCTGTGCCGGTGCCCGCGTGCAAGGCGGCGTTCGTGGCGTGCCTGCAGCCGCGCCTGGACGACCTCGACGTCCGAGCCCGGGCCAAGCAGCGCCCACGCGTCGCGGATCACCGGCAGCAACGTGACCCCGATCACCCAGCCTGGCCAGAACGGCATGTGCGCGCCTACGGCCAGCCACACGCCAACGCTGGTCGCTGAGACACCCAGGCTGCCGCCTGTCTCCTGCATGAGCCGCCGGCGAAGCTGCCCCTTGCGCTTGCGCAGCGCCAGCGCTACCGAGGTCGAGCTGACCGGCAGGTCGGCCCGCAACGCGTCGAGGTCAGCGCGGGTCATCGCCCGGTAGGCACTGCCGATGCGCTCCTCCATCTCCTCCGAGGACAGCCGGCCGGCGAGCGCGTGCTCGCGTAGCTCCTCGACCGTCTGCTCACGGTCTGCGTCAGCGACGCGCAACTGGGATGGGTCGCTCATGTCCTTGAATGTAGTCCAGACGAGATGTTGTTGGGTGCAAGGCGTCGCCAACCTTCGCCCAGAGCAACAAGTCTGTATGACGATGGTGAGACAAGCTCACCCGCCACCACGGTGAATTGCCGAGCGCGCGGGCACACGCCGGACCCGCTTACACGGCAGCGTTCTCGACCGGCGCCGCGCCCGAGTAATCGTAGAAGCCGATCCCCGACTTGCGCCCGAACCAGCCGGCGCTGAGCATCTTGCGCAGCGTCGGCGGGCGCGCGAAGCGCCGCTCGCGGAACTCGTCGAACAGCACGTCGCAGATCGAGCCCATCGTGTCCAATCCAACGAAGTCGGCGAGCGTCAGCGGACCCATCGGGTGCCCGGCACCGGCCTTCATCGCCTCGTCGATCTCAGCGATCGAGCCGACGCCCTCTTCGTACGCGCGGATCGCGTCCAGCATGTACGGGACGAGCAGCCGGTTGACGATGAAGCCCGCCTTGTCCTTGGTGGGTATGGCCAGCTTGCCCTCCGAGCGCGCGAACTCGAGCGCCGTCTCGAATGCCTCGTCGGTGGTGGTCACGCAGCGCACGACCTCGACGAGCTTCATTACCTGCGCGGGGTTGAAGTAGTGCAGGCCCACGAACTGGCCGGGACGACCGGTGGTAGCGGCCTGGTCGATCACCGCTAGCGATGAGGTGTTCGTCGCGAACACGGCGTCCGGCTTGACGATCTGATCGACCTCGCGCCACATCTCGAGCTTGAGCGCAAGGTTCTCGGTGATCGCCTCGATCACCAGGTCGCAGCCCGCAAGGTCGTTGTAGTCGACGGTGCCATGGATGCGCCCGCGCAGCGCATCTGCGTCCTCCTGCGAGGACTTCCCCTTCTCGACGGCGCGCGCGAGCTGCTTCTCTATCTTGCCGAGCCCGTTGGCGAGCGTCGCGTCGTCGAGCTCCCGTAGCACCACCTCGTAGCCCGCTCCGGCGGCCACCTGCGCGATGCCGTGACCCATCAGACCGGCTCCGAGCACTCCAACCTTTTTGAGCTGCTGCGCCATTGCACCCCTCGCTTGATCCGTTTGTGACCGCGGTCGCGGCAATTGGGAAGTTAGCGACCTGCGCGGAGTCTGTGCATGGTGAACCCGGGAGCCTGCCGAGCATGTGGGGCGGCAGGCCCCGCGTGCGGGTACCCTGCAGTGAGTGAGCGATATCCGAGAGGGCGCACCCAATGGGACACACCCAGCCGAGCACGGGCAGGCAGACGAGGGCGGCTTCGATCTTGCGGCGGCGGGCCTGCGCGTGGACGGCGCCGATCTGGCGATGTCGGTGGAGGTGCTCGCAAGCAAGCTCGAGCAGGCATTGCCTGGGGTAGCGCACGTGGAGCGCCGTGGCAGCGGCCTGCTCGGCCGTGGCGAGAAGCGCGTGCGCCGCGTGCAGGTGGAGCTCGGCTCGTGCTGTTACCAGCTGGCGGTGGATGGCGCGCGGGTAGAGGGCTTTCGCGAGCGTCAGTCGGGCGGCATCGCGATCAAGCGCGAGTCGCTGGACCCCGATGCATGGATCGCTGCGCTGACGGCGGACTTGCGTGTCGAGGCCGAGCGCAGCGCACAGGCGCGAACCGCACTCGAGAAGCTGCTGCGCTGAGATGAGCGAGCGTGTATGGACATGAGCGGCCCGGAGGCAGAACGCCAGCAGGAGCAGGAGCAGGAACAGTCACTCGCGCAGGTCGAACGGGGAGGCATCCCGCTGTCGGCTGAGCGCCGTCTGAAGGAGTTGAGCGAGCGCGGCGGCTCGTTCACCTCCGACCTGTCGGTGAACGGTTTCGCCCTGTGCCATCAGCTCGGGCTGAAGCCGCTCTCACAGGTGATGGGCAGCTCGATCTACCAGATGGGCTACCAAGGCGCGTGGGGCGCGAACTACGGCAGCGGTGGAATCCTGGTCGAGCTCGACACGCTCTCTGAGGCACTGAACGAGGTTCGCGGCAGGGCACTGGTGCGGCTCGGCGAGGAGGCGCGTCACGTCGGCGCGGACGCAGTCGTGGGCGTGCAGACACGGGCGGGTGAGAGTGAGCTGGAAACGGGCACGGTGACACTGGAGCACGTGGTGGTGGGTACGGCGGTGCGCCGCGAGGGCGCCCACGTCCAGCACCCTGTGCTCACGGAGCTGTCCGTGGCTGAGTACGCCATGCTCCTGCAGGGTGGCTTCGAGCCGCTTGGGATCGTCGCGTGGAGCTCGGTGTTCTTCACCAGCTACGTTTTCGGCGGAGTTGGCGGAGGCATGCTCGCGGGCGGCTCGCTGACGATGGGCGTGCAGAACTTCGAGCTGCGCGAGTTCACCCAGGCCATCTACAGCGCTCGGGAGGCGGTCATGCAGCAGATCACCGGCCAGGCATCCTCGCTGGGCGCGGCGGGTGTGGTGGGCGTGAAGATCGGGCACAGCGTGCGACCACACACACTCAGTGGCGGCGTTGGCATCGGCGGCGGCCTGGCCGGTGGGCGCCAGCTGAGCGGGATGATGGTGACGTTCACCGCCGTCGGCACCGCGATCCAACAACACGGGGATGCCACCATCAAGGCCCCCAAACCAACAATCGATCTGTTCACCTGAGAAGGAGCATCACATGAACGAGCGCGAGACCCCGTATGACCCGTCCTCACTGGAGGGCGTTCCGGAGGCGGGTCGCGCCCGCTTGGAGCAGAATCGCCAGGGCCTGTTCACGTCAGATCTGTCCGTGAACGAGTTCCTGCTAGTCAAGCAGGCTGGCTTTGAGCCACTGGGGCTGGTGGTGGGCAGCTCGATCTACCACATCGGCATCCAGATGTCGGGCTGGAAGAAAAGCCAGGAGATGACGGTGCTCTCGGAGGCAATGTATGGGGCGCGCCAGCTGGCGATGACGCGCATGGAGGAGGAGGCGGACCAGCTGGGAGCGGATGGCGTGGTGGGCGTGCGCCTGGACATCGGCCGCTACGAGTGGGGCCAGGACATGGCGGAGTTCATCGCGATCGGCACCGCTGTGAAGCACCGCGACGGCGTGATGCATCGCGCGCCCAACGGCCGGCCGTTCACGAGCGACCTTTCAGGCCAGGACTTCTGGACGCTCTTGCGCACCGGCCACCGCCCGGTGGGGATGGTGATGGGCAGCTGCGTGTACCACGTGGCCCACCGTGGCATGCTGCAGTCGATGGCGCAGACGGGACGCAACGTAGAGCTGTCGAACTTCACCCAGGCGCTGTATGACGCGCGCGAGCTGGCGATGGAGCGGATGCAGTCGGAGGCGCAGGAAATCGGCGCCGAGGGAATCGTGGGCGTGGACCTGCAGGAGAAGAGCCACGGCTGGGGCAGCCACACGATCGAGTTCTTCGCAGTCGGCACGGCGATCGTCCCGCGTGAGGGTCACGACGAAGAGATCGAAGCGCCGACGACTGTGTTGGACCTGAGCTGAGAGACCTTCATGGGCTCCACCTGGCGGCTCCGCCGGGTGTTAGAAGCACGCCGGCTTCGGCAGCGCACCCTAAGCGGACCTACGCGGGCAGCAGCTCCAGAGCGTCGACGTGCCGGGGCCGCATGACGGAGAAGTGGCGGTGGTCGAGCGTCGCGAGCTTGGTCTCGCGCAGCCGCTCGGTTATGGCGAGGACGGCAGCGTCGACGAAGCCGACGCGTAGGTCCGCGTATGTGGTGAGCAGCTCTCGGACTCGTCGGTAGTCGCTCGCGAGCAGATCCTCGACTTCGTACGCACCCCGGTCTATGTCGCCAAGCAGCACGTCGACCGCCCGCCGATCGCGTTGCCGCGACGCGAAGTGATCGAACTCCACCAGCACCGGTGCCGGCAGGATCCGTGCCCCCCTGGCGTCCGCCAGTAGCTGGGAGCACGACGCATGATCTGCGTCGTCGCGGTCAAAAGTGGCCCACAGCGGACCGGTGTCGAGAATCAGCGGAATGGCTCGGGCTCGTAGACATCTTCGCTGGCCAAGCGAGACAGGTCACTGCGGCCAGAGGAGATGACGCCTATGCAGGTAAGCGGTGGCGGAATCCGCTCCTCATCCATCCGGCTGAGCTCATGCTCCATCGCTTCGCGCACCACCTGCGCCACAGACACGCCGCGTTCCCGCGCACGGCGCTTGGCACGCTCGATTAGCTCAGGCTCCGCCTGGATCATCAGCCTCTGCATCATCGGTGCAATCATGCTAGCAATGGCATCCTTCCGTACGCTGTTGTGACCAATTGGCCCTGTACGAGGCTCATCCGCGACCGGAAGCTGCCCGACGGGACGCACATCGACCAAAGGACACGCCATGAGCATCGTCTTCACCGAGGACCGCGGCCCGGTCAGGCACGTGGTGCTGAACCGCCCGGAGAAGCGCAACGCGATGAACCAGGAGCTGCTGCTGACGCTCGGAGAGTCCCTGCGCGAGGCCGCCGCGGACACATCTGTGCACTGCGTGGTGCTGCGTGGCGAAGGCCCCGTGTTCTCCGCGGGCGTGGATCTCGTCGAGCTCGCCGCCTCGGCGGGCACGCCTGGGATGTTGCGCCCCTTCCGAAAAGTGTTCCTCGACTGCGCGAACATCTGCGAAGAGATGGCCAAGCCGGTCGTCTGCCAGATCCACCGCACGTGCGTGGGCGGCGCCCTGGAGGTGGCACTTGGTTGCGACCTGCGGATCGCCTCGAGCGACGGTCAGTTCGGCCTGCCGGAGGTCAAGTTCGGCATCATCCCGGACGTCGGCGGCTCCACCCGCCTGCCCGCGGTGGTCGGCCTTGGACGCGCCAAGGAGCTGATCATGACCGCACGCACGATCGACGCCGCCGAGGCCGAGCGGATCGGCCTGGTCAACCGCGTGGTCGCGCCGGATGAGCTCGAGCAGGCGACGCAGGCACTGGTGGACGAGCTGCTCGCCAACTCGCACATCGCGGTCGGCCGCGCCAAGCGCGTGATCGACGCCTCGGCGCGCCCTGCGCTCGCGCAGACGCTGGAGATGGAGGTCGCCGTGCAGGAGTACTGCGTGGCCGCCGCGCGCGAGCTGGCGCGCGAAGCCGAGCACGCCGAGGCCGAGACACCGGCTGGCGTCGCCGGCTGAGCGCGCGAGCGCGCGGCGCGGAGCCCAGCGGCACTACCGGCTAGTCATCGGCGAGCGCTCACCGGTGCCAGTCGACCGGGCCGGCGACGAGGGTGTGGCTGCCGAGTGGACGACCGAGGATCGCCTGTACGCGGCGCGCGCACGCGAGCAGCGCCGCGAGGTCGATGCCCGTCTCGATGCCCATCTCATGCAGCATCGACACGAGGTCCTCGGTAGCGATGTTGCCGGTGGCGCCGGCGGGGACCGGGCAGCCGCCCAGCTCGCCGAAGCTCGACTCAAAACTTCTCACCCCTGCGTCCAGCGCGGCGAGCACGTTCGCGAGGCCCTGCCCGCGCGTATTGTGGAAGTGCGCAGTCAACTGCACGTCCTCGCCCAGTTGCTCTTGCGCCGCGCTGAAGAACTCGCGCACCTGCACGGGGTTGGCCATGCCGGTCGTGTCGCCGAAGCCGATCTCCTGCGCACCCGCGTCGCGCAGGCGAGCGGCGATCTCGAGCACACGCTCGGGTGCCACACGCCCCTCATAGGGGCATCCGAATGATGTCGAGATCACGCCCTCGCAGCGCAGGCCCACTGCCCGCGCGCGCGCCAAGACGACCTCCAGACCAGCGAGCGACTCGGCGATCGAACGGTTGACGTTCTTGCGGTTGTGCGTCTCAGACGCGGACATGAACACGTTGATCTCGTCGAACGCCGGCCGCTCGCCGACTCCCACCTCGCGCAGCTCGAGCGCCGCGCCGAGCCCACGCTCATTGGGGATCAGCACCGACACGCTCACCTCGCGTGGCACGTCAATCGCGGCCAGCACCGCGGCGGCGTCGGAGAGCTGTGGGATCACGTCGGCGCGCACGAAGCTCGTCACCTCCAGGCGCCTGAGACCCGTGCGGGCGAGCGCGTCGATCAGCTCGATCTTGCGCTCGGTGGGAATCACCTCGGGCTCGTTCTGGAAGCCGTCACGCGGCCCGACCTCCCTGATGCTCAGCGAGCGTGGGAGCTCGCTCATTGCGCCATGCGTCGATCGGGCTTCATCCTTGGCAGCCTATACTCGGCCGCCGTGGCACCGTCCAGCTCCGATCCGGTCGCCGTAATCGGTGCCTCTGGGGCGCTCGGCTTCGGTCTTGCACTACGCCTCGCGCGCGCAGGCGTGCCGATCGCGATCGGCTCGCGCGACGCAGATCGCGCCGCGGAGACCGCTGAGCGCGCCCTTGCGATCTTGCCCGACGGATCGTTCTCCGCACACGACAACGCCGACGCGGTGCGCGCCGCCGGCGCTGAGGGCATCGTGATCCTGAGCGTGCCCTTCCGCAACCAGTCCGAGACCCTGACGAACCTGAAGGGCGCGCTTGCGCCAGGCCAGTTGCTGATCGACGCGACCGTGCCACTGGCGGCTGCTGTCAGCGGCAAGGCCACACGCATGCTCGGCGTGTGGCAGGGCTCGGCCGCCCAGCAGGCGCTCGAGATGGTGCCAGAGGGCGTGCGCGTGGTGTCTGCCCTGCACACCGTCAGCGCCGCGTCGCTCAGCGACCTCGAGCACCAGCTATCGCAGGACGTGCTCGTGTGCGGCGACTCGCGCGCGGACAAGCGCGCGGCAGCGGAGCTGATCGAGCGCATCGAGGGACTGCGCTGTGTCGACTGCGGGAAGCTGGAGATGGCCCGCACGACGGAGGCGTTGACCGCGCTGCTGATCGCGGTCAACGCGCGCTACAAGACGCACGCGGGCATCCAGCTCACCGGCCTTCCGGGGCAGCTGTGGCAGTAAGCGACCACGACATCGTGATCCTCTCGGGCGGCACCGGTGGGGCCAAGCTCGCACGGGGGATCGCCGACGTGGCCGGCCCTGAGCGTCTGAGCGTGATCGTCAACACCGGCGATGACATCGAGATCTATGGCGCGCATGTCTCCCCAGACCCCGACCTGGTGTCCTTCTGGCTGGCCGACACGATCGACGATCGCGGCTGGGGCCTGCGCGGCGACAGCTTCGCCGTGATGGACGCCCTGCGAGAGCTCGGTTTGGAGGTGTGGTTCAACCTGGGCGACCGCGACCTGGCGTGGTGCTTGGAGCGCTCACGGATGCTGGCCGAGGGCGTCTCCTCGACCGCCGCGCTCGCGCGCCTGAACGAGGCCATCGGTGTGGGCGCGCGAGTGCTGCCAATGAGCGATGACCCCGTGCGCACGTGGGTCCGCACAGGATCTGCCGGCTGGTGCGCGTTCCAAGAGTTCATGATCCGCGACCGCGCGGAAGGGCTGATCGAGGGATTGGAGTATCGCGGCGCCGAGCAGGCTCGCACCAGCACGGAGGTGCTCGCGGCAATCGCAGGCGCCCGCGTGATCCTGATCGGACCGTCCAACCCGCTTGCGTCGATTGCACCGATCCTCGCCGTGCCGGGAATCCACGAGGCTTTGCGGACCGCCGGCGCGCCGGTCGTCGCCGTCAGCCCGATCGTCGGCGGCGAGGTCCTGAAGGGCCCTACTGCATCGTTCATGGCCTTTGGCGCGCTCGAGTGCAGCGCCGACGGCGTGGCCGACTTCTACGGCGAGCTGCTCGCTGGGATCGTCGCCGACGAAGACGTCGCGCGACTGACGACGCTGCAGACCGACACACGCATGGACGACGCCGGCTCCCGCGCACGCGTGGCTGAGCAGACTTTGTCGTTCGCCGAAGCCCTAGCCGGATAGCGCCGCCCGCGTATATGTGGCGGCTACGACTGTGTGGCGGTTACGCGACTGCCGCGGGGTTGCGCGCGCGCCAGTCCTGGAGCGTGCTCAGCGCCCCGTCGATCACACGCCCCAAAAACGTCTCGCGGTCGTTGGCGTGCGGGAACGGTTCATCCGGGACTGGCACTTCGAGGAACTCGCACAGCGGCTCCCAGCCTTCGCGCACCTCCCACACCAGCAGACGATCGGCGGGCACCTCGCGTTTGACGCGCTCGTGGTGGGCAACCATCTGCTCCATCAACTGCTCGGGCTCGTGCCCCTGAGAGAACGTACCCTCAGGCGCCCAGAACATGCGGTCTACCAGCTCCAGGTAGCGCTGGAACTTCGGGTCCACCGCTGCGCGCGCGTGCGCGAGCAGCGGCATCAGCGAGTTGCCGAAGCACATCTCCACGATCGTTTCGCGGAAGCTCGGCTCCCACGATTCCGGGTCGCGCACGCTCAGCAACACCTTCGCCTCGGGGTAATAGTCCATCAACTCACTGTAGAAGTAGCCACCGGGCCAGTCAGCGCTCGAGTGATGACCGGCGAAGATCTGCTCCCACGGAGGGTTCCCGTCCAGCGCTTGATCCCACAGCTCGACCTGATCAAGGTCGGCCAACACGTTGACCCAGTGGTAGCACGGACCCAGCCCAAGCTGCTCGAAGGCTTGCTTCTGCGTCAGCGTGCCGGTACGCGGCAGACCCGCTCCGATTAGAGCGATACCGGTGGTTGTCGGTGGTTTCATCTAGACTTCTCCCCTCGGATGATCGTTTTCATCGCAGCAGTTTCCCCTTCGAGCACGCGAAGAAGTCGGTAAGAACGGCGTTGTTGCACCGGGTAGCGTCGCGCGGTGTACATATCGTCGAAGCCTCAGCTTGACGGCCCCGACCGGGTGCCACGGCCAACCAAGGAGCATCGACTGTGCAGAGCGTCTCGTACCTGACATACGGCAACGGCGGAGCATCGGTTCTCACCAGCCCTGTCGTCACCCCGCGCCAGCCCGTTGGACGCACCGGACCACGGATCGCGGCGATTGCGACGTCAGACTCACAGGAGGTCTTCTCGCAGGCGCAGGTCCTGGATCGTCTGGGCTTGAAGGGCAACGAGTTTGCTGAGGGCATCTTCGAACGTTCTGGGGTCAAGCGCCGCCATCTGGACCTGAGCCCGGATTTCCTGGCGCGGACCCTGCAGGGTCGCGCGGCGCAGATCGAGCAGCAGCTGATCGGGCACTCTATCCGAGCCGTCGACGCGCTCGAGCTCGACCCGCAGCGGATCGGGACCGTGATCAGCTCCAGCCTCTACTCACTTGGCTGTCCCACGCTCGCCCACCGCCTACTCGAGCACTACGAGATGGACCCAACGACCGACAAGTACCACATCAACGGCGTCGGCTGTGCAAGCGGGGTGCCGCTGATGAGACTGGCGGCCCAGGCGATGAGCGAGCACCCGGAGAAGCAGGCGTTGATCGTGGCGGCCGAGAGCATGAGCGGTACCTTGATGCCAGCTACGCCGGAAGATCCGAAGGCTAAGACCGTGGGCTCGGCGATCTTCGGCGACGGCTGCGCGGCCGCTTTGCTCTCCAGCGATCCTCGCGCGGACGGCCCCATCATCCTCGCCTCGCAAGTCCACCAGCTCGCGGGCACGCTTGACGCGGTCCGCCTCGACCTGGCGCCCCAGGACAGCTACCTGCACCTCGCCCGCGAGCTGCCGGACCTCGCCGGCGCCGGCTTGCCAGGGGTCGTACGGGGCTTCCTCACCCGCCACGGTCTCGCGCATTCGGATATCGATCACTGGATCGTGCATCCCGGTGGAAGGCGCATCATCGAGAACGTGCAAACGGCACTTGCGCTCTCCGAGGAGGACCTCGCCACCAGCTGGAGTGCGCTGGCCGACCACGGCAACGTGGGTACCCCCTCGATCTTCTATGTGCTCAAGGACACGATCGAGCACTGTGCACCCGAGCCGGGTGAACATGGGCTGATGGTGACGATCGGCCCAGGCGTGACCGTCGGGCTGATGCTGCTCGGCTGGTAGGACGGGCGCTCGAGATCCGGTGCATCCGCGCGTGCCGATCTCTTTGAAGCAGGTTCTCACTATCGTCTGCCACAGATGCGCACCGCAGCGATCCTGCCCGTCAAGCGCTTCGCCCACGCCAAGCAACGCCTGGGCGCGAGCGTCGCTGACCAGCTGCGCCTGCGGCTCGCCAGCGCGATGGTCGCCGACGTACTGCTCGCGCTCGCGCAGACCGAGGCGATCGAGCGCACGATCGTCGTTACGCGCGAGGACGCGGTCGCGACAGCAGCACGACAGCACGGGGCGATCGTCGTGGAGGACGCCGCCGAGAGCGGTCAATCGTCCGCTGCTGTCCTAGGCGTACAGCGGGCACTCGCTGAGGGAATCGAACGGGTGCTGTGCATTCCCGGCGACTGTCCGGCACTCGACCCCGCGGAGCTCGAAGTGCTGCTGAGCGCACCGGGCGCCGAGCGCCCGGGCGAGCGCGCGGTGGTGATCGTTCCAGACCGGCATGGCACGGGAACCAATGGCCTGCTGCTCACTCCGCCGGACGCCATCGCACCGAGCTTTGGACCTGGTAGCTGCGAGCGCCACCGCGCGCTCGCCCTCGCCGCGGGCATCACGCCTGGCCTGGAGCAACCCTCGTCGCTACTGCTGGATATCGATACGGGCGCCGATCTCGCCGCGCTGCGCGAGCGGCTTGCGGGGCTGAGCGCACGGGCACCGCGCACGCGTGCCGTGCTCGGCCAGGACGCTCGCACAAACGTCATCCCCCTCACCACTCCCGCCTGAGACACGACCCGTCGTGGCGAGCCTTTCCGCACGGTCTCTCAGCGGCATCCCCGAGGTGCATCCCGGGGATGATCTGGCGGCGCTGATCGTGGCAGCCCTGGAGGGCGAGCCGCTACGCAACGGGCAACTCGTGGCGATCGCCCATACCGCCGTGTCAAAGGCCGAGGGAGCGCTCGTGGCGCTCGCCGACGTCGTCGCCGGCGAGCGCGCGCTCGCGCTGGCGGCCGGCGACGGCGAGGCCGGCCTGGAACGGGACCCGCGAGTTGTGCAGGTCGTGCTCGATGAGTCCGCCGAGGTGTTGCGTGCGGCCCGCGGCGTGCTGATCTGCCGCACACGCCATGGCTTCGTGTGCGCCAACGCCGGCGTCGATGCCTCCAACGCCTCGGCGGGAAAGCAGACGCTGATCCTGCTCCCACGCGACCCAGACGCCTCCGCCAGGCGTATCCGCGATCGCCTGCGCAAGCTCACCAGCACGAGCAGCGGCGTGCCTGCGGCTCCAGCGGTGCTGATCACCGACAGCTTCGGGCGAGCCTGGCGCAATGGCCAGGTCGATGTGGCCATCGGGCTGGCCGGCATGCAGCCGCTGGATGACTGGCGCGGTCGAACCGATGCCAGCGGCATGGAGCTCAGGGCTACGTGGCTGGCGATCGCCGACGCGGCCGCGGGCGCCGCCGACCTCGCTCGCGCGAAGGACTCGCGCGAGCCCGTCGTGCTGATTGATGGCCTGCAGCGCTTCATCAGTGAGGACGACGGCCCTGGTGCGAGCGCGCTGCTGCGTCCTGTGCAGGAGGATCTGTTTCGCTGAGCTCTCCGGCGAACGCAGGGAGGCAGCCAACGCCACCTAAAGTCGGTACCCCCATCGGCCGATCTTCGCTGTGAGGCTTGCGCGATGCCTCATTCGCCGTCGAGAGCCGCGTCTCTCGACGAGCGACTCCTGCCAGAAAATCAAGGATGACGACCGTTACAGACAAAATCCCCACCGGCCTTGCGTGGGGACGCCGAGCGTGGATGGTCGCGCTGGCCTCGCTCGCGCTGCTGGTGCTGCTGGGCACGTTGTCGGCGGGCATCGTGCTTTCGCGTCAACAGTCCAGGGCGCACATCCTGTCGACGTTCGCGCTACGCGGTACCAGCTCAGCGACGTTCGTCTCCGAGTTCCTGATGCAGCAGGCCAGCCGCGAGCAGCAAGCAGCCCAACAGTTTCTTTCAGGCCGGCGGGTATCGCCTGAACGTTTCCGGCTCGTCGTGGCTGCCTTCGGAAGCAACGCCGCCGTGCTGCTCGATTCATCCGGACGTCTGCTCGACATAGTTCCCTCAGATCCGTCGCTGGCCGGCCACCCGATCGCAGGCCGCTATGCCCATCTGCAGACAGCCGAGCACGGGATGCCCGCGATCTCGAACGTCGTGCCTTCCGCGGCGCGAGGAATCCCGGTGACGGCGATCGCGGTTCCTTTCTCCACCGCTCGAGGCCGCCGCGTGTTCAGCGCCGCCTATAACGCCTCTAGCTCGGCATTGGGACGCTTCGTGGAGCACACGGTGCCCTACCGTCAACACGAGGTGCTCCTCGTCGATGGCAACGGACGCGTGATCGCAGCCAGCCCAGCGACGACCGCGAGCACGCTCGCCCAAACGGATCCGCAACTGGCCCGCGCGGTGGCCCACGCGTCGCACGGTTCGGTCGCCGGCGCGACTACGCCCACGACCTTTGCCGACACGCCTGTCCCAGGAACGCCGTGGCGACTGCTCATCGCCGTCCCGAACAGTCGGCTGTACTCGTCGATTGCCGGCTGGACACAGCTGATCCCGTGGCTGGTACTCGCCCTCGTCAGCATCCTCGGCACCTTGCTCGTAGCGCTGTTCGGTCGCTCGCTCGCCGACCGCGCAAGACTCACGACGCTGTCTACGAGGCTCGAGCAGATCGCACGCACAGACGCGCTCACCGGCCTGCTCAACCGACGCGCGCTGAACGAGCACCTGGGTCGTGCCGCCGCTCACGCCCGCCGACGAGGCGAGCCGCTGTCGCTGCTGATGATCGACCTCGATCGCTTCAAGGAGACCAACGACCAGTTCGGGCACGAGGCGGGAGACCAGGTTCTGTGCGCATTCGCCGGCTGCATGCGCGACGCGCTGCGTGCCGATGACATCTATGGACGCTGGGGAGGCGACGAGTTCCTCGTGGCGCTGCCGGCTACGGATCGAGAGCCCGCGCAGGTCGCGGCCGAGCGGCTGCGGCATTTCGCGCGGACACTCGAGCTGGACGAGATCGGCCTGCACGACGGCGTCCCGTTCAGCGTCGGCGTCGCAACCGCAACCCAGACCACCCCCCTCGAGCTCCTACGCGCCGCCGACACGGCCTTGTATCGAGCGAAGCCGAAGGGCCAGCCCGAGCTGGAGCACGCTCCCCGCCGCGGGTAGCGCTACACGGCCACCGGCAGCTCGCCTGCGCCGAGCGGGAACTCGCGCCTGATCGCGTAGAGCGTGGTGCGCTCGGCGGCGGGACGCCCCGCGTCGTGCGCAGCGGCGATCAGCTGCTCGGGCTCGAGGCGCGTGCCGTGGTAGCTACCGGCGAGGCGGCTGATGGACTCCTCCATGAGCGTGCCACCGAGGTCGTTGACGCCCCAGCGCAGCGACTCGGTGGCGGCGTCGAGCCCCATCTTCACCCAGCTCGCCTGCAGGCTCGCCACGGTCCGTCCGAGCGCCAGGCGGAAGACGGCGGTGTGCTTGAGGTTCTCCTCCCGCGAGATCTCCTCGACCCCGTGCGTGCGGCCGAGCAGCGTCTGGAAGGGGATGAACGACAGCGGCACGAACTCGGTGATGCCACCGGTGCGTTGCTGCAGCTCGCGGATCACGCGCATGTGCTCGGCCAGCTCCCACGGCTCCTCGATGTGGCCGAACATGACCGTCGCGGTGGAGCGCAGGCCGGCCGTGTGGGATGCCTCGATGATCTCGACCCAGCGGGCGACGGGCAGCTTGTTCGGCGAGATGCGCTCGCGCACGCCGTCGTGCAGCACCTCCGCGGCGGTACCCGGCGTCGAACCGAGGCCCGCGTCGCGTAGCCGCGCGAACACCTCCGACGGAGGGAGCTCGGAGATGTCGCACATGTGCGCGATCTCCATCGGGCTGTATGCATGCAGGTGCAGATCGGCCCCAGCCGCCGCTGCGGTGGCCTTCGCCAGCCGCAGCCACCCCAGGTAGTCCTCGAGCGCCCAGTCCGGGTGAATGCCCGACTGGATGCACAGCTCTGTGGCGCCGAACTCGAGCGCGTCGTGGATGCGAGCCACGAACTCCTGCTCGTCGTGCTCGTAGGCATCCGGGGAGCGCTTGCCCTGACCGAAGCCGCAAAACGCGCAGCCGACAGTGCAGACGTTGGAGATGTTGATGTTGCGGTTGACCACGAACGTGACGGTCTCACCCACGAGCTCCGCGCGCAGCTCATCCGCGGCCTGACGCATGTCCTCGATCGCCTCCGGACGGGTCTCCGCGAACATAGCCGTCAGCTCCTCCGCGCTCAGCGGTTGGCCGCCGCGGCCCTTCTCGATCGCGCCCGCCACCAAATCCGCGCGGATCGGCGCGGGCGGGTCCGTGCGGGTGGGGGGACCTCCAGACCCCCGGCGCGGGATGAAGCTCCAGTACTTGACCTTGATCGTGTCGAGCACGCCCGGCGCGACCCACTGCGGGTCGATGTACTGCGGATATACACACAGGCGCTCGGTCAGTGCGTAGCCGTCTGCCTGCAGCTGCTTGCGCACCTGGTGGGGCGAGGGGAACGGGTGCTCGGGCGAGATGTGATCGCCGTTCGCGCTCAGCCCGCCGAGGTCCGTCGCGCCGGCCGCCACCAACTCTCCCCACCAGTCGGCGAGGTTCGGCGGGACCTGGATGCCGATCTCCGGCATTAGCCTGCGCGTCTCTGCGATTAGCCGCTTCATGTCCTCGATGCTCACCGGGCACGCCCAGTCGGGCAGCGGCAGCTGCGGGCGTCCGTCGGCGACGCCCGTGCGCCAGTATTCGCGCGCGGCGAGATCGGCGATCTCCGCCGGCTCTTGCCCGTAGTAGCGCTGGTGGGGCACGAAGTTCTGCAGGATCACCTCTTGGATGTGGCCGTACTCGGCGTGAGCCGCCGCGAGCGCTTCCAACGATTCGATGCGCTCCTGCTCGGTCTCCCCGATCCCCACGAGGATGCCGCTCGTGAACGGGACCCGCAGCTCGCCCGCCGCGCGGATCGTTTCCAGCCGACGGGCCGGATGCTTGGTCGGGGAGCCCGCATGCACCGTCTCCATCAGCCGCTCGGAGATCGACTCGAGCATCAGCCCCTGCGATGCCGTCACCTCGCGCAGGCGGCCCAGATCCTCGCGTGAGAGCGCTCCGAGGTTCGTGTGCGGTAGCAGACCTCGCTCCAGCGCACGCTCACACGTCCACACGACGTAGGCGGTGAAGTCCTCGTGGCCATACTCCCCCAGCCGTGCGGCCACTTCGGGGTTGACCTCGGGCTTCTCGCCTGTGAGCACCAGCAGCTCCTTGACCTGGCGCTTGGCCGCCCCGTCCAGGATTCCGAGCACCTCCTCGGGCGCATACAGATGCGCCTGATGCGTCGCAAACGCGCAGTACTTGCAGTAGCAGCGGCACGTACGCGACAGCGACAGCGTCAGGTTGCGCGAGAAGGTGACCCGACGGCGCATCACTGGAGTCTATGAGGCTTTGTGCCCGACCCCGTCCGTTGTGCTCCGGCCCCGTCCGCACAGACACGCGCGCGGGCGCCCGGGGTGCGCCCGCGCGCTCCTGTCCGTCCGATCCTCTAACTACGTTCTCGCCATGTCCGCAGACACCACACGCCGCGCTGTCGCCGAGATGCTCGGCGCGTTCACGCTCACGTTTGTCGGCGCCGGCGCAGCCGCGGCGGCGGGCGCCACACACGACCCCACCCTGATCGGCGCGGCGATCGCCAACGGGCTTGCGATCGGCGTCATGGTGTGCGCGCTCGGTCCCATCTCCGGCGGCCACTTCAACCCGGCGATCACGTTCGGCTTCCTCGTCACCCGCCGGATCAAGCCAGTGCTCGCTGTCGTCTACTGGTTCGCGCAATTCGGCGGCGCAGCGATCGCTGCGCTGCTCGTAAAGGAGCTGCTTCCACGCGCGGCGACCGAAGCGGTCAGCCTGGGGGTGCCCGCGCTCGGCCATGGCGTGGATGCGAGCTCGGGCTTCCTGCTCGAGGCCGTTCTCACGTTCTTCCTCGTGCTGGTGGTGTTTGGTGCGGCCGTCGATCAGCGCGGCCCGTTCAACGCGGTCGCCGGTCTGGCGATCGGTCTAACGATCTCGATCGACGTGCTGTTCGGAGGGCCGTTCACGGGCGCCGCGATGAACCCATCGCGAGCCTTTGGGCCGCAGCTGGTCGGGAATCATTGGGCTAACGGCTGGGTCTGGTACGCGGGACCCGTGCTCGGTGCCACGGTCGCGGCGCTGCTCTACCACTACCTATTCAAGCCCGAGCCCGAGCCCAAGCTCGCTTCTGCGTAACCTGAGCGGGCGTGACCCACGCGCTCGTATACCTCGCCCGCCACGGCCAGACCGCGTACAACCACGAGGGCCGTTTCCAGGGCCAGCAGGCGATACCGTTGAATGACACCGGGCGTGCACAGGCAGCCGAGCTGGCCGAGCGCGCTGCCGGCTATGGCTTCCGAGCGCTGTGGTGCAGCCCGCTGCTGCGCGCTCGCGAAACCGCCGACATCGTTGCCGCCAAGATCGGCCTCGAGCCCAAAGAGGACGCCAGGCTGATGGAGACGGACGCTGGCGACTGGACCGATCTGACCTTCGCCGATGTGCGCGCCAAGACGCCGGAGCCGTTCGATGCGTTCGCTGCCGCCGAACCGGGCTTTGCGTTTCCCGGCGGCGAGTCCTTCACCCAGCAGGAGCTACGCGTCGATGCCGCCCTGCGCGATGTCGAAGCAGGCGAGCTGCCCGCGCTCGTCGTCTGCCATGGCATGGTCATCCGCGCCGCCTTCGCCGCCCGCGCGGGCGATCACAGTGTCCCGTTCGAGCGCGTGCCCAACGCCGCCCTTGTGCCACTCGATCGGGTTGTTGGCGCGGGGTCGGAGCTGGGTGGCGAGGCGACGATCGCTAGCTGATCCGTGCCAAGCCGTTGACGTCCTCACCGGCCACCAGCAGGAAATCGTTGCGGGCGCCCGCGCCGCGAGCCTCACGGTAGGGCCGGTATTCCTCGCTCGCATAGAACTCATCGGCTCAGCGCCGCGTCCCGGCTCAGCCCAGGATCACACAACCAGTCGTGCCGTGTGCGAGCAGCGTCTCATCTGACTCTACGAACAGCCGCCCCTCAGCGGTGGCGGTGCGTCGGCCTCTATGGACCGTGCGCCCCTCTGCGAGCACGCGGCCGGTCGCGTCGCTCATCCCGCGGATGTAGCGGATCTGCAGATCCGTGGTCGTGTAGCCGACGCCCGCCGCGAGCGTGGTGTGCACGGCGCAGCCCATGCACGAGTCCAGCAGCGTCGCGGCGATGCCGCCGTGCACCGAGCCGATCGGGTTGTACATCCACTCGGCTGGCTCCATTGCGAACACCGCGCGACCCTCGTCCAGTGCCACGATCGTGAAGTCCAGCAGCCGCGCGATCGGCGGCGCTGGCAGCGTTCCGGCCATGATCGCGCGCATGCACTCGATGCCCGTCAGCTCGAGGCCTGCGGCGACGGTCGTGCTGGGGTCCTCCCAGCTGAAGCTGCGCGTGCGCGCGGGCATGCGCCCCGTCCCATCGGCACCGATTGCCGCGCGCGTCGTGCTCATGCCGCGTCTTCGATCGCCAGCGGCTCGGCGATCAGTGGGTCGGCGATCGGCTCGCTGATCACTGGGCGCTCCGTCGCCTGCAGTTCTGCACCCCGCCTCGCCGGCGCTCCGAGCGCCGCCAGCGCGAGACCGGCGGTGATCCCTCCGGCGACGCTGATCAGCCAGGCCGAGTGGAAGTCCGCTGCGGTGTGCGTGCTCGTCCCGAGCACCGCCACGAGCAGCGCCACACCGAGCGCCGCGCCAATCTGACGGCCCATCGTCAGCACCGCCGCACCCGTCGCGAAGCGCTCGGGTGCAAGCGAGGAGGCGCCCGCGCCCGTGAGCGTGGGGATCATCAGGCCCACGCCCGCGCCGCTGACGGCGATCCCCGGCAGGTACTCCGCCGCGTAGGCGGGCGTGTCACCCGTCTGCGTTATGTAGAAGAGCTGGCCGCCCACGAACAACAGCGCGCCGAGGATGCCCGGGATGCGGTAGCCGAGACGAGCGCCCAGCCGCGCCGAGGGCACGCTGAACGCGGTCGCCATTGCCGGACCGGGGAACAGCATCAGACCGGCGGTGAGCACGCTCTCGTGCCACACGCCGGTGAGAAACAGCACACCCGCGAGCAGCATCGCACCGAAGCCCGCGAAGAACAGCACCGAGGCGCCAACCGCCAGGCCGAAGCTGCGCACGCGCAGCATCGCCGGCTCCACGATCGGCGAGGGGTGGCGCTCAGAGCGCCACCAGATCGCCGGCAGCCCCACGACGGTTACCGCGAGCAGCGCGAGAATCGCCGGCGAGCCCCAGCCCCATTCCTGGCCGTTGACGATCGCCACCACCAGCGAGCCGATCGCGACGATCAGCGCTAGTGCCCCGAGCACGTCCGGGCGCCCAGAGCCGAGCTCGCGCCGCTCTGCCAGCGTGCGCAGACCGAAACCAAGGCCAGCAAGACCGATGGGCACGTTGACGAGAAAGACCAAGCGCCAGTCAGCCTGAACCAGCAGCCCCCCCAGCGGCGGACCCGCAGCGGCGGCGATGCCGCCTGTGGCGGCCCATACGCCGATCGCCACATGGCGCTCGTGCGGACCGAACTCCGGCAGCATCAGGCCGAGCGACGTCGGCAACATCAGCGCACCGCCCGCCGCCTGCACAACGCGGGCGCCAATCAGGAAGCCGACCGACGGCGCAAGCGCGCACGCGGTGCTTGCCGCCACGAAGACCCCCAGCCCGAGCAGGAACGCACGCTTGCGCCCGAATGCGTCCGCCCAGCGTCCCGCGGGGACGAGCAGCGCGGCGAACACAATCGCGTAGCCGCTCAGGATCCATGACAGCGACCCGAGCGACGTCCCGCCGAAGTGCCTTGAGATCGCCGGGAAGGCGATGTTGACGATGAATAGGTCGAGGCTCGCCATGAACACCCCGACACACACGATTAGCGAGACGCGCCATTTCCGTTGCATGATGAAACTGACCATATCACGAAATGATCGCTAAGGGTTGCATCACGCAACTGATGGCCGCTAAGCTGTTGTCATGCTCAGAAACGACTACGAGAGCCAGTCGTGCAGCATCGCCGGCGCCCTCGAGGTGGTGGGTGAGCGCTGGTCGCTTTTGATCGTGCGCGACATCCTGCTGGGCCTCAGACGCTATGACGAGCTGCAGGCGCACCTGGGCATCGCCCGCAACGTGCTGCAGACCCGTCTACAACGGCTGCAGGAGCACGGCGTGATCGAGCGCGTCCCCTACCAGCAGCACCCCGTGCGCCACGAATACCGCCTGACCGAGAAGGGGCTGGATCTGTGGCCCACGATCGTCGCGCTGATGCAGTGGGGCGACCGCTATGCAACCCCGGAGGGCGGACCGGCCGTGCTGATCGAGCACCGCGGCTGTGGCGGGTCGGTCGACGAGCATCGCATCTGCGAGCGTTGCGGCGCCAAGCTGAAGGCCCGCGACGCGGTCGGGCGACCCGGACCGGGCGCGAGCCCCAACCACCCGCTGCTTCGCCAGGCTGACCACACGCAGGCCGCCTAACCAAGCCCTGCTGCCCGACGAGCTTTACTGCCCCGTCCAGTCCTCGGCCCGGTAGGCCAGATCGAGCACGATCCGGGAGGTGTCGGCGAGGAAGTCCTCGCGCTCGATCGGCGGCGCGTCGAGCACGTAGCGGACCAGCAGCTGCTGGGTGAGCTCGACGATCATCCACGTGGTGCGCTCTAGGTCGGGGTGGCGCAGAGCCCCCCTGCGAGCAGCGAGGCTGTGGTAGACGAAGTCAGCGAGGCGCCCACGCACCGGCCGTAGTGCCTCCTGCTGCTCGATCGCGGGTACGCGATCGGCGAGCGCACGCAGCAGCGCGGTCTGCTGTTGCAGCGCCTCGAGCACCGCGCCGAGGATCAGACGAATCGCGTCTGGGGGCGCCTGGCAGGCCGCCGCGCGCAACGCCGGCGTGATCGCGGTAGCGAAGTCATCGATCAACCGCAGGATGATCTCGGCGACGATCGCATCCTTGTCGGGGTAGTACTGGTAGAGGCTCCCGGGGCTGATGCCGGCCTCTCGCGCGATCCGATTGGTCGAGGCATCCTGGTAGCCGCTGTCCTCGAGAACGCGAGCACCGGCACTGACGATGCGCTCGACCATCGCCCGCGAGCGTGCCTGACTGGGACTTCGTCTGCGTGCTGACGCCATCAGCAGAGGATCTCACGAATGCGACTTGAACGCGAGCGGTCGCTCGCTTTACTGTTGACCGATGCTCACGCGCGCTGCCGAGGCCACGGCCTCCAATCGATCCGAGACCCTCGGAACGGCCCCAGCCGGCGCTCCACCGACCCCGAGCTCAGGCGCGCCGCTCGGCCCGAGCTCGTTGACCTGGAAGTACTTCGCGGACATCCGCGGAACGCTCCTGACGCAGCGCGCAGGCGTCCTTCAGGTAATGCATCCGGCGATCGCGGCCGCCCTGATCGATCACTCCGACGTGTTCGAGAACCCGATGCAGCGGCTGATCCGCTCGGCCGGCCCGATCCTCGGCGTCGTCTACGACGAGGATGGCGAGGCGACCGCACGCTGGGTCCGCGATCAGCATCCGCCAATACGCGGCCGCGACACTCGAGGCCGCCGCTACCACGCGCTCGACCCGGATACCTACTACTGGGCGCACGCCACGTTCTTCGAGTCCCAGATCGCCACCCAGGAGCTCTTTGGCACGCCGCTCACCGATGCCGAGAGGGAGCAGCTCTACGCGGAGTCGATCACCTGGTACGCGCGCTATGGCCTGACCATGCGCCCGGTCCCGCCTGACTACCAGGCATTTCAGCGCTACTGGCAGACGATGTTCGAAGACGTGCTGGAGCCGACCTCGATCGCACGCGCCGCCGTGCGCACCACGCGCGACTTGCCAGCACCGCACCCCGCGATCGAAGGTGTCGTGTGGGCGGCCGCGCGGCCGCTGATCAGCCGCGGCGGACCGTGGCTCACACGCGGCACGCTGCCGCCGCAGGCACGGGAGATACTCGGCAGCTCGTGGAGTCGTCGCGATCAGCTTGCGCTCGATGGCCTGCGTGCGCTCGTTCGCGCCGCATGGCCGATCCTGCCAGCCGGGATGAGACAGCTCCCTCGCGCCTCCGATGCCGCGAAGCGCTACCAGCACGCTTGGAACAGGCTCTAAACCAGCCCCGCCACCAGCTGAGCGCCTTCGCGGGCCATGCGCGAACGCGCCACCACCAAGTCGAAGCCGGCCCGCTCAGCGCTTTCGCGCGCCGCCACCTCGACATGCGAGTAGAACGCCAGCGTGCGCGTGGCGCCCAGCCTCTCGTCCTCGCGCAGCGTGCAGACAATCGCCGCGCCGTCGAGCTCGCTGTCGGTCAGATCGGCGATCAGCACCGCGGCCGGTGCGCTCGCCAGCCGCTCGGTCAGCTGGGACTCGTCCCCGACCAGCTCCACCTCGTTGCCGGCGAGCGTGAGCGCTCCCTGCATGTTCGAGCCGAACAGCAGGTCCCTGGTCAGCACCAGCACCCTCGCCATCGGCTACTGGGCCCGTAGGCGGCGAAACTCCTCGCGTGCGGACTGGGGACGACCCCACATCTGCGTGACCTCGACCCTCCCGCTGCGACTCTCGCGCAGCACCAGCTCGCTCTCGATGCCGGCGTTGTCGAGCAGCACCAGCGCCCCGTGCACGGCGGACGCGGCGGCGGCGTGCCCGAAGTGATGCGCCACGAGCAGGCGCCAGTGCCAGTCGTGGTGGGAGTACGGCCGGGCGTTGCACGTGGCCAGATACAGCGCCGCCTCGACGTAGCGAGACTCGTCGGCGATCCGCAGGTCGAGCTCGAGATCGGTCCAGTCCTCGGGCAGCGAGTCGACGATGCTCTGGAAGCTCTCAGCGATTGCCATTCCGACGAAGCCTACCGCGGCTATTCTCGGAGTAGTGGCAAGCGCACCGATCGACACGCTGGAGAGCGAGTACAAGGCACTCGCGGAGGGCTGTGGCGTACTCGATCGCTCGGAGCGCGGCAAGCTCGCGCTGAGCGGCTCGGGTGCGGTCGAGTTCCTCAACGGACAGGTCACGAACGAGCTGATGACGCTACATCCGGGCGAAGGCAGCTACGCGGCCTTCCTCACCCCCAAGGGCAAGATGCTCGGCGACATGCGCATCCTCGCGGTGGGCGAGCGCCCCGGCGAGCCGCCGACGGAACTGCTGCTCGACACCGAGCGAGTGGCCCTGCAGCCGCTGTTCGACATGATCCGCCGCTTCAAGATCGGCTATGAGGTCGAGCTCCACAAGCGCACGCTCGAGCGCGGCCTCGTGTCGTTGATCGGCCCCGATGCCGTGGCGCTCGTGGGCGGCGGCGAAACCGGTTACCTGCCCGACCTAGAGCAGGCAAACGCGCCGGCGCAGATCGAGGGCGTCGCCACCCTGGCGATCAGGACCGATGTCGGCGTCGATCTGATCTGCGACGCGGCCGACACCGATCCGCTGCTCGCCATCCTGCGCGAGCGCGGCGCGCTGCCTGTCTCCGAGTCGGCGGCCGAGTGCCTGCGGGTCGAGCGTGGTCGCCCTCGCTACGGCGTCGATCTCGATGACAGCGTCATCCCCCAGGAGGCAGGACTGAATGAGCGCGCGGTGAGCTTCACCAAGGGCTGCTACGTCGGCCAGGAGACGGTCGCGCGCCTTCACTACAAGGGCAAGCCCAACCGCCACCTGCGGGGGCTGCAGCTGTCAGCGCCGACGAGCATCGGTGAGGAGTTGCTGTTGGGCGAGCGGGTGGTGGGCCACGTGGGTAGCGCGGTCCTCTCCCCCAGGCTCGGCCCAATCGCGCTGGCGCTCGTGCGCCGCGAGGCCGAGCCGGGCGCCACCGTGAGTGTCGGCGAGCACGGCGCGAGCGCGGAGGTGCTCGCGCTGCCGTTCCCCGCGCGCTGAGCTACTCGCCCGGCGCGTCCTCCCCAGGCGCGTCCTCGCGCGGCTTGCGGTCCTGCAGATGCTTGCGGATGGCCGCGTCATGGACCTTCACGGCGTCGGGGCTCGGCGGCGTGTCGAAGGTGCTCACAACGTTGGGCCCACGCAGCGGGAGCTTCGTCGGCTCCAGCTCCTCGGAGCCGTTCCGCGGCGCTTCTTCAGTCATCGTGCCCACTCTCGGGCGGGACACCCGATTCCTTGGTGTACTCGCGCCACTGTTCTCCGAGTAGATCCAGCAGCTGGCTCGCCAACAGCGGCGAGAACGACACGCGTGAGACGACCATCCCCTGCTGGCCCTGCGGCCCGATGCGCATGAAGTCGAGCGTGAACTCGTGCGGCGTGCGCGCGATCGCGGCGGCGTTGGCCCATTTGCCGGCGAACTCCTCCGAGGGCATCATGATGTTCGGACCCTGCTCGGCAGGGCTCTCGTCGGACTCCTCGTGGGGCTCTGCGTCAGACACCTCACGTCGAGCGTAGCGCGCCGCCCTGTGTGTTACATCGCACACAAGCAACCATTGCGTCGTTCATATAGTTGCGTGCATGCAAGCAACTACTGCGCTCACGCAACCCGACCGCGAGGCGCTCGCGCGCGACATGTATGCGCTGGCGAGCTATTTGATGCGCACGGCCAACGTGGGCACGTTCAACGCGATCGCCGAGCTCGACCTGTCGTTCACGCAGATCAAGTCACTATGCGCACTGGAGGCGGACGGCGAAGAGCGCTCGGTCAAGGCCCTGGCTGAATCGCTCGGCGTCTCCCTGCCCGCAATGAGCCGCGCCGTCGATGGCCTGTTCGAGCGCGGCTTCGTCGAACGCGAGGAAGACACCGTCGATCGGCGCATGAAGCGGGTGCGCCTGACGGACGCGGGGCGGACGGTGCCGCAGGCGCTGAACGAAGCGCGACTGTCGGCTCTGCAGGAGCTACTGAGCTCACTCGGCGATGAGGAAGCCGTGGCGCTCGAGCATGCGCTCGAGCTGATCGTCGAGCGACGTGCCGAGATCGCCGCATATAGACCCACGAAGAAGGGAAGCGCCCGATGACCGACAAGATCCGCTCGCTGCAGATGAACGATGACAACCGCCGCTGGTGGGCGTTGGGGGCGATGTGCTTCGCCCTGTTCATGATCATGCTCGACAACACCGTCGTCAACGTCGCGCTGCCCTCGATCCAGCGCAGCCTGCACGCCTCGACCGCGTCGCTCGAGTGGACGGTCAATGCCTACACGCTGTCTTTCGCCGTGCTACTCGTTACGGGCGGGCGTCTGGGCGACCTGTTCGGCCGGCGCAAAGTCTTCCTAGCGGGGGTGATCGTATTCGCGTGCTCGAGCGGCGCCATCGGCTTCTCCCCAAGCGACACATGGCTCGTTGCCTGGCGCGCGGTGCAGGGCATCGGCTCGGCGATGATGATGCCGGCGACGCTGTCGATCATCACCAACGCCTTTCCTGCCGAGGAGCGCGGTAAGGCGATCGGCACGTGGGCAGGCGTGTCGGCGCTGGCGCTCGCGATCGGCCCGGTCCTGGGCGGCTTCCTCGTCGAGAGCGTCAGCTGGCAGTCGATCTTCTTCTTGAACCTGCCCGTCGCCGTCGGCGCGGTCGTCGTGACGCTGTTCGCGGTGCGCGAGTCACGCGATGACAGCGTCGCGCAGCGGGTGGACGTGCGCGGCGTGCTGACGCTGACCACGGGCCTTGCGGCGCTCGTGCTCGCGCTGGTCGAGGGCAACGAATGGCATTGGGGTTCCACGCGCGAGATCGCGCTGTTCGCGATCGCTGCCGTCGGCCTGACCGCATTCGGGCTCGTCGAGCGCCGCCAATCCTCACCGATGGTCGACTTCAGCTTCTTCCGTTCGCGCACGTTCCTCGGCGCAAACATTGTGGCGTTCATCGTCAGCTTTGCGATGCTCGCGATGTTCTTCTTCATGGCCCTGTACATGCAGAACGTGCTGCACTACTCGCCGCTACAGGCCGGCCTACGCTTCCTGCCATCGACGCTGATGATCGTGCTGATAGCCCCGGGCGCAGGGCGCCTGGCCGACCGCGTCGGCCCGCGACCGCTGATCACCTTCGGCCTGCTGACGGTCAGTGGAGCGCTCTTCTGGCAGTCCCACCTGACCGTCTCCAGCGGCTACGGCGCGCTGTTGCCAGGCTTCGTGCTGATGGGCATTGGCATGGCGTTTGTGATGTCGCCGATGAGCACCGCAGCGATGAACTCAGTCGCACAGGCCAAGGCCGGAGTCGCCTCGGGCATCCTCTCGATGAACCGCATGGTCGGGGGTACCTTCGGCGTCGCGGTGCTGGGCGCGATGGTCGCCACCCTCGGGCGCTCGAAGATCAACCAGCTGCTGCCGCGGGCGTCCGCTACCGTGCGCGCGCACCTGGCCGCGGGCCTCGGCTCCGGCGAAGCGCCGCACGGCGTGCCAGTGCAGATCATCGACGCGGCGCAGCGCGCGTTCGTGTACGCGCTGCAGTACGGGCTGCGCCTGGGCTCCGCCGTGGCGCTGCTGGGGGCGCTGCTCGCGTGGACGCTCGTCCGCTCGCGGGTAGGCGAGGAGCCGTCGGCAGATCTGAGCGCCGAGGCTGCGCAGAGCCGCCGTCAGCGAGACCGGCTCACGGTCGCGGGGCAGGTTGGCGAGCGCCGCACGAGCGGAGCGGGCGAGGTGGCTGGCTAGGAGCACCGCGGCGATGCCGGCGGCGCGTTCAGAGCTCGCCTTCGCCGGTCAGCGCCATCGTGCCGAACTCGCGGCGGCGATACAGCAGCGGGTTGCCCGGCCCGCTCTCGGCATGCTCCACCAGCCCGACGGCGATCAGGTGGTCACCGCCCTCGTGCAGCTGCTGGAGCTTGCAGACGAGCCACGTCGCCGCACCGGAGATGCGTGGCACGCCGCGGTCGAGCTCCCACTCGACGAGATCGAACTTGTCGGGCCCCTTACGCGCGAAGTTGACGGCCAGATCCTGCTGGCCGTGATTCAAGACGTTGATCCCGAACACGCGCGACTCGGTGACGATCGCCAGCAAATCGGAGCTGCGGGCAAGCGAGACGAGCACCATCGGCGGCTCTAGCGAGAGCGAGCAGAAGGCGCTGACGGTCGTGCCGTGAGGGCGTCCGTCGCGATGGCTGGTCACGACCGACACCGGCGTACAGACACCCGCGAGCGCGTCTCTGAACGTCTCAGTATCCATCGTCGGAGACTTGGCTCTGGTCGTGACCCATGGAGATGGCGGCCATTAGATCAGGCCGCACGCCCCACGACGAGGCGCAGGCCGGCGCCGCACGGCACCACGCACGTGCTCACCGACGGCTCTCCCTCGATCAGCGCAGTGAGCTCGACCAGCTCATGCGCGTGAGACGAGACGTTGTCGACGGCGAGCAGGCCCCCGTCGGCACGCAGCACACGCAGCAGGTCGGGCCAGTAGCCGGCGTAAGCGTCGCGTTCCGCATCGAGGAAGATGAGATCCCACGCTCCGCTGGGCGCATCGCGGAGCACCTCGCCGGCGTCAGCTGTGAGCAGCTCGGCGTCGAGGCTGGCGCGGGCAAGGTTGGCCGTAGCCATCGCCGTGCGCTCCGGGTCGACGTCGACGCTCGTGAGCTGCCCGCCGCTCTGTTCGGCGGCATCGGCAAGCCACAGGGTCGAGTATCCGTTGGAAGTGCCGAGCTCGAGGATCGTCTTGGCACGGGTGGCGCGGGCGAGGACGGCGAGCAGCTCAGCGGTGTCGACCTCGACGTTGCGAAAGCGCGCCAGCCGGTCGGCCTGCGCGGCGTCGTGCTGGCGCGAGCGCTCCAGCAGATCTTCGGCGACCGCGCGGCGTGCAGCGTCCACAGGCTCAGCTTACGCTGCCGCCCTCGGGTAGGATTGCATCCTCATCCCGTTCCCGACCGACGAGGTTCCAGAGCCCGTGGCGATTGATCTCCAACAAGTCTCAGCCGTAGACACCGAGCCGGGCGAGCTGCCCAAGACGATGGCCGCGTGGGTCATCCGCGAGGAGCGCTTTGGCGAACCGAAGGACGCTTTCCAGCTCGAGGAGATCGAGGTTCCGGAGCCGGGAGCATTCGAGGTGATCGTGCGCGTGATGGCGGCGGGCGTCAACTACAACAACGTGTGGGCCGCCCTGGGCAAGCCCGTGTCGGTGATGCGCTACGGCGATCACCCCGAGTTCGGCCACCACATCGGCGGCTCGGACGCCTCGGGCGTGGTGTGGAAGGTCGGTGCGGGCGTCACGCGCTGGAAGCCGGGCGACGAGGTGGTGGTGCACTGCAACCAGGCATCCTACGAGGACCCTGAGGTGCATGGTCTGGACCCGATGGCCGCGCCTTCGCAGAAGATCTGGGGCTATGAGACCACTTGGGGCTCGTTCGCTCAGTTCACGAAGGTGCAAGCGCAGCAGCTGCTGCCCAAGCCAACCGCGCTGACGTGGGAGGAGGCAGCCTCCTACGGCCTGGTCTACTTCACGGCGTATCGCATGCTGATCACTCGTTGCAAGCTGCAGGCCGGGCAGAAGGTCCTCATCTGGGGGGCTGCTGGCGGTCTCGGCGTGTTCGCGACACAGATATGCGCCGCCGCGGGGGCGCACTCGGTGGGCGTCGTGTCCTCCGCTGAGAAGGGTGAGCTGGTCAAGCGCCTTGGCGCGGTGGACTACATCGACCGCGGCGAGTTCGCCGGCATGATGCGCAAGGGCGGCGAGTCAGAGCTCCAGGAGGCCGAGCGCTTCAAGGTCTCGCGCGCCTTCGCCAAGCGCGTCAAGGAGATGCTCGGCGACGCGCCAGACATCGTTTTCGAGCACGTTGGCAAAGCGACTTTCCCGACCTCGGTGTTCACCGTCAAGACATTTGGCAAAGTGGTCATCTGCGCGGGCACCACCGGCTTGGACCTCGACTTCAACGTCGCCTACCTGTGGATGCGCCAAAAGGAGATCCTCGGCTCGCACTTCGCCAACGCGTATGAGTGCACGAAGGCCAACGAGCTGATCGAGTCGGGGCAGATCCGCCCGGTGCTGTGGCGCACGCTCGGCTTCGATGGCGTTGCCGAAGCACATCAGCTGATGCTTGAAAACAAGCACCTGGGCAAGATCTCGATCCTGGTTGGCGCCGACGCCGAGGGTCAGGGCAAAACGACGGATGGTCCCGGAGCGATCCACGCGGAGGTCGGCGCCTGATGTCCAATGGCCGGCGCCATAGGGCGTCCTCCCTCGCTCGTGTGCCGAGCACACTTCGCTCTGTGCGTCCTTGTCTGGCTTGGCCCTCCAACATCAGGAGCGCGTATATGCAACGAATTCAGGTCGGTCGGTGATGGCCGGCACAGTGATCGTCCCCTGGTACGCGACGGGCTTCCGCGCGGATGCCTTCGAGCAGGCGCTGAACGAGGTAGCGGCGACCGCGCTGCGCTACGGCGCGAGCTCGTATGACGTCTATCGCTCGCGCGAGGACCGCTACCGCTTCCAGCAACTGGCGTCCTTCGAGGAGCACCTCAGCTGGGAACGCTACTGGGGCGGGCCGGAGATGACGTACTTTCGCGCCACGCACTCGAGCTGGTACCAGGTACCCGTGCTGTACGGCTGGTGGGACCACACTACGCACGGTGCGGTCAGCGCCGAGGCGCTCGCTAGCGGCAATGGCCATAGCAACGGCCACGGCGCCACGGTCAGCGACATCAGCTGACACCGAGGTCCCCAGCCCGCGCTATCGGTTCGCGACGCCCCTGAGACGGGCGTGGACCAAGCGGGGCTAGGACGCAAGGCGCGAAGTGTGCTCTGCACACAAGCGACTGAGGACGCCGCCCCGCGCCGCGTCCACGCCCGTCTCAGTCTCGCTCCAGGGGGGCCATTGTCAACCCGGCGCCGTTGAGCTGCTCCCAGTAGTGCTCTGCGGGCTCTTGGTGGCCGCTGTAGACGACGGCCCGGCCGGAGGCGTGAATCACGTTGGCGATCTCCATGCCGCGCTTGACGCTGATCCCGGGGATGAACCGGGCGAGCGTGCGTGCGACGTGCTCGAAGGTGTTGTGATTGTCGTTGCAGACAATCACCTTCCAAGCTCCTCCGAGCCCGGTGCCGGGTCCACCGGCGCGCGGCTTCTCGATGGTCTGATCCATGCCGCCAGGATAAAGCCCGCGGCGCAACCGTACAATTGGGAGCATGAGCGGCGATCACTCTGCGCGTCTACCCGAGCCGGACCGGCCTTGGATGATGCGCACGTACGCGGGGCACTCCACGGCGAAGGCCTCCAATGAGCTGTACAGGCGCAACCTGGAAAAGGGCCAGACGGGCCTGTCGGTCGCCTTCGACCTGCCCACGCAGACCGGCTATGACCCCGACGACGAGCTGGCGCGCGGCGAGGTGGGCAAGGTCGGCGTGCCGGTCTCCCATCGCGGCGACATGGCGCAGCTGATGGACGGCATCCCGCTGGACGCGATGAACACGTCGATGACGATCAACGCGACGGCGGCGTGGCTGTTGGCGCTTTACATCGTGGCGGCCGAGGATCAGGGCGTCCCTGAGGAAAAGCTCCAGGGGACGACGCAGAACGACATCATCAAGGAGTTCCTGGCGCGGGGCACCTACGCCTTCCCCCCCGCCCCGTCGATGCGCCTGATCGCGGACATGATCGCCTACACGGTGGAGCACGTGCCGAAGTGGAACCCGATCAACATCTGCTCGTATCACCTGCAGGAGGCGGGCGCGACGCCGGTGCAGGAGATCGCCTACGCGATGAGCAACGCGATCGCGGTGCTGGACGCGGCGCGCGAACGAGTGCCGGCGGAGCGCCTGGAGCAGGTGTTCGGGCGCATCTCGTTCTTTGTGAACGCGGGCGTGCGCTTCGTCGAGGAGCACGCGAAGCTGCGCGCGATGTCGATCCTGTGGGAGCAGCTCGGCCGCGAGCGCTACGGCGTGGAGGACCCGCGCCACCTGCGCTTCCGCTACGGCGTGCAGGTCAACTCGCTGGGCCTGACGGAGGCGCAGCCGGAGAACAACGTGCAGCGGATCGTGCTGGAGGCGCTGGCGGTGACACTGGGGCGCGACGCGCGGGCGCGCGCGATCCAGCTGCCGGCGTGGAACGAGGCGCTGGGTCTGCCGCGCCCGTGGGACCAGCAGTGGTCGCTGCGCATCCAGCAGGTATTGGCGTATGAAACGGACATCCTCGAGTACCCGGACATCTTCGAGGGCTCGAACGTGATGGAAGCGCTGGTGGAGGAGCTGCTGGAGGGGGCGCGCGCGGAGATGGCGGTCGTGGCGGAGCACGGCGGCGCGGTGGAGGCCGTCCCGTATATGAAGGCTGCCCTGGTGGACTCCCACCGCGAGCGTCTGCGCAAGATCGAGTCGGGCGAGCAGGTGGTGGTGGGGCAGAACCGCTTCACCGAGACGGAGGTCTCGCCGCTGACAACCGACGCGGAGGGCGGCATCCTCGTCGTGGACCCGGCTCTGGAAGCGCAGCAGATCGAGGACGTGCGCCGCTGGCGCTCCGAGCGCGACCAGTCGGCTGTAGATGAGTCGCTTGCAGCGCTGGCGGCCGCGGCCGGTGACGACAGCGCTCAGGAGAACCTGATGGTGGCGACGATCGCGGCTGCACGTGCGGGCGCGACGACGGGCGAGTGGTCGCGGACGTTGCGCGAGGTGTTCGGTAGCTACCACGGCCCTACGGGCGTGGGCGAGGCAGCGGCGGCGGCAGCGGACGCCGATATGAGCGAGCTGCAGGGCGAGGTCTCACGCCTGCGGGAGAAGCTTGGCCGCCGTCCGAAGATCCTCGTGGGCAAGCCGGGGCTGGACGGCCACTCCAACGGCGCGGAGCAGATCGCGGTGCGCGCGCGCGACTCGGGCATGGATGTGGTCTATGAAGGCATCCGCTTGACGCCGCAGCAGATCGCCGCCTCAGCACTGCAGGAGGGCGTGCACGTGATCGGCCTGTCGATCTTGTCTGGCTCACACCGCGAGCTGATTCCGGCGGTTATCGATGCGCTGCACGATGCGGGCGTGACCGCGCCGGTGGTCGTGGGTGGGATCATTCCCGAGCAGGATGTGGCGGCTCTGCGCAAGGCGGGTGTGGCTGCCGTCTACACCCCCAAGGACTTCGACATCACGCGCATCATGCGCGACATCGTGGCGCTGGTGGGCGCGGGCGCCAATGGCTCCTCCGCTAACGGCTCGGCGTGAGCGCTGACGGCGCTGCCCTGGGCGCACGCCTGCGCGAACGAGACCTGAGCGCCGCACCGGCGGCGCTGAACCTGCTGGAGAGTACCGCCCCGGCTGACCTCGAGCAGGCGGCGGCACTGCTGGGCGAGGTCTCCCCCATGGCGCTCGGCGGTGAGGCTCCTGGACATGTGATCGGGGTGACGGGCCCTCCGGGTGCGGGCAAGTCGACGCTACTGTCGGCCCTGTTGCATGCGTGGCGCAGTGGAGGCCCACCCACCCGCACCGCTGCGGTGCTTGCCGTCGATCCGAGCTCGCGCCGTTCAGGGGGCTCGCTGCTGGGCGATCGCGCGCGGATCGAGTTCGACCCCGCCGATGGCGGCACGTTGATCCGCTCGAGCGCAGCCGAACAGCGTCTGGGCGGACTCGCGCGAGCGACCCGTGTCTCAGCGGACGCGCTGGCGGCGGCTTTCGACATCGTCGTGATCGAGACGGTCGGTGTGGGGCAGGCTGAGACGGACGTCGCCGATGTGGCGGACACGGTGGTGGTGGTCGTGCAGCCGGGCAGCGGCGACGTGTTGCAGTTCCTGAAGTCGGGGATCATGGAAACACCGGATGTGCTGGTGGTGACGAAGGCCGACCTCGGCCAGATCGCGATGCGCGCCCGGCGCGATCTGACAGCTGCGCTGCGCTCGCTCGGCTCGCGTGAGACGAGCGTGCTCGCCGTCTCCGCGGTGTCACCGCCGAGCGGCATTGAGGAGCTCGTTGCGTCACTAGACGAGCACCGTGGCGAGCTCGATATCGCCGAGCGGCGCGTGCGCGCCCGGCGCGCAGGTGCGCTGAACGATTTCAGCGTCGAGCATGGCGAGCGGGGAATGCGCGCGGTCGGCGGGCGCCGCGCCGCGCAAGCGCTGCTGGCCGAGCAGGACCCAGCTGCGGACTTGCCAGCGCTCGTGGCGGCACTCGAACAGCGCATGGGATGAGACGCAACCTGCTGAGCATGTTTGGAGCGTTTGTGCTGGCGAGCGCGCTTGCGGGTGCGCTTGGCGCGGTCAACCTCGGCACTGCGCTTGCGTTCGGGCAGATGGCGTTCGCAGCGACGACCGCGTATGTGATCCTCAGGCGCTGAGCCCGGGCACCGATTTCGACGGGACGCCGCGCGCGGGGCTCGGCTCGTAGCACCGCTGCTCGCGCGAGGCTCGGCTCGGCTCGGCTCGTAGTATCGCTGCTCACGTGGGACTCGGTTCCTGCCGGCGCGCCCACGCGTAGCACTCGCCACGCGGCGACGTCCCTCACCGGCGATCGGCGAGGAACTGGCGTGTAACGAGATCCGCGCTCGGCAGACTGTAGGACAAGCAGATGCTCGTTCTCTTGACCTTTGCAGTGCTCGCCGGCGCAGGCACGGCGCTTTCGCCGTGCGCGCTGCCGGTGCTGCCGGCATTGCTTTCGGCCGGCGGCGTCGGCGGCAGGCGCCGGCCGCTGGGCATCGTGCTGGGGCTGTCGATCACCTTCACGGTGACCGTGGTCGGGCTTGCGAACGTGGTCGACGGCGTTGGCCTGGGCGACGACCCGCTGCGAGACGTGGCAGTGGTGGTGCTGCTCGTGTTCGGCCTGGCGCTACTGATGCCCGATGTCGCGGCGCGCATCGAGGCACCGCTGTCACGGCTAGCGCGTTTTGGACCACGGACTGCGGGGGATGGCTTCGGCTCAGGGCTGCTCGTGGGCGGGGCGCTCGGCTTCGTGTACACGCCATGTGCGAGCCCGATCCTCGCGGCGGTCATCTCGGTCAGCGCTGCGTCAGGCAAAACGATCGCGATCGGGCTCGCCTACGCGGCCGGCTCGGCGATCGTGCTGCTCGCGTTGGCGCTTGGCGGCAGGCGCGTGTTCGACCGCGTGCGCAGAGCTGGGCGCGGTCCGATGCTGCAGCGCGCGCTCGGCGCGATCATGATCCTGACGGCGATCGCGATCATCACGAACCTCGACGTGAACTTCGACCAGTTCGTCGCCGAAAAGATCCCCGACGTGAACCTCACCGCGTCGCTGGAGTGCTCGAAAACGGTGACCAGCCGCCTGGATCAGATCACCGGGCACAAAGCCAAGTTCGTCGCGGCCAACGGCTCCTCGGATTGCGAAGGCTCCGGCACGACGAAGGTCGATCCGGTTGCGCACAACGCAAGCCAGGCGACGCTGCTCGCTGCCGCACACAAGCTGCCGGTCTTGGGAACCGCGCCGGAATTCACGGAAACCCAGGATTGGTTCAACACACCTGGCAACAGGCCGCTGACGCTCGCGTCGCTGCGCGGACGCGTCGTGCTGGTCGACTTCTGGACGTACACGTGCATCAACTGCATCCGCACGCTGCCGTACCTGAAGGCGTGGAACGCGGCCTACGCCAAGGACGGTCTGACGATCGTCGGCGTGGAGGCGCCGGAGTTCCAGTTCGAGAAGAACGCCGCCAACGTCGCCAATGCGATCGGGCAGTTCGGTTTGCGCTACCCGGTGGTCCAGGACAACAACATGGGCACGTGGAACGCGTACGGCAACGAGTACTGGCCGGCGGACTACCTGATCGACGCCAAGGGCCAGGTCCGCTACGCGACGTTCGGCGAGGGCTCCTACGAGGAGACCGAAACGGCGATCAGGGCGCTGCTCGCTGAAGCCGGCTACCAGGTGGGCGCCAAGAGCCACCCGACTGACGTGATCGCGCCTTCTGAAATCGCCACGCCGGAGACGTACATGGGCACGTTGCGCGCGCAGGGTTGGACCGACGGCCCGGAGACCGGCACGCACGACTACGGACCGCCGCCCAGCGGCGCGCTGCCCCTCAACGACTTTGCCTATAGCGGCACCTGGGACATCGCCAGCCAGCCGGCGGAAGCGATCTCCGGCGCTGGTGTGGACATGGAGTTCAAGGCCAAGAACGTATACCTGGTGCTGAGCTCGCCAGGCGAACGACCGCTGCCGGTGCAGGTGCTGCTCGATGGGCGTCCGATCCCCGCCGCGGAGGCCGGCGCCGACGTGCACGACGGCGTGGTCACGGTGCGCCGCCAGCGCCTGTACTGGCTCGTGTCGCTGCCGGACGACCAGCAGCATCGCCTGTCGCTGCGCTTCGCCAATGGTGTCACCGGCTACGACTTCACGTTCGGCTAGGCGTCGCACCTCAGCCAGAGGCGGGCACGCTGATCCTGCTCGCCCAAGTCGCGGACGAGCTCTGAGCTAGCGGGCTTCCCGCTGGCACCTGAGCTCGCCGCGCTTCCCCCTATTTTTTCCTGTGCTTGCCGGGCACGCAGGTGTGGAAGGTACGCGCTTCCTCGTAGACCTTGCCCTTTGAGGAGATCGCGATCAGCGCGACTTTGAACGTGCCCTTGGGCAGGCCGATCAGGCTGACCGTCGTGGCGTGCTTGGACAGCTTGCCCTTCTTGACGAATTTGCCGTTGATCTGCACTTCCACGCTCACGAGCTTTACGCCTTTGGGCGCGCGCGGATGTACGAGGAACTTGCGCCGGCTCAGGCACATCTTGCTCGACGGCAAACCTAGGGTCTTCGCGTTCAAAGCCACGACGAGGACCTCGCCCCCACACGCGCTCACGGAGCCCTCGTTGGCTGCGTCTCCGCTGTAGGTGGCCTTCCAGTAGTAGGTGCCCGGCCCGGGCTTGACGGAGGACGAGGCGCCGGCGACGCCATTGACGACTGACGCCACGCTGACGGCTGCTGCCACCACTGTGCACTTGCTGTCCTTGTATAGGGCGTAGCTGACGGTGCCACCGGCGCTTGCCGCGAACGAGCCTGCGATCTGCGCCTTGTCGCTCACTGTGGTTCCGTTTGGCTCCGTGAGCGATGCGCCGCTGATGCCCCCGCCCGACTGGACCGTACTGATACTCGTGGGCGCGAGTACGGTGAGTACCTCGCTGCCGCATGGACTCGTAGAGGGTTCATGGCCGACGTCACCGCCGTAGCTTGCCCGCCAATAATATTTCCCGGGTGCCAGCGTGACAGCGGACGACGCCCCCGCGACGCCCCCAGCGACACCAGCCGACCCCGCTGGCGTGGCAGCCCCTGAGCAGCTCGAGTTGGCGAAGGCTTCGTAGCTGACCGAACCCGCGGCGCTGGAGCCCCCAGCGCCGCCGATGGTGGCCGCGTCTGTGACCGCTGCACCCTGCGAGACCGTGATCGATGTGCCGCTCTGACCCCCACCCGAGAGCCTCGTGGAGACGGTTGTGTTGGTAGCGAGGTTGGCTACCTCGACGCCACCTTCGTCATCGTAGGTGAGCCATCCGCGTCCATCGCTCGCGACCGCCAGCCGTGGCGGCCCCGCGAAGGCACCGTTGATCGCGGCGACTTCGCGCTCGCCATGGAAGCTCTGCCCGCCGTTGGTCGATTCCGCGAAATCGAACACGTTGTTGCCGGCGCCGGTCACAACCGGCCAAACGGCGTAGAGATAGCCTGTTTCCGGGTTCTCGAAGATGTCGCTCGTCAGGTCCGACGTGAGGTTGGACGCGACTTCGACTGGTGCTTCGAACGTATCTGTCGTTTCGTTGAATTTGCGCAGGTCGAGCACCGCGGGTTCGGCTTCACCAGCTGGGTAGTCAGATGAGAGCATGAACAACCCGGCCGGGCCGCTCGCGAGCCGAGGGCTGGAGCCCACCGTGACGAAACTCGGGCCTGTCCAGTGTTTTTCTTCGTCGGCGGGGCTGCCTTTGTTCACGTAGAAGTGAATGTTGTCGTGTTCTTCGAGGTTGAAATAGGCCTCGACTGGCAGGTGCGATGCCGTCGTGAATCCCAGGCTCCCTTCGTCGGCGAATGCCCCCGGGGTAGCAAAGGAGAACTCCGCCGGCGTTTTGAGCGTGTTGGAGACTTCTGCGAAGCTGATGCCGGGATTGGTGGAGGCAATGTCGAAGTAATCGGCTGTCGGTTCTTTTTCCGTCGCCGTGTGGTTCGGGTTGAGCAGCACATCATCGATGCCTGTTTTGTCACCGTAGCTACCCGCCGTGACGGGGGCCGAGAAGCTTGCGCCACCGTTGGTCGAGGTCCAGATGAGCGTGTCGTCGGGGACATAGCGCGGGCCGACCACGTACACCACGCCGGGCCGCGTGCCGAGCACCGCATATGCCTGGGTGACGTCTTCCTCATCCGAGTTACCTGGACTCGGCAGCGGCAGCACGATCGGCGCGGTACACGAGCCCCCGCGAGGGATCTTGCAGAACATGGTCGTGTCTGGTCCGTCCGGTAGCCCAGGCGCGACCTCCCACGCGAAATAGCCCGTGCCGCTGGCTTCGGTAACGACCACGCCGACGGATTCGGGGGTAGGGCTGAGAGAGAAGAGGTTGTTCGCCGACGCGGCTGCGGGTAGCGCCAGCGCACAGCAGAGCCCGAGCAGCCCCGCCGCCAACCGAGACGCCAGCACACCAGAGATGATCCCAACCCGATCCGAGCTGCGGCGCACGATGCCCCCTTTGGTTGCGGGCCCCGCGCCCATTGAGTCGAGGCCATTGAAGATCAGGGAAAACTACACCCTGGCGCGACGCGAGTCCGCGTGCCATCCAGGTAGACGTCGCGAGGGGCCTACAATGCGCTCATGGAGGGCTCGATGGCAGAGACGAGCGCGCGCAGCTGGCTGCGGTGCTATCGCTGCTGGTCGCAAGACCTGGAGGTGCAGGTCCACTACGAGGGCATCCACAAGATCGATCCCGACACCGGCGAGCGCGCGGAAGTCGTAGACGAGCTCCAGGAGGCCGTGGTGCAGTGCCTGGACTGCATGCACGACCAGCCTCACCTGGGCTTCAACAACGGCCGCGTGGAGCCGATCGAGGATCGCTGGGAACGGATGATCGCGGGCACCCCGTGGGTCGCCTCGTGCACGGTCACGGTCGACTCTGAAGACGTCGAGAGCTGTTCGGGACCAGAGGCCGGAGATGCCCTCTCCTACGCAGCCTTCGGCGAGCACGGCGTGCGCGAGTTCTTCACGCATGTGCGCTTCCACAAGCACGAAGACGACGCCCGCATCATCGTGCACCTGCTTGTCGAGCTGTATGCGCGCTCGCTGGAGGAGGCCACCGACGTGCTCGAGTCATCGGCGCGCGGCGCCCTGACGATCACCTCGCTGGCCGAGGAGTCACGGCCCCCAGCAGCAGGCGGTGAGACGCATGGGCATGACTAGGCCGCCGCTAGGCGGCGCGAGGCGGCGTCCTCAGTCGCTCGCGTGCGTAAGCACGCCACGCTCCTTGCGTCCTTGCCTCGCTTGCCTATCGACGTCCTAGCGCTAGGCGGCGCGAGGCGGCGTCCTCAGTCGCTCGCGTGCGTAAGCACGCCACGCTCCTTGCGTCCTTGCCTCGCTTGCCTATCTACGTCCTAGCCCAGCGACTTGCTAGTCAGCGTTTTTGCGTCGTCAGGCCGGCGTGAGACGCATCACGGGGATGCGTCTGATGCCTGCGGTGCGCTGTTCGTACTGGTTGTAGCCGCTGTAGACGAGCTTGGCTAGCTCGAACAGGCGGTCGCGGTCCTCGCCGCCGGTCTCGTGCGCCGTGTACGGTCCCGAGCGCCCCTTCGCTTCGAGCGTAACGTCGGGATTGGCCTTGAGGTTGTAGTACCAGGCGGGGAACTTCGCCCGCCCGTAGCTGGAGGCGATCAGGATCACGTCCTCACCGTCGGTGAAGTACAGGAGCGGCACCGTTCGCTCGCGCCCAGATCGTGCGCCGCGAACGGTGACGAGCACGATCGGGATCTGACCGAGCGTGTGGTCCAGGCGCCCGCGGGTGGCACGCAGCAGCCATGGATCGATCCTGGCACCTACCTGCGAGGAGAACCAGGTACCAGCGTTGGTGAGCGCGAACGCGGTGACGCGTCGCTTGAGCTCCGAGTTGGCGGTCTTCTCGGGATCGACCCCTGGGATCGCCCCGGCCACAGCGTCAGCCCAGGCGCTCTTCGAGCGCGTCCAGCTGACGAGTCAGCTCCGGCGGCAGGTTCTCGAATTTCGCGAGGTACTCACGGAACTGGGGCAACTGCGTCTTCCACTCGGCGGTATCGACGTGCAGCAGTTGTGCCATGGCGTCATCGGTGACGTCCACGCCGCGCGTGTCGATCCCTTCGGGCCCCACCGGCGGCATCCAGCCAATCGGCGTCTCGGTCGCCGCGCCGTGGCCAGCGCAACGCGCGAACACCCACGAGAGCACACGCGAGTTCTCGCCGTAGCCGGGCCACAAGAAGCGCCCGTCGTTGTCCTTGCGAAACCAGTTGACGTAGAAGATCTTCGGCAACACCGCACCCTCGCGGCGCCCGATCTCCAGCCAGTGGGCGAAGTAGTCGGCCATGTTGTAGCCGCAGAAGGGCAGCATCGCAAACGGGTCGAAGCGCAGTTCCCCCACGGTGCCGGCGGCGGCGGCGGTCTTCTCCGAGCTCATCACCGCACCGAGAAACACGCCGTGCTCCCAGTCGAGCGCCTCGGTCACAAGCGGCACGACCGTCGAGCGGCGCCCGCCGAACAGCATCGCGTCGATCGGCACGCCGGCCGGGTCCTCCCACTCCGGCGCGATCGCCGGATCCTGCGACGCGGGCGTCGCGAAGCGGGCGTTCGGATGCGCCGACGGTGGGGGGGGCGGGTCCGAATCCGGCGTCCAGTCGTTGCCATGCCAGTCAGTCAGGTGCGCCGGCGGCACCTTGGTCAGACCCTCCCACCAGATGTCTCCGTCATCGGTCCTCGCGCAGTTCGTAAAGATCGTG
>Ga0070762_10000030_pt1 | contig 39728 bp, 35 predicted proteins | sample HubBroMetageREF2_FD_66726 | JGI IMG/M metagenome (GOLD analysis project Ga0070762, IMG submission 66726) | Reference soil microbial communities from the Hubbard Brook experimental Forest, New Hampshire, USA - Hubbard Brook CCASE Soil... | ecosystem: Environmental > Terrestrial > Soil >...
GTCACGATCTCGAAAACAAAGATTGGACCCACGGAGTTCCATGAAGTAGAAGCTTTCGCCGAAACCGAGAGTAACGAGGCTGACGTGAAGTTCTATCACGCCTTCCGGAACGGAAGCTGCTACGAATTCATTCTGGGTCTCGAGACCGCCGCGGAATCCAACTCGGACGAGCCCAAACCTGGCGTCAAGCTGGTCGACGGCAACGAAGTCTTTCGTCAACTGAACTGGATGCTTTCCACGGTGAAGATCCAGCCCGTCGCCACACCAGGAAAAACCACTCCGGAAGTAGCCGCCGACACGCCGACCGCTCCAACCAGCGCCGCCATAACTGAGGCCCACTGAGAACGAAAGGCCACGCTCGATTATGAACGTGGCCTTTCCCCCTCCGACGATTGCTACAAAATTACATCGATCGAAATTTGTATCCCCGGATGCACCGGGCTAAGCAGGTAATATCCGCCGTCGATGAAATCGACGTAGACCACGTCTGTGTAAGCCCAGCCCACCGGCCACGGTTGCGCGATCACGAACCAATAGCCGCCGTACTGAAATCGCGGCGTTCCTGCCACGATCACCGGATGCCCAATACTAAAGGTGTGCGCCCGCCCGAAGTTGGACCGGAAACGGTCCTCAGGTATACGCCCGCCCTGCTTGGCATCGGCCCGTTGATCCTGACGTTCATCCTGACGAGCGGCAGATTTCTCTTCCTGCTGCGCGTGCTTGTCCTTGTCTTCTTGCTTTTCTGCTTTTTCTTTGTCTATCTGCTTGTCTTTGTCGACTTGTTTGTCTTCCTGCTTCTCTTGTTGGTCCGCTTTTGCGTCCGGCTCTGCCCGCTTCTCTTCCTGCGGATGCGAATCGTCCTGAGCAAAGACGGGTACGGAAATTCCCAGCAGTACAGCCAATGCGGTCGTGCTCAAAACTGTCGTCAGCTTCATTCGTGTTGCCTCCATTTCATTTGTTGACGGACGTCCTAAGTTCGAAACTTGGACTGTGAATCTTGCGAGGCCTCCGCAAGCGCATCGAAACCTGGCGCGGAGAAACTTATGTGAGCAACACAGCCTTGGTGGCCACACGGACAGGCAATGTCAGTTTCTCTGCTGCCGGCGTCCTTGCATACCTGGCTGCAGTACGCGTCACTGGCATTGCAACTACACAGAACGTGTGCGCACTTCTTCGAGTCGGTTCGCTTCATAGGTCTTCTCCACTACCGGCGGACACCTTAGTTGCAGGAATTCATTCGAAGGTGGCCTATGCTGGATCGACTCCGGGGGGCCTGGGGCGGCTCGGTGAACTTGTCTCGGGAAATCCGTGTAGAAATCGCGCTTTTAGCCAGTAAGAATTCGTCCGGTTTATGGTAGGATGCGCAAGTTGCGGCGTTTCGAGCATCTAGTGTTGCGCTCGAAGGAGACAGCGTCCCATGATTCACCCACAACCCCCGATGCACCGCGAAGACTTGATGAAGCCTGATTTGCTCAGCGAGATTGTTCTGGTCGCGAGCGGCCTCATCCTGTTCGTACCATTGCTGCTGATTTTGATCGCCGCATGCACGCAGTCGATTGCAATGCGCTAATCACTTTCGATCCTGCGGGGCGGACGCTCCTGTCCGCCGCGCTTGATTTCGAGTCTTTCTCTCTGGTTTAGACTTCAAAAATCAAAGGCGACGCACCTCTCTGGAGCGGCATGCCTTTCTCCGGATAAACTCAGACATGCAGATTCGAGCTCTGTCCGAGCAGGACGCGGAAATATTCTGGCCACTGCGACTCGAAGCCCTCGAAACCGAGCCGCTGGCCTTTTCGTCGGCAGCTGCGGCGCACCGAAAGACTACAACGCCCGCTTCCATGGCCTCCCGTCTCGGCCCCGGTCCCGAAAACAACAACTTTGTACTGGGAGCATTTGTTGACGGTCAGCTGATCGGGATGGTTGGGTTCTTCCGCTCTCCCGGCGAAAAGACCAGGCACACCGGAAGGGTTTGGAGCGTATACGTCAGACGCGAGCACCGCGGAAAAGGCATTGGAAGAGCGCTAATGGAGGAGCTTGTGCGCCGCGCCCGGGTGCAACCGGATCTAGAACAGATAAACTGGCAGTCGCAGACGGCCAAGCTGCGGCCAGAAAGCTTTACTTGCAACTGGGTTTTAAAACCTACGGGCGGGAGCCTCGAGCGTTAAAGGTAGGGAATGTCTATGTCGACGAAGACCTCATGGTTCTCATGCTTCAAAAAGCCTGAACCCGGATAGGGAGGACGCTATTGTCCGCCGCTTTTGATCTTAACTAAAGTATCTCGATCTTGAGCCAAAAGCTAAGCGCTCGAAGTTGTTTACGACTTCTGCAGCCGGATCGAACCGTCTCCCGTATGAACCGTAATCAGGTTGCCTCCACCATTGATTTTTCCGTGAATGTTTTTCTCGCCCAGACGTCCTTCGACGGCGACTGGGATGTCCGCCTCAATGTGCCCATCGCCCGTATGGAGATCGACATCGGCGGCAAGGCTACCAGGCAGTTCGAGAGTGACTCCGCCATCGCCAGTGTGAAGGGTCCAGCCCGAAGTAACCGTCGACCCGACCAGTGCCCGCGCTTCAATGCGGCCGTCTCCGGTGGTCAGGTCGAGCACGTCAAATCGTCCGGCGGCGGTAATGTGACCGTCACCGGCACGCGCCCGCAACGTGCCATCCACTGAGTCAATATCCTGATGGCCGTCGCCAGTCTGCAGGTCCATTTCACCTTTCAAATTCGCCACTCGGATAGCGCCGTCTCCGGTATGCAGATTGACGCGTCCTTCTCGCGGCATGTGGATCTCAACGTCCACTTGGTAGCCGTGAAAATTGAAGTTAATAATATGAACATCGTGCGGAAAATGGATCCGGAGCTCCACCGAGTCCCCGGACTGGTGTTCCTCAATCTTGAGGCCGTGCTCGCCAATCTTGTAATGCTCTGAAGTCACGCGAGCTTCAATGGTCTTCTGATCCCAGGTATCCACATGGATGTTGGCGTCGGAGGTTTCCACGCGGAGATCAGGTTTTCCCGTAAGCGTGTAGGTTTTCGACCACTCATCTGCGCGGGCGAACGTCGCGACCACCAGGCAAACACCCAGGGCGGCCAAAGCAAAGCGTTTCATAGATTTTCTCCTGAGGCCGAGTGAAGGCACTCCCACCGCGGCAATAGACGGTGATACGCAGCGATTGTCACCCCGGTTCCGTGAAAGTCAAAAGGCTTCGTGGGAATCGAAGATACACTACTGCTTTCCAGAGCTACAATGTAGCTATGCTTGCGTCGGGGCCAAAACGACAGCCGGATCCGAACCTGCCCGACCACCCTTCATCCGAACAGCACCGCATTCCGCAAATATATACCCTGGAGGCAACGGGGTTGCTGGTGATTGCGACGTTGATCCTGATCTTGACCTTCGTGCGCTACTGGCATCATATTCCCTGGGGCGCACGCTGATCGTGGTTCTCGATCCGCTTCTGGTAGTAGTCCTGGGTCCGACGGCCAGCGGGAAGACCGCGCTTTCGGTGGCTCTTGCAGAGCGCTTTCATGGCGAAATAGTGAATTGCGATTCAGTCGCCATGTATCGCGAATTCGAGATCGGAACAGCGAAGCCAACCCCAGCGGAGCGTGCACGAGCGCGACATCATCTTCTCGATCTTGTAGAACCCACTGGCTACATGACCGCAGGCGAGTATGCGCGATTGGCGCGACAAACTGTCGCAGAAATCAAGTCCCGGGAGCACCTTCCGATAGTGGTCGGAGGCACGGGGCTCTATCTTCGTGCCTTGCTGGACGGACTGTTTCCCGGCCCTCAGCGTTCCGAAGAACTGCGCGCAAGGCTGCGCCAGCGGGTAGAACAGAATGGCCCGGACTATCTGCACCGCGTGTTGCGCCGTCTCGATCCAGATGCCGCCGCAAAAATTCATGCCAACGATATCCCCAAGCTCATCCGGGCCATTGAAGTCTGCCTGGCTTCGCGGAAAAGGATGACCGAGATGTGGAAGCAGCGCCGCGATCCGTTGACTGGTTTTCGAATCTTGCGAGTGGGGCTGAACCCCGACCGCGATACGCTTTACGCCCGCATCAACCAACGCGCAGAGCAAATGTTTGACTCAGGGCTGGTCGAAGAAACCGGCCTATTGTTGGCAAAATACGGCGATACGGCTCGCCCGCTGACGTCATTGGGATATAAGCAGGCAGCGCAACTTCTGCGCGGTGAAATTGATGGCAAGACGGCTCTCCACGCCGCACAGCAAGCGCACCGAAACTACGCCAAACGTCAGATGACCTGGTTCCGTCGCGAGCCGAACGTAGTCTGGCTCGCGGGATTTGGAAACGATCTCGCGATTCAGCAAAAAGCAGCGGCGCTAGCTGTAGAAACGTAGCTTGCTACGTTTCTAGACTCTCAAGCTTCTCCGCCATCTCCAGCAGCTTGATAACGCTGTTCCAGTTTCTCCCCGTTCCGGCAGTCTTGAGCTTCTTCTCGACCGTTAGCCACGACAGCTTGGGGCGCGCCATGCCGTTGGGAAAATAAATGTACACTTCGCGACCGTCGATGTGCATTTCCTCAGGGTCCGCTTTGATCTTTAGAGCCTGCTCCAGCGCCTCGGCAGCTGGATGGCTCTCAAGGAACATCACGAGAAGTTTGTTCGGCTCGATACTATGCCGGGTTCGGAATGGGTTTCTTACAACCACATGTTTGAGTTCGGAAGTTGTCCGAAGTATGACGCGGGGACGAAAACCGAAGTCCCGCTCGATGGCGCCTTCAATCCGCTTTGCCAGTGCGGTAAGACTTTGCGCCTTGGTCCGAAAAACCACATTGCCGCTCGCTACATAGGTTCGCGCGTTCCGCAATCCAAGCGACTCATAGAGTGCCCGCAGCGCCTCCATCTTAATCTTGTTGTGGCCCGCAACATTGACGCCGCGTAGCATAGAGACGATCACAGGCATAGCGCGTTTCAGTATATCCGGTGGGGCAGTTTCCGAGGTCTGAGACCGGAAAGCCAATCCCGTGCTATCGTCTGCTCATGCGCCGACAGATTGCGTTGATCTTCCCAGTGCTCTTTGTCCTCGTCTGCTCATCCTTTGCTAAAGAAAAGTATCAGCAACCCGGCCCCATCCACCTTGATCGCCAAGGTGAAAAATGGGCGGAGCAAACCCTACACAAACTCTCGGCGGAAGAAAAAGTCGGCCAACTTTTTGTGGTGTGGGTGCGCGCCAAATTTCTGAACGTCGAGGCGCCCGAGTATCTGCAACTCCGCGACGACATCCGCAAATACCATCTTGGCGGACTCACCATGACCGTGCCTTGGGATCCCCCATTTCTTTATCGGAGCCAGCCTTACGAGGCTGCCGAAATTCTCAATCGACTGCAGCAGGATTCAAAGCTGCCATTATTGATTGCGGCTGACTTCGAGCGCGGAGTCAGCATGCGTCTGCATGGCGCCACCGAATTTCCCCATGCCATGGCATTCGGAGCCGCAGGCAAACTGGACCATGCCGAGGCCTTCGGCCGCATCACCGCTCAGGAAGCTCGCTCCATCGGCGTGCACTGGAACTTCTTTCCCGATGCCGATGTCAACTCGAATCCCGCGAATCCCATCATCAATACGCGTTCCTTTGGCGAAGATCCGCAGCAGGTCGGCGATCTCGTCACAGCGTACATCCGCGGCGCCCGCGCCAACGGAATGATGACTACGGTCAAACACTTTCCCGGCCACGGCGACACCGCAACCGACTCTCATCTAGGCGTGGCCCAGGTGACTGGCGATATGGCGCGCCTCAAGTCCGTGGAACTTCCGCCGTTTCAGCGGGCAATTGAAGCTGGCGTGGATTCCGTTATGGTGGCCCATGTCTCCATCCCCGCTCTCGACCCCGATCCCAACCACGTGGCCACAACCTCACCCCAGATCGTTACCGGTCTGCTCAAGAACCAGCTCGGGTTTAAGGGAATCGTCGTCACCGACGCCCTCGATATGGCCGGCCTCACTCGCCTTTATGGCGCTCATATTGGCCGTGCGGCGGTAGACGCTTTTAAGGCGGGCAACGACGTCCTGCTCATCCCCGCCAACCTCGACGCATCCTATCGCGCCATGCTCGAAGCCGTCCGCTCAGGCGAGATTCCGCGCACTCAGCTTGACGCCTCTGTCCTTAAGATATTGAAAGCAAAGGCTTCACTAGGCCTGAATAAAACGCGCCTGGTGAATATAGAGGCTCTCTCGAGCCTAATTGGAAAGCCTGAGAACTTGGCCATCGGCCAGCAAATCGCAGACGACTCCATCACCCTGGTCCGTGACAACGGCAAGCTGCTGCCTGTGAAATCTTCGGGAACCGCCGCCCCTGGTCTTCCGTATCAAACAGTGGAAGAAGTGCGCGACACGATGGTCGTCATAATATTCTCCGACGACATGCGCACCGAAGCTGGACGCAAGTTGGAACGTGAGATCCGCGAACGCGTGCCGGACGCTAATGTGATTTATATCGATCCCCGCATCGCCGCCGTGATGGCCGGCGACGTGTTAAAGGCCGTGGACAACGCGCAATCCGTGATTGCGGCGGTGTACGAAGTCCCAGTCGCAGGAAAAGTGATGAAGGGTACAAACGGCGTGACCAACTCTGTAGGCCTGTCGCAAGCGAGTGGCGCACTGTTGCAGAAAGTGCTGGATCATGCCGCGGAGAAAACCGCCGTGCTTGCAATGGGAAATCCATACCTGGCGCAAGACTTCCCTGGAATCCAAAACTATCTTTGCACGTTTTCCAACGCGACGGTTTCAGAGGTCAGCGTGGTAAAAGCGTTGTTCGGAGAGATTGCGATTCGCGGACATCTTCCAGTCAGCATTCCGAATATCGCCCCGCGTGGCGCCGGGATTGAACGTACCGCGCAAATCGCGCAAGGAGGTTCACGCCATGCGTATTCCCGAAACAACTAACTGGCTTCCGATCGCCGCGATCGTGGCGACGCTCGCGCTTTTGCCAGCATGCAGCATCAATGTGAAAGACCACGACGGTGACAGCAACAGTAAAGTCGATATCAGCACCCCCCTGGGAGGAATTCACGTTGACGAGAATGCGGATGCCCGTGACGCCGGTCTTCCCGTCTATCCGGGCGCCAGGATGAAACCGAAGACCGGAGATGGCGACGGAAAGAGCGCCAACGTCAATCTGTCCGCCTTCGGCTATGGCTTGAAGGTTGTAGCTCTCGAGTACGAGTCCAACGACCCGCCCGACAAGATCATCGCTTACTACCACGACCAACTGAAGAAATACGGTAACGTGCTGCAATGCCACGGCAGGCGCTTTAAAGTCGATGACGACGTCCCAGCGATTGGGGGTAAGAATGGCGTTGTGGTAGGCGGCAGTCTCAAATGCGATTCTGACGACAACGGCAAAACGATCGAGCTCAAGGCCGGAACCGATGACAACCAGCACATCGTTTCTGTCGATCCCGAAGGTAAAGGCTCTGACTTTGCCATCGTCTGGGTGCGAGTCCGCGGCAAGCAAGGCGAAATCTAGGAGGAAGTATGTCTCGATCTGTAATACGGTTCCAGGCGATCTACCAACTGGTTCCGACGCTAGCTTTGACAGCCGCGTTCGGAGTGTTGCTGGGTTTGTCTGCACCGAGTGCCAGAGCCCAGCAAGACAACGGAAACCAAGACAAGCATCTCGACATCCGCAGCTCAGCCGGCGATCTGCACGTGGGGAACGACGTCAATCTCCGCGACATCGGATTGCCTATCTATCCCGGCGCCCGCCTCAAGCACGACAATGACAGCAAGAACAGCGCTAACATCGGAATTTTCACGGCGGCGTTCGGAATGAAGCTGGTCGTCATCGACTACGATTCTGACGACTCTCCCGGCAAACTCATCGCCTACTATCGGGACCAGCTAAAGAAATACGGTAGGGTGCTCGAGTGCCACACCAGCGAGCACGGCGGGGATGTTCACGTGAATGCCGGCAAGGACGACTCCAACGGGTCCGAGCCAGTCAAGTGTGAAGGCGGCAACACCGGCAACGTCGTCGAATTAAAAGTCGGGACTCAAGACAACCAGCATCTGGTGTCCATCGAGCCGTCGGTGAACGGCAACGGTTCCACCTTCGCTCTGGTCTACGTTCGCATGCGAGGCAAACAAGGGGACATCTAAGAGCTCGGGATTGTATGGCCCCGCCGGCCGCGCCGCTGATTTCTTGCGAACCGCAAGCCTCTGCTGTACCTTGAAACTCGGTGGAACATCCTTGCCATAAATGTGGCGCAGGCGTCGAAGACGGCACTCCGTTCTGTCCGCGCTGTAATGCCCCGCAGATTCGAGTCGCTGGACCTTCTTCGCTCACCCCCGTTGCCGCGACACCCAACGTGATGGTCGAGCAGTCCGCTTCCTACACCACACCTTTGCCGACGGCCCTCGATTGGCACCAGGCTTTTCCCTGTGCTGCGATTGCCCTTGTGGTAGGCGTTTTCGTAATCGCTGTCAGCAAGTCTACCGGGCTAGGTATGCTCACCGCGGGGTTTCTGTCCGTAGTCCTTTACCGTCGCCGTTATCCTCTAACTCATCTCACGGCTGGCATGGGAGCACGCTTGGGCGCGCTCACAGGCGGGTTGGCATTCGGCGTACTGGCTGTCATTCTCGCCCTGTGGACCGCCTTGCGCTCCGGAAAAGAAATCCACGATGCGTTTCTGAACTACATTCAACAAAACTCCGCCGCCAGTTCGGATCCGCGCATGCAACAGGTCCTCGATCTGTTCAATACGCCCGATGGCTTTGCCTTCATCATGGTCCTGACCCTCATCATGACGCTGGTGGCATTTCTGATCTTTTCCAGCGTGGGAGGCGCGCTGGGAGCATTCCTCTTATACCGCAAAGATCGTATGTGAATCGCCGGGGAGGACGGCGTCCTCGCCCGTCCAGGCGAAACAAAGCACCGCAACCTTCAGACGCAGGAGTATCCTTTTACTCGCGATCTTTCCCGACCCCCGCCACGTATCGGGCCCCGGCGCGCCGATGGATCTCCCGCGAAACCTTGTTCAACCATTTCAACTCCAGCCGGAATTGCTGAATAACCAGGCTTACCATCCATACGGCCTCATGGAAACGGTGGCCCACCTCTTTTCGAATCGCACCTAGTGTTGCCTCCTCCCGAGCCAGTTCCCTCTCGAGGAACTTCCGCCGCCGCTCCAGTTGCCGCTCAAACACACCCGGCCGCGCCTGCCAGGACAGGGCAATCCAGGTAAGGAACGGCGGGCGGTCGCGTTGTGTCGTCCAGTCTTCTCGCTCGAGTGCATCGGCCAGCGCCGTCCGGCCCTTAGCCGCAGTCTCAAACACTCGCCGCTCCGGACCTGCTTGGGGCTCATTGCTTTGCGCTTCCCGGACGAGTCCCTGGCGAGCTAGTTTTTCCAGCGAGTAGTAAACTTGGGGCCGCGAAATGCCAGCCCAATCCCGCACCTGCCGACGTTCCAGTTCCAAATTTGCCTCATATCCGTGCATCGGGCGTTCGGCAAGCAAACTAAGGAGGACCAAGTCCGGGGTCGTCAGCACCCGCTTCTCAACGCCGGCCATCGCGTGCCTTTCGTCTGCGGCTCCAGTACCACCACTCGCGCCGCTCCGGCGGCAAATGTGGATTCCGCGCCTGTGCTACCGCTGCGCGAAAGACATCCAGACAGCAAATGTCCACCGGTTGGCCGGTAATTCGGCAAAGATGTTCGTAAAGCTTTTCCGGATTTTGCCGGGAGAGTTGGCTCACGCTGGCAATGCCTAGCAGTTCGAAATCGCGCAGCATTGCCGGTCCGATCGAAACCAAGTCTTGTAGTTTGCGTTCTTCCGTAGGCATAAGAGCCTCCTTAAATGGTGTTCAGAACTGGGCATCCTCCTCCAATTCTATTTTGACTAGTCTAATCGAGACTAGTATAACTATGCAAGGAAAACCTCAGATGCCTTGCGGACCTAAACCCAGCAAAAAGGAGACACATATGACGGTAAAGAAATTGACGCCGATACTTTTCGCGGAAGAGATCGAGCCTTGCCTGAAATTTTGGATCGAACGCCTCGGCTTTGACAAAACCATCGACGTGCCTGACCGTAACAAATTAAGTTTCGCAATTCTGCAAAAAGGCTCAGTCGAGTTGATGTATCAGACTTATGCGAGCGCCGAGAAAGACATAACGACAATTTCGTCAGAAGTTCGCAAGGGCCCTTCGTTCCTCTATGTTGAAGTCGAAAATCTGGACGAAATCGTCAACGCGTTGAAGGGAGTTAACGTTGCGATGCCAGTCCGTACCACGTTCTATGGCGCAAAAGAAATCGGTGTCAAAGACCCAGCGGGGCACGTGGTCATTTTCGCGCAACTCGGCGTCGCACCTCAGTCTTGAAGCAGCCTGTTCATCGCAAGGAAAAGACTCCCGCTTCATTCCGCGGCCGCGCTTTCACCACGGCGGTCGCGGAATCTGGCGTCAAGTACTTAGCATTTCTTTACTCCTGAACTAAACCGACCAGTCTTCACGCCGCGATCCGCCTTGCCCCCACGTGCCCTGCACGCGTATGATGCAGCGTTCATGTCTCCACGAACCTCAACCCGCCAGCCCAATCTGCGAGAGAAGGCGCAGCTTATGTCCGCGTCGGAAATCGAACGCACTTTGGTGCGGCTGGTGCATGAAATCATCGAGAAGAGCAGCGGAGCGGCCGATCTCGGTCTGGTCGGGATCCGCCGCCGCGGAGTGTTCCTGGCTCAGCGACTGGGGCAGATGATCGGGAGAATCGAAAAAACTCAGGTGCCCGTGGGCACGCTCGACATCACGTTGTATCGTGACGATCTTTCGACCGTGGGATCGGCGCCTGTCGTCCAAAAAACAGAAATGGAATTCCCCATCACGGGCAAGAACATCGTTCTGGTCGATGACGTTCTGTACACTGGACGCACCGTGCGTGCGGCGATGGACGCTCTTTTCAAGCAAGGACGCCCGACGCAGGTACAGCTCTGCGTGCTGATCGATCGCGGCCATCGTGAGCTTCCCATTGAAGCCAGCTTCGTGGGCCGCAAGATACAAACCACGCGGCAGGAGATCATTGAAGTCCAGCTCCGCGAAATCGATAATGCCGAAAAAGTCCTGCTGGTTGAAAAACAAAACTGAACCAAAATGATGGAGGCACGCGCTTCTCGTGCAACAGTCCAGACAAGCATGAACAAGCCCGCACGCGGTTCTCTGCTCGGCATTGAACATCTCGAGGCAAAGGAGATTCTGAGCCTGCTCGGGCTGGCCCGGCGCATGAATCCACTGAAGCCGCGGCCTTTGCTTCGAGGCAAGCGCGTTCTGCTTCTTTTCTATGAAGCTTCCACCCGCACGCGCAGCTCGTTCGAAATTGCCGCCAAGTCTCTCGGAGCCATGACTACGCTGGTGCTCTCAAGCGGATCAAGCATCGAGAAAGGTGAGTCCCTGCTGGACACGGGATACACACTCCAAGCCGTGGGCGCGGATGTCCTGGTGATTCGCCACCCCCAGGCGGGCGCGCCGCTGCTGATGGCGACGCACCTGGATGTTCCAGTCATCAATGCCGGCGATGGAATGCACGAGCACCCTACGCAAGCGCTCCTCGATGCTTACACGATTCTGCGCCACAAGAAAACTCTGAAGGGCCTGCAGATGGCCATCATTGGCGATATCTATCACAGTCGCGTTGCCCGATCTGCAATTCACTTGCTCAGCAAATTTGGCGCGCACATTACCCTCTGTGGTCCACCCGAGTTCTTGCCCGAAGTCGCGACCAGCCTCGCGCCCGGACTGCACATTACCCGAACCGTGGAAGAAGCCGTTCGTGGCGCCGACGTGATAATGGTGCTCCGAGTACAAAAAGAACGCCTGGCAGGAACCAAACTGAGAGTGCAGGATTACATTTCCCGATATCAGATGACCTCGGCTCGGTTGAAAATGGCGAAACGCGACGCAATGCTGATGCATCCCGGTCCTATCATCCGCGGATTGGAACTGACATGGGAGGTTGCTGATTGCCCGCAGTCGGTCATCGTTGAGGAAGTGCATAACGGAGTGCCCGTGCGAATGGCGATCCTGGCTAAGGCGCTGGGCAAGGCGAGCTAGGCTTCAAATGGCAGGCTGCTCAGGCGTTTAGCCGCGAAGCGGCGCAAGAATGCAGCCCACGGCGCAAGCGTGGGTAAGGGTGGGCAACCCGCGAGCCCCAAAGGGGCACACGAACAGTTTTTAGCCGGCTCATCTGGCCCTGAAAAATATTAAAGAAGCAACGAATGGCACACGATAAATCAAAACTGGCATCGCTCCTGATAAAAGGCGGTCGCGTCATCGATCCGGCTGCGCAGTTGGACGCGCTCATGGACGTGTTGCTGCGCGACGGACACGTCGCTGAGATCGCCGGCGCCAACAAGATCCGCAGCGGCGCGGACGCAACCTTCGACGCCCGAGGCCTCATCGTTGCCCCAGGTTTCATTGATCTCCATGTCCACTTGCGCGAACCTGGTCAGAGCTACAAAGAGAGCATTGCGACGGGTACCGCCGCCGCCGCGGCCGGCGGATTCACTTCCGTCTGTTGCATGCCAAACACGGCTCCCGTTGTGGATTCGCCGGAATGGGTCTCCTGGATTCAGCAACCCGAGCGGGCAGCCGTGGTCAATGTCTTCCCGATCGCCGCCGCAACTCACGCGAGCAAAGGCGTGGTGCTTACCGATTTCGGAGCGCTGCAACGTGCCGGCGCAGTCGCTGTGAGCGACGATGGGCGTCCCATCCTCAATGACATTGTCATGCGCGATACGCTGCGAGCGGCTTCCGGTCTCAACCTTCCCGTAATTCAGCACGCCGAAGATACGCGCATGACGGAAAACTGCTCAATGAACGAGGGGCCGACTTCGTTTCGTCTTGGCCTGCGTGGGATGAACACGGCGGCGGAAGCATCCGTAGTCGAGCGCGACGTTCAACTAGCCCAGCAATTCACGGGAGCGCGTTTGCACGTGGCCCACCTTTCAACCGCGGACGCATTGAAAGCAGTAAGACGCGGCAAGCGTGGCAAAGCTCGCATCACCTGTGAAGTCACGCCTCACCATTTCAGCCTGACCGATGCCGACGTGGGCGACTACAACTCCAACTTCAAAATGAATCCCCCCCTGCGATCAAGCGCCGATCGTGAAGCCATCCTCGCGGCGCTCGCCGATGGCACCATCGATGTCATCGCGACCGATCACGCACCTCACGCCCCGCAGGAAAAGATCATCGAGTTCGAACGCGCCATGTTCGGGATTACGGGCCTCGAAACCGCGCTCGGCCTCGCCATTACGCGCTTGCATCGCGACCACAAGATTCCTCTGGCAAGAATTGTCGAACTTTTCACCGCGGGCCCGGCGCGAGTGGTTGACTTGAGAGGCCGGGGCACTCTGGCTCGTGGAAGCCACGCCGACGTAACTATTTTCGACCCCAAGAAACGCTGGACCTTCGAAGCAGCAAAGTCCCGCTCGAAATCGCACAACACTCCCTTCGATGGCTGGCATCTCGTAGGGAAAGTTGTGGCGACGATCGTGAGTGGGAAGGTTGTGTATCGAGCCGATTAAATCGCCGAAGTGTTCCACGTGGAACATTCTGCTTCTAAGTGCAATCGTTGCTATACAATTCCCATCTTCTTTCCCACTCGCTTGAGCACTTCTAACGCCTGATCCAACTCCTCTTTGGTGTGCGTGGCGGTCATGATGGTGCGGATGCGGGCTTTGCCTTCTGGCACGGTGGGGAAGGCGATGCCGGTGCCCATTACGCCTTCTTTGAACAGCTCGCGGGAGAAGTCCATGGTTAGTTTGCCATCGCCGATGATGATGGGGGTGATTGGAGTTTCGCTGGCGGGCGTGGTCTGGCCTCCAATGTTGAAGCCGAGCAGGGCCAGTTCTTTTTTCCAGAAGCGCGTGTTCTCCCAGAGCTTTTCAATGCGTTCGGGTTCGTTTTCCAGCACGTCAAAAGCGGCGATGCAGGTGGCCGCGACCGAGGGCGGATGCGAGGTTGAGAACAGGAATGGGCGGGCGCGGTGATACAGGAAATCGATGAGGTCGCGGGTACCGCAGACGTATCCGCCTAGAGCGCCGATGGCTTTCGAGAGTGTTCCGACCTGAATGTCTACGCGGCCGTGCACTTTGAAATGATCTATCGTGCCACGACCATTTCTGCCGAGGACGCCGGAGGCGTGGGCGTCGTCAACCATCATAATCGCACCGTGTTTCTCGGCGAGAGCGCACAGCGCGGGCAACGGACCGATATCGCCATCCATGGAAAAGACGCCGTCGGTGATCAGCAACTTTTTCCCTGGTTCATTCTTGATGCTGGCCAATTTTTCTTCGGCCTGGGCCATGTTCTTGTGCTCGAAGACGAGGATTTTGGCGCGCGACAAACGAGCGCCGTCGATGATGGAAGCGTGATTCAGTTGGTCGGAGATGATGAAGTCATCCTTGCCTAGAACAGCGGAGACCGTGCCGGCATTGGCGGCGAATCCTGATTGGAACACCACGCAGGCTTCGACGTTTTTGAAGCGGGCGATTTTTTCTTCGAGTTCCATGTGGATCTTCATGGTGCCGGCAATGGTGCGCACGGCGCCTGAACCGACTCCATATTTGCGCGTGGCTTCGAGTGCGGCCTGGCGGAGTTTGGGATGCGTGGTCAGGCCGAGATAATTATTCGAAGCAAGGTTGATGACTTTCTTGCCGTCGAAGGTGCACACTGGGGCTTGCTCGTCGTCCAGGACGCGCAGGTTGAAGTGCGTGCCCTTTGCCTTGAGCTCGTCCAACTGGTCGGTGAGATAAGAAAGCGGGTTCGCGCGAGTGGTGGCAGTTGCCATTTGGTCCCTCGGATTTAAAGTTAGTAGTTTAGTCGCCTAGCCGGAAGAAAGGAATGCTCAGGGCTGCCTCAGGTAGTGCACGATTGCGTATGCCGCTGCCGCAAGGAGCATAAGGCCGAAGATCACCGCGCTTGCCTTGATGTTTGGCTTGTAGACTCCGGGCATGATCGCGAGGTTAGGACAGTTGCGATTCTGTGTCAACGCCATTCGGAATTCACAATCGAGAATAAAATCTAGGCCCCGTTGCGCCACTCCGTTGCTCAGAACGAAATATTCAACTGGCTAGCTCCGCCAGAGTGCGCAGGTCGGGGACTTCCAATTCTGGCTTTCCGGCGGCGGCTTTGGCGGCTCCGGAGCCGGGTCGCGGCGAAGGACGATTTACCCAGACGGTTGCGATGCCCAACGACTGCGCGGGAATTACGTCGTGATAAATGCTTTGCCCGACGTGAAGCCATTGGTCACGAGTCGCGCCGGTCCGTTCTTCCGCGAGTTTGAATATTTTCATGCAAGGTTTGTAGCAGGCGGCTTGCTGCGCGGTGATTACATGATTAAATGCTACTCCGAGCTTGGGTGCGGTGGCAGCGAAAAGATCGTCGTCAACGTTGGAGATCGCGGCGAGTTGATAGCGGCTTTTGAGTTTGCGCAAGGCTTCGACGGTGTCAGGGAACGGCAGCCAGTTCGCCAGCGAATCCGGTAGTGAACGGACTTCGGCGGCGCTTGGCGAGAATCCGAGACGCTCACCGAAGCCGCGGACTACGGACTGCAAGACATCTCGATAACGCAGAAATTCTCCTTGCTCGGCGGAGGCCTCGAGTCCGGAGTACATCTCCAGAAGCGCGGAGTCCGCAATTGATTTCTTGTGAGCGGCGAGGATGGGGCGCAGTGCAGAGAAGATGCCGGTTTCCCAGTCGATCATCGTGCCATAGCAGTCGAAGGTCAAGACTTTGAAGCGAGTCAGATCAAGCATGGGAGATAGGGAAATCAGTTATCAGTTCGTGGTTCTCGGTTCTCAGAGAGAGATTACGGCTCTTTGATCTCCACCGGTTGCGCCTCGGTAACTGGCTGTTCCAGTTCCGGTGATGCGGACGCTTCTGACGCAGCACTTGGATCTGGAGGCCGGGCAACGGGTTGTTTCTTTTCCAAAAATTTCGCCGAGTTCAACAGCGGACGGCTTAGCGAAGAGTTGTACCCGGTCCAAGGTCCATCGGAAGCAGCTTCGCGCTCGAAATGAGCGCGCATACTTTCCATCTTGGAATCGAGGTTGTCGAGATAATGCAACATCAGAGCCTCAGGAAACATTGGCAGCTTTGGCGAACCGAATTCATATTCTCCATGATGGCTGATGATGAGGTGCTCGATTAGGATTTTTAGTTCTTCGGGGAAGTCAGCGAACTGAGCAAGCTTGGCTTGCAACATTTCCAGTTCGATGATCATGTGGCCGAGCAACTGGCCACGCGTGGTGTAGGAGAACGAGCGGTTATAAGTGAGTTCGTGAATCTTGCCGATGTCGTGCAGGAAAGCGCCGGTGAGCAGAAGATCGCGGTTAATCTGCGGATAATTCTGGCACATCAAATCGCAGGAACGGAAGAGCGACACCACGTGATCGAGCAATCCGCCGATATAAGCGTGGTGCAGAGTCTTGGCCGCCGGAGCATTGCGGTAGGCTTCCGCGATCTCCGGGTCAGACATAAAAGCTTCCACCAGCCGCTTGAGATGAGGATCGCGAAAGGAAGCGACGGAAGTTGCCAGGGTTTGCCAAAGCTCGCCGATATCCTTGGTGGTCTTCGGCAAGTAATCGGAGAAATCGATCTCGGAGTCGCCGAGGCGGCGCAGTTTGTGAATCGTGATCTGGAAACGGTTCTTATACTTGTTGAGCAGGCCTTTGATCTTGAGGAAGTCCTCCTGCTCGAAAGCGTCGATCGCGTCCTCGACGTTATCCCACATCTTGGCTTCGAGCTGGCCGGTGCGATCACCCAGAATCAGCGCCAGATACGGTTCGCCGCTCTTCTTTGGCTTAACCTGCTTGGAAACGACCACAAAACTCGAAGTGATGATCTTGTTTTCGTGGTGGCCGCAATCTGATAGGAAGAATTCCTTCATGGTCGGTTGCTCCGGGACGTGCGACATGGCGGTTAGATCGGTCCACGCACTCTACCGGTTCAGGCCAAGCTTAAACTAAAACAGGCCGAATTTTTTCTTCTTTTTGAGATCCTTGGCATTGGGCTCTTTGTTCGCGGTCTCAATGGGCTTGGTCTGGTTCGGGCTGGCGCCAGAGTCCTCGTAGCCGGTCTTGATATCGATGAACGCATCCTCTCGCAGTTTCGTTAAATAATCCCGTAGCGCGGGCTGCAGCTTTTTCATGTAGAGTGCGTCCTGGATTCGCGGCTCGACCTCGCTAAAGGTTGGAACCCCGGCATTGTGGTGGTCGATGACCTTCAGGATTATGAAACCCTGTTTGGCTTGGATCACATCCGATATTTCGCCCGGCTTCATAGCGAAGGTCTTGTCCTCGATCTGCTGGGCGAGGGTTCCGCGTTTAAATTCGCCGAGGTCTCCACCCTGGGCCGCGGTTGGACCATCTGAGCTTTTCTTGGCGACATCATCGAACTTTGCGCCTTTGCGAATCTGGGCAAGAAGGTCATCGGCTTTCGCCTGGGCCGCTTTGACCCGTTGCGCCTCATCAGTCGTATCGTTTGGCTTGGCGTCAGTTGAGACCAGAATCTCACTCAGTCGAATCGTCTCCGGCTGCTCCATGTCGTTCTTGTGTTCTTCGTAGAATTTTTGTTCGTCTTCTTTGTTGATGATCAGCCTTGAGCCAACTTCTTTCCCGATGACCTGCTGGGTAATAATCTGGTTGCGCAAGTTCTGTTTGAAATCCTCGAATGAGACTCCCTGGGATTGGGCGGCTTTTTCCAGTTCCTCCATGCTGTCGAGTTTCATGTCCTTACGCATGTCGTCGAGCTTCTTGATGACTTCGGTGTCGGCTGTAATGCCCAGGTCCTTGCCCTTTTCCAGCAGTAATTCCTGATCGATCAAGTCACGAAGCACATCCTTATCACGCTCGGCGACAAGCTTGTCGGCGTTCACGGGATCTTGCTGCTGCGCTTCCTTCTTTAATTCTTCTTTGCTGTGTAGGAACTCGCTGCGGGTGACAATCTGGTTGTTTACGCGCGCGACGATCTCTTCGACCACCTCGTCGTCCGCCATGAGAATGACCGAGAGAGCAACGATTGAAAGCAGGAGAAAGCAAGGAAAAAGTTTTCGCATAGGAATTTTGTCGCCCGAACCGCAGCCAGAGGCCTATTTGGCTCTGGGCTCACAACCTTTGTAAATTGTACCTCCGGATGTCGGCCCACCGCTACCACATGTCCTGCTATGATAATCGGTTTTCGCCCCGCACTGGCGAACGTCGGCATGGGAGGAGAAATAATGAAACTCACCGCCCGTCTTATTCTTGTTCTTGTACTACTTTTGGGAGTAGCGAGGACTTCAATGAAAGCGCAAAAGAATGGCGCGCCACCAGACATTGCGCAACTCGATCAGATGGCGAGCCGTTTCGCGCCAACGCCGCTAAGGGTCGACACATCGAGGCTGTCCTCTGCGGATCGGCAGGCACTGGTGAAGTTGATCGAGGCGGCGCGGATCCTGAACGATGTTTTCATGCAACAAATGTGGGACGGCAACCTCGCGCTTTATGCCCGATTACAAAAGGACGCTACTCCGCTGGGCAAGGCGCGTTTGCATTATTTCTGGATCAATAAGGGACCATGGTCCGATTTGGACGAATACAAGGCTTTCTTGCCGGGCGTGCCTCCGCGCAAACCGTTGGGAGCGAATTTCTATCCCGAGAACATGACCAAGGAGGTTTTCGAAAGCTGGGTCGCGCAGTTATCGCCCAAGGATCAGGAACAAGCAAAGAGCTTCTTCACCGTGATCCGCCCCGGACAAAATAGCAAAGCGCCGAATAGTTTCTCAGCCGTTCCCTATAGCCAGGAATATGCTGATGACCTTACGAAGGCGTCAAACTTGCTTCATGAGGCGGCGGGATTGACGGACAATGTCTCGCTGAAGAAGTTTCTTAATCTGCGAGCCGACGCTTTTCTTACCAACGACTATTACGAGAGTGACATGGCGTGGATGGACCTCGACGCTCCGCTGGACATCACGATTGGCCCCTACGAAACCTACAACGACGAACTGTTTGGCTACAAGGCGTCTTTCGAAGCCTACGTAAATCTCCGCGATGACGATGAGTCTGCCAAACTCTCAGTTTTCACCCAGCATCTGCAGGAGATCGAAAACAATCTGCCTATCGATCCACAGTACCGCAACCCGAAGCTGGGTGCGGCAGCTCCAATTCGAGTCGTAGACGAGATTCTCAGCGCGGGCGATGGCGCTCACGGCGTTCAGACCGCCGCATACAATCTGCCCAATGACGACCGCGTGGTGCAGCAGAAGGGCAGCAAGCGAGTCATGCTGAAGAATGTACAAGAGGCAAAGTTCCGCAGCGTACTGCTGCCGATTGCACGGCGGACATTGTCGCAGACGGCCATGGTCGACGTGAGCTTCGAACTGTTCTTCACGCACATCCTGGCGCATGAATTGATGCACGGGCTGGGTCCGCATCAGATTAAAGTTCAGGGGCGCGACACCACGCCTCGTGAAGAGTTGAAGGAGTTGTACAGCGCGATTGAGGAGCCGAAGGCAGACGTCACTGGGCTGTTTGCTTTGCAGTACATGATGGACCACTCGAAGGAAATGGGGCTAGCCGCTTCTCTGCCGTCCGACGCCGCCGCCCAACGGCAGCTCTACACGACTTACCTGGCTTCTGCGTTCCGTAGCCTGCGCTTCGGGCTGAACGATGCTCACGGCAAAGGCATGGCAATCCAGTTCAATTTTCTGACGGATAAAGGTGCTTTTGTACCGCACGCAGACGGTACCTTTTCGGTGGACATGACGAAGATAAAATCTGCCGTCGCCGAACTCGATCACGATCTGCTGACCATCGAGGCCGAGGGCAATTATGCCGGCGCGAAAAAGATGCTGGATGAACTGGGCGTCGTTCGCCCCGCTCTGCGGAAGGCCCTGGATAGTCTGCAAGGAATCCCGACTGATATCGAGCCGGTCTTCGTGACTGCCGACGAACTCGCGCCGGTTGTGAATCGGCCGCCGAACGCTGGGCCGGCGCGAAAGAAAGCTCGGAACAGATAGAGCGGCATCCGCACGGAAGCTCATCGAGCAATCGGGATCGAGCCGTTTTTCATGGAGAAAGAAACCGCACGCATCGAAGCCTTCTCGGATGGCGTGTTCGCGATTGCCATCACTCTGCTGATTCTGGAAATCAAGATTCCAACTGCCGGGAGCGGAAATCTCTCCGTTCAGCTTCTCCGGCAATGGCCATCCTATTTCGCGTTTGTCTTCAGTTTCGCCTTTATCGGCGTTATGTGGATCAATCACCATCGCTTGTTTACTCACATCAAGCGATCGAATAATGCGCTCTTGTTTTTGAACCTTCTTCTTTTGCTGGGTGTGACCGCGGTTCCGTTTCCAACGGCTGTGCTGGCGCAGCATCTAGGCCAAAGCGATCAGCGGGCGGCGGCGATTCTGTATCATGGGATGTACTTCGCCATCGCGGTCTTCTTCAACCTCCTGTGGAGGTATGCAAACCGTCATCTGTTGGGCGATGAGGTGGATTCCGCTGCTACTGACAAAATCTCGGCCAAGTACGCTGTGGGACCGGTGCTTTACCTGGTTTGCATCGCTTTGGCATGGGTAAACGTACCGGCAAGTCTGCTGTTGAATGTAGCGTTGGCTGTGTTTTTTGCACTGCCGCTGCACCGCGCGCTGCGGGTTGCGAACAAATGAAGTCAGGCTCCTCCCGCTAAATAGAAGGAGCCGACAATCTTCTGGGTGTCCCCCAGCCGTTACTTCTTGTCTTTATCCTGAGCCGGAGCTTTGTCCTGCGCCTGGTCTTTACTCTGGATGGAGATCAGCTCGACTTCAAAAATGAGGGTTGCGTTCGGAGTAATATCTGCGCCCTGTCCCCGCTCGCCGTAAGCCAGGTCGGATGGAACGAAGAGTTGCCATTTCGATCCCACCGGCATGAGCTGAAGAGCCTCGGTCCACCCCTTGATGACTCCGCTTACCGGGAAGGTCGCCGGCTGGCCGCGCTTGTAAGAGCTGTCGAATTCTTTGCCGTCGATGAGCGTGCCGCGATAATTGCACACCACGGAGTCGCTTGCGGTTGGCTTCGGTCCCGTGCCGGGGGTCAGGATCTTATACTGCAGGCCGCTGGGCAGCGTGACGACGCCTTCTTTCGCTTTGTTCCCAGCCAGAAACGCATCTCCTTCTTTCTTGTTTGTCTCTCCCGCTGCCTGCATTTTCTCCTGCATCTTCTTCCGCATCTCGGTCTGGAAATCGGTGAGCGTGGCGCGCGCTTCATCTTCCGAAAGGAGGGTCTTACTCCCGGCCAACGCGTCTTCCAGGCCTTGCTGCAGTACTTTCGGATCAACGTCTACCGATTGCCGATGGAGGGTCGTTCCAATATTCATCCCAATGGCATAGCTAATCTTGTCTTTCTGCGTTTTGAAGGGGGAAGCAGTCTGGCTTCCCGCCGCAGGAGTCTGTGGAGTCGGTGCCGAAGGAGTCTGCTGCGCTTGAACGTTTCCGAGCAGCATAATCGCGGCGGCCATTGCACTTGCCAGCGTAGTAATAGATTTTTGCATTCAAGCATTGTGACACCGACCACGAGCTTGGGCAAACCTGGTGCGCCCTGCGCGAAACCTCACAGACGTCTTCCAAGTGCAAGTTCTTAGGAATCTCGAGCCAGGACGAGGGCGGTGACATCGTTGTGGGTTGGCGCAGTTCCCATAAACTGCTTCATCTGGTCGAGAACAGATACGCAGATTTCCCTGGCGCCTTCTCCATTTGATTTCTGAAGCGTGTCCTTCACCCGCTGCAATCCAAATTCTTCGCCTTTGCGTTTGGCCTCTACAATTCCACGCGACGCCAGAAGTAGAGCGGCGCCGGGCTCGAGAGCAACCATGGGTGCATCCGAAGTCATATGGGAAAAAAGTCCGAGAGGGAGGCCGGTGGCGGAAAGTTCGCTCACTCCTTTGCGGTCCCGGATGAGTCCCGGAGTATGGCCCGCGTTGAAGTAACAAATTATGCCTAGATTTTCATCGTAGGAGCCAGCGAACGCCGGGCACGACCGAACCCCGTCGGCGACTTTCAAGATGGCTTGGTTCAATTGCAGGCATAGCTCCATCATCGCATCGGCTTCGTTCAATTCCCGCCGTGCAAATAACTCAGTCCCGGCAGTCCGGAAGGTGTGTTGGGCGGCCGAGACGATTGGGCGGGTCTCCTTCAGGCCACCGGCTACATCAAACAAGCCGAAAAGAACGCGAGTGGGGCCAACCCGGATGAAATCGCAGAAATCGCCTGCGACGCGGCGCCCATAGTAGACCGAGGCAAGCTCAGCCCCGTGGACTTCCAGGATATTCGAATGGCCCGGATCACGGACGGCAGCAAGGCGAGATTTTTCGGAACGAAAGAGAGCGCGCATGAGAAATCGAGCCGAGACGTTAGCACAAAAGTTAGCAAAAGACCAACAAAAACCTGGGCCGGAGGGGCTCCCTAACGTAAGGATGGGTGGGATGCAACGGCTTACGAAGGAAGGTAGCTCGAACCAGCCGCAGGTGAGGACTTTTTATTCAAGCCTATGCCACTACTTTCCATACTTGCCGATCAGGTATTTGCCGACTTCCGCTTCCAGTTGGCCGTAATCGGAGTGGATGGTGGCGCGGAGGGCGGCTTCGCTTGAACTGCCTTCTCGCAGTCTTTCGAGGATCCGTTGCAAATCGCTCATGCCGTACGTGTCGCTGATATATTGCACCGCGGCGAGGGATTCTTCGTAGGCCACAGTCGCCTGGCTGCTCGAGAACTGCATAAAACTGCCCTCAAGGGCGTTGAGTGGGATCTCGCGCTGGGTCCTAAAGAGATCGGCCAGAAGTGGACCATGCGCGATCTGCTTGGGCTCGACGGCCTGAGCAATACCCTCATTAAGCCATTGCGGACAACGCCCGCCAGAAAGCTGACGGATAAAGGAGTGCGCGAGTTCGTGCTTAAGGACGCGCGCCAGTTCGGCCGTGACAGAGGTTAAACCGTTGATCGGGATACGTAGCTTTCCGTCGAAAACCGCTCCACTCCACGAAGGCGCCTGGGTCACATCGAAGAACGATTGCTCGGTGTAGAGGACTACTGGAATGCTGTTACGGGGAGAGATTCCGAGTTCCCGCACCAGATCGTCGTATTCCGACTCCAGCGTGGCGAGCAACTGGCCGCGCAGGGCCTCAGATGTCTGCTTGCCTTCGTACTTCAGGGTGAAATGACTGCTCTCGTGTTCGGTGTAGTCAGCCTCGGCGGTGGCATCGCGCTGCGCCTTCTCCAGGTACTTTTGTACGGTCGCATCGGGCCGGAGTTCGAGAGAATGTTTCCAGGATCGTATGGCCTCTTGGGTACGGTCGGCGGCAAACTGGACGTATCCCAGAACCGTGAGCGCGTCGGGCGAGTCTGGCGCAGACCGAACCGCTCGCTCGGCATAAGGCAACGCTTCAGTGGCATTCCCGGTTCTAACCAGCAGGGCGGCGTAGTAGTTCAGAATCGTGGGATTCTGCGAATCGAAACGCAAGCCGGCTTCGAAGTAGGTTCGCGCTTTGCCGAGATTGCCGTGATCAAATTCGTGTTTGCCGGCGATAAAGTAGCCCGCCGCAGTCGCAGCGCCGTTGTTCGCCTGCTCCAGGGCAGAGAGCGCGTCCGGATCAACTTGGCCGTCATGGATGATTTTGCCAATGAGTGTAGGATCGTTCTTCAAGTTGTCGGCCGGGGCGAACTCAGGCAGATCGTGCGCTTGCTTGGCGGTTCCGTCGGCAGGAGTGTACACGGGGGGAACCCCGCCAGCGTCGACGCGATCCACCAGCGACTTGGGAATCGCGTAGGTGTTATCGCCGAGATCGTATTCGATATGGGTTCCGCTGTCTCGAACGTGGTCTGCCCAAATGGTGCGGCCGTTCTTCAAATGAATCACCTCGGCGGATGCGCAGCCTAACGCGGCGGCCAGCAGGAAAGCCGATGAGAGGTAGCAGATGACAGGCGTACGCACTAAGGCGCATTCTAGAAGCTATTAAGCGGCAAGCGTAGGTGACCAGGGTAATCTCAAAAATGCGGATAGGAGCGCTGCCACTAGCCTGCTTGTTCTTGTTTTCGAGCGCAGTCGCGCTGCCTTGGAATCAGGGCCCTCCCCAGACCGCCATCGAGCCGGCGGCACCGCCGCTCAATACCGCCGAGAGTCTCTATTTACAGCTATCCAACGCCGCTCTGGTGAAGACGCGAGTCTACCGCCTGCGCGACGTCTCTATTGATCGGGCCGCAATTCAGATCACTCTAAACGATGGCACTATCGCATTTACCGAGGACGTCGCCGGCCATGTCACGGGGGCTTTTTTTGAAGGGGAAGGAGAAGTCTTGTTATCTCCACCCAACCGGTACGAGCGCGCTTCGATGGCCTTGTTTACCAGCGAGGCTATTTTGGAAGAACGGTTCGTAACTGCGTACTTCCGATTCAATGACGATACCTTCACCGAGATGCTGCCCTCTCTGTTGCCGGTCGATTACGCGCCGGCATTCCTCTCGCAGTGGAATGAAACTGCCCGCAGTCTGGCCGGAGTAGATGCGCTCCGTCTGTTTATGACCTTCAGCAAGCTTCTGCCTGTTGTCGGTCGGACGCCCGAGGATACGCCCGCGCCGGTCCCAGCGGAAGGCGTTCACGACCGCTTTCTGCACGCTCACTTGCAAGGGCTGAGACTGGGCGCATTTGATCTTTACTTTGACGAAGACACGCCTGAGCAGGTCTGGGCCGGTCAGTCAAAGACTGCGGAGGGCACCAGCTTCTACGATGTCTGGACGTCGTTCTCTACAGAAAAATTGACCCAGAGCCCGGAGGCCGTCAACGGGATAGTTGGCGAAAGCGGCAAGCCGGATTCGATCGTGATACCTCAGTACAAGATTCGCGCCGACATAAAGCCCCCCACGACAATCGATGCCGACGCTCTTCTGCAGATGGAAGTGCGGCAGGGTGGTCAGCGGGCGGTCTTATTCGAATTATCCCGAGCCCTTCAGATCAAACGCGTGGAGGCGAACGGACACCCGATCGAGTTCATTCACAATCCTGCCATCGAAGGAACTCAACTGGCGCGACAAGGCAATGACCTTGTTGCTGTAGTTTTTCCGCAGCCTTTGCAGTCTGGGCAGCGACTAGAATTGCAGTTTGTTTATAGCGGCGAGGTCCTGGCCGAGGCTGGAGCCGGATTGCTATATGTTGGGGCGCGAGGCACATGGTACCCAAATCGAGGCTTGGCTGTGTCCAACTTTGATTTGGAATTTCACTATCCTGCGGGCTGGACCCTGGTCGCTACCGGAAAACGAACCGACACAAAATCCTCTTCAAACCTCGGCGATCAAGGTTCGGTAGGGGCTCGATTACCAGGCGGGCAAGTCAGCCGCTGGATATCCGAACGGCCCATCCCGATCGCCGGCTTTGATCTCGGAAAATATGAACGGGCGGTGGCCCGCGCCGGAGATGTGACTGTGGAGACTTACGCGACCGCAGTGATGGAGCGCGGTTTCCCGACGCCATCGCTCAAAAGCATAATTCCGAACCCGCTCGCTCCACCAGGGCACGGGCCCCCGACGGTTCTCATACCGACGCTCCCTTCGCCGGCTCGGAATGCGCAAAAGGTCGCTGATAACTCCGCGCGTGCAATCGATTTCTACGCGCGCCTCTATGGCCCGTTTCCCTATAGCGATCTGAAACTTGTTCAGATGCCAGGAGCCTTGAGTCAGGGTTGGCCAGGACTGATCTTTCTCTCGAGTGCTTCCTTCCTGACCGCTGAGGAGGAATCGCAACTGCGTTTAACTCCGGTTGAGAGGACGCTGATCACTCAGGTAATCGCGCACGAGACCGCTCACCAGTGGTGGGGTGATTTGGTGATGTACGGTGGGTACCGCGATCAATGGATCGTGGAAGCACTGGCGAATTACAGTTCAATGATGGTTCTTGAATCGGAGAATCCCGCGAAGTTTCGCGCCGTGATGGAGAAATATAAGGATGACCTCTTGCAAAAAAACAAGGCTGGCCAACTCTTGATGGAGGACGGCCCGGTCACCTTGGGTACCCGGCTATCCTGTTCGCAATTCCCCAGCGGCTACGAGGCAATCAGCTACGGGCGTGGCACATGGCTGTTCCACATGCTTCGCTTTATGATGCGCGACGCGGAGCGGACCAGCGCTGGAAGTGTCCGGAGTGAGGCAAAGGCAGGACAGGCGGAAGAGCCTTTCGTGCGGGCGCTCCGCGCGATCAGGGAACGCTACCAGGGAAAAACCATTAGTACCCGCGAGTTGCTAAAGGGCTTCGAGGATGAGTTGCCCCACTCCTTATGGTACGAGCACCACAAGTCGTTGGACTGGTTCTACGAAGGATGGGTGAACGGAATTGCGATTCCTCGCCTTGAATTGCGTGGTGTGAAGTATTCGGACAATCGTGGTTCAACCACTATCAGTGGCGTAATCTTGCAAAAGGATGCGCCCGATGATCTGGTAACGTCGGTTCCGGTTTACGCATCACTGGCGGGAAAACTGGTGCTGCTAGGGCGGGTGTTTGCCGACGGACCCGAGACTCCCTTCCATTTGACCGCATCGCCTGGCACACGAAGAGTCGTACTTGACCCCGAGCAGACCGTGCTGACGCGATCTCGATAGCCGCTGATCGCTCCGCTGGATCAACTGTTTCGGGACACGTTTCCCGATAATTTCGCAGATTTTTCCCAAGACGGTCAATCATACCCGCGTGCAAACTATTCTGCAGTTTCTTGCTGATTCCTGGCACGATCCTAACTAGTGCTGCGATATACAACGTTCTAGTTTCGCGCATGAAACCCCACGGATGGAAGGGCAAGTGCTTATACCTTTTCGTCCTGGGAGGACAAGAACTTGAATCACTCGCAATCCGCCGAAACATCCACTGATTTTGTCTCGATCCTGATAGGAACCGATCCGCCGCGGGGTCATGGAACTATCTTGCTAGTGGAAGATGAAACCCTTCTGCGCGAAGTGACTTGCGAGATTCTAGAATCCGCCGGCTATCGGGTTTTAAAAACGCGAAACGCGGCGGAAGCGATTTCCACCTTCGGCGAGTACAAAGCCATCGTGCGCTTATTGCTGACCGATGTCGTTCTGCCGGGACAGAATGGCCGGGATCTCGCGAACGACTTGCGAGCCGTGTGCCCAAAACTGAGCGTCCTTTTCATTTCAGGTTATCCGGTGGTACTGATGTTCGCCACGCTGCTGGCGATTACCTCGAGGGCCTGAGTTTGCGCCCGCAAACCTGCGCATGCTGCGTAATATCCGCTGTCCAATTGTTTTCTCCACGGAGACAGAAGCACGCTGCCGACCAATTCGAAACGTGGGAAGATCTGGCGCAAACCGCCACCAGAACAGCGTCTTACTGGAGGATCAAAAGAAAGAAAACCGAATAATCACAAAATTAGGGAACGCCTTGCCGAGCAAAAGAAACCAGCTAGGCATAATGTTCCTGCCACCTTAGTTCTTGGCCTAGATCTCCAGACCTTTCGCTGACGAAGCGCTGGATGTATTGTGGAAACCCTACCGTGGAATCGAATTAGTGAGGGCGCGACATGCTACAACAATGCTAGAAAACAACTCCGGGCTTTGGCTCCTGAGGGAACTATCTACGCCTGCTCAATAACGAATGCCATCCAACCTCCTATCTCCTCTCAATAAACACGTGGGTCGCATTTCTCCCCTCAACGGTCCGAACCAGCGGGCATCTCACCCACCAGCCCAGAGATCAGGCACTGCCGAATAACAGGACACGCCACCCCCCTGTCGTCCCTCGCATCGACCCGGGGGGGGGGAGATATCCCGTAAATATGGTAATATGGGAGTGTGAAAACAACCTTGGAGATCCCCGACTTCTTGTTCCGCCGAGCCAAGTCGGTGGCGGCCGAACGCGGGATCCCTCTGCGCCAGTTGGTCACCGAAGCTGTCCAGGAGAAATTGAGGACCGCGTCCCAGGAAAAGCCTTGGATGAAACATCTGGGAAAGCTCAAACATCTCCACAAGGAACGAAAGCAGGTCGAAAAGCGCGTGGAGCAGGCTTTCGAGCGGATTGACCGGGAGCACTGGCAGTGATTTTCTGGAAATGATTCTCGATACCAACGCCCTGTCCGCCGCCGCCGACAATGATCCCGCAGTCATCGCCCTTCTCGCTGACGCCGACGAGGTGGCGATTCCGGTGATTGTGCTTGGGGAGTATCGCTACGGCATCGCACAGTCGCGGAACCGGGCCAGCTACACAAACTGGTTGAAGGGCCTGCTAAAGGACTGCCTCGTGCTGGACATCCATGAACCGACCACGCAATATTACGCGGAAATCACGCTCGAATTGAAGCAAAAGGGCCGCCCGATTCCAACCAACGATGTCTGGATCGCAGCCCTTTGCCGGCAGCACAAGCTTCCATTAGTGAGCCGCGATCGCCATTTCGATCTGGTATCAGGAACTAAGCGGATCGGGTGGTGATCAGGTTGGCGTCTGAAAGCGCGGACGCCAACCTGGGCCATCAGCCCAAGGCAGACGCCCCGATTCGTCGCCTTTAATTTTGGGGTGCTGCCGCTCCCATCCAACCGCACCCTGCGAAATCCACCTAGCATAGAGATGCTTCCCGAACTTCGACCGTTAAAGATCTCATCACAGTTGCTTCAAGCAAAAGGCTACCGCTGAAATCCGACAGGCTCTTCTCGATCATCACCCATGATTCACTGCGTGATCTCAAACACGACACCTTGGTTGTCGCTTCCTCGCACTGACGCGGTGCCAGAGATGTTTCCATATGTGCGTCGACGGCCACCCTTCCGTAGGGAGGTCCGCGGTCGCTCAGCGACGCGTGGTATCAAAAGAATAACGTAGACGTGAACAGCGAATCGGCGAATGATTTTGTCCGTATGGTTCGCGACGCACAGAGAGACAAACTGCTGTTATCCCTCCAGCTCCCTTGAAGGTCCCAAACGGGAATCAACCTAACTGCCTCGCTTTTGGGCAGGAGATCATACGAACACGCGTAAAAGCCGCACGTCTTAATAACAACTGGAAATCAAGCAACGCCGGTACGTTCGATTCGCGGTGGCATTCGATGCAATATTGCAACACTTGGTTTTGCAGGGCGCTCCGATTCCGGCTAGTGCAGCCATCGGCAGTATAAGATGAGGCAACGAAACTCTATTCCGAGTCGAAGAAATCAGCGAGCGCCTATCGATTTAGGTCTCGATTCCCACGTGGCAAACCCGTCCGACCAAATAACTGCTCGCGTTCTTGTCGGCCTCAATGGGCATGATCTCGACCGGGTAAGCCTGATTGTGCGGACGTAATACCAGATTGTTTCCGGCTACTTCCACGTATTTGACCGTGGCCGTGCCGTCTTTGTTTACCGCATACATATTCGATTCGCCCTTGCGATAAGGCTTGAGCGAATTGTAATGGCGGTCGATCAGGACAGTGGCTCCGGGCAGAAGTCGAGGATACATGCTCATGCCATCGCGGCCGTCGACCTGAATCACGACGAAGCGCTCCCAATCGTCGCGGTGCCCCTCGGTCTCAGCACGAAGGCCTTGCAGGAAACTCTTCTTGAACTTGAGGATCTCTTTCACGTTCATACTCATGACGAGAGGTTCCAAGGCGGCAATGGCACCGTCAACGAGCAGGACATTCTGAAACTCGTCTTCGCTCGGCGGCAGGATGCTGGCACGTTTATTGACTTCATTCGGATCCAGCAGATCGAGCACGGAAAGGTGTTGCACTCTCAAAACCTTGTCCATGCCCTCCAAACTCAAGCCTCGCTTGCGATTCAGGAAGTTCGAGATGTGCGCTTGTTTGAATCCGGTTTGCTCGGCCAGGCGCAAACCGGTCAAGCCTTCCTCTTCGATACGATGCCAAAGGGTTTTGCGAAGATTTTCTTGCAGGACTTTGAATTTCATAAGTCCGAGTATACCACGGTTTATAGCGGATCGCTATTGATAATGTGGTTTCAACATCTCAAAGGAAACGGCTTGGAACGGTGCTGTGGAAATCCCAACCTAGGTTTCCACAGCCAAAACGCTCTGCGCTCGGCAATAGCATCTGGCTATTGTGATGGTCATCACATGCATCTGACAGAAAATAGTTCTTGACTTTACGGCGAACACGAAGTTATACAATAACTAGTTCGTTATAACTACTCTGATAAGTGGGACTAATCGATGACGTGCAACCGACAACCCGAAAATGAAGCAGGGGGCTTTGTAGAGTTTCGCCGCAAGGTCCGCTCCGCTGAAGTACTCTCTGCCGCCATGGAACAACTGCTGCGATTGCTGCAGTTTACCGGCAAAGTCAGTGTGGTCGTGCAAAACGGCCGCGTGTTGAAATCCGGATACGAGGAGGGTTATTTTCGCCAGCCACCGATGATCTGATAGTCGGTGCTACGTTGAAAGGTTGGTTGGCAGCGATATACTCATAGCTAAATAATCGCAACAGGTTCTCCGTAAGAGAAACGGGCCCTGTGACCGAGAAATCGGCGCGGGGCTTTTCTATTTGGGCTGAAGCTTCAGGACAACGAATTCATTGCCACGGAGGTAATCATGGAAATCGAAGGTTTAGAGATCGTCCATCTGGAACTGAAGTATTGCGAACGATGCGGCGGGTTGTGGATGCGCACGCGGGGAGCGGAAGACGTGTATTGCCCCAACTGCACTGTGGAAGTGCTGGATCTCCCCATCAGACGGAACCGTAGAAAGCTGAATTTGCCGGTGAATGATCGAATCGAGCTCAAGAGCGAGTGCGAAGACTGGTCAGGATTTTGTGGCGAAGGGGGCAACGCATGAGCGCCACCGTGATCGCTGTGCTTTATGGAGTTGCGGAGACGTCCGGCATGCCTCCGTACCCGAATTCCGACCATGCTTTTGCGGACACCGACGCAGATTCTACGGGAGTACAAGCGGATTCGCCCAAACTTTCACAGGAGGGTTTAACAGCGGACGCTAATCTTGCGGAAGCTGAGATAGTCGCTGAAGATGTCACGCAGGAAAATCCTCCCCCTACCTTGCAAGAGCCGGCGATTTTGGCCGACACTCAGGCTCCCGCCGGCGATCGTGATCTCTGGTTATACCGCAAGCGCACGGTTGGGCTACTTCGCCGCTACATGCGGCTTTCAATCGAAGTAGGGCGGCTGCCATCCCTGCTGGGGCGGGAGTTTTTTCGTACCCAGGTGACCTCATACCGATCCTCTACATTCGAAGATTCGGTGATTTTTGTGCATGATGTAGAGAGAAGCCTGGAAAAACTCAGCGAATTCGATAAGAAGCTGATTGCAAAAATTGTGCTCCAGGAATACTCGCAGGAAGAGGCGGCACGTTCGCTGGGGTGCGGACATCGTCACGCAGCCCGGTGCTATGTCGAAGCTTTGGATCGAGTTTCTGAAATATTTCTGAGTAGGCGCTTGCTTCTCCGGCTTCCGTCCGCGAAGCCGGCACCGGAAAAATCTTGTCAAGGGGGTAAAACCGGTGAATTTCTCGTAAATGATTCAGAACAAGGCGAAAATAAATCTTGAAATCATGGCATACTTACCCTATTGAACCTGATATTCTAAGTACAGATGAGAAGAATTCAAAGGGCGCCTTGTGCGCCCTTTATTTTTTGGGGCCCATCTTTCGAATCGCAGTCCAGGGGAGTAAATGAGCAAAGCTAAGGCGAGAAAGGTGCGCAAGAGCCCGAAGAAAGCTTCATCCGCGAGAAAGAAGGCCCTCAAGCAGGTCGATCTTGGGATCATCGGGGAACAGATCACGAATCTAGTTGGGAATCGCGCGATAGAAATGGTCGAAACCACGATGGATGAAGTGGATAAAGGTCATTACCTGGCGATGAAATACCTGTTCGAGATGATTGGGCTTTGTCCAGCAACAACCCCCGAAAGAGCGCCGGAGGAAGATTCGTTGGCTAAGACTTTGTTGCGACGATTGAGATTACCGGAAGACACAATTCTGGCCAACGAGGTTACCGAAGAGTGCGTCGAGGGGCCGGTCGAGGAAGAGAGTGATGCCGTAAAATGAAAGTTAGCGACTGGTCAAAAGTTGCGCAGAGCTTTTCGATGTCCGCCGAGCGTTGGTCAGCGGCTTTAGGGAGCCAGGGCGTTCCGAGGTCTTACTGCTCAGCGGCGCAGACAAACCAGTCTCACAGGACTTTCATGATGGATATGAGTTGGGTGACTGGTCGAATAGCGGTCGGAGGAGGTATCTGGACGGCGGAAAACATGGCGCAGGTTGCGCGCGCCGATGTAACTCACATTCTCGACATGCAGATCGAATTCGACGACACGCCGCTGGCGATGCCGTACGGGATTAGGGTTTTATGGAATCCGATTGAGGATGACTTCCAGCCCAAATCTGCCGACGTTTTCCAACGCGGTGTGGATTTTGCGTTGGAAGTGCTGGATGAGCGCGGAACCAAACTTTTCGTCCACTGCGCCGCGGGCGTACACCGGGCACCGATGATGACTCTGGCAATTCTGTGCTCTCTGAGTTGGAAGCTCGAGGACGCGCTCCGGTTGATCGAAGCCAGACGTCCAGTGGTGGACTTCGCGGATGTATACGTGGACAGCGTAAAAAGGTTTTTACACGAGCAGGTACGAGCCGTGAAGTAACGAATAGTTTTTCTTATTTCTTGGTTGTTGTTTCCCCGGTTCGAGATGTAATTCGACAATCGCCCTTTTACTCAAGACAACTCAGCGCGATTGGCCTGGCGACAAGCCGGGCGGACGCCGAAGTGTGAACTGTCACGGATTCTGAGACGCAATAGAGCAACGGAGGAGTTATGTTCGAAGCGCGCCGCCCTTCAGGGTGGCTTTTTCTTTTGCTGCTGGCGATGGCCGCATCAGCGCAGACGCTTACCACAACGACGATCAGCGACACCGTTTACCGCGCTGATGGCACTCCCGCAGCTGGGACATTACTGATTTCGTGGCCAGAGTTTACGACCGCCGCCCAGGGAGCGGTCGCCGCAGGAAATACCAGCGTTACTCTCGGGGCGGGAGGCGCATTGTCAGTGGGCTTGGTTCCGAACGCGAATGCAACCCCGGCAAACACGATTTACACGGTCGTGTACCAACTGGATGATGGGACCGCGAAAACGGAATACTGGGTGGTTCCCACGACTTCGCCGACAACGATTTCGGCGGTGCGAACCACCCTGGGCGCAGGGAATTCGGCCTCGCAGATGGCGACGGAGCAGTACGTGAATACTGCGCTGGCGGGCAAAGCAAATGACGCGGCGGTGGTACACCTCGCCGGAGCAGAGACGATTGTGGGCACGAAACAGTTCTCTGTATCGCCGAGCTTGCCCACGCCGGTGAATCCGAGCGACGCAGCCACCAAAGAGTACGTAGACAACTCGACCCAGAACGTGGGGAATGGATCGTATGTGAGTACCGCTGGCGGCACGATGACAGGGCCACTAACGCTCAGCGGAGACCCAGTCGCACCCGGCCAAGCTGCGACAAAGAATTATACGGACTTGGGACTCTCAGGGAAGGCGGACCTAACCGCCGGATTGGTCCCTGCGGGCGAGTTGGGAACCGGCACCGCGAATAACACCCTGTGCTTACACGGAGATTCGAGCTGGGGAGGATGCGGCAGCAGCAGCAATGCGGTATCCATCCAAAATGTTCCCGTCGCAACGACGGCACCTACAGACAACCAGGTCATGACTTATGTTGCATCAACCGGGGAATACGAACCCGAAGCGGGCGGCGGAGTGACGGCAGGAATGCAAGCAGTGAAGTATGCGACGGACTTTAACTGGACGCAATCACCCGCCAGTAATCTAGGTACGGCTGGACCGCAGACGGTGAATCTGGCTGCGTGCGCGGCGGGTGTAACGGGAACGGAGCCCTGGTATTACGTTTATGTCTCGGGTACAGGCACGGCGGAGGCAGCGCTAATCACCGGAGGGAGTTGTTCCGGAAATGGTCAGGCCGGAACGTTGCAGTTCACCACGCTCAACGCTCATCCATCCGGATACACGATTACGAGCGCGTCGAGCGGCCTGCAGGAAGCGTTGATCGCGGCGCGATTCGTTGCGACCAATCCGTCAGGAGCATCACAATCTGGAAAAGTAATTGTGCCGCCGGGTGAGTTGCAGGTGTACGCACGGGTTTCAGTTCGCGCTTCCAATGTCACGGTGGATTTTTCGGGATCGATCATCGACTGCAACATGTCCGATACATGCATTTTTGCGGGTGATCCTTCAAGCTCCACGGCATTTCTGGACATCACTCTGTTGAATCCGCGTGGGCGCCCCATGGTTGTCGGCGGCCAGAATCCATTCGTCGAGGTCAATGCGCAGAAGACCAGATTGTTGAACGTGACCACCAGGATTCCGCCAACGGGAGGGACTTTCAGTAGCTACGTTCAGGTGGACAACGATCAGTCGTTCCTCCTCGACGGTCTGGATACGGCGCTGGCAACGGGATCGACCGATTACGGAGTGTTATGTAACGCGAGCGTCTGCAATCCGGTGATTTATGCTCCGGGGCCTTTCAGCACCAATGCCGCGGTAGGCTGGCTGAAGCACTTAAACATTTCCCTCCAATGTGCCGGCAATGGAGTCGACTGGCAGAGCGGCAACACCCTGAAGATTTCCGATAGCGTCATTCAGGGATACGCGCAATATGGCGTGCGTTCCGGAATACAACGCGGAGGCTATGGGGGATTTGATCTGGACAATGTTTACGAAGAGGTTGGGAGTTGCACAAATCCGGCGGGAGCAATCGGGGAGGCGGGCGTAATCGCCCAAGGGGCAACGGTCAAGGTGGAAGGAAATGTTGCCCCTGCGGGGACGATTCCTCAATTTGCTAACTCGGGAAGTACGGACTATCGCTATTACATTGTTGCTCATAACACAACCTACGGGGCTTCGAATCCACTCTACGCGGGCCGTGCACTTACCAATGGATCGGGAAATATAACGGTGACGACGCCGGATGTTGTCGGAGCCGTTGCGTTTGATTTGTTACGTGTGACTTACGTGTCTCCAAACAATCCCAGAGAGCAAGCGCCGTATGGCACGGGTGGCTACGCGGTGGCGGCGAATGTGAGTCGCGCTTCTGTGTGTGCGAATGGGGTGTGCACTTTCACGGACACGCAGGCGACACTACAGTCTTATACGGTTGCGACTCCGACTTATTTTCCGCTTCTGAATTTCTGGCCGGGTAATTTAATCCTCGCAACAAACCATGACTCGGGGAGTGTGCTGGACGCAGCCACGGCATGGATGCAGGATGCACCGAGCGATATTGTTGGCGTGCAAGGCATGGTCGCTCCCGCAGTAATTTCTACGAATTGCGATGCTCTTAACGGTTGGACCCCGCTTTGGCTGAGTTGCTACGCATCCATGGCGCCGGGCACGTTTTATGACCAGGGCGCATTCTTGCTGGCAGTAAAGCCGAATAATGACGGCGGGCTGCTGACTAACCTCAAAGGGCGGCTGAGCTTTCCTACTCTCGGCACAGGGCCGGGACACATCATTACGCTTTCAGATTCGAACTTCCAGAAAACGATTGCCACCGCTAACAACCGTCCTTCGAACGATGCGAATGATGCCTTCATTGGATATGACCAGGGAAATGGAAACCCAGCGACAGTGGGGATCAGCTTAGGAGCGCCGGTATCGGTCTCGAACTACATCGGGAATGTGGGCGATGGGACGAACTGGTTAGAGCGATTGACATCGGAGTTGAAGGAATTCAAGACCAATGTTCAGTTGGACAATTCGCTAACGGTCGCCGGGACGGCGCAGGCGAGCTCGTTGATGACGACTGGTGCGGGATCCTGGGCAGTGCAAGGCAGCTATGGGACTTTGAGTCCCGCAGGCACGGGGAAATCAGCGGTTGGGTTTGGTACGGGCGGACAGCTTCAGGTTTCGGAGAATGGAGGCGCAGTGGTCGGAGTTGCGGTGCTCGACAGCAATGGGATGGTTTCCGAGAATGCGAACACCGCGACGCAATTGGCGCAGCCTCCAGCACAATGCAACGGTAGTTTCGTTACGGGCATTCAGCCGAACGGGAACGCGAACTGCAGCGTGGCCGACGTAGTTGAACTGGCTGAGACGGCGCCGCCAGTCGGGATTCCGAACTATGGAATTTTCTGGTTTGACTCGACCTGCCACTGTCCGAAGGTGATCAGCAATAACGGCCAATCGGTGCAGTTGGGGCTGCTCAACGTGTTCAACCTGGATGCGAATACGCTGGAAGAGTACGACGGGGCCAGCCCACAGACTCTCAACGTGTATGGGACGCGCACAGATGCGACAGACTACCAGCGCATGCGATTCGGTTACGACACGACTGACGGCTATTTCTTCGTGGCCTCTGATGCGTTAGGGACGGGCGTACAACAGGGGTTGGGATTCTGGATGCAAGGTTCGCTCCGCTGGGTCATCGATTCGGGGTTTAATCTCAAGCCTTGGTCGGACAACGTCAAAGACATCGGTACCCCTACGCTACGACCGAAACATCTATACGCCGGCACTTATGTGGATACGACTGCGGGCGCTTTGGCGACGGACCTCCCGAACGCGTCGACGACCGGCACCACGCTATACAAACTGGCGAAGGTGACGGGATCGCCCGCGACAGCGATCATCGCATCGACGTCCGACACGGCTGGGATGGTCGGGATTGTAATCGACGGGGCTGGAACTACAGGTAACGCCCAGATCGCGCGCGGTGGACAAGCGCCCTGCGTGTTTGATGGAGCCACGACCGCAGGAGATTACGTTCAAATCAGCAGTACGACCCCTGGGGATTGTGACGACGCCGGGGCGAATTATCCAGGAACCGGGCAGGTACTCGGTCGCGTGCTGTCCACCAATGCCGGCACAGGAACTTACGTGATGCTTGTGGCGGGGCCAGAAATGCAAGCTCCATCTGCGGGTTCGGTCAACACCGTCTTTGGACGAGCGGGCACGATCACGGCCCAGGCCGGCGATTATTCGGTGGGGCAGGTGACGGGCGCGGCGGGACTAGCGTCTCCGGCTTTCACGGGAACACCAACTGCTCCTACGCAGACGACGGGCGACAACTCCACCAAGATTGCGACGACGGCGTGGGTGATAAACCAAGGCTACGCCGCGGGCCTGACCGGCAGCGGGCCGCCCACCGCCTCACAGTTGGGAGTCTTCACTACGAGTAACAACCTGGCCGGCATGACCCTGAACCCGGGAAGCGCCCTGGTTGGAGGCGCGTCGGGGATGCCGGTTTCTACCGCTGGACCGATTTACAGTATTGGCATCCCCAATAGTGATCGTTGTGAGGCAATTCATAGCTGCGCGACTACGGCCGTGAATGGTGTTGGGGCGGTTTGCTTTGCTCAGGGCGAGGGATCGAACCCGGCTCCAGCATGCAACTCGAATCCGTTCCCGATTCAGTCTGACAATGTACCGGGCGGGTCTCTATCGTTGCCTTCCGGTGAATTGAAACTCCCCAGTTGCGGACAGTTCTTTAACAACGATTTTGACATCACTGGAACCGCGAGCGGGAATGGAACGAGCGGCGGCACGACGCTGATCCCGAGTGGTTCCTACAGCCGCGGCAGTGGTGGAACGTTCTGTCCTTTTATCTTCAATTTTGGTCAAACTCCGGGACAGGCCGGAACCAACGGACTCAACGGCCCCTATTCCAGTCACGTGAAGACCATGCAGCTTAGTTGCAACGGCGTGCATGGTACTGCGGGAATGGGAATTTACTCGGGACAAGACAATACAACGATCGACGACATTGCATTCACCAATTGCCCGGTGGGCGCCCTCTTTGGCACGAGTCACGCCGCGGGCGACGGTCCTTCGGTAAGCAGTGTGTATGAGGTCCATACAACGGCAAGCTCTTGTATCGATAACGATCCGGGTGCGGGTGGAGTTCCACAATCTGCTGGTGGCTGGACGATCTCTCCGTCAGGCATGAGTGAACTTCCGCCGGGAATACTGGTGATGAACGGTCCGACCGGTGGGTCAGCGGGCGGCGGCGGAAACGGCATCACGATTTACCCCGGCGTGGAAGCGCTGGTCGGCACCGATGCAAGTTGCAATGCCGCGTCTAGCCCTTGCACGACCACCACCCGAGGATCAACGCACAGTACTAATATCGACGGTGATTACGTCGTGGGTGCGGTGTCCGACATGATGAGCGTTACTTCGTGGTCGGCGACGGGCACCGGAGCGGCCAATACGGTGCCGTTCACACTCAACGGGACCAATGATTTCCCGTCAGACGATTTTGCCAGCTGCTCCAGTGGCTATAACCCCAGTGCGAACTGCAACCGGAATGGGATTGTGTACATGAGCGGCGGCGCGGACAACAGTTACAACGGTTGCGAATTGACCATCTATAGCCAGACCAGTTCGTCGGTAACGGGCTGGTTAAGCTGCGCGGTGGTCAGCGGACACACCTCGGGAACAACGATGAACGCGGCCTACGCGAACAGCATTGACCCGGTTGCATTTCTGGGAACACCGTTCACAGCGGCGGGCCAGATTGCGATGAATTTCGGTACATATAGCGGAGGCATCAGCAGTTGCTCAGGTGCTCCAAGCGGAACGGTCAAGAGCTACGATTGTGGTGCGGCTGGTGGGACGCTAATCACCTACTCGAACGTGGTTAACATCGACACGCCGAATAGCAGCCGGCCATTTCATCAGTGGACATTCACGAATACAAGTTGCGAGGAGTCGGTAAACTCAGAATATCCGGCGCACGATCTGAGCATCAGCGGAGTATCGGAGTTCACTCTTGATGGCGACTCTCACTTCGAGAGCACAAAGTTTGAACCTGTCGCGATTGGAAAAGATGGGCCAACCGCCAATGTGACGATTGACAACGTATCTGTAGTTTCAAACGACGGCTGGTCACAGAACTCGAACAACGGCGGCGGCGCCGGACCTACTTCTGGTCACTCCAGCGCAGTCCGCATCTATAACCGATTCTCTCCAGCCCCTTACGCAATCAAACTTACCCGAATCAACGTCGTGCCGGGTCAGGGGGCGAATCAGCCCACCAACGTTATCCAGGACGATGTGAACAACAACACAATCTCAGCAACGGCTTGCCCGCTTGTCGGCTACTACATCATCGACCAGAACGGCGGAGTCACCACGGACTGTCCGGCTTCTTCGATCAATAACGGGATCTCATTCAACAATGGAAAGATTACGCTGGTGAGCGGGGGGATCACGCTTTTTCAGACTTCATCCACCGGCACTGCATTGGCGGGAGTCTCGACCAGCACCACTCCGGGCACCAATGACAACTCCACCAAGATCGCAACTACGGCTTACGTGCAAGCGCAGACTTACGCCGCGCTGGCCTCACCCGCACTTACCGGAACGCCAACGGCCCCGACTCAGCCAACCTCCGACAATTCGACGGATGTTGCTACCGACGCCTTCGTAAAGAGCCAGGGATATGCGCCTCTGGCGTCGCCGACCTTTACCGGAATTCCCGTGGCACCCACGGCAAGCGCTGGCGACAATTCCACGAAGTTGGCCACGACGGCCTACGTTCGGGGCGAAGCGCAGATGACATTCACTTGCCCGATCGCTGGGGCCGGAGCGCTGGTGCAGTATTGCAACTGGACGCTGCCGGCTGCGATCACGATTACTGGCTTTGACCTTGCGGCCGGCACCGCTCCGCTTACTTGTTCGCCCTACGCGACGCTGCAGATTTGGGACGGAACGGCGGCGGCGGAAGTGGGCAGCTATTCGATCACCAT